>Ga0233425_10001874_pt1 | contig 44340 bp, 33 predicted proteins | sample Watercolumn_Towu_2_FD_181712 | JGI IMG/M metagenome (GOLD analysis project Ga0233425, IMG submission 181712) | Freshwater microbial communities from Lake Towuti, South Sulawesi, Indonesia - Watercolumn_Towuti2014_140_MG | ecosystem: Environmental > Aquatic > Freshwater > Lake | place...
CAGAAGCGTGGTCAACGGATGTCAACGACACCCAGCGTGGCGTCGATTGGCAAATGAAGATTGACGACGCCCGAACAAAACCAAAGTCGGTTTACCCGACAATTAAGCTGTGACAGAGCACTAGTGCTCAGTGTGCCCGCTGGGATCATCGCCGGAATGGTCGGCGAACAGGTGTGGCACCGATGGATCCCCGCACGCTGCCCGGAGTGCGGGAGTCGCTGTCGTCTCAGCGAAGAACCCGCTGGCTGGGATCAGCAAGTGGCTAGGCAACGATCTGTGACGAGGTATCATTGCCCCAAATGCAAGAACCGGGTCGCTTAGCGAATGAACCACGTCCTTGAGAATCGTCGCGATACCCAATCCCATTCCTGACGAGACCGCCGAACGGATTCGCAATGCCTTGAGCACGCGTCGCCAGATCGAAGCCGTGAGACTGTATCGCGAACGGACCGGTGTTGGACTTGCCGAGGCGAAAGCGTTCATCGATCAGCTTGAAGCCGGTTCGGTCACGCTGGCCAAGCGCGTGCTTGCGAAGCCAACCACGACAGGAGATGACGATGGACTTGCCCGACTGCATCCGTTGCCAAGGCACGCGAGTCGTGCCGGGCGGCATCCCTGGCGAGGGAATCGGCTCGTTCTTTCGCGTCGATAGCAGCGTCGCACTCACCAGCACCAGCTACGGCCCCCGCCGAGCCGACTCACTCGGCCCCGTCATTCGCGGTCACGGACTGAGTTTGCCGCAAGAAAAGTGGCTAACGATCATGCCCTCCAAGGAGTGAATCGAATGAGACAAATCATTGTCGTTGTGATGTTGCTGGGGGCCACATTCCTAATTCCAGCCAAATCGGTCGCCGATGACCGGCCATTGCCGGTGCAGGTCGATCTGCGGACGCAGTTTGCCAAGTGGAAGCTGCCTCCGCGCGGGCTGGGGACACGCAACACCTGCTCGGTGTTCGTCACGGTCGGGGCGTTCGAGTTCGCGTTGTCGAAGCAGCACGATCGCGGGATGCCGCTCAGCGTCGAGTATTCCAATTGGGCGTGCAATCAAGTGATTCGCAACTCGACGAGGGACCGCGGTCAGTTCTTTCACGACTTGCTCAAGGGCTACGAAAAGCATGGCCTGTGCCGTGACGAGTTGATGCCCTACGAAGAGAAATCCTAGAACCCTCAGCCGAGCGATGCGGCCCGGCGGGATGCCGATGCCAATCGGAGGCTGGGCTTCGACGTGCATTGGATTCGGCCGTGGTCGAAGGACGGCGGACTGACCGACAAGCAGTTCGGCGAGATTCGACAGACGCTCGCCGCCGGCTGGCCCGTGTGCGCCGGTTCGGATCACAGCCGTTTGTTGGTTGGCTACGTCGATGACGCGAAGCAACCGGGCGGCGGCCTGTTCATCACTCGCGACTCTGGCCTCGGCGATTACGGGACGGTGAGTTACGAATGGGTCCGCAAGCACGTTTACGATTTGTTTTGGGTTGAACTGCCGGACAAAGCCGCCGAGAAGCGCGCGGCGGACTGGGCCGTGCCCGCCAGTGCGTATCGGGTAGAAGTCACCATCGAGCCGGGAATGTCGCGGCGGGTGAATTGCCCGGTCGGAGTGGAGATTGACTTCGCGAAGGTGTTCAAGGACGAGCAGATTCCTGGGCGACTGGATCGGCATTCGATCCGAGTCGTGCAAGTTGATCCGGTCTCGATGCGGGTTGTGCCGCAGGATGCGGGCGGCAAACAGATCGAGGTTCCGCATCAGCTTACCGGCGACTTTCCGAACGACGATGCTGGGCGAGTCTGGTGGCGAATGCGGGACGAGCGGGCGACGCACTTTCACATTTACTTTGATTCGCTGAGCGACCGGGCGAAGGAGCCGCCGGCGCGAGTGGGGTTGATCGGGATCGGCGACAGTTTTCATTACAACAACGGGCAGCCGAATCTCGCACCCGTGCATCCGCTGCACAGTCAGTTCTGGCACATCGACTGCGACGGCGACGGGCGGCGCGACCTGATCGGGTTCGCGTATCGGCGGTATGAGTTCGGCTCGCCGCTGGAAAAGAACATGGGAAACGGCGTGTTCTTTTTGAAGAACGTCGGCACGCCGCAAAAGCCGCTGTTTGCTCCGAAGTTTCGGCTCAAAGGGGACGACGGCCAGTACCTGCAAACGGACTTGTTGCCGCAGAACATGTTCCCCGTCGATTGGAACAATGACGAGCGGACCGACTTCATCGGCGTCGATAGCCGCAAGAATCTGTTGCTGTGGGAGAACACCGGGACGCGCGATCGGAACGGACTGTTCGTGCTGAAACAACCGCGCGTGCTCACGGCGCTGAGCGGCGTCTCTGAATTTCGCGAGAAGACGGCCGGCGTGATCCGCAAGCCGAGCTTCTACATCCGCGCGATCAACCCGGTCGATTGGAACGGCGACGGCGGGCGCGATCTCGTCGTGTCGTGGCAGAACACCAACATCCTGCAAGCCGTCGATTCCAAGAAGGGAGTGATCCCGTACGGCGCTCCGTTGCAGTTCTTTGAGCTGTTGGAAGATGTCTCGACCGAGAAATCCGACAAGCCGACGTTCGCGCCGCCGCGGGTCATCACCGAGGAACGCGGCCTGCCGCTCAACGCGGCGACGTACGCGACCGGCGGAGTGACCTACATCGACTGGGACGGCGGCGGGGACAATGACCTGCTGTTTCACGACGTCACGAATCGGCCGATCGACGGCGGGCGGCTGATGTTCTCGGAAAACGTCGGATCGCGCGACAAGCCGATCCTGATGATGCCGGTCCCGATTCTGAAGATCGACGACTCGCCGCAGATCGTCGATTGGAACAACGACGGCCTGCTGGACCTCATCGCGGGGGGCGAGTTCTTCGAGAACACCAACCGGCTGACCGGCGGCTCGGCCGATCGACCGGCTCGCGGCACAACGCCGGCCGGCACGCGGAAGCCTCACGCCTGGAGCTATCCGAAGCTGGTGTCGCGCGGGCCCGCATTGCAGACGCAGCCGGAGATGCTCGGACATTGGGCCACATCGGTCGATTGGAACGGCGACGGCACGCTCGACTTCGTGCGCGGCATGACCAGCCATGTGCAGGTGTTTTTCAATCGCGGCTCGAACCTGCATCCGACGTTCGACCCCGGAGTCAATCTGCAAGCGGGCGGCCAGGCCATCGTGCTGCCGAATTGGCTCGACCTGAACGCCGATCCGCCAGTCGATCGCGGCCCGCAAGGCTTGGGCGAGGCTGAGCACAGTTGGCTGAATCCGACCGTCGGTGACTTCGACGGCGACGGCGATCTCGATCTGTTCATCACCAGCCAGCGCTGGCAGACACTGTACTTCGAGAACACCGGCACGCGCACCGCGCCCGTGCTGGCCAAAGGGCGCGAACTCCGGTTCCAGGGGAACCCACACGAATTTTCGTGGCGCTCAAAGATCTCCGTCGGCGATCTCGACGCCGACAGCAACCCGGAAATCGTCGTGACGTCGGATCAAGACAACATCTTTTACGCCTATCGTCCCGCAGCGGCTCAACCCGACCCGGGCGAGCTGGAGTGCGATTCGCGTTGGCCGCTGCTCCTGGAGGACAATGAACCCGTGAAGGGTTGGCACGGCGGCCAGAACAACAACGGCGACAATCACAGCCTACTCGTCGATTGGGACAACGACGGCGACCTTGACCTCATCAACGGCACGCTCTGGAACATCTACTACTACGAAAACGTTGGCACGCGACAGAAGCCGCTCTTCAAAGCTCACGGCAAAATGAAAGCCGGCGGCGAAGACCTGTTCGTGTTCCGCCACGCCGGCTCGGTCGATGCCGCCGACTGGAACGGCGACGGCCGGCTCGATCTGGTCGTCAGCACCGAAAACCCATCCGATCAACCGCTGGGCGAAATCCTCCACTTGTTCGACCGCGCGTTCCTCGACAACGACCTGCCGATGGGGACGCTTGGCCGTTTGGAGAAACGAGAATGAACAAACTCACGAGATTGTTGGGCCTCCTGCTTTTCAGTTCGGTCGCGATTGCTGACGAGCCGCTGTCGATCGAAACGACGCTGGTTGATGGCGAGGCCATTCACGGTGCGACGTTTCAAAGCCACAACCAGAAGGTCGTTCGCAACGGGCGCGGCATCTTCATGACGCACTGCCGGACGCGGAACGCCAAGATGACCGCGCAGCAATGGCGGCTGTCGTGGAGTCGGGACGGCGGCCAGACGTTCCGCACGCTCTTCGAAGCGACCGACGCGACGAATCCGCCCGTGCTTGAAACGGACGCGCACGACAACCTCTATCTCGGCCGACCCGACTTCGTGAATCTCGAGGTCGTCCTCTACCGCTTCCTCGCGGCGGAAGATTACCGCGAGCCGCATCTGACTCGCGTCCCGAAGTCGGCGGCCGGGAAATACTCGATGGCGCTCGACGAGCCGCGCGGTTCGATTTATTTCCACTCGCACAGCGGCATATTCATTCGCTTCGGCCTCGACGGTTCCGTGAAATCCAGCACGCTGCTGCTGAAGAAAGGAAGCGAGGCGGTTCAGGAATATCCGCATCTGCATCTTACGCTCGACGGCACGTTGCACACGGCGTGGACGTCGGTGTTTGTTCCGCCCGAGGGGCGCTGGACTTACTGGAGCATTCATCATCTGCAATCGCTCGACGGGGGCGAGTCGTGGCGGACTTTTACCGGCGAGCCGCTTACGCTTCCCGTCGCCGCCGACGAGTCCGCCCCCAGCGACCGCATCACGCTTGACGATGAGTTTCAACCTTCGACGTGGTTGGCAAACTCGCTCACGAAGAACGCCAAGACGCATTTCATTTACACGGCGAGAACCGATCCGCCACGCCATCATCACGTCCGTTACGACACGGCCACGGGCCGCCGAGAACTCGACCTCGCACCCGAAGTCCGCGGCCAGACATTGTCGTTGAATCTCGGCGGCGGATTCCTCGCCACCTCGCAACGCGACGCGAGCAGCCCGCTATTCCTCATCAGTCTCACGGCCAAAGCGCCGGTGCGCATCGCCTGCCTGCGCAGCGACGACAACGGCACGACCTGGCACGATCACGCCGTCAGCGAACCGATGAAGTTCCCGTATGCCCTCGGCGGTTGCCGAGAAATCACTCCCGAGGGCTTCGTGATCGGCTCGTTTTCCGAAGTGATCAACGCCGCCACCAACAAACAATCCCAAGGCCGCGCCCATTTCTTCCGCATCCCCGTGAACCGCCGGCGCTAGCCGCGGGTTCCGAAAGCGCGGGTTTCCTTTGCCGCGGTTATCATCCCCCGCAGCCTCGATGCCGCTGCTCAACGCCGAGATGCTCGAACGCCCGCAACGCCGCGCGGCGTTCCGCAAGCTGTGGCGCATCGACGAGCCATTTCATGCGACGCCAATTCATGCGGTCGAATCGTCAGGCGGCGGTGGCGGAGGCTTCCCGCCGTTTCCGCACGCGAAGTCCCCTGGAGCGGCGAATCGCTGGCCGCCGCCGTCAGCGAAGCCGTACTCGGCGCGCTGCGCGATCCCGCGCGGTGAGGGTGCTTTGCATATCGGCACGCGCTCCGGCGGCTACGTCCGAGCCTTTCTCAAAGACGCGACCACCGAAGCCAGCGCAATCTTCAGCGAAGCTCTGCACGAAACCCTCGGCCCGCTCGACAACCCGCGCTACGTGATCCCGCGCTACGTCGATTTCCTCGAAGACACCTGGCTCTCACGCATCCTGCCGCGACTCGTCGGCCAGTACTTCCAGCGATCCCAGCGCACGATGCAAATGCTGCACGCGGTTCCGCCCGCGTTCGCCAAGTACAAAGACCTGGCCCTGATCTACCAACGCCACTGGAACGCGCACGTCAGTCCCGGAGAAGCCATGTTCGCACTACGCGGCGACGGAGAAGTCCTTCTCGAACAAGCCCGCCAATCCGGAGCGACGCCCAGCGACTCGCTGCATCGAAAGGAAGTATTCCTGTGGGCAGATTTCGCGTCCTGTCGTTCAATCACCGTCTCAAATCCTCGGCATGGACCCGTTTCCAATTGTTCCCACGGCGGCTAGACTGACTCGGTGCGGTGGCGGTTCGGCCGCGATGTGACGTACTGAAATCTGGCACGAGGCGATCGATGACCGGTCTGCGGTGGCGGCTGATTCTGATGCTCGCGTCCTGCTGCGGCGTGCATGTCGCCTCGGCGGCGGAGGGCGATGTGGCGTTCTTCGAGAAGAAGATTCGACCAGTCCTCGTCGAGCATTGCTACAAGTGCCACTCGGCCGAGCATCGGGCGACAAAGGGCGGGCTGCGAGTTGACAGCCGCGACGCGCTGCGCAAGGGAGGCGATTCCGGCCCGGCGGTCGTGCCGAATGATCTGGACGAGAGCCTGCTGATCGCGGCCGTGCGGTATGACGACGACAGCCTGAAGATGCCGCCCAAGGGGAAGTTGAAGGACGAGGTGATCGCGGACCTCGAACGCTGGGTCAAAATGGGTGCTCCCGATCCGCGCGGTGATGTCGGTCCCGTAACGACCGGGGGCAAGTCACCTTGGACGTCGATCGAGGAAGGCCGCAAATTCTGGTCGTTCGTCCCGCCGAAGAAACTGCCGCCACCGGATGTGAAACACGCCGCGTGGCCGCGCGACGACATCGACCGCTTCATCCTCTCGAAGCTTGAGGAGCGCGGTCTCAAACCGATCGCGGATGCCGATCGCCTGACGCTCATCCGCCGGGCGTATTTCGACTTGATCGGCCTGCCTCCGACGCCCGAGCAGGTCGATGAATTCGTGAACGACCAATTCTCCCCCTCCCCCCCTCCCGAAGGGGGGGCCGGGGGGGTCACAAACGATAAGTCCCGCGACGCCTTCGCGAAGATCGTGGACCGTTTGCTCGCGTCGCCGCATTTCGGCGAGCGGTGGGGGCGGCACTGGCTCGATGTCGCCCGCTTTGCCGAATCGAGCGGCGGCGGGCGCACGCTGCTGTTTCCCGAAGCGTGGCGGTATCGCGACTACGTCGTCGAAGCCTTCAACTCCGACCGGCCGTTCAACCAGTTCGTTATCGAACAGATCGCCGGCGACCTGCTCCCTGCCGATTCGCCGGCGCAGCGCGAGCGGCAACTGGTCGCGACCGCGCTCCTCGTCCTCGGCCCGACGAACTACGAACGGCAGGACAAGCAGATTCTCGAAATGGACGTGATCGACGAGCAACTCGACGTGATCGGCAAGGGACTGCTCGGCATGACCATCACCTGCGCCCGCTGCCACGACCACAAGTTCGATCCGATCCCAGCGAAGGATTACTACGCTCTGGCCGGCATCCTCAAGAGCACACAAACACTGATCCACGACAACGTGTCGAAGTGGGTCGAGCAGCCTTTGCCCGCGTCGCCCGAACTGGAAGCCGAACTGAAGCAACACACCGCCACCGTGGCCTCGCTCCAGGAGCAGATCAAGCTGGCGAAGGGGGTCGTCGCGAAATCGTCGAAGAGCGACGTGGCCGTTCCGGCTGGCCCGCCGATCATCGCCGTCAAGGACTTGCCCGGCGTGGTCGTGGACGACGAGCAGGCCAAGCCGGTCGGCGTCTGGAAGCACTCGCAATTCTCGAAACGGTACATCGGTGACGGCTACCGGCACGACGACAACGCCGACGGGGCCGAGAAAACGCTGACGTTTCTCCCCGAGTTGCCGCACGCCGGCCGATACGAAGTCCGGCTGGCGTACCAACACGGCACGAGCCGCGCCGAAAAAGTTCCAGTGACCGTGTTCCATGCGGACGGCGAGGAAACAATCGTCGTCAACCAGAAGGAAGCTCCGCCGCTCGACGGCCGCTGGATTCCGCTCGGCCAGTTTCGATTCGAACTCAACGGCCAGGGCTTCGTGATCGTCTCGAACAAGGACGCCGCCGGCCACGTCACCGCCGACGCCGTCCAGTTCCTCCCCGTCGAAATGCCGGACAAGACGACCGCCAACGCATCGGCCTCTCCCCCCCTTCCGAAGGGGGGGCAGGGGGGGTCACGGACGACCGACGGCACTTCAACAATCACTGACCCCCGCATCGACCTCAAACGCCTCGAAGACGACCTCAAAAAACTCCAGCAGTCCGTCCCCTACCGTCCGGCCGCGATGACCGTGCGCGAAGCCGAGAAGATCGGCGACGCGTTCGTCTGCATCCGCGGCAACTTCCACAACCCCGGCGACCTCGTGCCGCGCGGGTTCCTGACCGTGGCGACCGCCGGATCGTCCCCCGACCTGCCGGACGACGCCAGCGGTCGGCGGCAACTGGCCGACTGGTTGGCGTCGAACGACAACCCGCTCACCGCGCGAGTCTTCGTCAACCGCGTGTGGCACCACCTGTTCGGAGTCGGTCTCGTGCGGACGACCGACAACTTCGGTTCCACCGGCGAAACACCCTCGCACCCGGAACTGCTGGACCACCTCGCGCTGCGACTTGTCAAGAACGGTTGGTCCACGAAGAAACTCATCCGTGACATCATGCTCAGCCGCGTCTACCAGCTCGCGTCCACGCCCGACTCCGCCGGGCTGAAGGCCGATCCGGAGAACCGGCTGCTCGGCCGGCAGAATCGCCGACGCCTCGAAGTCGAATCGATCCGCGATGCGATTCTCGCCGCGAGCGGCCAGCTTGACCTGACCGTCGGCGGCCCGACGATCAGGAAGGGGACCACGATCGAGTACGGCTACAAGTTCGACGACACGCGCCGCACGCTGTACACGCCGGTGTTCCGCAACACGCTGCTGGAAATCGTCGAGGTGTTCGATTTTGCCGATCCGAATCTGGTCATCGGCAAACGCAACACGAGCACGACAGCCCCGCAGGCGCTGTTCCTGATGAACAACCCGTTCGTGATCGAGCAGTCCGAAGCCGCGGCCAAGTCCTTGCTCTCCGCCGCCAACCTCGATGACGCCGCGCGCGTGAAGCTCGCCTACCGCCGCACTCTCGGCCGCCCCCCCACGCCGTCCGAAATTACTCTCGCTCAAAAATTCCTCGCCGACGGCGGCTCATCCGACTCGAAGAAGCAACAGGCCGCGTGGTCGCGCCTGTTCCAAGCCCTCTTCGCCAGCGTGGACTTTCGATACGTGGATTGAGTCGGCCTAAACAGGTCCGTCACTTTTGCTGGTGGTCGCGCCACCGATCCATGACGTCGCGTACTCGTGACTGGAGGTTGTGTTGCCACGGCTCGATTGAAGAACGGGCGGGTGGTTTGGGATCTGGAAATCGTAACAGTGATTCGTTGTGCAGCACGGTGCGGCGTTCGTCCTGAGTCAATGCCGGAATCAGTCTCCAACCGTCGATCTGTTTTTTGAGTCGAGCCAACCGGAATCGAGCGACCTTCAATCGCATCTACCAAAGCCAGCGGTACTCCGGATCGACCTTCACCCGCCGGACGAGCACGGCACAGACGTAGCGGACCGCGGCAAACTCGTGCATAACATCGAAGTGATCGAGTGAACTGACGGACCAGAATCCCGGCCGAACCAAGGCACGACGTTCGCTATTCTAACCGGCGCGGCGTGCGCCGCGAGAGTAACCCGAAGCGTCAGCGAGGGCGACTCGCTGCGACGCCCTTGCGGACGCCCTCGCTGACGCTTCGGGTTGCATGGACTCCCCGACACACGGCCTTTTTCCCGTTGTGATCCCGCTGGGCCGCCCGTACAATCTCCGGCACCTCGCTCGGTTTACGAGGCCGGTCCAATTCGGCTGGCGATCCGACAGCAAGCACTCCCCGACGTCCCTCCCGTAAGTCCGTGCGTATGCGATCTGCTCCCGCCCGGCTGCTGCCATCGTCAAGTTGGACCCCGGCCTTGGTTGTCGGCCTGCTCGTTGCTGCGTCCGCGTTGCCGGTTCGCGCCGCCGAGCCAACCACCGCGCCCGCAAAGTTCGATCAGGTGGCCGGACAGTTTCTCGAAAAATACTGCGGGCAATGTCACGGGAAGGAGGAACCCAAGGCCGACCTGAGCCTCATCGGCGTCCGGGACGAAACGGCGGTGGCGAAGGATCGTGAGGTGTGGGAGGACATCGTCGAGATGGTCGAGACGCGGACGATGCCTCCGTCGAAAAAGCCGCAGCCGACCGATGCCGAGCGCGAGGCGTTCCTGCGGATGATCGGCGAACTCTTCGAGCGGGCCGATCGCTCTGCGCCGCCCGATCCTGGTCACGTCACGATCCGGCGGCTCAACAAGATCGAATACAACAACACGATCCGCGACCTGATCGGAGTGGACTTCAACCCGGCGGAGGATTTCCCGTCGGACGACATCGGCCACGGATTCGACAACATCGGCGATGTGCTTTCGATTTCGCCGATCCTCATGGAACGATACCTCGCCGCAGCCGAGAGCATTTCGCAGCGCGCGATCCTGCTCGAAAAGCCCAAGCCGGCCGTGCGGCCAACGGCCGCGAACTTCCTCCAGCCGCGAGTCCGCGGCGAACCGGGCGAGCGGTTGTTGGAGAAGGCCGACGACCTGCTGTGGACGAATTACAAGGTCGAACGAGCGGGGGATTACATCTTCCGCGTCCGAGCACGCGGCGAGACCGTCGAGGATCAGCCGCCGAAGATTTCGCTGCTGATGGACGACAAGGAACTGTCCACTGCCGACGTGAAGCCTGTCGCGCAGGCCGACCGATCCGGTTCGTACGAGTTTCCGCTGACCCTTCAGCCGGGCGAGTACAAATTCTCGACCAAGTTGCTGAACCCGTCCGATGCGGAAGCGGAGAAGAAACGGAACGTCAACGTGCGGCGGTTCGAATTGGAAGGCCCGGCCGATTCGTGGCCAGATTCGCACAAGCGGGTCATGGTGTTCGATGAGGCCGCGCCTCGCGCCGACCAAACGCGGCAGGTGCTGACTCGATTTGCGACCCGGGCCTTCCGCCGAACGGTCGCGGCTGGCGAGGTCGATCGGCTGGTGAAGCTGGTTGAAACGGCCGAGGCCAGCGGCGCGAAGTGGGAGGAAGGCATCCGACTCGCGGTGCAGGCGGTGCTCGTGTCGCCGAAGTTTCTGTTCCGTGTCGAACTGGATGACCGCGCGGACGCGGCGAATTCGCACCCGATCGACGAGTATCAACTCGCGTCGCGGCTGTCGTATTTCCTGTGGAGCACGATGCCGGACGACGAGTTGTTCGCGCTGGCGTCCACAAAGCTCCTGAGCGCGAACCTCGAACAACAGGTCCGCCGCATGCTGGCCGATCCGAAATCGAAGGCGCTCGTTCAGAACTTCGCCATGCAGTGGCTGCAGCTCAAGCGTTTGCAAATGTTCGCTCCCGACTCGCAGATGTTCCCCAACTTCAATGAAGAATTGCGCACGGCCATGCGCCAGGAGACCGAACTGTTCGTTGACGCGATCGTCCGCGAAGACCGTTCAATTCTCGACCTGCTGGACGCCAACTTCACGTTCGTCAACGAACCGCTCGCCCGGCACTACGGGCTGACCGAGGCGTATCGCGACGCGACCGGACGCGACCCGTCACGGGACCGTCGCGAGTTCTTTTCGCGGCGTCGCGAGTTCGTGCGGATCACACTGCCAGCCGACAACCCGCGCGGCGGACTGCTGACTCAGGCCAGCGTGCTGGCGGTCACGTCCAACCCAACGCGCACGTCGCCGGTCAAGCGCGGCCGCTGGGTGCTGGAACAAATCCTCGGCACGCCGCCGCCGCCGCCGCCCCCCGACGTGCCGGAGTTCAAGGAGGACAAGGAAGCGGCGGCGAAAGGATCGTTGCGGCAACGGCTCGAACAGCACCGTGCCAATCCGAACTGTGCCGTTTGTCACGACAAAATGGATGCGCTCGGTTTTGCGTTCGAGAACTTCGACGCGATCGGTGCCTTTCGCCAGAAGGATGGCGACTTCCCGATCGATCCGGCAGGAGTTCTCCCCGGCGGCAAGTCCTTTCAAGGCCCGGCCGAACTCAAGTCGATTCTGAAGGAACAGAAACACCTCATCTCCCGCAACCTGACAGAAAAGCTGATGATCTATGCCCTCGGTCGCGGCTTGGAGTACTATGACAACCGCACGGTGAAGCAGATCGCGGCGACGGCCGGCAAGGAAAACGACAAGTTCTCGGCCCTCGTGATTGGGATTGTGAAAAGCGACGCATTCCGATTGCGACGTGGTAAAAACCAAGTCGCGGTGGCAAAATAAGACGCCTCGATTGCTGGGGCAGCGTGAACAACGATCAGGAGCGAAACCATGTTGATCGCCAAGCCGATTTCCCGCCGGACCATTCTCCGTGGCCTTGGAGCCAGCGTCGCGCTGCCGTGGCTGGAGGCGATGGGGCCTGCCGCGTCGTGGGCCGGCGATACGCCCGCCGCATCCGCCGCGCCCAACCGCATGGCCATCTTGTACGTGCCCAACGGGAAGATCATGGAGGAGTGGACGCCGAAGTCCGAGGGGACCGACTACGAGCTGCCGTCAATTCTCGAGCCGCTGGCCGACCTGCGGCAGGACTTCTCGGTGCTGACCGGCCTGACCGCCGACAAGGCGCGACCGAACGGCGATGGCCCGGGCGACCACGCTCGCGCTCTGGGCGCGTTTCTGACTGGTGCCCAACCGCGCAAGACGGACGGCACGGAGATTCGCGCGGGCATTTCGGTCGATCAGGTCGCGGCGGCGCGGATCGGCGATCAGACGCGGCTCCCCTCGCTCGAAGTCGGCTGCGAACCGGGCGCGATGGCGGGAAACTGCGACTCAGGGTATAGCTGCGTCTACTCGTCTACCATGTCGTGGAAGTCGGCCACGCAGCCGCTGCCGAAGGAAGTCAACCCGCGGCTGGTGTTCGAGCGGTTGTTCGCATCGGCACCGGACGGTCAGCGGCAACAGCGCGACGCTCGCCGCAAGAGCATCCTCGACCTCGTGCGCGAAGATTTCTCGGAATTGAATGGCAAGCTCGGCGCGAGCGACCAGCGCAAGCTCGACGAATACGCGACCGCGATCCGCGACATCGAACTGCGCATCGAGCGGGCCGCGAAACTGCCGGAGGTCAAGACGCCGGACTACAAGGTGCCGTCGGGCATCCCGACCAGCTACGAGGAACACCTCAAGCTGATGTGCGACCTGATCGTGCTGGCGTTCCAGTCGGACGTGACGCGGGTCTGTACGTTCGTGCTCGCCAACGAAGGATCGAACAGGCCGTACCCATTCATCGACGTGAAGGATGGCCACCACAATCTGTCTCACCACCAGGGGGACAAGGAGAAGAAGGACAAGATCGCGAAGATCAACCGGTTCCACGTCACGCAACTGGCGTATCTCATCTCGAAGCTGAAGTCGATCCCCGAAGGGGACGGCACGCTGCTCGATCACAGCATGCTCGCCTACGGCAGCGGGAACTCGGACGGCAACGCGCACAACCACGACAACCTCCCCGTCCTCTTCGCCGGCGGCGGCTGCGGCACGCTCAAGCAGGGGCGGCACATCCGTTTCGCCAACGAAACGCCGATCAACAACCTGTGGCTGTCGATGCTGGACCGCCTGAGCGTGAAAGTCGACACGCTCGGCGACAGCACGGGCCGGTTGAAGGGGTTGGACGCCTAATGGCCCTTGGTTCTCCATCGCCCCCGCAGAGGGAGAGGGAGTCAGAGGGTGAGGGGTGGACGATTCAGCGGTTTGATCGCGCGGTTGAGGTTCGGCAACGCTCGCCCCTCACCCCCGACCTCTCTCCCCCTGCGGGGGCGAGGGGAGTTTGATAACGGAGTCTTTTCGATGCAGTTGATCCCATCACTCTCGGTCACTCGTCGTCAAGCCTTGCAGTCCGCCGCCTGCGGGTTCGGGTATCTCGCTCTGGCGGGGTTGACGAACTCGGCGGATGCGGCCACGAATCCGCTCGTGGTGCGGCCGACGCATCATCAGCCGAAGGCCAAGCGGGTCATTTTCATCTTCATGCAGGGCGGTCCGAGCCACGTCGATTCGTTCGACTACAAGCCGCGACTGGACGCCGACGACGGCAAAATGATGTCGTTCGATGACGCGCGCGTGCTGGCGAAGACGCGGAAGATCGAGAACCATCGCGTGTTCAAGGCGATGTGGAAGTTCCACCGGTACGGCGAGTGTGGTCACATGGTGTCCGAGTTGTTTCCGCACATCGCGGAGCACGTGGACGACCTGTGCTTCCTGCACGGGATGCACACCGAGGGGATCGCGCACGGGCCGGCGACGCTGTTCATGCACACCGGGTCGATCAATCTGATCCGGCCGTCGGTCGGCGCGTGGGTCACGTACGGACTCGGCACCGAAAACGACAACCTGCCGGGCTTCGTGACGATCAGCCCGTCGATGGGGAACGGTGGACCTCGCAACTACAGCAACGCGTTCCTGCCGCCGGTGTACCAGGGGACCGCCGTCGGCCGCGCGGGGATTGAAACGAAAGACGCCCGAATCAAGAACCTGACGAACGACCGCTTGGCCGCCGACGAGCAACGCCGGCAGTTCGAACTCATCCGTGCCGTCAACTCGGCGCAGGTGGGCAAGGCGGGCGACCAGGAACTCGACGCCGTCATCAACTCGTTCGAGCTGGCGTGGCGCATGCAGAATCACGCTCCCGAGGTCCTCGACCTGTCGCGCGAAAGCCAATCCACGCTCGAACTGTACGGCATCGACGAAAAGCCGACGGACAACTTCGGTCGCCAGTGCCTGATGGCCCGGCGGCTGACCGAGGCCGGCGTGCGGTACGTGCAGATCAACTACGGGGACAATTCCAACAATCCCGCGTGGGACCAGCATTCCGATCTACCGAAACATGCCGTTCACGCGGCGGCCAGCGACAAGCCGGTCGCCGGGTTGCTCGCCGATCTCAAACAGCGCGGGTTGCTGGACGACACGCTCGTCTGGTGGGGGGGCGAATTTGGTCGCACGCCGTACGCCGAGAAAAACGGCACGGGACGCGACCACAATCCGGGCGGCTTTACGGTCTTCCTCGCCGGCGGCGGCGTGAAGCCGGGGTTCGCGCACGGCGAAACCGACGAATTCGGCCACCATGCCATTCAAGGCAAGGTCCAAATGCACGACCTCCACGCCACGCTGCTGCACCTCTTGGGCATGGACCACGAAAAGCTCACCTTCCGCTACGACGGCCGCGACTTCCGCTTGACCGACGTGCACGGTCACGTGGTGAGAGAGATCATCGCGTGAGCCAAGTTGGCGTCGATTCCGTCGTTATCGGCACCTGTCGGAATGCCCAGCTCGACGGATCCAAAGTGGCGCTCGAATCGTTCGGACGCAGTTTGAGCATCCGGTTTGGATTTCAACGGTGCCGCGTGTGAACGACCGTACTCCCGCTCAATCGACCGGGCAGCCAGCTCGTCGGGCGATGTTCCGGCGGTTGCTGCGGCGCTTTGCAGTCGTGCGTGGGTTTGTTCTGCGAGTTCGACTGACAGTAACTGGCTCATGCCAAAGTCCTCGATGGCGAATTCTAATCCGGCTTGAAATGCAGGGCCAGATGTAGCAGTCGCGGCCGCGGCGACGGTCGAAGGATCACAGCAACTCGTCGATCACCTTGCCTTCGTTGACGGTCGGGCGTTCGGGGCGGCCTTGGTGCAGGTAGAGGAGTTGGGTGTGGTCGAGGCCCAAGAGTTCGAGGATCGTGGCGTGAATGTCGTGGACGTGGGCCCGCGATTCGACCGCGTGCAGGCCGAACTCATCGGTCGCGCCGACGATTCGGCCGCCGGCCAGACCGGCACCGGCGAACCACATAGTGAATCCGTACGGATTGTGATCGCGGCCGTCTCCCTGTTCCGACATCGGCGTGCGTCCGAATTCGCCCCCCCAGATCACGAGCGTCGTATCGAGCAGCCCGCGGCGTTTGAGGTCCGTGAGCAACCCGGCGATCGGCTTGTCGGTTTCGCGGCAGTGCTTGCCGTGATTCCCTTCGATGTCCTTGTGGGCATCCCAGCCGCTACCGCTCCCGGAGTAAAGCTGCACGAAGCGGACTCCGCGTTCGACCAGGCGCCGGGCCAGCAGGCAATTGCGGCCAAACGGCTCGGTCACTTTGTCGTCGAGGCCGTACAACTTCTGCGTCTCCGCCGTCTCCTCCGCCAGATCGACGGCCGCGGGGGCTTCGGCCTGCATGCGGAACGCGAGTTCGTATGCCGCGATGCGGGCTTCGAGGTCCGGGTCGCGAAACCGTTCGTCCGCGTGTTCGCGATTCAGCCGGTTGATGAAGTCCAGCTTGCTCCGCTGCTGCGCCGACGACAGCGTGTCGGGCGTGTCGAGGTGCAGGATCGGTTGCTTGCCGGGGCGGAATTGCGTCCCTTGATACGTCGCGGGCATGAAGCCTGTGCCCCACACGCGGCTGTTTCCCGGCGGTTCCTTCGGGTTGTCCAAGAGCACGACGAATCCGGGCAGGTTCTGATTCTCCGAACCGAGTCCGTAGTTGACCCACGCGCCGAGGCTCGGCCGGCCGGGCAGGATGCTCCCGGTGTTCATCTGACACACGCTGCCGACGTGATTCAGCCCGTTCGCCCAGCACGACCGCAGCACCACGAGGTCGTCGGCACATTCGCCGACGTGCGCGTACCAATCGGAAACCTCCAGCCCGCTCTCGCCGTATCGCCGCCACTTCCGCTTGCTGGCCAGGAGCGGATTGTCCGACACACCCATCGGCGTGATGACTCGCTCGACGGATTCGGGCAGCGGGCTGCCCGCCATCTCGTTGACCTTCGGCTTGCGATCAAACGTGTCGAGGTGACTCGGCCCACCATCCATGAACAGGAAGATCACGCTCTTGGCAGAGCCCTCGAAATGGCTGCGACGCGGCGCCAGCGGATTGGCCACGCGCGCCGATTCGGTTCCGCGGGCGGACAGCGCGATGCCATCGCGATGGAGCAACCCCAGCAACGCCAGCGAACCGAACCCGGCTCCAGCGCGAGTTAGGAAGTCCCGGCGGTTAGCGGCGAAATCTCGATGCAGCATGGAATCCTCAATTCTCCCTCCAAACGCACTCCCCTCTCACCTCCGGGGGAGAGGGGTTGGGGGTGAGGGGGCCGCACGTCTCTTGCAGTGCGATTGTTGCAAGACGCGGTGCCGTTCCGCCTCTCACTCAGCCCCTCCAAACTGCGGAGGGGTGTTTGCGGGTGCATTATGCCACGTCACCCAACGCACGAAAAGCCGGAGCTGGTCGATCTTGAGTCGATCGCTCGGCCAGCGATATAGTACGCCCCTTTCGCCAGCCGCACCGATTGCGTGCAAGACACTTGGGCCGCCCCTCACCCCCGACCCCTCTCCCCAAGAGGGAGAGGGGGGAGTGCCGTCGGAAGGATGTCGCATGGATGAGACTTTTGAAGGGGGACTGTCGGGCCGTGCTACCCGCACACAACCACCAGCCGAGCCAGTTCATGATCCGACTGAGCTTGCCGACTGCTTGCCATCGAGCGACTCGCTCCTCGCGACCGATGCCACCGAAATTGATTCCTCGCTGACCGACATCGAGTCGGCCTACCGCCGGGCGCTCGCCGTGGTCGAGGCGGTCGAGTGGCCGCAGCCGGAGTCCGCGATCGAAACGAAAGCGGTGTCCGATTTCGCTGTGCCGGTTGCGACCACCGCGGGTTCGGGCGCAGACTTCGACACGACCGTCGGCACTTCGATCCCAACCGCGAGCACCGAGTCGGAGAACAATTCATCACCGGCGGTCACGGCCGCGCAGATCGTCGAAGCCGTGATGTTTGTCGGCGGGCATCCGGTCACGGCCAAGCGATTGTGCTCGCTGCTGGGTGGCCACCAGGAAGTGTCCGACATCGAACACTTGATCGACGAACTGAATGCTCAGTTCACGTCGCAGAATCGGCCTTACGAAATCCGACTGGGCGAAGGTGGCTACCGCTTGGACCTGCTCTCCGAGTTCGAACCGATCCGCAGCCGCGTGTACGGCCTCGGGCCGCGCGAAGTGAAGTTGTCGCAGGATGTTCTCGAAGTTCTCGCACTGGTCGCGTACAAGCAGCCGATCACGAGAACCGAGATCGAGAATTTCGCCAACGACGGTTCCGCGAACATTCTCCGCCAGCTCCTGCGACGCGACTTGATCGCGATCCAGCGCGGCGAGGATCGTGACGACGTGCGATATGTCACCACCGACCGGTTTCTCTCCGTCTTCGGCCTGGCCCACATCGACGACTTGCCGCGTGCGGAGGAACTGGAAATCAAGTAGGATGCGTGCCAACGCAACCCGGCACGGTTGATGGTGCGTTACACGCACCCTACGGCTTGCCGAGTTCCTTCAGCCAGCGTTCGAGTTCGCTACGCCAGGCTGTGATCTCGGCGTCGGTGACATCCGTCGATTTGCCGCGGGGCTGGTTGCGCTTCGCTCGGGCAGTCGTCCCACGCCCTGATCCCGGACCGGATTTGCGCGGCTTCGAAGCGGACTTTGGTTCCGTGCGAGCAGCAGTGATCGGCTGGTGTGGATGTTCGGCACGATCGCTGGCCAGCGGTGGTTCAGTCGCGGCAGGTTCTGCTGTCTTCGCGGTGTCGATGCCTCCGAACACGTTGAGCCAGTGGGCAAGTTCGGCGTCGGACAGCCCGCCGGTCTGCTTGCGATCGGATTCGCGGCTTCGTCGCGAAACGGGCGGTTCCGCTTTCGACCGCCGACGGTCCAGCTCGTCGAAGAACGCTTCGCTATCGATCGGCTTCGCCTTGCGGCGGCGGGCGACGGCTTGCAACCGATGGTCGCTCGAGACGAGCGTGACCTGTTTCGGAGCCGAGTGCGAGACGAGCAGGTCTTCAATAAACAGGTCCGCGTCTCCGTGTGGCGTCGCGAAGAAGACTCGCAGAGGGCCATGCATCTGCAAACGTGGGGCATCCGGCGGCGGGTGGCGGGCGTCGAAGATCACGGTCGCCCGCGCTTGTTCCGCAGCCGTCAACTTGTCGCCCAGAAAGTTCAGCAACCGGTGGCGACAGCGCTCAAGGTCTCGCGGCCCGTAGCTGGCCTTGCCCATGCCGGCCGCGTACAGCAGGTTGTATCCGTCGATGATCAGGAACCGAGCGGACATCGCATTGATCCGGGATAACTCGGAGTCGTAGGATGGGCACTCCTGCCCGTCCACCCGGGATCGTGCCAGACTACGAACGGACGAGACGGGCAAGAGTGCCCATCCTACAAACTCGACTGAAGCACGCGGAGTTCTCGCGGGAGCTGGAAGTAGACGTTTTCCTGACGGATCGTCACCGGTTCGACATCGGCGCCGAAGCGATCGACGAGGAAGTCCACGCACTCCTGAACGACTGTTTCGGGCGCGCTGGCTCCGGCGGTGATCAGGACAGTCCGGCAGTTGTCGAACCAGCGCAGATCGATCTCGGCCACGCCGTCGATCAGGTACGAAGGCTTGCCCATCTCGGTTGCGATTTCCTTCAGGCGCTGACTGTTCGAGCTGTTCTGACTGCCGAGCACAAGGACTACGTCGGCTTGTGGAGCGAGTTCGCTGACCGCTTCCTGCCGGTTCGTGGTCGCGTAGCAAATGTCTTCCTTCGGCGGGCACTCGATGCCGGGAAACCGTTGCCTCAGTCGTTCGATCACGCGGTTGGCTTCGTTCACGCTGAGCGTGGTCTGAGTCAGGTAGGCCAGCTTCGAGCCGGGAGCGAACTCCAGCCGGTCAACGTCTTCGGGGCTGTCCACGAGCGTGATGTTCTGCGGTGCCTCCCCCATTGTGCCGATCACCTCGTCGTGCCCTTCGTGGCCGATGAGGATCAGCCGGTATCCCGCGTTGGTGAACCGGATGGCTTCCAGGTGGACCTTGGTCACCAGCGGACACGTCGCGTCGATCGTTCGCAGTCCGCGCTGGCGGGCTTCGTCACGCACGGCCGGAGACACGCCGTGGGCGCTGTACAGCAGCCACGCCCCGCGCGGGACTTCGTAAATGGCATCGACAAACGTCACGCCCTGCTTCGTGAACCGCTCGACCACGTACTTGTTGTGGACGATTTCGTGGTAGACGTAAATGTTCGATCCGCACAGCTTGATCGCCTGGTCCAGGCACTCGATGGCCATGTTGACACCGGCGCAAAAACCACGGGGATTGGCGAGGAGGATTTGCATGGACTGAGATTGGTCGAAAACGGGAACGTAACTTCGCACGTGAGTGTAGCGACTCACGGGTCGTCGCTGTAGGCGAAGCTGGCTCGCAGTTTCTTCCTCAACCGATGTCGTACCCTCACCATAACCCTCTCCCGGAGAGAGAGGGGACGCCGCACGATCACTCGACGGTGACGCTCTTCGCCAAGTTGCGCGGCCGATCCACGTTGCAGCCGCGGAGCAGAGCGATGTGATACGAGAGCAGTTGCAGCGGGATGACCGTGACGATCGGCTGGAGATAGTCCTCGACGTCGGGGACGTAAATCACATCATCCGCGAACCGGGCGATCTGGTCGTCTCCTTCGCACGCGATCGCGATGATCGGACCTTTGCGGGCCTTGACCTCTTCGAGGTTGCTCATGACCTTGGGGTACATGCCGCCGCGGGGGATCACGAACACGCTGGGCGTGTCCTCGTCGACAAGTGCGATCGGACCGTGTTTCATTTCGGCGGCCGGGTAGCCTTCGGCGTGGATGTAGCTGATTTCCTTGAGCTTGAGCGCCCCTTCGAGCGCCACCGGGAAATTGTAGTTGCGGCCGAGGTACAGGAAGTTCTCGGCTCCGTGATACTTCGCGGCCACGTCTTTGACCGCCTCGTGGCATTCGAGAGCGCGGCGGATCGTGTCGGGCATGGCCCGCAGGTGCGAAATGATTCGCTGGCCGGCTCCGAACGACATGTTGCGGATGCGCCCGAAGTAAAGTGCGAGCAGCGTGAGCACCGTCACCTGCGACGTGAACGCTTTGGTTGAAGCCACGCCAATTTCTGGTCCGGCATGCAGGTAGATTCCCCCATCGGCTTCGCGCGCGATCGTCGAACCAACCACATTGCAAATCGCGAGTGTGGGGTGCCCCTTGCGCTGGCTTTCGCGCATGGCCGCCAGTGTGTCGGCGGTTTCACCCGACTGCGTGATCGCGAAGATCATCGTGCTGTCGCTCAGCGGTGCGTTGCGATACCGGAATTCGCTCGCGTATTCGACTTCGACCGGGATGCGGGCAAACTCTTCGATCAGGTATTCGCCCACCAGCCCCGCGTGCCAACTCGTGCCGCAGGCGGTCAACACCACGCGTTCCGTCCGCCGAAGCTGCTGCACATTCAGGTTCAACCCGCCAAACTTCGCAGTCGCGGCGTCGTCATCCAGCCGGCCGCGCAGGGCATTCTCGATCGTGTTTGATTGCTCGTAGATTTCCTTGAGCATGTAATGGTCGAACTCGCCGAGATCGCTGTCGGTGGCGGCTTGGTCGATGACCTCGATCGTCGGCGATTTCTGTCCGCTCTCGCGATGCGATAGCTTCATTCCGTCGGCCGTGAGCACGACCAGTTCGTTGTCCGAGAGGTAGACAACTTCGCTCGTGTGACCAACCAGCGGGCCGGAATCGCTCGCGAGGAAGAATTCTCCCTTGCCCACACCGACGACCAGCGGACTTCCCGCGCGAGCACCGATCAGAACTCCGGGCATGTCGCGAAACAGAATCCCCAGGCCATACGTCCCTTTGAGCAGTTTGATCGCCGCTTCGACCGCGTTGACCGCCGTCTTCACGTTTTCGGGATTGTCCCCGAGCTTGACCAGCTCTTCAAATTGGTTCGCGATCAGGTGGGCCACGACCTCCGTGTCGGTGCTCGACCGAAAAACGTAGCCGCGCTCCTGCAGCTTCTCTTTCAGCGTCGCATAATTTTCGATGACGCCATTGTGAACGACGACGACATCGCCGTTGCCGCCGATGTGCGGATGCGAATTGATATCGGTCGCGGCACCGTGAGTCGCCCAGCGTGTGTGGCCGATCCCGAGCGAACCCGGCGCCGGCTGACGTTCGACAAGCTGCGCCAGCTCGTTCACGCGGCCGGCTTTCTTGCGAATCGCGATGCCGTTCTCGCCGAACACGGCAATCCCCGCGCTGTCGTAGCCACGGTACTCCAGCCGGTGCAGGCCTTCGAGAAGGATTTCCGCAGCGTCTCGCTGCCCGACGTAGCCGACGATTCCACACACGTCCCGGCACTCCATCGCTTGGGAAGAGATGCCACTTCGTCCGAGCCGCCGGAGCATGCGCGAGGCGGCCTGGCTCATCCGTGAGAGGGGCGGGAAGCTATCAGAATCGGCGGGACGAGTGAAGTGAGAAGTGTGAAGGAGTTGGTTTGTGCGCTGTGACGAAATGAGGCAGCTCTCATGCATTCACTGCTTGCCTTTCACCGTTCACACTTCACTCTTCATACTTCGCTTCGTCGCCGCTTCCATGATCGCCTGCTCGGAGGCGTCCGACCGGCGGAATTCGCCGGTCAGGCGGCCTTCGCAGAGGACGAGAATCCGATCGCAGAGGATCAGCAGCTCGGGAAGTTCGCTCGACGTGACGATCACGCCGATGCCGTCACGGCACAACCGGCGGATCAGCCGGTAGAGTTCGGCTTTGGCTCCAACATCCACGCCGCGCGTCGGATCGTCGAGCAACAGCACCTTGGGTTTGGTCAACAGCCAGCGGCCGATGATGCACTTCTGCTGGTTGCCGCCGGAGAGGCCAGTGATGGCCGCGTCGATTCCCGGCATGCGCACGCTCAAATCCTTCGCCGTCTGCAGCGCGAGTTCCCGCTCGCGACGCGGTCGCACGAAACCGGCGGAAACCGTGTGACGCATCGCGCACAAGCTGATGTTCTGGCCGACCGTCATTTGTGAGAACAGCCCCAGACGTTTGCGATCCTCCGTGACCAGCGCGACGCCCGCGCTCACGGCCTCGGCTGGATGCTCGAACGCCACCGTGCGCCCTTCCAGCTGGATCGTCCCCGTCGGCCGTTCTGCCGCGGCGCCGAACAGGCATTCGAGCAGCTCGGTCCGCCCCGCTCCCATCAGCCCGGCCACCCCCAACACTTCACCCGATCGCAGTTGGAACGAGATGTCCTTCAATCTCCACTGGCGCGCGTGGCCGGACCAGGGGAGGGAGAGGTTGGCAACTTCGAGGAGGACGTTGCACGACGCGCGTGTCCCCTCTCCCCCCGGGAGAGGGCTAGGGTGAGGGGGCGTCGCGGTGTGTTTGGACTGCGGTTTCGCTCCACGCTCCCTCACCCCCGACCCCTCTCCCGGAGGGAGAGGGGAGGACGTAGGGGAGTCTCCGGAGGGGAGAGGGGAGGATGGCGCAGCCTCGCGCTCGAAGGATTCGACGTCTCGCCCGACCATCAGGTGCGCGATTTCGCGCGGCGTCGTATCCCGCGCCTCCAGTGTTCGGATGAGTTGCCCATCACGGAGCACCGTGATCCGATCGGCCAGCCGGAAGACTTCGTCCAGCTTGTGCGAAATGTACAGGATCGTCACGCCTCGTTCGCGCAGGCGGCCGATCACACGGTACAGCCGGGCGACTTCGGTTTCGGTCAGGGCGCTCGTCGGCTCGTCCATGATGAGCACTTCGGTTTGGATCGACAACGCCTTGGCGATCTCGACCAACTGCTGGTCCCCGACCCGTAGTTCAGCGACAAGTTGCCGTGGTTTCGCCAGACATTCCAAGTCGCGAAGTAATTCGCCAGCGATCCGTTCCATCTCGCGATCGTCCAGCAAGCCGAGAGACGTGCGCTTCTCGCGGCCGAGGAACAGGTTGGCCGCCACGGAAAGCTGTTCGACGAGGTTCAGTTCCTGGTGGATGATGCTGATCCCCGCCGCTTCGGCCTCGCCCGTGCCGCCGAATCGGACGACCTGCCCACGCAACCGCAGATCGCCGACGTAGCCCGTGTGGATTCCCGCGAGGATTTTCATCAACGTGCTTTTGCCCGCGCCGTTTTCGCCAACGATCGCACGAAGTTCACCCGCCGCGATGTCCAGCGACACGTCCCGCAACGCCACCACGCCAGGAAAGCGTTGTGTGATGCGGTCGGTCGAGATGAGCGGTGAAGTGTTCATGCGCGATTCACGACCTGCGCTCTCGCCGACCTTCCAGCCACCGCACTCCGATCAGCAATCCGAACACGGCGAGAGCCGTCACGCCGCCGAATTGCGATGCGGCAAGCTTGGCTTTCTGCGAGAACAACGCGGCGGCCGCACCGGCGATCAGGGCGAGGTTCACGGCGGCGACGACTCCCAGCGGGCCGGCGAAAAATCGCTTGCCTCCACGGGCGACTCCGCGGAGCTGTGCGAACGCGACCGCCAGCACGACGACCATCCCCACGATCAGACCTTCGTATACGTCGGCTCCGCTCTTGATGATCTTGGCCACGCCGTCGATCACGATGCGCAGGAACAGCACGCCGAGAACCGTGCCGGGGATCGTGCCGACTCCCCCTTGCAGGCTGCACCCGCCGACCACGGCCGCGGCGATCGCGTTGAGTTCGTACCCCTGGCCGAGCATCTGCGGATTGGCCGTGCTGGTGTCGGCCACGTACAGCATTCCGGCCAGCGACGACAACATGGCACTGAACACGTAGGCGAACCATTTCAGTTTTTCGGTGCGGATGCCGCTGAGTCGCGCGGCCTGTTCGTTTCCACCGAGAGCGTACAGGTGCCGGCCGAGCACGGTGCGCGAGAGCATGATCCACGTGACGACCGCCAGCAACGCGAACAGCGTCGCGGGAATCCAGAGGTGTTTCGCGAAATTGCGGAACGTATCATCCGCGACGTCGATTTGTGATTTGCTCGCGCGCCACACGGAGGTGGTCACATTATCCACGAGGGCCCGGGCGAAACTGCGGAGGCCCACGAGCGTCGCCAGAGTGGCCACGAACGGCGGCAGGCCGACGACGGTGATCAGCCACGCGTGCAGGCTGCCGATCAGAAATCCCGCCAGCAGCGTTCCCGCGATGGCGGTGGAAATCACGCCCCAGCCCACCGGGAGGCTGTTCCGCATTTCATTCGGCGCGAGCAGCACCAGCAGCACGGCACACACCGATCCGCTGAACGCGATCATCGACCCGCTGGAAAGATCGATCCCGCCCGAAATGATCACCACCGCCGCGCCGAGTGCAATGATCCCCAAAAACGATGTCTGACGCAGGATGTTGATCGCGCTTTGCCGCGGGTCGTTCCAATAGTTGTGCCGCGAATCGAGCAGCGTCGTGAGCACGATCATGAGCAGGATCACCAGCAGCAGTCCCCACTCGTGACGGCGGAAGAATTGCATGGGGAGTGGAAGCGGCGTGGAGCAGACGAGAAACGGCAATCGAAGTTCAGAGACGCGCGTCCCTCGCCCCCAACCCCTCGCCCCCTTCGGGGGCGAGGGGAGGATGTGGGATCATGATCCCGTCAGGTTGTATTTCTTCAACCACTCACGGAACTCGTCGAGCAGCAGGAACTCGGTCTTGGGGCCGAACATTTCTTTCTTGAGAGGCGACTTGGCATCGGGCACGACGACCTTGAGTCCCGTGTCGTAGATGTCGCCGTCGGCCGCGTTCTTGTCGTCCAGATTTGGGAGAATCTCGTGAACGGTCGCGTTGTCCCCGGCCACGAGAGCTTTGAGCAGGCGCACGGACTGGTAGCCCATCTGGTAGGGATTCTGCACAACCATCGCGTCGATTTGGCCGTCGGCCATCTGCCGGATGGCGAGCGGCTCGGCGTCGAAGACGACGACGGTCAGCTTGTCGCGCTTGCCGAGTTCCTTCACGACGTCCACGATGGCGGGGGCGTTGTACGACCAGATGCCGACGAGCGTGTTCAGCCCTGGATGGTTCGCGATGGCGTTGCGGACATTTTCACGGGCTCGAGGTCGGTCGAGATCGTCCCCCATGTTGTCCAGCGACTTGAATTTCGCTCCGGCTCCCTCGGCGAACCCGCCCACGCGCTCGATCGCGTTCTGCGCGCCCGTTTTGCCGACGAAGGTGACGTATTCGCCGCCGTCCGGCCGCAGATTTTTCGCGCACACGCCCAGCTCGCGGCCTCCGGCGAGGTTGTCGGTGCCGATGAACGCCGTTCGCGCGTCGCGAAGGCGTTCGCGGTTCACGTCCGAATCGACGGTGACGATCTGCACGCCTTTGGCCTTGAGTTTCCGCAGTTCGTCCGCGATCGCCGAGTTGTCGGCGTCGATGACCGAGATCGCGATCCCCGCGACATCGGACTGAGTGTCGTACTGCCGCAACTTCGCGATCTGCCCCGCCGGCGTGCCGTCGTTGATTTCCATCACGGCGGTCAAGCCGGCTTGGGCGATGTTCAGGTCCTTCTCAGCGTCCTGCAACCCGGCGCGAGCGGCATCCCAGAACGGGGATTCGCCGTTCGTGATCAGGATCAGTCGCTTCGTGCCCGCCGAATCGCCAGACGAACCAACAGGAACCGCAATCTCGGCCGGAGCGGGGTCCGTCGAAGATGTCGAGGAAAGTGAGCATCCGGCGACAGCGAGGAACGCCACGGAGGCCAGCCATCGAACGGACGCGGAGGTTGCGGGGCGAACGAGTGCGTGCATGGAAAGGTCCTCAATGAAACGAGCAATTTCGACCGCGTTGGAAACATACAACCGGCCGGAATCGAAGTCAACGAGCCGGTCACGTTGCCCTGCGAGGGGTCGCCGGTTAGAATCCCGCGTCACGGATGGACCTCTTTCCCAGGGAATCGGGAGATCACGTCATGTTCAATTCGGACGAGTTTGCGAGGGACACGGAGTTCCAGAAACTGCTGTCGCGGCGAGACGACGTTGACCTGACCACGGCGGCACTCGAATTGGCGCGGGATGCGTATCCGGAGTTGGACTTTCAGGAGACTCACCGCTGGATCGACGATCGGGCGGGCGAATTGACCGCACCGCTCGCGCGGGCTGTCTCGGAGCTCGATGCCCTGCGGGAGATCGGCCGCTGCATTTCCGAAAGGCACGGCATCAACGGCGACGCCGGCAGCTACGATCGGGTGGACTCAAGCTTTCTCCATCGCGTGATCGAGAGCAAGCGCGGCATCCCGCTCAGCCTGTCCGTGTTGTACATGGCCGTTGCGAACCGGGCCGGATACGCCTTGCGCGGCGTGGCCTGTCCGCGCCATTTTCTGACACGGTACGACTCCGTGGACGGACCGTTGTTTCTCGATGCCTTCTCGGGTGGACGAATCCTGACGCACCACGAGTGCCTCAACCGGGTCCACTCCGCGACGAAGATGCCGCGCGAGATGCTGCAGGCGTCGCTCAAGCCGGTCGGGCCGAGACCGATCGTCATCCGCATGCTCAATAACCTGAAGGCCCTCTACGCCGGCCACGGATGCTGGCCGGAAGCGCTTGTCGTCCAGCGTCGTCTCGTGGCGCTCAGCCCGCGCGACTACGGTGAACGTCGCGACCTGGCCGTCGTCACGCTCAAAGCTCGACTGCCCGGCCGCGCGCTCGACCTGCTGGAGGATTGTTTGAAGCACTGCCCGACCGAAGAGACGGAACTGCTTGAGCAACAGGTCGGCGAAGCACGTCGGCAAGTCGCGCTGGCAAATTGAATGTCGGTTCTCAAATCGGGAGGGCGAAGCTCTTGCTGAGCCTCGGCCAATCACACCGGCTCGGCAGGAGCCTCGCCCTCCCGTGACGTTCGACGGGCCTTGCCGTACACTGTCGCCGTCCGTTCTCCGCTGGAGTCGCCGCATGGCTGACACGTCCACCAGTCTCCTCGAACGTTTGCGCGACAATCCCGACGAGGATTCGTGGCGGCAGCTCGTCGAAATCTACACGCCGCTGATTCGCGGTTGGCTGCGGAGACAACTTCAGGCGTCCGCCGACACCGACGACCTCATTCAAGACGTGTTAACCGTGGTCGTGCGCCGCATCCGCGAGTTCCACCGCGAGCCCCGAGCCGGCGCGTTTCGTCGCTGGCTGAAGACGATCACCATCAACTGCCTGCGCGACTTCTGGAAATCTCGCCGCAACAAACCGCGCGCCACCGGCAACAGTGACTTTCTGGAGATGCTCGAACAACTCTCCGATCCGAACAGCCAACTCAGCCGGCTTTGGGATCAGGAGCACGACAAGCATGTGACCCACCAGCTTCTGGAACTCATCAAACCGAGGTTCGAAGAGACCACGTGGAAGGCATTCCGCCGCGTGGCACTGGATGGCATCCCGGCCGATCAAGTCGCGAGCGAGCTCGGCATCTCCGTGAACTCCGTGTTCATTGCCAAATCCCGCGTCCTCAGCCGGTTGCGTCAGGAAGGGGCGGGGTTGCTGGAGTGAACGATGGTGATTACGGGGTCGGGAGTCTTTTTCAGGTCGGCCACTGGGAATTCCCTCCGATTCTTGTCTGGCGGGCCGACCTGAAAAAGGCTCCCGACCGCTTCGCCTTCCCCGGCGGGAGCGAGGGAGGCACGACACGCCACCAAGTTGTCTGAAAGGCCTCCGCACGCTCAGCCATTTGCTCTATACTTCACCAGCCAAACCGGAAGTGCGGGCCAACGACAACAACTTGAGATCGCGCTCTCTGCGAGCCGGGGTGCCGCATGGCCAAGGTTACGACGAATCATCCGACTCCGGACCAACTGCAGGCGTTCGTCCGGGGATCGCTCGGACCAGCCGAGCAATCGGTCATCGAACAGCATGTCTCGCACTGTGCTCAGTGTTGCGACACCCTGCGCGCCGTCCCGGACGACACGCTGGTTGAGAAACTGCGGAACGCGAACACGTCGGTCGACGGGTCGTTGCTTCGCGGCGTGAAAACGAAGTTCGCTGGAGCGACCGACAACGAGTTGCCGAAGGAACTCGCCGATCACCCTCGCTACCGGATCGTGAAGCAGCTCGGAGCCGGCGGGATGGGCGTGGTGTATCAAGCCATGCATCGAATGATGGATCGCGCGGTGGCACTCAAGGTGATCAGTCGCAAGCTGACGAGCCGACCCGACGCGATCGACCGGTTCCGGCAGGAAGTGAAAGCGGCGGCGAAGCTCAACCACCCGAACGTCGTCGTCACGCACGATGCCGAACAGGCCGGCGACATGCAACTCCTCGTAATGGAGTTCATCGAAGGGATCAGCCTCGACTGGTTTGTCGAGAAGCGCGGCCCGCTCCCGGTGCTCAACGCCTGCAACTACGTCATGCAAGCGGCGAAGGGCCTCCAACACGCGCACGAGCATCGAATGGTTCATCGCGATATCAAACCGGCCAACCTGATGCTGACGAGAAAAGGTCAGATCAAAGTCCTCGACTTCGGCCTGGCGAAGTTGGCGGCACATGGTCCGACCGAGCCGGAGTCGCTCGGCCACGACGTCGGCGGCAAATCGTCCGCCGCGTTGACTCTTGCCGGAGACATCCTCGGCACCGCCGACTTCATCGCCCCCGAGCAGGTGGAGGAATCGCGGGCCGTTGACATCCGAGCCGACATCTACAGCCTCGGCTGCACGCTCTACTTTTTGCTCACCGGCCAGCCGATCTTTCCGAAGGGGAACGCGCGGCAGAAACTGGAATCGCACCTCAACCGCAAGCCGCGGCCGGTCAGCGAGCTGCGAACCGACGTGCCACCGGAAGTCGCACAAATCCTCGACAAGATGCTGGCTCGCAACCCGGAGGATCGTTTCGCGACGCCCGCCGAAGTGGTGCAGGCGTTGGCTCCGTGGAGCAAGGCCCAGCCGCCGAAAGACGAGTGGGATTTCGCTGCCCTCGAACGCGAAGCCTCCAAACCGACCGAACTGTTTCTCCCGCCGCGAGCCGGCTCCGCGAAATCGTCTCGCTCGGCGAGCGGCAACCCCGTCGCCGCCATCTTTGTACCCGTGCTCGCTCCGGCGCGAAAACTGATCCGCCGCAACCGCCGGTCGGCGAAAGCGGCGGCCGTGGTCGCGGTGGCCGCGCTCGCGCTATGGCTGGTCTGGTCGTTCGTGCCGTGGAGCGACATCCAGTCGTCCGTCACGTCACTCGTTCCGAAATCGTCGGATGACGGTGGTTCCGGCAGTTCAGGAACCGGTCCGGAGGAGCGCACACCGACAAGATCGTCCGAAAACACCGGCGGCAGTCGCGTCGCATCCAATCCGTCCGGTGCCTCGCGCGATCCGTCGCGTTCCGTGCTGCTCGTGGTCCCAAACAAAATGGTCTGGATCGGCGACTACGAACCGGTCCGCTCCGCGCTCGAATCGGCCGGCTACTCCGTCACTGTCGCCTCGACGGTGCGCAAGCCGGCCCGACCGGACAACGACAGCCGCAACAACGGCGTGCCCGACGTGCCGGTCGATCTCACCGTGAGCGAAGCTCGCGCAGACAATTTCGCGATGATCGTGTTCATCGGCGGAGACGTCAGCGAGTACGTGCCCAATGGCGTGGCGATCGAACCCGTCCAGCGACTGGTCGCCGACTTCGCGGCCGGGAAAAAACCAGTCACGTCCATCTGCGCCGGCAACGTCGTCCTCGCGGCCACTTCAACAATGCGTGGCCACCGCGTGGCCGACAACCAGTACTTCGACACGTTCAGCGTCCGCGGCCAAGTTCAGGACGCGGTGAAACTAATCTCCGGCCAGTCCCTTGTCTTCGATGATCCATTTTTCTCGGCGCGAGATTTCAACAACGCGACCGAATTCGCGAACAAGCTGGTGTGGGCGATGGGCCGGCGACAGAAGTAGAGATCGCCTTGTCCGGGAGGGCGAAGCTCCTGCTGAGCCGTTTTGCTTCGGCTTGGTGTGTGCGGCTCGGCAGGAGCCTCGCCCTCCCGTGGTCCATTGGTCATGTCGGCAAATGTTTGCGAGGGATGTCCCGCAAGCGTGGTGCGCCGGCATCGCGTGAATTCAAAATCGGGTTCGCAATCGGCCACGGGATGCCAAGGTCCGGGTCGTTCCACAACACGACGCCTTCGGTCGCCGGCGTGTAGACGTCCGTGCATTTGTACGCGAACATCGCCGTCTCGCTCGTCACGCAGAATCCGTGTGCGAACCCTTCCGGCACGAACAACTGCCGCTTGTTTTCCGCCGACAACACGCAGCTTGCCCACTGGCCGAACGTCGGTGAGGCCGGGCGGATATCCACCGCCACGTCGAACACTTCGCCTTGCAGCACGAACACGAGCTTGCCCTGCGCGTGCGGGTTCTGGAAGTGCAATCCGCGCAGGATGCCCTGCCGCGAGAACGACACATTGTCCTGCACAAACGTCGCCGGCAGCCCCGCCGCTTCGTACCGCTCGCGATTCCACGTTTCGAAAAAGAACCCCCGCGCGTCGCCGAACACTTTCGGTTCGATAATCACCACGCCCGGCAGTTTGGTTTCGATGACGTTCATTCGTTGTTCTCTCCCCTCGCCCCTTTGGGGAGAAGGGTCGGGGGTGAAGGGCCGTCCGTAGTCCTACCGCCCGCCAACCTGAAGCAGCTCCAGCAGGTAGCGCCCGTAGTCATTCTTCGCCAGCGGTTGAGCAACGTCGCGCAACTGGTCGGACGAAATGTAGCCCATCCGCCACGCGATCTCTTCCGGGCACGAAATCTTCAGCCCCTGCCGCTGTTCGACGGTTTCGATGAAGCTCGCGGCTTGAAGCAACGACGAGGGCGTCCCCGTGTCCAGCCACGCGTGGCCGCGGTCGAGCAGCTCGACCCGTAGCTTGCCCCGGTGGAGGTACTCTCGGTTGACGTCGGTGATTTCCAGTTCGCCGCGAGGAGACGGTTTCAGCCCCCTCGAGATCGCGATGACATCGTTGTCGTAGAAGTAGAGGCCGGTGACGGCGTAGTTGGATTTCGGCTGATTCGGCTTTTCTTCGATCTCGGCCGGCTCGCCGTCGGGGCCGAACGACACGACGCCGTACCGATCGGGATCGCGCACGCGGTAGGCGAACACGGTGGCCCCGGACGTATCACGGGCGACGTTCTTCAAGGACACACCCAGATCATGTCCGTAGAAAATGTTGTCGCCGAGGATCAGGCACACCGGGTCCGGCCCGATGAATTTCTCGCCAATCAAAAACGCCTGCGCCAACCCGCCGGGGTCCGGCTGTTCGGCGTACTCCAACTTCAGCCCCCATTTGCCTCCGTCGCCGAGCAGTTTCTGAAACATAGGCAGATCTGCTGGGGTGCTGATGACGAGCACGTGCCGAATCCCCGCGAGCATCAGCGTGCTCAGCGGATAGTAAATCATCGGTTTGTCGTAGATCGGCAGCATCTGCTTGCTGATGGCCTGGGTCATCGGATGCAAGCGCGTGCCGGCGCCGCCGGCGAGGATGATGCCCTTCGTGACGGCAGTCGCGTTCGATGTCCCAGTCATTGTTTCATCCGATTTCATCGGGTCTTCATTTTCGATTTTCGATTGCCGATTCTCGATTTCTGCGGCGAAGTGCGGTCCAATCGCAAATCGAAAATCGGCAATCGAAAATCCTTATCCCTTTCCCAACCCCAGTCGTTGCCCCTCGTACTTGCCCGCCACCGCGCGCTGGCACCAGCCCTGGTTGTCGAGATACCACTGCACGGTCTTCCGCAGGCCGGTTTGAAACGTCTCGGCGGGGGACCAGCCGAGGTCGCGGCGGATTTTCCCGGCGTCGATCGCGTAGCGGTGGTCGTGACCGGGCCGGTCGGTGACGAACTTAATCAGGTTCTCGTGCGGCCGGTGAGGCGACGCCGGGCGAAGTTCGTCCAGCAGCCGGCAAATCTCCCGCACGACCGAAATGTTCGTTTGCTCGTTGCATCCGCCGATGTTGTACGTCTCGCCGACAGTCCCCTTCTCCAGCACGACGCGCAGCGCCCGAGCGTGATCGTCCACGAACAGCCAGTCGCGCACGTTGTCCCCTTTGCCGTAAACCGGCAGCGGCTTGCCGGCCAGAGCATTTTGGATGATGACCGGGATCAGCTTCTCGGGATACTGGTACGGCCCGTAATTGTTCGAGCAGTTGGTGACGAGTACCGGCAACCCGAACGTGTGATGCCACGCCCGCACCAGATGATCCGACGCCGCCTTGCTGGCCGAGTACGGCGATCGCGGGTCGTAAGCAGTCGTCTCGGTGAAGAACCCGGTCGGCCCGAGCGATCCGAAAACTTCATCGGTCGAAATGTGCTGAAACCGAAACGCCCGCCTGGCCGCTTCGGGCAGGTCGCTGCAGTACCGCCGAGCCGCCTCCAGCAGCGTGTACGTGCCGACGATGTTCGTCTGGATGAACGCCGACGGCCCGTCAATCGACCGATCGACGTGCGATTCGGCCGCGAGGTGCATGACCGCGTCGGGCCGGTGCTGCTCGAACAACCGCCGCACTTCGGCTGCGTCGCACACGTCCACCTTCTCGAAGCTGTATCGCGGTCTGGAAGCCGCGTCGGCCAGCGATTCGAGATTGCCGGCGTACGTCAGTTTGTCTACGTTGACAACGTGGTGTTCGGTGTCTCGAATGAGTTGCCGGATGAGCGCCGACCCGATGAATCCCGCTCCGCCGGTGACGAGAATCCTCATGAAATCCACCTCCGTGTGACTGCGGGCGGCCGAAGTCTAGCAGATCGGAGGGTCGAGGGTCGAGGGTCGAAGGTGGAGGGCGGAGGGCGCACGACGCACTTTGCAGTGTAGCCCGCTCTCGCCGAGAGCGGGCGAAAGAGATACGTCAGCCGCCTGCGCCGCTCTCGGCGAGAGCGGGCTACACTGGACACCACGTCAGATGGAAAGTCGCGATGCTTCGCACATTTGTCGCTGTGAATATTCCCGCCACGCGACTGCTCGTCGATGTGATCGGGCAGCTCGGTCGGATGGGGAGCAGCCTGAAACCGGTTGCGGCCGACAACCTGCATCTCACGCTGAAATTCCTCGGCGACACGCCGGAGTCGCGGATCGCGGAGATCGGCCAAGTCGTCACGCGGGCGGCGGCACAAGTGGCGGCGTTCGATGTTCGGTTGGTCGGCCTCGGCGCGTTTCCGAATGCTCAGCGGCCGGACGTGATCTGGGCGGGGTTCGAATCGAACGACACGCTGCGCACGCTGGCCGTCGCGTTGGAATCAACCCTCGAACCGCTCGGCTTCCGTCGCGAGTCTCGAGAATTCAAGCCGCACCTGACGCTGGCCCGCGTGAAAGCCAAGCCGCCCCCTGCCTTGTTCAAACTGCTGGCCGATCATCCCGCCACCGATTTCGGCAGCGTCCACATCGCGTCCGTCAAGTTGTTTCAATCCGAGTTGCAACGCGGCGGTCCAACGTACACCGTGCTGGCGACGGCGAAGCTAGGTGCGTAGTAGGATGGGCACTCCTGCCCGTCCATGCTCGGCAATTCGGGGACGGGCAGGAGTGCCCATCCTACCCGCGACTCCGGGGCCTTACGGCAGCCGGCTCGCCTTGGTTTGATTTTCTGATGAAACGGACTTTGTCACCGGGTCCGCCGAGCCAGCCACGACCTTGGTCAGATCATCGCTGTGGATCGACGGGCACCAATGGGCTTCGATGTGCTCGATGACAAGCTCCGTGCCGCGTGTGTGGCTGACGAACGGTGGCTCGCGCGGATCGTACATCGCGTCGGTGAGGTCTCGCACGAGGACCACGTTTCGCCCCAGGCGCACTTGCTGGCGGATGCCGAACGGGCGACCGAGGACGCACATGTTCGTGTGAACGCCCATCAAAGCGATGTTGGTGATGCCCAGCTCTTCGCAGAAGTTGAAGATCTCGTCGCCACTGTCGCTGACGCCGTCGAAGCCCGTGATGTCCAGACCCGGATGCTGTTTCGAGAAAACTTTCACGGGGGCCCCGACGACGGCATCATCGCACGGCGATTTGGAATCGACGATCGGCAGAGGCGGTTCAGATTTTGGGTCGAGGTAGCACCACTTGGCGATCGGAACGGGAGGCGTCGCAGCCGGAGCTTGTTGCACGCGGCGACGGAACGGCGTGTTCGCGTACATGTCCACCGTGCCGCTGGGGGCGTGGATGATCGTCACGCCGTGATTGCGAGCCGCCGTCAACACGGCGTTCATTTTGGGGACCATCACGCCGACTCGCTGCGCCGACGACTGACAGTAATGGTTGTCCCACATGTCGCAGACGATGATCGCGGTCTTGGCCGTGTCCCATTCGACGATGCGATCCCGAGCGTCGAACTTGCCGCTGCCGCGCGTGGCTTCCTTGCGGTCGCGGAGATGCAACTGCAATCTCCCCGGCACCGCCGGCCGATTGGCCACCCGCGCCGCGGCCGGTTCGTCGCCGAGCGAAATGGAAATGAAGGTCGATGTCAGTAGAACTGCGAACGCGTGGACCAGCAACTTTTGCATGGCAGGCTCTCCATTTGACCAACCGAACCCACGGCAGACAACGCAACGGCGGCAGAGTATAACATGGTCGGTCAATTAGCCGCGACGAAACCGGTCTCCAAACTTGTTCCTGCGAAGGATGCTCATGATGTGTACCCAACGACTCTGCGTGCTGGGATTGATGGCTGGCGGTGGGATTTTCGCCGGTTGCTACGTCTCGGCCACATCGCAAACCTCATCGGCACCGACCGTCGAATCCGTGGCAGTGCCGGTGGTAGACGATGCCAGTTCCCAACCAGCCACGGCAGGTGAGGCGACTTCCTCGCAGCCGGCAGTGGAACTCAAGATTCTGAACTGGTACGAAACGCAAAAGCTGGTCGAGTCGCATCGCGGGAAGATCGTGGTCATGGACGTCTGGTCCACGGCGTGCATTCCGTGCATGCGCGAGTTTCCGAATCTCGTGGTGCTCGACAAGCAGCATCGGAAGGACGGCGTGGCGTGCATTTCGCTCAGCCTGGACTACGACGGCATCGTCAGCAAGCCGCCGGAAACGTACCGCGAGCGGGTGATGAAGTTTCTCACCAAGCAAGAGGCCACGTTCGACAATGTCCTGTCCAGCGTGTCGTCGGAAGAATTGCTCGACAAGTTGGAACTGGCGTCGATGCCCGCCGTGTACGTCTACGGCCGCGACGGCAAGCTTGTGAAACGATTCGACAACGAGAGCATCACCAAGGAGAGCGAGGAGTTCACGTACAAAGATGTGACGAAGCTGGTGGAAGAGTTGTTGGCGAAGTAGCCCAGGCCCTTGTGGCCTAGATTGTGCGTAACAAATCGAAGTCACCTCCGACCCACAAGGGGTCGGGCTACAGATGTTTGGCCAAGGGATGCGCGGCCCTATCCCCTGCGGGGGCGAGGGGAGGTGAATTCAATGTTCAGTTCACAAATCCCGGTTAAGTCGCTCGCACAGCTTTGCCAATCGCTCAGCACGATGCTGACGTCGGGACTGGCGTTGCCGAAGGCGGTCGAGTTGTCGGCTCGCAAGTCGAAGCACCCGCAGGTTCGCAAAGCGTTGAATGGCGTGCTGGCCGAGATTTTGACGGGGCAGGACGTGGCGACCGCGTTTCGCAAGCAAGCGGGAGCGTTTCCCGAATTGATGATTGACATGGTCACGGTCGCCGAACATGCCGGTCACCTGCCGGAGGTTCTCAAGGGGCTGGCCGAACATTACGAGAATTCACTCCGGCTGCGACGAACGTTCATCGGCGCGATCACCTGGCCGGTGATCCAGCTTGTCGGGGCGATCATGATCATCGGGCTTTTGATTTTCATCCTCGGCGCCATCGCGGAATCGAAGGGGAATCAAGCCGCCGATTTGCTGGGTCTGGGGCTGACCGGAGCCGGCGGGACAGCGATTTGGTTTTTGGGTTCGTTCGGAACAATTGCCGCCATCCTCGGAGTGGCGTGGTCTCTGCATCACGGTTTTCAGACGCAGCGAATCTTCGACGGACTGTTGATGAGGGTGTGGGTGATCGGCAAATGTCTGCAATCGTTCGCCATTGCCCGCTTTTCGTGGGCCTACGCACTCACTCAACAATCCGGGATGTCGGTCGCCCCCAGCATTGATGCCAGCCTGAAAGCGACCGGTAACGGAGCCTACGTCGCCGCCGCGCCGTATGTCCGCGAGCGAGTTCTCGAAGGGGATGAACTCAGCGAGGCCCTCGACTTCGAGGATTTGTTTCCGGAAGAGTTCCTGCACGTGGTTCATGTCGGTGAATCGTCCGGCACCGTCCCCGAAGCGCTCGAACGCCTCAGCCCACAATTCGAGGACCAGGCCCGCCGCAGCCTGCACACCCTGGCGATGGCTCTTGGCGGAGCGATCTGGCTGACGGTGGCGGTGTTCATCATCTTCTTCATCTTCCGAATTGTGATGACTGTTTATCTCGGACCGCTCAACGAAGCCTTGCGGGACGCGATGAAATGAGCGAGCGTGGTTTTCGCGGCCAGACGTCTGTGAATTATTCTCCCCCTTCCGATGTGGTAGCGGGAGGGGGTAAGGAACCAGAGGTCAGAGGTCAGAGGTCAGAGGTCAGGGGCACAAGTGACACTGAACTCCGCCACGGGGCCGAATTGCTGCGGACCGGTGGACTCGTCGCGTTCCCCACCGAGACGGTGTACGGTCTCGGTGCGAACGCACTCGACGCGCGAGCCGTCGCCCGCGTGTTCGAAGCGAAGGGGCGGCCGACGTTCGATCCGCTGATCGTCCACGTCGTCGATCGCGCGTGGTTGCTGCGATTGGCTGCGGTTTTTCCGGACACAGCGCGGCGGTTGGCCGACCGATTCTGGCCCGGGCCGCTGACGCTCGTGCTGCCGAAGACCAATCTCGTTCCCGATCTGGTCACGGCGGGACTCGACACGGTCGGCCTGCGCATTCCCGATCATCCCATCGCGCAGCGACTGTTGCGACAGGCCGACGTGCCGGTGGCGGCTCCGAGCGCGAACCTGTTCGGGCGCATCAGCCCCACGACGGCCGAGCACGTTCGCGAACAGCTTGGCGACCGCGTGGATTTGATTTTGGACGGCGGCCCGTGTCGCGTGGGGATCGAATCGACCGTGCTGCAACTGGCGGACGACCGACTGCACTTGCTGCGTCCGGGCGGAGTGTCGCTGGAAGAACTCGAATCCGTCGTCGACTCGATCGAGGTGTTGCCGCCGGGCGAGCACCCGATCGCCGCGGCCCTGCCCTCGCCCGGCATGTTGCCTCAACACTACGCCCCGCACACGCCGCTGATCGTGTGTGACCCGGATTCGATCACCGCCGCGCCGGCCGATTCACTCGCGCAACTTCTCCCCTCTCCCCCTCGGGGAGAGGGGCCGGGGGTGAGGGGTGCACCGAGTCGTACCATCGGCCTGCTCACACTCCAACCAATCCCCACCGAAATCGCACGCCACTTTGCCCGCATCGAAATCCTCTCGCCCACCGGTGACCTCCGCGAAGCCGCTGCGAATTTCTTTGCCGCGCTGCGGCGCCTGGATGCGGCCGGGTTGAGCGCGATCATCGCGTGCCCGTTTCCCGAAACCGGTCTGGGTCGCGCGCTGAACGACCGCTTGCGCCGTGCGGCTACGAAACTCTGATTCGCGCGACGTCACGGCGACGCTGGTTTCGTCCGCGGGAGCTCGAACTTCAAAAACTCAAACAGCATTTCGCCGGGACGGGGAGCTCGCAGGTCGTCCTTGGACGTGGCCAGTTCCTGCGGCACGAGTTCGATGAACGCGATGCACATTTCGTCCGCCGTCTGTTCGCCCCATTTCACGACCTGCGGCGGGCTGCGCGGGTTCGATGGGTTGGCGGCCGAATTGTCGAAGTGGGCGACCAGGTCCACCACCGTCCCCTTCGGCAGGCGCACCGGTTCTCGATACAGGTAGCCCTCCTGCCAGTTGAAGTCCCAGTTCTTGACGAACAGCATCTGCTGCGTCGTGCCGTCGGGCAGCCTGGCGGTGACTTTCATGTCCTTGCCGATCAGGTGCATGTGCGGAGTGATCCCGATGGCCAGCATGTCACGCGGCATGGTGACGGACGCGGTGACTTCGTGGTTGGGCGCACCGGCCGGAATCCGCAACGTTCGCAGCGGACCACCCAGCGGCAAGAGCGGCAATGTGCGCACCGATCGCCTGACCGGCGGCTTGGCGAAGTGCAGGCCGAGCCGCGTCTGATCCGATTCGGGCTTGCCGGACGGATGGTAATGCACCTGCATCACGACCTTGGCCCCCTTCGGCAACACCTTGGCCATGCCCTCGGGCATGCGCCGCGGGAGGTTTCCGGGAGCCCACCCGCCCAGACCGCCCGCAGGGTAGAAGCCCGGATAGCCGGCGCCTGTCGCGTAACCGAGACCGGCATCCGCCTCGTCGAGTTCGACGCTGCGATTTGAGATGTCGAGGAACGCGATCACGTGATGCACCACGCGCGCGTTGCCGGGAATGACTTCGAGCGCGGACACGTACACGTCCTGCTCAAAGTCCGTCGGGATGACGAAACAGCGGTAGACATCCTTCCCCGACGCTGGCACATCAAACGCCGCGCTGGGTGTGATGATGACGTCCGGTTCGCCGAGCACCCACGAGTCGTTGAATGCGAGCGGGGCGGGTAGGTCCTGCGCATTCCCTTCGGGGCAGCCCGCCTTGACCCACGCGGCGAGCTGGTCGATTTCGGCCTGCGGCATCACACGGCGGTTGTGGAAATCGCCGAACCCGTCGATCGGTTTCCAGGGCGGCATCGTCCGGTCGGCTGTGAACGCCGCGATGTCGTCCGCCCACGCCACCGCCTGCTCGTATGTCAGCAGTGCGAACGGCCCGATGCCTCCCGGCCGGTGGCACTGCTGGCAGTTCTTCTGAAGCACCCGCGAAATGTCGCGCGCGTAGGTGACAGCTTGTGCTTCTCCCCTCTCCCCTTTGGGGAGAGGGGCCGGGGGTGAGGGGCCGCCCGCGCCCGTTCCCGTTCTCTTCGCTGCCAGACTCCGCGCCACGATCGGACACCCCACCGGCTCCGTCTTCGCCACCGTCACGTCGCGCCCCGCGAGCACTTCGTCGAGCGCTCGTTTCAAGTCGTGAGACCGCACTTCCTTGGCGGCCCCTCCGCGCCGGATGTACCGGTCGTCGATCCGGCCCCGATAGCGCAGCTCGCCGCGGCCGTCGAACAGGAACGCCTCGGGACAATGCGTGGCGTTCAGTTTCGCGGCCAGCGTGGCACCGGCATCCTTGAGCACGGGGTAGCCGATCTGGAACTCGCGCACGTGCTCCGCGATTTCCCTGAGGCTCTGGCCGTCGTTCGGATTCACCGCCACCACCGACACGCCGCGCGAGGCTGTTTCCTTCGCGATCTCGTTCAGCGTCGACACGTATCCCCTCGAGATCGGGCACTCGGTCGAAACGAACACCAGCACCGTGGCCTGTTCGCCGCGAAGTGATTTCAGTGACACCGCTCGACCGTCGGCCGCCGGCAATTCGATGTCCGGCAATCGAACGGGAGTCGCATCGACATCACGCGGCGAGGGTGAAGCTGCCGATTTCGGTTGATCCCCCGACCGTGGCTCGGCGGTCAGAACCGAAGACATGGCGATTGTCATCGCACACAGCAGAAGCACAACTCGCGTCCGGCGAGAAATGAGAACCGGGATTTCACGCGGCGAGCGCACCGGTCGCCGAGACAGCATGGCTGATTCCTCCGAATCGAGAGCGTGATATTGGCGTCATGGCTCGCACTCGTCCACAACTACCGCAGATGGCAGAATTCGGTTTCAAACGGAAAGACGAAGGCGTCAGAAATCGGAGGCGACGATGACGGACAGTCATTTCGATTGGACTAGTGCGGCAGTGAAGCCAACGAGGTCCCCTTTGTCTCGGCAGACGCGCTGCCAGTCAGACCAACGGCCCGCCTTGGCGCAGAGGTCAGCCAGCGAGAAACCGAACTCGTCGGGCGCGTTCGCAAGGTACTTGCAAGCCACGTCCACGGCTTCGCCCGGCCGATCCGCGCGCGTCAGCAGATCGACCAGCGTGAGCGCGGTCAGTTGGTTGTCGTAATCGGCCGGGTCGGGAGTGAGCTTGTCGCGGAAGTAGCCGAGCGCCTCGTCGCGGTTTTCGCCGAGGAGGGCTTTGAAGAACTGGAGCGACGCCGGGTAGAATTCCTGGAACGGTGCGTGGCCGGCGTACTGGTACTGCGACGACAGTTTCGATCCGTATTCGGAGAGCTGCAGGGCCAGCTTCAGTTCCGGCTGCGCCGAGTCGAGCGAACGGGCGAAGCGGACGACCGCGTTCAGATGCGACACGTCGATGTGATAGTTGCCTTCCTCGAACAGCCACTCGCGCCCCGCGATCAATTCGTGAAGCGACTGGCCCGGTGGGAGAGTTGCGATGCGGCGCTGCACGTCGTGCTGAACATTCTCGGCGAGCGAGTTGTACAGCTCGCGAACGAGGAGCGCGGCGCATTTCTGCCGCACGTCGAGGGCCAACTGCGGCGAAATTTGATCGAACGCCGTGATCGTGCTGCACGTGCCGTGGGACGCGAGCATGAGTTCGATTCCCTTGGCGGGATGGGCACCCTGATACAGCGCGATATCGATGATCTCTTCCTCGGGGGTGCGGCTCTTTGGCAGAGCCTCAATTGCCGCCGCGACCTTTTGCGTCTCCCGGATCGTCCGCAGGTAAACCCACGCGTCGCGGATCGCCCCGTCGGCGAGGAACAGCTCGCCGACCGCGCGGGCCTGATCCACGTAATGCCGCTCGAATTCATCGCGTCGCGCCTCGGGAACGTCGTCGAACGACGTGGGCTTGGCGACCGGGAGGCCCATCTCCAGCTTCTTCCGCAGCAGGCTGGCGTCGAAAAGCTGGTGATATTTTTTCCCGGTCCGCAGTGTCTCGATCAGCCTGTCGAGAACGGCTGCGGAGCCTTGCGATTGGTGAAGTTGTTCGAGTTCCGTGAAGGTGGTGTCGGTCATGGTGTGTGTGTCTTGTTGGAGAACTTTGTTTAACCCGGAGCCAACGGCGACGGCGCGTCGAACATCTTCCAATTCACAGTACGCCGTCGCCGTTGGCTCCGGGTTAAACGAACGGAATCATCAATCATCCCCGCCCGCAGGTGCCGCCGTGGCCGCAACCGCAGCCGCTTTCGATTTGCACCAAACCTTCGGCGTTGACCGGTTGAACTTCGATGGGGAAGCCGAGCGTGGCCGCCTGCAGAGCCAGTTTTGTCGTGTCGGGGCCTCGGCCGCCGAGGACGTACAGCACGAGTTTTTGCTTGTCGAGCATCCATTCCACGTCGATCAGTTCCAGTTCGAGGTTCCAATCGCGCAGCCGCTGTTGCCACGCTGCGAACTCGGCTTGCGCTGCCGCTCGCAGTTCGTCCGCCTGAACATGATCGTCGGCCGTGGCGACTCGCAACAACTGTTCGGTCGGTCGGTGATCGGCGTCGTCCGCTGTGCCTTCCCGATTCGCGTCGGCTTTCACGAATTCCAACACCGTCCCCAGTTCGACGCCGCGGCGGGTGTGAACGATCACCGAGGCACCGCGCTCCGGTGACGAATCGAGTGTCTGGGGAAACCGGGACACCTCTGGAATGATTCCGTATCGGACTAGCACTCGCTGACTCATCACGCTAATGGCCTCTCGGTACGCGGACGCCAATCATCAACCTGATCAGATGATAGACGATCCGGAAAGGACGAGGAAAGGGAGCGTTCCGGCCGGGAATCAGGCAGCGTCAGGAAAGCCGAATAGCTTGGCTGCCGTGCCGCCGAGCACTTTGGCTTGGTCCGAGGCCGACAAGTCTGACAGAATCGTCTGCACGCGGTCGCGGTAGACGCGGTACGAATCACCGGTGGCGGTCTCGCTGAAACCGCCGCCGTAGATCAACCGGTCGGGACCGAACGCGGCGGCCAGCGATTTGACGACCGGCGCGACCTCTCGAAGCGGGTAGGTCCGCGAGTCGGGAAGCGACGAGATTTTCATCACCGTATTCTTGAACCGCGACCAGCGCACGACGACTGCGTGTTCGTCCGGCGTCCCCTGAAACGGCCGGCCGAGGTGGTCGATGATGACTTTCGCCGACGAAAACTCCTGGATCAGCGGCTCGAAACCGGGCGCGTAACGCGGCTCGAAGTGCAGTTGAATCGCGAGGCCCAGATCGGTCACCGCTTTCCAAAGGTCGCGCAGTTCGGGCTTGCAGAACGGCGGCAGCCGATCGGGCGCGTAGGCATGAATCCGCGCGGCCACGATCTGTTTCGGATGCTGCTTCACCAGCGCGGCCATGCGCGTCGCGGTGTCCGGTCGGCCGGCGAACAGCAGGCACGTCCCCTTCAGCTTCCCGTCGCCAACCGCCAGACAGTGCGAGAGGTATCGGTGGTCGTCCTGATACGGTTCGGGATGCACCACCACGGCGAAGTCCACGCCACCCTGCTTCATGCAGTCCAGCAGATGCTCGGGCGTCGCCGGTTTCTCGGGGCGATACGGAGCGTCGCGGTGGTACGGAAACCGCCCGTCGTCACTTCCTGCGAAGCAGTGCAGGTGCGTGTCCACGACAGGCACACGCTTGTCGTCGGCGACGATGTGGGTTGGACGAGCCATTGCCGTGGCCGCGATCAGGCCGACGTTGGCACCGATGAATCTGCGGCGAGTAAGGGCTTCTTTCATGGCCATGCCTCTTGTCGGAATGTCCATTGTCGCGGAGCGACAACCGACGGTAGCCGAGGGTTTCAACCCACGGCATGGGGAACAAGAAACAGGATTTGTCGCGGAGCGACGATTGAAAACCGATGCCGGCGCCATCAATTGTCGCTCCGCGACAAAACTGGGCCTTGCGAATCCGTCGCTGTGGGTTGAAACCCACGGCGACCATCAGGAGCCGTTCCGCGGCAAACGCGAATTCCTTTCATCGCCGAATGTCAATTCGTCCTCAGCAAGGTCATTTCTTCTTCAGCGTCGTCAGGTATTCCACCAGGTCCGCGAGTTCTTCCAGCGTGATTTGCCTGGCCAAGTCGGCGGGCATCAGCGAGATTTCCTGCTTTTTCATCTCCTCGATTTCGGACTTTTTGTATGTGCGGGCGATGGCGTCGGCTCCCTTGATGGTGATGCCGTCGGCGTCCTGCGACGTCATGATGCCGGTGGCCGTGGTGCCGTTCGTGAGGACGATCACGTAGCTCTCGTAGTTGTGGCTGATGCCGGCGCTGGGAAAGATGATGGACTCGAACAATGCCTGGCGGCTGAGCTTGCTGCCGATTTCGGACAGGTTGGGGCCGACGTCCTTGCCTTGGCCGTTGACGACGTGGCAGGTGTTGCACTTCGCGGTCGATTCGGCGGCGAACAGCTTGGCTCCGTTGCCGGCGTTCCCCTTCAGTTGGGCGAGTTCGGAGAGTGGCGACAGCGGCTTGTCGTTCTTGCCGGCGGGAGGCGGGAACAGTTTCAGCGCGGCTTCGCGGATCTCCGGGAAGGACGAACCGGTCAGCGCGGCCGCGAGCGCGGGGGTGAACGATTCGTCGAACGCTTTCCCTTGGGCGAGTTGGAGGACTTCGGCGGCTCCGGCTTTGTTGAGAGTCGCTCCCTTGATCGCCTGGCGTCGGAGGTCCGCGGGGTAGTCGCGCGTCTTGACGAGCGGCAGCAGCAACGGCACGACGCGGGCGTCGCCGGAATTGCTGAGCGCGGTCGTGATCCCGATGACTCCCTTCGCCACATCGGGCCGATCTTTCTTCACCGGCGGCAGCACGGACATCATCAGGAGTTGCTGTTGATTTTTGGAGAGCAGCACGCGCACGGCGTCGAT
>Ga0233425_10001875_pt1 | contig 44337 bp, 41 predicted proteins | sample Watercolumn_Towu_2_FD_181712 | JGI IMG/M metagenome (GOLD analysis project Ga0233425, IMG submission 181712) | Freshwater microbial communities from Lake Towuti, South Sulawesi, Indonesia - Watercolumn_Towuti2014_140_MG | ecosystem: Environmental > Aquatic > Freshwater > Lake | place...
CTACAAGACGGCTCCCGACCGGAACCCGAAAGGGCCGGAGCAGGGCACGCAGAAGGCTTTTCGCGGCGGCGGCTGGATCGACAGCACGCCCAGCGTGCGCGCTGCCCAGCGTAACGGGACGAACCCCACCACCAAGATGAATTGGCTGGGCTTCCGCTGCGCTCGAGACGCAACGATGAATGGTGAACGCTGAATGCGGAACAGGAGGCAAGAAGGGGGATGAGTTATTTCAGTTTGGCAGTTTTTACCGAGGACACCAAGATGGCCATCAACTCATCCGCTTCTTTGAGCAAGGTCACAATAAGTGCTTGAGGGACAACTCCACTTTCAGCAAGGAGTTCAAGCCAATAAGTTGTCTCTTCCAGCTCCTGCGAACTGCTTTCGACTTTACTGATGAATTCGGCTCGTGATCTGGCTCGCGCAGCCTCTCGATATTGAGCTCCTACTGAGGTCCCGCTTCTGAGAAGTTGCTTGCCCAATACTTGCGAGACGGTTGTCTTGGGAAGGGACGAATAGAGACGAATGACTCGTAGTGCAAAGTCCTTCGTTCTGGCTTGTAAGTCTCGTCCTTCTTTTTCGTTCATCATTCAGCGTTCCTCGTTCCGCGTTTCTTGCGCAGCAGTCTGTGGGCTTGCTCGCTGGCCTCTTTGACCAGGATGCCCATCTTGGGGTGCGACGGTTCCAGATCGACCGGTAGGCCGTGGCTGCGGAGCCGCTCGCTGGCGGTGGGACCGATGGACGCCACGACCATCCTCTGAACCGCCCGCTGGAATTGATCCGTCCTGCCGCCTTGTTCCACGACCTGCATGACGTGGTCGATCTGCGCGGCGTTGGTGATCAACAGCACGCCGACCTGCCCGGCGGCGACGGCGTCGAGCACGCGCTGTAACGGGCCTGTGTCTTCCGGCAACGCCCACCGGTAGACCGGCACGCGCGTGACCTGCGCTCCCCGCTGCTTCAGGGCCTCCACCAGTTCATGGTTCGGCACCCCATATTCCTGGATCGCGACTCGGAGCCCTTTGACGGGCTTGTGGGCGTCCAATGTGTGAATGATGTCCCGCCAGGTGTTCGGTTCCGGCACCGTCAGGGTCGCCGAGAGGCCCAGGTCCTTGAGCGCCGCAACCGGCTTCGGACCGCGCGCGACGAGGCTCACGCGGCGGAGGGCTGCGGTCATCTCCTTGCGCGACACGCGCGTCTCGAGTACCTCCGCGAGCGCTCGAGTCCCGACGCCGGTCAAGAGAACGAGCATGTCAACGCGACCGGCCAGCAGGTGCTCGCCGAACCGCAAGGCCTCCGCGTTGTTCTCCAGGGGGATTTCACGCAGGGCTGGAGCCACCATCGGCCGGCCGCCGTGGCGGGTGATGAGATTCGTCATCTCCTCCGCCATGCGGCTTTCGAACGAGGCGACCGTTAACCCGTTGAAATCAGGGGGCGTGCCCATCGGGCGCTCATCATTGGGTCGGCCCACTCATCGCGCAACGGAACCCTGTCGATTCATTGCGCACAGACGGATCGCTCTTGACGCGGGTGAAGATGCGGACCATCGGGGTCTCGACCTGCCAGCCGGAACTGCGCAGCACTTTGTCGGTCCCCCGGTCGGGTCCCTTGGGGTTTTTGGCGGGGCTTTTTTCGTAGTAGTGCGGGTCGTACCAATCGGCGACCCATTCCCACACGTTACCGGCCATGTCGTAGGCGCCGTAGGGACTCTTGCCGGCCTCGTAGCTGCCGACCGGCATCAAGGTTTTCTCGCCGATCCACTGCTGGTTGTAGTTGAGGTGCTTTGCCGTCGGCTCGACGTTTCCCCAGGGGAAGCGTCGGTCCTCGGTGCCCTTCGCCGCTTTTTCCCACTCGGCTTCGGTCGGGAGGCGCCTGTCCGCCCATCGGCAGTAAGCTTCGGCGTCGTGCCAGTCGACGTTGACGACTGGCCGGTCTGCAATTGATTCGGGCATCTGGTTGCCGCTCCACAGATTGCGGCTCGGGTCCCTGGGATGGAGGGGCGGCTGGTGTCCGGTCGCTTTGATGAATTCCAGGTAGCGTCCGTTGGTGACCTCGAACTTGTCAATGTAGAAGGGATCCAGCCACACTTCATGGCGGGGATATTCGTCCCGTCCTCCGTCACGGTCTCCCGTGGGCACCCCCATCGGGAACGACCCAGCCGGTATCAGCACCATCGGCGCCCTGTCCTTGCCGACGATTTCGCCCATCGGTTCGGGCGACTTGGCCGCTGCGTCGTCCGGGGCAAGCCCGACCAGAAGGCTCAGGTACAAAAAAACCGACCACCGCATTCCGCTCATCGAGCACTCCTTATCCTTGTGGGCCGATGGCGGATGGTACCACGGGGGGCCGCTGAAACGACAGAGCCCTACTCCCTCGTGCCTGTCCAGTTTCCTGGACAGATGGAACGGTGATCTCCAAGTTTCCGATTGACGCAGCGAGACACCGGCCCTACTATACCGCTGTGCGAACGCGCGCGTGAAGCGCGCGGCGCTTGGGGAGCGGCGTATGACCATCGCGGATGTCAAGGGATTGTGGCATGTGGCCTTGCGGGTGACGGACTTGCCCCGCTCGCGGGCTTTTTACGAGGAGCTCTTCGGCATGCGCGTGGTCTGGGCGCCGGATGCCGACAATCTCTATCTCAGCTCCGGGGCCGACAACCTGGCCCTGCATCAGATTGCGGCAGCCGAGTTAGCGGACGCCAAGAAGCCGGGGAGTCAATTGCTGGACCATCTGGGGTTTATCATGAGTTCGCCTGAGGCGGTGGACCGGCTGTTCACACGGGTTGAGCAGCAGGGGGGGACGGTTGTGCGTCGCCCCAAGCGACACCGAGACGGCAGCTACTCCTTCTACGTTGCAGATCCGGACGGCAACACGGTTCAGGTGCTCTTCGAGCCGACGATCAGCAAGCTGGAACCCGTTTCCCTCCGGACAGGCCAGGCGTCGACGGCCGGCAATCAGTAGCTGAATCTATTATGACATTATGAACCGAGTCTGGGATCAGCTTCGCGACGATCACTATCTCGGATTGGTGCCCTGGGCCTGGATGCAGTTCGAGAGCGCGGAATCCCCCGGTCCCTTCCCCTTCATCGGGGGCGTGGCCCCGGAGGTTGTGGCCAGCCTGCACGAGGCCCATCAACTGCTCCTCAGCGCAGTCGAGACCGCGATCAGCGATGTCTTTTCCCGCCGGGCCTCCTTGGATGATCCGTCTCTTCGGGTGAGGCTGGAGGATGCCTATGCCGAGTTGGTCGGCTCGCGTCCGCATTTGAGCCAGCACATCCGCTGCGGCCGGGGCCCGGATGGCGCGTTTCGCTGGGAATTTCCTCTGGATCCCACGAAATCAGCCACGGTGACCAACGCAGGCCTGCGCGCCTTCAACGCGGTTGCCCGGCAGATGGTCCCGCTCCGCTTCGACCGGCCGATCGGCCCGACGGTCGGAAAGTTCATCGGCTTCCTGGACGGGACCCATAAAGTGTCGGAGGTCCGGACCGTCGCGACGGCCTCGGGCCGCGATATGGAACGACACTTGGCCGAGCTCCTGGAGCTGCTGCACAAGCATGACTGCTTGGTTCTGTCAGAGCGGGCATCTGTGAGGGACCGGTGGCTCTCGGTGACCAAAGATCAAGATATGGTCCACCTCGGCCACGCGGCCTTGCTCTATCGGCAGCGGGAGCAATTTTTCCTCTTCGATCCTTGGCTGATGCCCTGGTTCGCCGAATCACCGGTGCCGTCCCTCTGGGGATCGTTGCTCCCGCGCCCTTCCGCGATTTTTTTGACCCATGACCATGACGACCATGTGGATCCCCGGACGTTGCTTCACATACCCAAGGACGTCCCGGTCGTCATCCCGAGCCGGCGTAACCGACGCGCCCTCTATTACGATTACCTCGCTTTGCTCCGTGAGTTGGGGTTTACGCACATCATCGAGCTTGCGCATGGGGAAGCCTGGACCTTCGAGGGTGGGGCGGTTGTCTCAGTCCCGTTTTTCGGAGAGGACCCCTGCGACATCGAGATGCCACGGAACTGCTATCTGGTGGCTGACCGGGGGCGCAACGTGCTGGTCCATGTGGACAGCGGCCCGACTAATTCCGGCAAGTCGGCCGTGAAGGAGGGGGTAATCGACGAGTTAGTGAGGAAATACGGGCCGATAGCAACCGTCTTTGCCTCCCAGCAGCAATTGCTGGAAGTGCGCACCTATGCGGCCCATGCTGCCCTGTCTGCTCCAGGACACTGGCTGGATGTGGGGGAAAACGGGTACCTGACGAACGGGTACCTGACTGAACTTGCTGCCGCCGCCAAAGCCCGCCTCTTCGTCTCCTATGCAACCGGAGGTGCCGACTGGTACCCAGACCATCTTTCGTTCATGTTCAGCCGGCGCAACCCGGCGCGAACCGCGCTCCTGACTGCCAACTGGGAGCGTCCGGAGGAGCTGCAAGCCAGGCTGGCACCACATAGATGCGGCTATCACTACAGCCATGCTCTGGATGTCTTTCGGTCCGCTGCCGGTGGGGGCACAGAGGTGGTCTCCACCGCCGAGTCCCTCGACCCACTTCTCCTTCATCGCCTGGATCATGGAGACCCACCGTTCATGCGGCCCAAGGGTAGGGGTGAGGTTTGAGCATTCAGCCACGAGAGAGAAACTGTTTATGAGGCAGCGTCACTGGCACTGATTTTCTGGATGGTAAGCTTGCTTGTTATGAGACGGATGGAAACAAGTGCTTGATTTTTTGCGAATTTTCAAACGAAAGCCATGGTTTTGCTTGACTTTTTATATGTCGTTGTGAGAAAAAAGCGTTCACTTTCAATCGGGTAGGGAACAGTTACTCGAATTGGATATGCGTGCCGGATCAAGGGGATTTTCTTGGGTAGGGAAGCTGAGGTTATGAGGCTGTAAATGAGCGATAAGTCCGGAAACTACCAATTCACCTTCCGTAGGATACTGAAAAGTTCTGTAACAAGCCCCCTTACTCCAGCCGTAATGAGCTACATGTAAAGAACTGGTAACTCCTCAACGGTTTACCAAAAGTTAAGCTGAGGCTGGTTCGGCGGGCGAGGCCTGTCGGGGTTGTTTTAATGCCCCGGCAATACATATATGAAGTTTTTAAGGATCACTGTAAGTGAGAGAGCGGAGCTATGCTCCAAACCAACGAAATTCCACGGTGGTATGCCCTCCGAACGCGATCACGGCACGAAAAGCAGGTTCGAGATCGATTGATCAGTCAGGGGGTTGAGCAACTGCTCCCCACACTGATCCGTCTAAGCCAATGGAAGGATCGCAAAAAGAAAATTGAGTCACCTCTCTTCCCCGGTTATTGCTTCGCCCAGTTCATGTGGCAGGATAGATTGTCCGTACTCAAGATCCCCGGCGTTGTTCAGATCGTCGGGAGTAGCGACTTACCCGAGCCCGTGCGGACTGAAGAAATCGACGCACTTAAAAAACTCATGGCCAGTACCCTTTTCTACGATGCGCACCCGTATTTGCATGAAGGAACGGAGGTGGAGGTGATCCGGGGGCCTCTGGAGGGCATCAGGGGAGTCCTCCTTCGAAAAGAGAAACGGTATCGGCTGGTGATCTCGGTCCATCTGATCAAACAAGCCGCCGTCGTGGAAATAGATGCGGCTGACGTTGTTCCGGCTTGAAAAGACGGCTCGAGTCCGTCGGCAGAAGCCTCCAAAACAGTAATGACTGTTCTTGTCACCGGTGCAGCCGGCTTCATCGGCTACCACATCGCTCGGCGGTTGCTAGAGCGCGGCGACCACGTGTTGGGCCTCGACAATCTCAATGATTATTACGATGTGCACCTCAAGGAAGCGAGACTTGCACAACTTGCGCCGTTTCCACAATTCCGATTCGTCAAGGTGGATGTGGCTGACGGCAGAACCATGACAAACTTGTTTGCGGAACAGTCAATCTGCCGAGTTGTGCATCTGGCAGCCCAGGCAGGCGTCCGATATTCCCTCATCAATCCTCATGCATACGTTAACAGCAACATCGTGGGCTTCCTGAATGTACTGGAGGGATGTCGTCAGGTAAAGATTGCCCATCTAGTTTTTGCCTCCTCCAGTTCCGTCTACGGCGGCAACACACACATGCCCTTCTCAGTGCACGACAACGTCGATCATCCGCTCTCCGTCTATGCTGCTACCAAGAAAGCCAATGAACTCATGGCGCACGCGTATTCCCATCTTTATGGGGTGCCGTGTACGGGACTGCGTTTTTTCACTGTCTACGGTCCGTGGGGCCGTCCTGACATGGCCTTGTTTCTCTTTACCAAGGCAATTCTGGAGGGTCGGCCTATCGAGGTGTTCAACCACGGGAAGATGCAGCGAGACTTCACCTATATCGACGATATCGTGGAAGGGGTGGTGCGAGTACTTGATAAGCCGGCTCGGTCGAACTCGGCTTGGTCCAGCGAGAAGCCGGACCCGGGCGCGAGTTCGGCACCTTACCATCTCTACAACATCGGCAGTCACAAACCAGTGGAGCTTCTGCACTTGATCGAGCTGCTGGAGCAGGCCTTAGGGGAAAAAGCTGAAAAGCGCTTCCTGCCGTTGCAACCAGGCGATGTGCCCGCGACTTATGCGGATATCGACGGCCTGATCGAAGCGGTAGGGTTCAAGCCGGACACTCCCATCGAGGTGGGGGTGCAGCGATTCGTAGACTGGTACAGGAAGTATTACGAAGTCTGAGGCGCAGATGGGGTGGGATTCTCGGGAAAAAGGAGAGGTTGAGAGCGGACTTTCTCGCGATGAGCAATCGGTCCAGACAATGCCATCAGTCATCTGGTTGCTGTGCCATTATCCAGACACGGCGGAGACAGACGAACGGGTTGACAAAGCCGTTGTCCAGCATAGGGAGACTGGGTGCCCGGTCTGGCTCTATGGAAGCAATTCCGCCCGTTATCCGGAGTCGGTCGAGCGGCTCATCAAGCAGAAGCTGCTCCGCAAGGGGCTCAGGCCTGATGCGATTCTGTGCTCCAGCGACCTTGGAGCGGCACCCTCACTGGATACCGTGCAAGAAGCGCACAATGTGGCGGCCGAAGCCAACCGGCGTGGGATCCGGAAGCTCATCTGCGTCTCGAACCGATTGCAGTTGCTGCAAGTCAAAGCGCTGCTGCGGAATGAGCCCATCTCTTTCGTCTGGGTAGCCACGCCGCTGCGTGATTGGCGCTGGTGGTACGTCCTTGGTCGGATTCTATTGATCCCTTTGGCCTGCATCGGAATCGGGCGGCGATTCGCCCCCTTGGTATTTATCAGATGGGCGAGGGCTAGGCTGGAGACGTGGCCATTCTAGGACCGGGATCGACCTAACGGAGTCCATCGAAGCTGGATCAGATGTTGGTCTCATGCCGATCGAGTTGAGCAGGCGAGTTGTTCTGATCACGGGAGCATCGAGCGGCATCGGGAAGATGACTGCGCTCACGATGGGGCGGGTTGGTGCCAAGGTTGGCCTTGTCGCTCGCCGAGCTGATCGGCTCGAGACCGTTGCAGCGGAGATCAAGGCCTTGGGTGGCGCTGCGCTGGTGTTCCCCGGTGATGTAGCCGACCCGGCGACGCTTAAAGGAGCTGTCGAGGGGTGCGTGAGCGGATTCGGCCGGCTCGACGTATTGGTGAACAATGCCGGAGCGGGATTCATCGCCGCAATCGAACAGACGACGGTCGAGGATCTCGACCGGGTCCTGGCCGTCAATTTCAAAGGGACATTTCACGGGATTCTCGCTGCGCTGCCGGTAATGCGCCGGCAAGGGAACGGCCACATCATCAACGTTGCCTCCACCGCCGGTCGGCGGGGTTCTCCCTACGTCGGAGCTTATTGTGCATCAAAGTTTGCCATGGTCGGACTGACCGAGTCATTGCGTGTTGAGCTGCTCGGGAGCGGCATCTGTGTGAGCTTAGTCTGCCCGGGTGCGACCAGGACTGAATTTTTTGAAGCGGCCCGTCGCCGGACGCAGCGCCACCGGGGAATGGTCGGTCCGGTAGAATCTGCGGAACGCGTCGCTGCTCGGATCGTCAGGCTCATAGAGCATCCTAGTGCGGAAGCGATTGCCCAGCCGATCAGACGGAGGGTCTTTCTGGCCCTCAACCTGGTCGCGCCGGGATTAGTTGATCGTCTGTTGGCAAGATTGATCGGGTGCGGCGAAGAAACGACTGGACGTGCGTGAAGTGTACGCCCCTCGTTCATAAGGGAAGGCGAGCAGTATCGTGAAGACACTTGTGACCGGCGGAGCGGGTTTTATCGGAAGTCACCTCGTCGAGCTGCTTTTGCAGCAAGGGCACCGGGTGACCGTCCTGGATAATTTGTCCACCGGCCGCCTGGAGAATCTTGCCCACTTGAAGGGCAGCGCGGGGCTATCGTTCCACCAGGTTGATGTGGCGGACCACCGGGCGATCCGTCCGTACTTCGACGGAGTGGACTGGATCTTTCATCTGGCCGCTCTGGCCGATATCGTTCCCTCGATTCAGCGGCCATTGGAGTATCACCGCGCGAACGTGGACGGGACAGTGGCGGTGGCGGAGGCGGCCCGCCTTGCGGGAGCTAAGCGGTTGGTCTATGCTGCGTCCTCCTCTTGTTACGGGATTCCGGATGTATTCCCGACTCCGGAGGCGGTTGAGCTTCGACCTCAGTACCCTTACGCGCTCACCAAGGCTTTGGGGGAACGGATCGTCCTGCATTGGGGACAGGTGTACCGGCTGCCGGTGGTGTCATTGCGCTTGTTCAACGTGTTCGGCCCACGGTCCCGAACTTCGGGGACCTACGGAGCGGTCTTCGGCGTGTTCTTGGCGCAGAAGCTGAGCAGCAAACCTTTTACAGTCGTGGGTGATGGAACCCAGACCCGAGACTTTACATTCGTAACCGATGTCGCGCGAGCGTTCCTGGCGTCAGCCGAGTCGGGCGTGCAGCAGGAGATCTTCAACGTGGGTTCCGGCGGAACGTATAGCGTAAATCGGCTCGTGGAGCTGCTGGGCGGGCCGGTCGTCCACATTCCCAAGCGTCCCGGCGAGCCCGACTGCACCTTCGCTGACACGGCTAAGATCCGCACCCAGTTGCGTTGGAAGCCGGAAGTGTCGTTCGAGGACGGGGTCGCACGGCTGCTCGCCAGCATCGAGGACTGGCGTTCGGCTCCGGTCTGGACGCCGGAGTTAATCGCGCGCGAAACTAAAGAATGGTTCCAGTATCTGGCCGGGTGATGGCCTACGGAGAGAGACTATATGAAGACACTTGATGTGACGGACAAGGTCAAGGAGCTGGAGGAGCTGGCCGAGATATTACAGGACCTGCGACAGCAGGGGAAGATCGTTGTCCAATGTCACGGCGTGTTCGACCTTATTCATCCCGGACACATCCGCCATTTCGAAGTGGCCAAGCGGGAGGGCGAGGTGCTGGTGGTAACGGTCACGCAAGACAAGCATGTCAACAAGGGGCCGGGGCGGCCCGTTTTCAACCAGCGGCTACGGGCGGAATCGGTGGCGGCGCTCCAGGCCGTGGATTTCGTGGCAATCAACCGATGGCCCAGTGCCGTGGAGGCGATCAAGCTGCTCAAGCCGCACGTGTACGTCAAGGGGGGAGAGTATGCGGCGCCCGAGAGCGATGTGACCGGCATGATCGTGCACGAAGAGGAAGCGGTCAAGGCGATCGGCGGGCGGATCCATTTCACCAACGAGATCACGTTCAGCTCAACAGAGCTGCTGAATACTCACTTCGACGTCTATCCGGACGATGCGCAGGCATTCCTCAAGAGCTTCCGGCTGCGCTACTCGGCGGGGGATGTCATCAAGAGGCTGGACGGCCTTCGCAAGCTCAAAGTGCTCCTGATCGGAGAGACAATCATCGACGAATATCACTACTGCCAATCAATGGGTAAGTCTCCGAAGGAGCTACTAGTCACCACCAAGTACTTGCGGGAAGAGGTATTTGCCGGAGGTATCCTGGCTTGTGCAAACCACGTGGCGGGGTTCTGTGAAGACGTGCACCTGGTCACCTGTCTGGGGTCCAAGAATTCTCATGAGGAATTTGTCCGGTCGCACCTCAAGCCCAACGTTACGGCGCAGTTCTTCCACCGGGACGACGCCTCTACGATCGCAAAGCGGCGCTATGTGGAGCACGCGTTTCTGACCAAAATGTTCGAGGTGTGCTTCCTCGACGACAGCGCAATCCCGCCCCACATCGAGCGGGACATCTGCGCGTACCTCAAGAGCGTGCTCGGAGACTATGACTTGGTGCTGGTGGCGGACTACGGGCACGGATTGATGAAGTCGGAAATCGTGAATCTCCTTTGCACGGAGTCCCGATTCCTCGCCGTGAACACCCAGACCAACAGCGCCAATGCGGGCTACAATCTGATCACCAAGTATCCGCGTGCAGACTTCATCTGCATCGACGAGCCGGAGATCCGCCTGGCCTGCCACGATCGTGTGAGCGACCTGCGGGAACTCATCGCCGGCACCGCGCGCAGGCTGAGCAGTCGGCGGACCATCATCACCCGTGGTCATCATGGCTCGATGACCTACGCGGCCGAGGACGGGTTTTTCGAGGTGCCGGTCTTTTCGAGCAAGGTTGTGGACCGCGTGGGGGCCGGTGATGCGTATCTCTCAGTCGCCGCTCCCTGCGTCGCGGCCGGGATGCCCATGGATCTGGTCGGGTTCATCGGTAACGCAGTCGGGGCTCTGGCAGTCCGCATCGTAGGCAACCGGTCGGCGGTGGAGCCGGTACCGCTCTATAAATTCATCACGGCGCTGTTGAAATAATCGTCACGACGCGCCGGATTTGGAGAAGATGGGAATGGGACACATGCCCTATTTTGACGAGCTGGCGGCGGTCTTCCAAAGCGTTGAGGCCACGCAGGGGGATGGGAGTCCTCTGGGCTTGGCCGAGGGCATTGAGCAGGCCATCCGGATGATCAGAAATCGCACGGGCGCCGGTCGGAAGATCATCTTCATCGGCAACGGTGGAAGCGCCGCCATTGCTTCCCACCAAGCGGTGGATTACTGGAAGAACGGAGGGATGCGCGCGATCGCGTTCAACGACAGCTCTCTGCTCACCTGCATCAGCAACGACTACGGCTATCCGCACGTCTTCGAAAGGCCGGTGGAAATGTTTGCGGACGAGGGGGACGTGTTGATCGCAATCAGCAGCTCCGGCCGATCGGAAAACATCCTGCGGGGAAGCAAGGCGGGACTGGGCAAAGGTTGTGACCTCATCACGATGTCGGGCTTCAAGGCGGACAACCCGCTCCGTTCTATCGGACACCTGAATTTCTATGCAGCCTCGTCCTCTTATGGGTACGTGGAAATCACCCATCTGGCCCTATGCCACTGCATCGTGGACTCGATCATCGGGCGCCGTGCCTAGGCACGCACTTTCCAGTTTCCTCCTCGGAATCCTTATCAGCGCCGGGTGCCTCTGGTATGCCTTTCGTGGCGTCGACCTTGCCGCCATGGCGGGCGGAATTAGCCGGGTGGGTCTTCCCTGGGTATTGGCGAGCGTCTTTGCCTCGCAACTCAGCCTTGTCGTCCGAGCGGTGCGCTGGCGATTTCTCTTGGCCCAGGAGATGCGTATCAACATCTGGTCGTTGATGTCAGCTACCTTCATCGGGTTCATGGCCAATAGTCTCCTGCCAGCCCGGATCGGTGAGGTGGTGCGGGCCTTAGTCCTGGCCCGGCGAAAACTGGCGCCTATGCCGACAGCTCTTGCCAGCGTCGTAGTCGAGCGGCTCTTCGATGTGATCGCAGCGTTGGCGTTGCTCGGGATCGGATTGGCTATGGGGCCTGCTATCAACTGGAGAGCCGCGAGCGTGCTGGAACGAACCGGTTTAACCATGCTGATAATCGTAGCAATCGGCGTCGTCGCCCTTTTGATCGTGATGCGGTACCGCTCGCGGGTGCTCCATTCCGCGGAGCGTTGGATGGTCGGGTGCGATCGTCCGTGGGCTGCGCGCAGTCTCGATCTCGCACATCGGTTTCTGGAAGGATTGTGCGCCCTCCGAAACGGCTGGCACGTGGTGGGCGTGTTTGCCCTGTCTATACTCGTGTGGCTCCCTGCGGTCGCCGCATTTCAGGTATTGTCAGACGGGTTCGAGTTGGGGTTGACTCCGGCGCAGTCAACGTTGGTGTTCGTCATCGTGCTCTTCGGTGTCGCCATTCCGTCTGCGCCCGGATTCGTGGGCACGTTCCATGGTTTCTGCGTCGCGGGGCTGGCGTTGGTGGCCGGGATCGAGCCGACCAAGGCGGCGGCTTATGCGACCCTATTGCACGGCAGTCAGTGGCTCACGACTATTGCGATCGGTCTTGGGTGTTTGTTGGCAGATCGGTCGCTGACCTGGTCGGGTATGACGGGGTTGGCTCGAGAGAGCTGAGGAGACGGTCGGTGCTCAAAGGCTTGGTGTTGGCCTGCGCAGGCTTCGCACTGTTCCTGGTCATCCACATACCGCTCTTCCGCCTCCGGGTGTCAGAATTCCGGTTCAGGACCATGGTCCGGATCGCCTTCGCGCTCGGCATCCTTTTGCTGGTCGCGTACCTGGCGACGCCGTCTGACTTAGGATTCCTCCCGGCGGCTTCTACGACGGCGGGGTGGGCGGTTGACTTGTTGAACGGTCTGTTGGTCTTCGCATTTCTATTCGTCGGGTACTGCATGTTCTATTTCCTGATTGACCGGGGTTTCTCCGGCCGGATCATGATCGAGGTCGAAGCCTCTCCGCACCGCCGCCTCCCTCCCGCGGAGATCGCAGCCCGGTATTCGCTCGAAATGGTCCTCCGGCGTCGGCTCGGCGAGATGCTGGAGATAGGCCGTATCACGGTGCGAGACGGCCGGTATTGCAACACCAAGAAGGGACGCTGGTCAGTCGCCATGTTTGCGTTTGTGAAAAAATTTCTTCAACTTGGTGAAGGAGGTTGATGCGAGGGCTGGTGGCCGGCATGCTGGCGTTTGGGATGTATTTCCTGGTCCAGGCGGCCGTCTTTCACGTCGTAAAAGTACCCCGTCGAGCCCTGGTGCTGGTAGGGCTCTGGCTCGCTGGGCTTCCGGTCTATGTCTGGCTGTATGGCTGGCTTCCGGACGACCGCTCAGTCTGGCCTTCCCCTCTTGTGGCTCCGTCTGATCTCACGACTTTTTTCTGCGGAGGCCTGCTGTACTTCTTCCTCTTCATGGGCTATGCGCAGTTTTTTTACATAGCCGAGAGTTCTGTGGGAGTCAGGACCATGATCGAGCTCGCTTCGGATCCGGAGAAGGGATTGACGCTGGAGGAGCTGACCAAACGTTACCACTATGATTGGATGTTAGAACGCCGGCTCCGCCGTCTCGTCCATGCCGGATATCTCATAGAGGAGAATGGGTATTATCGGACCACCGGCCGTGGCTGGCTAGCCGCCGCCGCACTAAGGTGGTTCAAGCAGTTTCTTCGCCTCGGCCCTGGCGGCTGAAGTGGTGAAGGTAAGAAATTTCCTTGATTTTTTTAGGCTTTCCTCAGTATCCTCCCTCCTATCCGAGCGCCTACGATAGGCGTTCTGCCCGGTTTACTTTCTCACACGCGGCTCAGGAGACGAAGCGATGGACCTATATCGGATAGATTCCCACAAACTCATGTATCACCCGGACCGGATCGCCCAGTGGCAGGCGGCCGGGGACGAGTGGGAAAAGGCGAAGTCGGTCTATCCTCTTTATGTGGAGATCGCCCCAGCCGGAGCTTGCAACCACCGCTGCACCTTCTGTGCCGTGGATTACATCGGCTATAAGACCAGAAGCCTGGAGAAGACTCTCCTAATCCGACGTGTGACCGAGATGGCTGAGCGAGGGGTTAGGAGCATTATGTATGCGGGTGAAGGAGAACCTCTGCTGCATAGGCACATCGGTGAAATAATCGTCCAAACGCAAAAAGCCGGAATAGATGTGGCCATCACGACCAATGCGGTGGCGCTTAATGAGCACCTCATCTATGAATCACTGGGATCCATAACCTGGATCAAGGCCAGCGTAAATGCGGGGACTCCGGAAACCTATGCGGCGGTTCACCAGACCAAAGCGGACGATTTCGGCCGGGTGTTCCGGAACCTCACCAAGGCAGCAGAGGTCAAACAGGCCAATCACTACGCCTGCACGATCGGGGTCCAGATGGTCCTGCTGCCGGAAAACCAACACGAGGCCGTGATTCTGGCCAAGAGATCCAAAGATGCCGGAGCGGATTACATCGTGATCAAGCCCTATTCGCAGCACCTGATGAGCCTGACCACGATGGAGAAGGGGTACAAGGACTTCGACTACAGTCTGATTTTCCCGATGGAAGAGGAGTTTTCGGCGCTAGAGGATGGCCGGTTCAAGGTGATCTTTCGCCGCCGGACCATGGAGAAACTGCTTGACCAGGACCGACACTATACGATCTGCCAAGCCACTCCCTTCTTCTGGGCCTACGTCATGGCTAATGGCGAAGTATACGGGTGTAGTGCGTATCTGCAAGATTCTCGATTCTGTTACGGCAATCTGAATGAGCGGTCGTTCACGGAGATCTGGGAAGGGGAGGCCAGGCAGAAGAGCTTCCATCACGTGCGGCAAGAACTCAACATCGTGGAATGCCGCCGGAACTGCCGAATGGACGAGGTCAACCGCTACTTATGGGATTTGCAACACCCTCCGGGGCACGTCAACTTTATTTGACCTTCCAAAGCGCGCGGCTTCAGAGTCCGAGAATCGTTTCTCGCTAAGTTCCACTAACTCCGAAAAATGAACAGGTACGCAAGTGTGCCGGCGAGGAGAGCGGCGACAATGGCGCAGCCGGCTTTGGATGGCCCTGGAATAGCCCTGTTGAACTTTATCCAGTTCCGGGGAACAGGCTGATCGGCTTCGATAGCCACATTGTTTGCCCATTCGATTTCATCGTAGACGGCGCTTTCTCGAATAAACGTCTCGGATCTTCCTTGGGCTCCGGGAGCGATAGGTCCTACGATGAGGGCGTCTTCTTGAACGCAATTCTGGCCCTTCATCAGCCTGTACTGGGCTGTCACTGCTCGCAGGGGAATCGAAGTATTGTTCTCGACAACCAGGTGAAAGAGCCTCACATAATTGAACCCACCCCCGGTGCCTTGGTGTGATTCTTTTGCTACAACCAAGTAGCATTTGACGAGCGGAGATCCAGCCACGAAGCTATCACCTCCTATTTGCGGATAAAACGTTACCAGTCTATCGAAACGTCCTTGTTAGATCAAGAGTTTGCGGCAGTTCTCCGGGCTAGGCGTGCACCGCATACGATCTGTCACTTAATTATGGATCGAGGTTTTTTATGTCTTGCTTCGAGCGCCCCCTGGTGCGACCTTTTCGGCTACCGAGGCCGTACAAGCCCATAGGAAGTTGATAAATTGCGCCGGCCTCAAGGAGCATAGAATTCTCTTGACCTTCACGTGGAAAGGTCTATATCATCCACACGCTGCGTCATGGAGTAATGGACTTCTAACCCGAAGACTTTCAAGCGGATTCGTCTTCAGGCGAGTGCAAACAATCTGGAAGTTAAATAGAGCCTTCGGAACTGGTCGGTTCCGTGGCAGGAGGGTGTCATGCTGCTGATCAATCCGGCCTCCGAAAAGTTCGGTGGCTTTCTCTCGCGCTATGTGCCGATTGGAATCCCGGTTGCAGTCGGGAGTCTTGCCGCGTACCTGGGAATGCGTGGCATCAAGGCCCACGTGCTCGATGAGGAGGTGACCGACATTACCCCGGAGGTGCTCGCTGCAGCGGTGGAGGGACTTGAGAAGCCGTATGTGATCGGCTTCACCTGCTTGACCGCTCACGTGGCGCGGGCTTATGAGATGTCAAAATTGGTCAAGCGGCTATACCCCGATTCCATCGTGGTGACTGGCGGGCTTCATGCGACCGCGCTACCTGAAGAGTCCCTGATGCATGACTCGATCGATGTGGTGGTGCGGGGAGAGGGAGAAGAGGCGTTGCTGCAGCTGTATCGGGCAATCCGCGAGGGACGGAGCTGGGACGAGATCGGCAATTTGTCCTACCGGAAAAACGGCATGATTCAGAATAACCCGGAGATGCCGCTGATTCCCGATCTCGATGACTTGCCCATGTTCCCTTACGACATGTTCACTCACCCTCGATATGACATGGGATTCATTACCTCCTCACGCGGCTGCCCCTACAAATGTACCTATTGCAGCCAGCGCATGCTGACCGGCACTTCCTATCGCTATAAGTCAGCGAAGCGGATTGTGAGCGAGTTGGAAATCCTGATCGAAGATTACGGTCAAAAGCAAATCTATTTCTACGACGATAATTTTAGCTTCAAACAAAAGCGTGTCATTGAAGTCTGTGACCAGATTGTAGAGAAAGGCCTGCATCGGAAGTGCAGTTTTTCGATTCAGACCAGAGCCGATAACATTCCCGACGCGATCATCCCGCACATGCGACGAGCCAATTTTGTCCATGTTGGGTTCGGTATGGAGACCGGGGTTGAGCGACTGGCGAAACTTATTGTTAAGGGGGAAACCGTCGCCGATCACATTGATGCCGTCAAGCGGTGTCAAAAGGCCGGGCTTGAGACATCCCTGTTTATGATTTATGGATTGCCTACTGAAACGGCAAAAGATCGAGAAGATACTTTTAAGCTGGTCCAGAGCCTGAACGTACAGATGTCCAAATATAACAACTTGATCCCTTACCCGGGCACGCCGCTCTATACTGATCTAAAAGACTCACCGCGGGTGAAGATTCTTTCTGGTTGGTCTAACTTTAACAGCACGCTTTCGGCAACGAGAAGTATTTTTAATAAGACCCCCCTTCCTTATGTTCCGGAAACCATGGGAGAGTTCGAACTGAAGCGAGACATCGTCCGGTACAACTTCCGGACAATCATCACGTGGAATACGATTCTTGCCATCGTGACCAGACAGAAAGCCGTTGGATGGGTTAGCCTTCCTGAGAAGTGGTATCTGAAGCCGATCGAGCTGTATCATGTGGCTCGAATAGCCCTGAATGTGGCTACCAATTTGTTGATCGCCTACCTTCCGCTGCGGGTAACTCAGCCACTTATGCACATGCTCAACCCTGCTTTAAAGGAGCGCATGCCGGTTCCTATGGAAAAGGAATACATGACGGTTGGCTGGGGTCTCCCACCTGAGCACACCAAGATGTCAGTCATCATGGCTCAGAAAGACAAAGGCCATGTCCATGAGCAACCGGCGCCACTGTTGCTCACTCCGGCTCGAAAAAAGCAGTTGAGCGGAGTGTGATGCCGGGCTGCACATCGGGGTGGTCAAGGTGCTCCAGGTTGTGATGGATCCGTGGCTGCGCAAAAGAGATGCAGCCCCATCACATCAGCCGGGTTTCGAGGGGGACAGGATTTTCCAGCGCGGCTGACTTCGGCGTTCCTCCCTACTTTTTGCCTCCCCCGAGCTTTGCAGCAACGCAGTGCAGAACTCCATAATGGACACGACGTTAGCAAAAGATCTTTATAGGCGCATGCTTCGCGTTCGCGCTGTTGAAGAGAAGATCGCTGAGCTCTATCCAGAACAGCAGATGCGCTGTCCAGTCCATCTCAGCGTTGGGCAGGAGGCGGTGGCCGTGGGTGTCTGCGCCGCCTTGGAGCCTGAGGACTATGCCTTCAGCACCCACCGCTCGCATGCCCACTACCTGGCCAAGGGAGGGAGCCTGAAGGCCATGCTGGGGGAGCTCTATGGACGGGTGACCGGCTGTTGCCAGGGCAAAGGCGGCTCCATGCATCTGATTGACCGGTCTGCGGGATTCCTAGGCGCCGTGCCGATCGTGGGCAGCACCATCCCGATCGGTGTCGGGGCGGCGTTTGGGACCCTCCTGCGCGGGGAGCGTCGTGTGACAATCGTATTCTTGGGAGACGGAGCCACCGAAGAAGGAGTCTTCCACGAGGCCGTCAACTTTGCCGTGCTGAAGCGGTTGCCGGTTGTATTCGTCTGCGAGAACAACTTCTTCTCGGTCTACTCCTCGCTGGTCGTGCGCCAACCTTCTGCCAGGGAGATCTATGAACTGGCCCGCGGGTACGGGCTTGAGAGCCGTCAGGGCGATGGAAACGACGTAGAGGCGGTCTACGAACTGACGAAGACCGCAGTGGAAAAGGCCAGGGCGGGCTGCGGGCCTGTGTTCTTGGAGTTCAAGACTTACCGGTGGAGGGAGCATTGCGGTCCCTATTACGACAATCACCTGGGCTACCGCTCGGAGCAGGAGTTCGAGGAGTGGAAGGCGCGTTGCCCGATCGCACTTCTCAGGCAACGATTGCTTGAGCGAGGGCTTGCCACCCAGCAGGACCTCGATCGGGTTGAGACGGCTCTGGCCAACGAGGTCGAGGAAGCGGTAGCCTTTGCCAAGTCGAGCCCTTTCCCCGAGCCGCAGCTCCTGCGGGATCACTTGTACGCACCCTGACTGACGATTTTCGGTCTGTCACGCAATGACTAGGGACCTTAAATTTTTTCAGGCAATCAACGAGGCAACTGATCTGTGCATGGCTCGCGATCCGTCCGTCTACCTGATGGGACTGCACGTCCCGGCCGATCCCAAGGGTGTATTCGGCACGGCCTTGGGGCTCCAGAAAAAGTACGGGCCGGACCGGGTGATGGACATGCCGACTTCGGAGAACGGCATGACGGGTGTGGCCATTGGCTCGGCCCTCGTCGGGATGCGGCCGATCATGGTGCACCAGCGGGTTGAATTTGCGCTCCTGGCAGTGGAGCAAATCATCAATCAAGCCGCCAACTGGCACTATATGTTCGGTGGGCGGGACGCGATGCCTCTCGTCATCCGCATGATGATCGGTCGGGGCTGGGGCCAGGGACCCCAGCATTCGCAGAGCCTCCAGGCGATGTTTGCCCACGTGCCCGGGCTCAAGGTAGTGATGCCTGTGACGCCACATGATGCCAAGGGGCTTTTGATCGCGGCGGTCGAAGACAACAATCCTGTCATTTACTTGGAACACCGGTGGCTTCACAGCATCTTCGGGCCGGTCCCGGAGGGACACTATACGGTGCCCATCGGAAAAGCCAGGACGGCGAGGCCGGGCCGGGACGTGACGATTGTCGCCACCTCCTACATGGTGCTGGAGTCGCTGCGGGCGGCTGATCTGTTGGCCAGGGACGGCATTGAAGCTGAGGTGGTGGACGTGCGCAGCCTCCGCCCCCTCGACACGGGACATATCCTCGCGTCCGTCCGTAAGACCGGCCGGTTGATGGCGGTGGATGGAGCGTGGCGGTCGGTGGGGTTCGCCGCGGAGGTGCTGGCTTTGGTTGCCGAGGAGGCATATGGAACGTTAAAGGCGAGCCCCAAGCGGGTGACCTTTCCCGACCTCCCGTCACCCAGCACGCCGGCTCTCGCTCAGCACTTCTATCCCCGCGCTGTGCACGTCGTGAATGGAGTTCGGACGATGATGGGGCTTCAGGAGGTCACTGAAGAACAACTGGGTATCCAGCACGAGACTCCGCTGGATGTGCCCGACAAGGCCTTCACCGGTCCCTTCTAGCATCTCTTTCCTTATGAACGACACTCTGACTGTCATCATCCCGGCCCTGAACGAGGCAGGCAATTTGTCGGCCGCCGTGCGCACCGTGTTGGAGGCCATCAGCGGTCGGTTCGCCGACTATGAGTTGCTGATCTTTGACGACGGCAGCACCGATCAAACAGGTAGCATCGCTGATGAACTGGCCGCCGGAAACCCGCACATCAGGGTGGTGCACAACCCTCGGAACATGGGGTTCGGGTACAATTACAGCCGTGGCGTGGAGCTGGCCCGGATGGAGTACGTCACGATGTTTCCGGGGGACAATGAGATTCCTGGCGACGCGATCCGCACGATCCTGGGTGCGATAGGCTCGGCGGACATCGTGGTGCCCTATATTTCCACGCCCGCGGTGCGGAGCGGCAGCCGACGGTTCATCTCGGCTTCCTTCGTGGCCCTCATCGATTTCCTGTTCGGGCTCAGGCTGCGCTATTTTAACGGTCCCTGCGTGCACCGACGGACGCTGCTCCAATCGGTTCCGATGCGAACGCACGGGTTCGCATACATGACGGCGATCCTGGTTCGCCTGATCCGGTCCGGTTGCAGTTATGTCGAAGTGCCCATGCCTCTTCAGGCTCGCCAGCATGGCCGATCAAAGGCATTCCGACTCAAGAACATCGTGAGCGTGTTAAGTACCATCGGCGAGCTTCTCTGGGAAATCCGCGTCAAAGAACGTCGAAAGTACGCCAGAGCCGTGCGGCGGATCGAGTCACGCGCGTGATGGCGACACGATAGAGAGAAGGATCCAGCCGTGAAAATCATGTTCGTCATGGTCAAGGAAGACTACATTGATCCGATGAACATCGAGTTGTTGTCGGCCATGGCCAAGAAGGCAGGGCACGAAACCTTTCTGAATGTCCTTGAGCATGACAATCTCATGGAAGAAGTCGGCTCGATCCATCCGGAGGTCGTGGCCTACAGCGCCAAGACCGGTGAGAGCAACGTCATGTACCGGGCCAACCGGGCCATCAAGGCGGCTTACAAGGACAAGGTCTTCACGGTGATGGGGGGGCCTCATCCCACCTTCAACCATATGCGGATGCAGCTCTACGGGGAAAATTTGAGACTTCCCCTGACGTTCTCTGGACCGGCGATGCCGCGGGTCGTAGAGGACACGCAGTTGGATGCGTTGGTGGTCGGCGAAGGGGATGAGGCATGGCCGGTGATGCTGAGAGCCTTGGCCGCTGGTGGCAGCCTTGACGGGATCTCCAATGTCGTGACCCACACCAACCGTCGTGCCGATGGTAGCGTGGCCTTGCAGGAGCGGAACATGGCCTTGGACGATCTTCCGTATCTGGACCGAGATGTGGTGTACGGGAAGACGCGTCTGAAGGAATTCGGCATGCGCAGCCTGATGGCGGGCCGCGGCTGTCCATTCCCTTGCACATACTGTTTCAACGCCAAGTACAACGCGATGTACAAGGGTAAAGGAAAGATGCTGAATCGCTACAGCGTGGACCGGCTGCTGGCTGAGATCGAGGACATGGTTCGGCGCCATCCGACACAGTTCATCAAGTTTTACGACGACGTGTTCGTGTTCCGCACCGACGACTGGCTCATCGAATTCGCAGACAAGTATCCACGGGCGATCGGGCTGCCCTTTCATTGCCTTGTCCGCTCCGATCTGGTCCGCCGTGACCCGGAGATCCTAACCTATCTCAAGAAGGCGGGTATCAAGTCCATCAGTATGTCCATCGAGTCGGGGAATCCCTTCATCCGAGAGCAGATCTTCAAGCGCGGGATGGACGCAGAGGATATCCGGTTCGCCTTCGAGATGTGTCATAAGCAAGACATCAACACGTTCTCGAATACGATTCTGGCTGTCCCAGTGCCGGTAATTCCCGACCCGAGGGACCCAGAGTTCGATCGGAAAGCCAAGGATCTCTGCTCGCACCTGGAGTCCTATCACCGGATGAACCTCGGCGCGCTGCGCGCCGAGGTTGATCTCAGTGCACGGCTGGATGCGGCCGCGGGGCGCAAGGTCGTGGAGTATCTCGAGTCGCTGGGCTTGCGGCGCCGCGTGATCGACTACGATATTGAGTCGGTCGACATCAACATCCGGAACGGAGTGGTATTCGGGGAGTTTCCCGAGCTGCATCCCTATCCGGGCACGCCGGTCTCGCAATACACGATCGATGTCGGAGCGTTTGACGGCGACTTCGAAAAGCTCCACCAGAACTACCAGACGGAGTCCCCGTTCACCTGCTTCACACCCCAGGAGAAATTAGAACAGGTGAACCTGTCGCTACTCGGGCTCGTGCTGCTGGTGTTCCCGTCCTGGCGGAACCTGGTCGTGAATCATTTAATAAAGCGTCGGTGGACCAAACTGTATTTCATCATGTACTACCTAGCCAAGGCGTACCTGATCGGGACCAAGATTTATCCGATGAAGTACTCGGCCGGCCACATTGTGAGGACGATCAAGGAGAGCTTCTTCTCCGAATTGCTTAAGCATTCCCGGGAAGAGGGGGAGCGGTTCTATATGAAACGGAAGGGCCTGAATGCTCCGCCGAGCGAGGTACTGGGAGGACCATGGCAGAGCTAGCAGGGGAGTTCCTGGCCGAACAACTGAACTCCCGCCAGTTGCTGGCGCTCCTGTTCGTGTGCGAATGTCGGCGTAAAAAGACCCTTGGATCACTCGCTTTTCATACTGGTATCAAGCCAGTCGCCTGGACCGAGTTTGTGGATCGGTTCGGCGCGCGGCTTGCCAAACTCCACGAGGCGGAACGAGTGTATCTCATTGGCTCACACCTTCAATCGGCTGAAGAGATCGATATCTATTCAAATGACGAAGTCCGGGAACTTCTGAGTCAACACCGGGATCTCCTCGACACGCTCGTCCATGATCTGGAGCAGGATGGTCGCTTTGCATAAGCGGCTCGAGAGGCAAGCCCTGGAGGGGCCTGTGAATCGCGGGCGGTCTCTTGACGAGTGGAAGAGGAACGTATAATCAGCTAATTGTTTGAGAGGGTGCAACTGTTGAGGAGAATTCTGCCATGAGAAAAGTGATCTTGGTTTTTCCAAAGGCAGGATTGGATCTTGGCTCCATAAATCTTCCGCTTTCGCTTTTGAGTGTCGCTTCCACAGTTCTGCCCCAATATCCTGTCAGGATTATTGATACTCGGACGAATCCTGAATGGGAGAGCGACCTCAAGGAAGAATTGCGGCAGAACCCTATTTGCGTTGGCTTAACAACCCTCACGGGGACGCAAATTTACTATGCATTAAAGGCTTCTCATTTCATTCGTCAACACTCGCCGGACACCCCGATCGTCTGGGGAGGCATGCACGTAACCACGACAGAAGACCAAGTAATCCGCCACCCATTGGTCGATTACGCAATCAAGGGCGAGGGGGAACTTTCATTTCCCTTGTTGGTCAAGGCTCTCGACGGGAAGATGGCGATTGAGGATGTGCCGTCGTTATATTGGAAAACCAATGAAGGAGGAATTGAGTTCAACGGCGCGGGACCGGACGCGGATCTGAATAGCCTGCCACCTCTCCCATACCATCTGGTGGACATCGAGAACTACGTGTCTCCCACGTCGTATCTCTATGATGGTGTGAGGCGTGCCCTTCCGTTTGAAGGCAGCCGTGGGTGCCCGTTCTTGTGCACCTATTGCTCTGAACCGGCGTTGACAAAAAATTTCCGAATGATGAGGCCGGAGTTGTTCGTCGAGCGCTGCATGGATATGGTTACACGCTATAACCTTGATCACGTCACTTTCTTCGACGATGAATTCTTTGTCAACAAAACCTGGGCAACCAACGTGGCCAAGCTGATCGATGGTCGCTTCACGTGGATGTGCCAAACGCGGGCTAATGATCTGTTGCGAGTTGATCTCAAACTCTTGGAGCGGTGCGGGATGCGGGTTGTTGCTCCAGGGCTCGAATCTGGGTCAGACAGGATATTAAGGCAAGTTAAGAAGTCAGAAAGAGTACAGCATTACATCGAGGCCAACCGCAAGCTGGCAGAGACTGCGGTTGTTCCGCAATATAATTTCATGATTGGTTTTCCTACAGAAGGGTACGAGGATCTGTGTAAAACGATCGACCTCATCCTACAGCTTTTAGAAGAAAATCCTCGGACAATTATCAACTCATTGTCAGTACTGACCCCTCTTCCCGGGACAGAGTTCTATGCAGACGCCGTTACCCAGTGGGGCTTCGAGGCGCCGAAGTCTCTCGAGGAATGGATCGGCGTGAACCGGCATTCCATAGTGACTCCATGGGTCAAGGCCACTCCCGGCATGGCTGAAATATTGCACCATCTCATGTACGCTTCGTACTTTATCAACACAATCGGCAAGCGCTATGCCAAGAAATTTTGGTGGATTCCTTCCTTTTGCTTTGATTGGTATTCCAAGCTCATACTCTGGCGTTGGCGACGGCGCAAGTTCAAAGACAGCCTGGATATCAAGATCCTCCACTTCCTTCATACTCATTTCTTAAACCCCGCGCAACGCGAGGATTATCGTGATCTCAGCGATTTGCCGAAGGTCGCTGTGAGGCCTATTAGGGCGACGCAATCGCAGAGGCCACGTCGAGTTCGAATCGTGCAGGCGTAGGAATATAATCCTCCACGGGGGCGATGGTAATCTAACCCATTTTCCCCCAGCGTAACCTATGGCAACCGGGGTCCCTTGACAAGGTGCTAGGGAGTTCCTAAAATCATACACTTTCTCAGGGCGTGATGCTCCTGTCAGAATCTGGTGAGGTAATCAAACCATGAAAGATACGGTCAAGCAGACGAGGGAGGGCTTTTTTTACAGTCCTCACCTTTATGAACTCAACAAGGATGTGCTGGAGGAATTAAAGGCCCTCAAGCCCTATAGGCCTGTCCTGGCCGCACTTCAAGCCTGGTTTTGGATTTTTGTGATTGTTAAGGCCTTTCTCTACTCCCCCCAGCTAGTGTACTTTTATCCCATTGTCATATTTCTCATTGCCGGACGAGCCGGAGTATTCCTGCAATTGGCGCACGAGGCAGGGCATAGACTGATTGCCTCTAATGCTAAGTTTAATGACTGGTTTGGGAATTGGATAGCTACCTACCCCATTGGGCTTGACCTTCGAGGCTATGCTGTACCCCATACGCGCCATCATGCCTGTCCAAATCGGCCGTGCGATCCGGTCAGTGATTCAGAAAAATATAAAGTCTGTGATATCAGAAGCCCGAAGTTATGGTTTCTCTTTCTAAAGGATCTTCTTGGCATCACCGCCGTTACCATACGATTTCTCTATCAACAGCCACTATCCAATAAAGAGAAGAAAGATATCGAAGACTATTTGGAAACCAACGACGAGAAGTATCTTGCCTGTCGTACTGAAGGAGAATCTAGCTGGCAGGCTTTGAAAAAGTATCTTTCAATCGGAGCGGTGCAATTGGTAGTTTTAGGGGCGCTTTTTAATTTCAACCTGATTCACTACTTTATCCTCTGGATCGTTCCGTTAACGACTGCACACATGTTCCTTATGAGAGTACGCGGGATCGCCGAGCACGGCTTGGGAATTCAGTTGCAGGTTTCCCAATTGGATCAAAAAAATCGCGGGACGCTCTATACTCGTTCCTTCGGAACGCCGGCCAATCACTACGCGTTTCCTTTGCTGACGTTCCTCGATCGAATCCTGATCGGTAGCTTGAACGTGTACTATCATCATGAGCATCATCTGTTTCCGAAGGTCCCCTATTACAACCTTCCCAGGCTGCACCAGTTGATCTATGAGAGGGAGAAACAGTTCAACCCCCAGATATTCGCAAAGGGGTATTTCTCCTGCCTCTTCTTTAACCTCAGGCATCAGCCGGCTCTTTCTTGAGTAACACCCAGCATATCCTTATCACGGGAGCCACGTCGGGAATTGGACTGGGCATTCTGAAGGCCTACCACAAGATGGGTTGGGCTGTGACGGCCGTCAACCGCCGAGAAGATCAGGATATCGAGGGGCAGTTCCAGGGTGTTCGCTTCTGCCATTTCGACGTTCAGAACCTCCAGGCGATCAAGCAATACTTTGATGAGGCCAGCCGATCGAACCAGTTGCCATCTGTCTACTTCCTGACCGCCGGTATCAATCACGTTGACAATCTGGAGAGGTTCTCCATCGAAACATTTCGTGAAGTGATGGAGACGAATTTGATGGGCGTGCTGAACTTTGTATCTGTCGCGCTGTCCTATATGCCTAGCGCGGGTCAGGCTACTTTTGTGGCTGCCTCATCGACCACCAACCTTGTGCCGAATCCGAATTGCATGGGCTATTATGTAAGCAAGCGCGCACTGTACGATATATTCAAAATGATGGATCGTCTGCACAGGAACCGTGGGATTCGGTTCAAGACCTTGGTCCTGGGGCCAGTGGCAACGAATATTTTCGGCAGCGCGAAGTTGGCATCGAAGGTCCAGGAGGCCGTAAGAGACCTTATCACGGTCAGCGTGGACCAGGCGGTCGACCCCATTGTTCGGTTTGTCCAGTCTCGGCGCCAGGTGTTTTACTATCCGAAGCATTCGTGTCTTTTGTATTCTGCTGTCAGGATGGCTACTTCTGTTTTCCCCGGGCTTTATAAAGGTTCGGCACCGTCCTCTCCAGGAGTGTCCGAGTGACACCCGAGCCTGACTCGAAGTGGTCTGAATCGGCTGGGCTGGAATCAACTGATTGCTTGCGGCATGGTCGATCGCCTTCGGCGCTCTTCATCTTTTGAGATGTTCATAGCCCGGAAAAGTCGTTCAAATGTGCCCGGACGAAGCGATCGTGGCCCAACGAGGCCTGCGTTCTTCAAGGAAGAATACAAAACCTGTCGTTGCCCTGCAGATTTGCTCCAATAGTCCTCGCGTAATGGGGGCGCGCATCTTACTAAAACCTGCAAGAAAGCCCTGTGCTTTGCACGGAGATGAGTCGCAGGCCATGGTTGACGCAGTCTCAAGGCCCAAGATTGAATCGTGGCTAGGTTGAGCACATTGAGCCGTGTACTGAGGAGCATCCAGTTGTGAACAGGATTCGTAAGCTGTTCGTCCAATGGGCCGATCTATTCAAGCGGTTTTATTTGATCGGGAAGTGTAAGTATTTGTTCGGCGCAATCGCCGAGCGTCATCCCTATACCTGGTTCGTGATTCGCAGGCTCCTCCATCGGCTGATCATATTCCTGCCGCATGACGAGAGCTACTATGGTTTCGAGCATCTTTCTTCGGACGGTGAAGAAGGCTTGTTCGTCGATATTGGGGCAAATGATGGAATCTCCGCTCTCTCGTTTAGACGGTTCAACAAAACCTACAAGATTCTGTCCTTGGAGCCCAATCCCATCCATGAAAGAAAGCTGAAAAACGTCAAGACTCGTATCAGCAACTTCGATTACTTGATGGTGGGGGCGGGCCTCAGCGATGAAGAAGTCGACCTCTTCGTGCCTATGTACCAAGGTATTGCCCTTCATCCCGCAGCATGCATGGATTACAAACTCCTTCAGGAAACCATGAAGAGGATGTATCCCGCTTTTATCTCTACCAAGCTCAAATATGTGAAACAAATGGTTAAAGTCGTCAGGGTCGACAGCCTCAATCTCCATCCGACACTTGTCAAAATTGATGCGGAAGGGTTTGACTACAATGTACTGCTGGGCATGCAAGCGACGATCGATCGCGCGAGACCCTGCATCTTGCTCGAATTGTACTGGGACGCGGTCGAACTTATAGAACGGTTCTGTCAGGAACGTTCCTATGCTCTGTTTTCCTATAGTTACAAGCTCGACAAATTCATTCCCTTCAATCAAAGGCATCTCCGGAATGCGACGGGAGGTCGGAATGCCTTCTGCATTCCGATGGAAAAGATTTCTGCCTTGCCCCTTATTGCTGAGGATGAGGCAGAGGCCGAAGCGATCCAGGAGTTAGCCTAACGTCGCTGATCGTTCTCGCGTGCCATCGCTGTAGCAGCCAACGAGACCCACTGCCGCGGCTCCGCCTGTGATGTCCCTCCCTCGTGAAGCCTCCTGAGTTGCTCCTACCTGAGTTGATCACCTTCGAAGCAGGGGCGCGTGCCGGCCTATCGCACCGGCCCGAAGGTGAATTCTAGTCAATATAGCCCATCCGTGCTTGGCGGTCTCACGGCGAATCCCGTTTGCCGAGTGCGATCGATTGGCTCAAGCAAGAATGTCAGCTACCCCAGGGATTGTAGTATGTGAAACGGGTCGATCAGCGATTCGTGAACAGGAAGAGCAATGGCCTGCCAGATGAAACATCTGACCGATTGACCGGTGATGAATTTATGAGCAGGGTTCCGCGGTTTCATGCCCTCGTCGCTATCTCGCTTCTCTCCGTTCTGAGTTATGGACAGGTGTGGTTTTTCCACGACGTCATGTGGGATGACAACTGCTGGTTTCTGTCGTTCTATTCAAGCGGGACTCTTCGGGATTTCCTAAAGACCGCGTTTGTGGATCTGCGTAGGGAGCAACTAGGAGTTCTGTTGTACTATGTCATTGGTTTGCATAAATGGACCGACTCCTACTATGTCATTGCGCATTCCATCAATCTCGCCACTCAGATCCTGTCTCCCGTCGTCCTGTATCTGCTGGTGCGGAATCTGTTTGGACGGCCCCTGCTAGCGCTCTTCGTGTCTCTGGGGTTTGTCGCATTTCCGCTCGATCATGAGTTGCCACACGTGAGCGGCATCCACTACCGAGTAGGCCTTTTGCTCTCGATTGCGTCACTGTATCTGACCGAGCGAGGATTGGCTGGGGAAAATATACGCTGGAGCTACCTGTTGGTATCATTGGGAAGTGCCGTCATCTCTTACTATCTCTTTATTGAAGCCACGCTCAGTCTTGAGATAGGGAGGCTGGCGCTGATTGGGTACGTCTTCTCTCGACAGGATGGACGTCGGTCGGTTCTGATCAGGAACGCAGTCTTATACTGGTTGCCCTTCTTTCTTGCCATAATCCCTCTAGCGCTTTCAAAATTTCTCTACAGGCCTTATGGCGTGTACCAGGGTACGTACGAGACCGATCTTCTGTTCTTTCTCGATTACCGACATGTCTTCAAGACGCTGGCTCACGTCGTCTTCTTCCCATGGATCGCGCTCCTGAACGATCTGCACTATACCACCGCTTGGTCCATATGGACCGGCATCCTGGCCATGGCGATCAGTTTGGTGTTTCTGACAAGATTGACGGAGACGGTTTCTGGGATTTCGGACCGGGCAGACCATGTGAGCGGTCCCAACCTCGGAAAGGATGAGATGTCTGGGAGCGCGTGGCGCGTGGCTCGGCCGTCAATCCTTCTGGGGGCTTCGTTCCTGATTCCTCCAGCCTGCCTGTATTTGTACGCCAGGCAGCCACTGGCGGGTACCGGGTTCAGCGCTCACGCATCCATGCTGCAAATAGGGTCATCGATGCTGATTGGGACCCTGCTGTGGGCTCTGTATTGTTCCATCGGAAAGCCTCCGCGGCGGCGAACCGTCGCGAACGTCCTTCTCAGTGGGATATTGAGCCTTGGCGTCTTCTTCAACAATCTGAACCTGGATTTGTACTTTGATTCCTGGACTCATCAAACGCGCTTCTGGCAGGCCTTTGTAAAGCGTTTCCCAAGCCTTCCCGAAAAAGCTTCCTTCTTTTTCGACGTCGAGGATGGAGCCTATTATTCGGACTTGCGCAATCCCAACGATTTTGAGCTTCATCTGAACTTGCTGTACGCGACCTCGCCGGAGCCGGCTCTCTTTCACAAGTACAGCGCGTATACCAAAAGGGAGTTCGACCGTCGTTCGGCCTCTTCGCGGACAGAGCAAGGCCTGGAGACAATTCACAGAACGATCCAGCCGTGGGGCAAAGAAACTCTGGACCCACGGCAATTCATCGCTGTTCACTATCGTGGGCATGAGCTGCTCGTTAATCGTGAAATTCTGAACCGCTATCCGAACATAGAGTACAGGCAGTGGCTCGACAAGGATTTCCCTCCTTTACCCAAGGCGCCGGTCTACGTGCTCAGGCGCAAGGTGGAGGGTTTCTAGGAGAATGCTTGCATCAGAGGCCTGGCGATCCGACTAGCGACCGAATTCCGGCGCGGCAGGTAACCCAGCGGGCTTGATTCAGGGAGCCCTTCAATCCGCAGTGGAAGGCGATGGCTGACCAACCCGGCAGCAAGAAGTGGCATCGAGTGTCGTGCTACGTGTACATGGGCCTGATCGGTCCAGCGATCTTATTTGCCTTTGCACTTGTTTTTGGCAACGACAGTTACCAATGGTGGGGAGATCGATTCCACCTGGAACTTTCCAATAGGTACGTGTTTGCCAGCGGTGACTCGGGTGCCTTGCTGGGTGCCTTGTGGCGAGAGGACATTCTTAGTGGATCACCATGGGCCACCAATATCGCGCCCGCTCCTCTGGCTCTCGCCATAGTCTTAGCACGGATCTTCAAGCTCTCGCCGTTCGGAATCGATCTCGCCGGTGCCTTGATCCTGTATTTCATCGCGGCTGCTTCGATGTACGTCTATCTTCGCCGGGTGTTGGTGCTTGGTATCGAAAGCGCGACCGCCACCGCGGTGATGTTCGCAGGAACCACCTACTGGATCTCGCATCTGGTGGGAAGTTCTGATTTGCCGATTGCTTTGGCATGTCTGCCGGCGTTGTTATTCATGGCCCATCGAATCCACTGGGCGACGGAAAGCGCGAAAAGAAGCTGGATTCTGTTGCACAGCATAGGATTTGCGGTGCTCTTTTTCGTTTTCACCTTTCACTCCGCGCCTTCGTCCTCACCCATCATTCCAATGCTGGTGGTCGTGTATGCCTGGGCTGTCTTTGGACTAGGACGGGCATTCTGGTGGTGTCTGTCCGCGATCGTGGTCGGATTCCTCTTGTACTTGCCATTCCTGTGGGCGGTTGTTGATGCGACACATTCGTCGAGTCGTTTCACGGGAGAGATATTCTTTGCGGGTGGGCAAGTTCCGATAGGAATCTCCGGGTGGCTCCTGGAGGTGCGACTCATTGCCGTCCGGCTGGCCATAGGCCACAATGCGCACGGCGTCTACCTAGTTGGCCTTTTGGGCTTTCTGATGTGGTGGGTGCTGGGCCCCCGTATGAGCGCCGAGCGCCCACCCCTCAATCGAATTCTCAAATTTGCGGCCTGGGCAGCCGTTGTGATCCCATTGATCCAGATCTTCCATCTCAGCATCGATTACCTGAAGCGCGGGATTCCCCTCATAGGGGGATGGTCTGTGAGCCGTTTCCAATACATGTCATCATTTGCGATCCTGACGCTGGTGGCCTGGATGCTTGACCGGTCGGTGTTCCGGTCGGACGGGGAACCGCTGTCTTCCCGGCAGCGCGTGGCGGTTCGGATCTGGCTCGTCGTCACGGGGATCATCGGCGCGTGCCAAATCGGCTATTCGGCCTACCGGATGAATCAGGTCCCAGGCTCCATTTATCCCCAAAACATCATGCTGTACGGCGGATTGGCCTTGTATGCTGCCGCGACCGTCGCCCTGCTGGCGTGGCTGTACCGGGAAACCTGGTATCCGCCGCACTCGTCCTGCGTGGGTGCGACCGAATTCCGGCGTCTTGGAATGGTATCCCTGATTGTCGCCGCGGTTTCCCTGACTACGTCGATGCATGCTTACCGACAGGGTGTGGTGGGGATGCGTGGAACCGACATGAAGCTGATCGCGGACCCTGTTATGACCTACCGGGAACGGTATAGTATTCCGGATGAAATCCTTGCAATTAAACGGCTCAACGTGACGGACGGACGGGTCGTGGATTTGACACGTCCTTTTGTCACCACAGCGGTCGGACCCACTGGCGATGCTCCACTGGTCCAGTTGGGTGGATTGAGAACCCCATCCGGATACAACCCTGCCTATCCTGCCTGGTATGATCGGTTTATCTATATTGGCATCAACGGTATGCCTGTCGGTCCAAGAGGGACCGCTCAGGTTCTGGACACTGGCCGGACCAATTTTGAAGCGTTAGGGCTCCTAGACGTGGAATACGTGCTAGCTCCGGCCGGAGCAAAGATTCCCGGCTATGCACCGATTCCGAACGTTAAGTTTCCCGGCAAAACGCTCTTTGGCGTTGCGGATGGCAGCCGAGTCGGGCCTGCCTTTATGTCCCCAGGCGTCGCGTGCTTCGCAAGTGATGAGGAGGCCCTGGACTATATTCATCGCGCAGGGTTTCGTGATCTGCAGGATCGAGCCGTGCTTGTCGCGAGCGATCCGCACGCGGGTCCTCTTTGTCGCAAGCAGAGGGATTCTCAAACCGAAAGGCTTCCCGAGTCGGTGAGAGTGCAGCGCAGCACCGATCGGGTCACCGTCCAGGTCGAGACCGGTACGGGCGGAATTCTCACGCTCGCGGATACCTATTATCCCGGGTGGAAGGTGCTCGTTAACGGGGCGGAACGGCCACTCTTGCGGACCTACACGACTCTACGTGGCGTGGTGATTGAGCCAGGGAAGCAGGTGGTGGAGTTCATCTATGATCCGAAGGTATTCTGGTTTTTGTTCAAGCTCTCCAATGCTGTCCTTGGCTGCTTGTTGCTGGTCACTCTCGCGGTGTGGCTGCAGGAGCAGCTCCTGGCGAAACGAAAGCTAAGGACTCAGGGCGAGGCGGGTCTGTGACGGAGGACGCGCCGCGACACCGGCTGGAAGAAAACCATATCCGCTCGGGGAGTCCTTGAGGACCTCAAACGTGCCCCTACGTCAATCCGGTAAATTCTATTCGCTCGCACATCTCACTCCGCCTCTGCACTGGGTTTCACGACCTCTATCCGGTCTGTTAGAGTTGCCTCGCAAAGTTATCCTCGAATGTATAACAAATTGAATTTAATAGTAAATTTTAATTAACCCCAAAGCCCTGTCCATCAGAAACAGTAGCGACCACGGTATCGCTGGAGTGAAACACGCCAATCTTGTCCAACCGAACAGGTCCCAAGGCAGGACTGCTCTATGAGTTCTGGGCTTGGGTTCCCGCCGAAGTCCGACATTTTTCCCTTGACGGCTAAGCCGTAACGTGTTCAAATCTTGAACCCCGCACGTAAAAGATAAGACCATACATGGACTTACAATCTCGTCGAGACCTTCAGCTTCTCAGTGAAGTTGAGAAAAATGGCAGTGTCACTCAGCGGACGCTGGCCAAAAGCCTTGGCGTCGCGCTCGGGTTGACGAACCTTTACATCAAGCGCCTCGCCCGCAAGGGCTATATCAAAATCACGACCATTCCCAGAAATCGGATCAAATACCTCCTGACGCCGCATGGGGTTGCCGAGAAGTCACGTCTTACCTACCAGTACATGCAGTACTCCCTGTTCTATTACCGGGATGTACGGCAACGGCTCAAGCAGGCTCTGTCCACGGTGTCCATCACCGGTTCCAAAAGGCTTGTGATCTATGGAACAGGGGAACTGGCAGAGCTAGCCTATCTCACCGTTCGCGAAACCGACTGGACACTGGTTGGGTTTGTGGACGGGAAGCCGGAACAGACGTTCCTGTCACACCCACTGGTACCCATCGAGGCTCTGCTGAATTGGGAATTCGACGCGATACTGATCGCTGACATAGAAGACACTGAGAAAATTCGAGAACGGATCATCCGAGAAAGAGTTCCGCGCCATAAGGTCATAACTCTCTGCCCTGAGAGTTAGGCCTTGCCCCTGGCTCCATTACTGGTAGAGCCGTAATACCACTGTCCCAGGAGTGGAGGCCAGCTCGTGTCTCTGTAAGTGAGGGGGCGAAGCTGTGCCCCGGTCCGATCGCTGAGGATGGCGCCATGAACTTCAGGCGATGCACTCCAGTTCCGCCACTGAACGGTCATTCAATTTACTTCCTGCAAAATCTTTGTCGCGAGCCTCGCTAGACCTACCCGGCGACGGGATAGATGGTGAATGAGCCGAAGGTTTCCATAGCGGTTGTTGGAGCGGGGAGTATTGGCATGCAGCATCTCGAAGCCTTGCGCCAGCTTGATGGGGTACAGCCGGTTGCCGTTCCCTGCCGACGCGAGCGCTTCCGAGAGCTGGAAGAGGCAGGCTATGTCACGGCGACGGATGTGAAGGAAGCCGTTCAAAAGTGGGGTGCGGCCCTCTGCATTGTTGCGTCGGATACGGGCCGACATCTGGAAGATAGCCTTTCCGCCCTTCACAGCGGGCTCGATACGCTCGTGGAAAAGCCGATGGGCGTCGACGCCCAGGAGGCGAGGCAGCTTTGTCGTGAAGCGGAACGGGTGCGACGGAAGGTCTTTGTCGGCTGCGTTCTGCGCTTTTCCGAATCGCTCAACATGTTTCGCGTACTGCTGGATCGGATAGGAGACGTCCATGCCGTGCGCATCGAGTGCCAATCGTATCTGCCCGACTGGAGGCCGGCACATAGGTACAAGGACGCCTACTCCGCACGAGCGGAGGAGGGAGGGGTATTGCGGGACCTCGTCCACGAAATTGATTACGCCGGTTGGTTGTTCGGGTGGCCTGCCGCACTGCAAGCGCAGGTGAGAAATCTCGGCCGGCTCGGTATAGCGGCCGATGAGGCGGCCGATTTGATATGGGAGGCAGCCGGCGGGTGCGTGGTGACGGTAAGGCTGGATTATCTATCGCGGCCGTCTCGGAGGCAGATGAGAGCGTATGGGAGCAGCGGAACGCTGGAATGGGATGGCATGACGAATACGGTGGTGCTGGCGCTGGCGGATCAGCAAGTCGAGACGATGGTCTCAAGGCAGACGCGGAAGGACATGTTGGTGGCGCAAGCGCGTGGCCTCATCAGTGCCGCGCGCGGATCCGGGACCGGCCAGCTTGCCACAAGTATCGATGGGGGGAGGGCTCTTGCGATCTGTGACGCTGCACGCCGGGCCACCGAAAGCAAGCGCACGGAGCCTGTGGGGTACTGATGGACGCCGGAAACAGTCTGCTGGCCGTTATCCCCGCTCGAGGCGGTTCCAAGGGCCTGCCGGGGAAGAACATTCGCCGGTTTGCAGGGCTGCCGCTGATTGCGCATTCCATTCTGTTCGCGAAGTTATGCCCGGAGATCGATCGAGTGATCGTTTCCACGGACAGCCCGGAAATTGCGTCGGTCGCCAGGGAGTACGGAGTCGAGGTTCCTTCTCTCCGGCCATCCGAGCTGGCGCAAGACAACACGCCGATCTGGCCGGTATTGCGGCATGAATTAGCCGCGGCGGAGCAGCGTGACGGGAGACGATATGACCTCCTGGTTCTCCTGGATCCGACATCGCCAACCCGCCTTCCTGCAGACCTGGCGGGGGCGCTGAAGCGCTTGTGCGACGTGCCGTGCGCGGACGGTGTAATCGGGGTCTCGCAACCCACGTTTAATCCCATCTGGCACTGTGTGGTGGAGCGGGATGGCTGGATGGCGGATCTGATCGAAGGAGCAGGCAACTTCGAACGCCGGCAGGAGGTTCCTGCCGTATACCGGATCAATGGGTCCCTTTATGTGTGGCGAGCCGAGTTCGTTCGTCGGCAAGCACAGGGATGGCGCGAATACGGGAAACACCTGATCTATGAGATTCCCGAATCGCGAGCCGTTTCCATCGATTACCTAGAGGAATTTGAGCGCACCGAATTGCTTGTCAGGCAAAGACTGATCACGTTGCCGTGGTTGAACGGAAATGGGTAGGGACGATGCGTCTTGTTAGCCAACTGATGGATCTGGACGGTCGCAAAGCCCTTGTCACCGGCGGGGGGGGGCACCTGGGTCTGGCCATCAGCGAGGCGCTTGTCGAGTTAGGCGGGACGGTCGCCATTCTGGATCGTGATGCGGACGGGTGCGCAAAGCGGGTGGACGAGTTATCGCGGAAGAAATCGGGCTGTGCGATTGCTGTCCCCTGCGATCTCGCAGATGAGGGAGAGACCAGGAAGGCTGTCAGGCACAGTCTGAGCCTACTCGGCGGTCTGGACGTGTTCGTTCATTCTGCCGCGTACGTCGGGGCCACCCGGTCTCATGGATGGGGGGGGGCGTTCGAGCAGCAGACGGTCGCGGCATGGGATGCCGCCATGCGGGTCAATGTGACAGCGGCCTTTGTCATAGTTCAGGAGGCACGCGAGGCTCTGGCGCGGTCCGGCCATGGTTCCATCATTCTGATTTCCTCGATCTACGGTATGTGCGGTCCGGACGGGCGGTTGTATGAGGGGACCGAGATGGCGAATCCGGTCGGCTACGGAGTCTCCAAGGGAGGGCTGCTTCAACTCATGCGGTACTTGACGACACTGCTCGCGCCTCGTGTCCGCGTCAATGCTATTTCGCCGGGAGGAGTCTGGCGAAACCAGCCGGAGGCGTTCCACGATCGCTACGTGTCCCGCACTCCACTGGCGCGGATGGCAGCCGAGGAGGACGTGAAAGGAGCCGTGGCCTATCTCGCTAGCGACCTTTCGGCGTATGTGACGGGACACAACCTCGTCGTGGACGGAGGCTGGATCGTATGGTGAGCGCCATTGAGGTGGCCGGCAGGCTGATCGGACCTGGCCATGCCTGCTTCATCATCGCCGAAATCGGCGTGAATCACGATGGGGATCTGGAGAGAGCTCGGCTGTTGATCGACGCCGCGGCACGGGCGGGCGCTGACGCAGTGAAGTTCCAGACTTTTTCAGCTGACAGACTGGTGGTGTCGGACGCACCCAAGGCCGGCTATCAACTCCGAGGTACCCCGGAGGATGAAACACAGCTTGAAATGCTTCGCCGGCTTGAGCTACCCCTGCAGGCCTACCGGCAACTCATCGAGCATGGCTGCGAGCGGAAGGTGCTCTTCATGTCCACCCCGTTCGACGAAGGCAGCGCCGACTTTCTGGACGATCTTGGCGTGCCAGTTTTCAAGATTCCCTCCGGGGAGATTACGAACCTGCTCTTCCTGGCCCATGTGGCGCGTAAGGGAAAGCCGATGATCATTTCCACCGGCATGTCGACGCTCGGAGAAGTGGAGACAGCGGTCCGCACCGTCGAAGACGCTGGGAATCACCAACTTGTGCTGCTACATTGCGTAAGCAATTACCCTGCACTGGAAGCGGACGTCAACTTGCGCGCCATGTCCACGATGGCGCGCGCCTTCAAGGTGCCGGTGGGTTACTCAGATCACACTCTGGGGATCGCGGTGGCGCTTGCCGCAGTGGCGATGGGAGCCTGCGTGATCGAAAAGCATCTGACGCTGGACCGATCGTTACCAGGACCGGATCACCGCGCCTCGCTGGAGCCACAGGAGTTCGCAGCGTTGATCGACGGGATTCGGCGGGTGGAATCAGCGCTCGGTGACGGGGTCAAACGGCCTGCTCCAACAGAAGCAGCCATCGTATCTGTAGTCCGTAAAAGCCTTGTTGCGGCCACCGATATTCCCGCTGGCAGCCGGGTCACGGCCGAGATGCTGGCCGTGAAACGACCGGGAACGGGCCTTCCGCCGTCCATGCGCGGGCTGGTGGTCGGCCGGTGCGCGAAGCAGGACATTCGAGCCGGGATGGTGCTCACGATGGATATGATTGCATGAGGTCGATCGGCGTCGTCACAGGCAGTCGGGCCGATTTTGGTATCTATCTGCCGCTCTTGCGCCTGATCTCGGCTGATCCCTCGGTGACCCTCTCCCTGGCCGTGACGGGAATGCACCTCTCGCCGGAGTTTGGGTTCACACTGAAGGAGATCGAGGCAGAGGGGTTTCCCATCGACCACCGGGTCGAAATGCTGCTGTCGTCGGATTCGCCTGAAGGCATCGCCAAGTCGATGGGGCTTGGGACATTGGGGTTTGCCCAGGCATTTGCCCGGCAGCTGCCGGATATCCTGGTGGTGCTGGGGGATCGATTTGAGATGCATGCAGCGGCCGTAGCGGCAGTGCCCTTCAAGGTCCCTGTCGCACACATTCACGGCGGGGAGGTCACCGAAGGTGCCATCGACAACGCCCTCCGCCACTCGATCACCCAGTTGAGTCACCTCCATTTCGCTGCAATCGACGAGTACGGGCAGCGCCTGATCCAGATGGGAGAGGAGCCCTGGCGAGTAACCGTCAGCGGGGCCCTCGGCCTCGATAATCTTCGGGCCACGCCGCTGATCGGGCGGAACGAGTTGGAGCGCAGGATCGGTCTTTCTCTCGAGAAGCCTCCGCTCCTGGTCACCTTCCATCCTGTAACGCTGGAGTATGAAGAGACAGAGCGACACGTGCGCGAGTTGCTGGAGGCACTAGGCTCGTTCGACCTGCCGATTGTCTTCACGATGTCCAATGCTGACACCGGTGGGCGCGTTATCACGGAGCGGATAAGAGTGTTCACGCAGGAGAGGCCGGCCTCCCGGCTCGTCGACAATCTTGGGACCCAGGCATACTTCAGCCTGATGGCGCGGGCGGCGGCCATGGTGGGCAACTCCTCTAGCGGCATCATCGAAGCGATGTCTTTCGAGCTTCCTGTGGTCAACATCGGGACTCGTCAGACGGGACGCATCCGCCCGAAGAACGTGATCGACGTCGGGTATCGCCGAGAAGAGATCGTGGTGGGCATCCGGCAGGCGCTAGAGCCGGGGATGCGAGCTGGCCTGCGGGGCCAGGCGAACCCCTACGGCGACGGCTGCGCCGCGGGTCGGATCCTGGCCAGGCTAAAAACCGTGCCGTTGGACTCGCAGCTCCTGGTCAAGCGCTGGACCATGGAGCCGAGGCCAACCCAGTTCGCCGTGAGAGGTTAGGTGGGGACCGACGGTAGGGTCCGTTGCGTGATTCTCGGCGGGGGCGGCCATGCGGCCGTTGTAATCGACGCCTTGCTCGCCGCCCGGCAGGGTGCTCCTTACTGCGTGCTGGATGTCGATCCGGCGCGCTGGGGCAAGGATATCCTCGGGGTGCCGATTCGAGGCGGAGACGACAGGCTTCCGGAGCTCATACGGGAAGGGGTGACCTGCTTTGTCGTGGGTCTAGGAGGGGTGGGAGACAACGGGCCTCGGCAACGCCTGTTCGAGCGAGGCCTGGCTGCTGGACTCTCCCCGGTCACTGTTCTGCACCCCTCGGCGGTGCAGTCGCCACAGGCTCATGCGGGTGCGGGTTCAGTGATCCTTGCCGGCGCAGTGGTCGGCGTTGGCGCCGTCCTAGGGGTGAACGTGCTGGTGAACACCGGCTCCATCATCGAGCATGACTGCGTCGTGGAAGACCATGTCCATGTGGCAACCGGAGCGAAGCTGGGGGGCGCCGTCCGTGTCGAGAAAGGCGCACACGTCGGGATCGGCGCCACGGTTTGCCAGGGCCTCACGGTGGGAGAGGGAGCGGTGATCGGTGCCGGGGCTGTTGTGGTGAAGGATGTGTCCCCCTGGTCTGTAGTGGCGGGAGTCCCGGCGCGCCCTCTTCCCGTGCAAGTGAGACCATGAGGATTCGCATCATCCCACGCCTGGACAGTCTCGGGGTCCTCAGCAAGCCGGAACCCTTCGCGGGGCGTCTTAAAGGTGTGATGACGGAGTAGAGATGCCTAATATCATGTACCATTTTGTCGGACGCGATGAAAATTTAAAAGGGATTAGTCTTGAAAGATTTAGGGCGCAACTGGACTTTCTGCAGAAGACATATTCACGAGAGGAAATAGTCGTGACATTCGACCACGGGACGATCGATCACCTGGAAAATGTTGCTCCGGAGCTGGAAAGACGGGACATGAACGGGATTTTTTTTATTCTCACCATGGTTCCGGAGGAGCATCGAGTGCCGTCGATCGACAAACAGCGATACCTCGAAGCGTCGTTTCGGGTTGAACTTGCCAAAATGCTGTGCGCCGATCTTCATATTCCTTATAATCCAGACGAAGCTGCGGCGTACTTGCCGGAGTTCAGCTTTTATTCCGTCGAAGAGCGTTATTTGAGGTATTTGAGGGATAAAATCGTACCGGGGGAAGTTTATGACGACTTTGTCGGAAAATATTTTCGAAAGGCCTTCGGTGATGAGAAGGATTTTGCTTCGGCAAACTACCTAAGCTGGGAACATATCGTGCAATTGCACAAACGGGGACACATCATCGGGTCTCACAGTCACTATCATTACGGCGACAAAAACGATTTTTCAAGATCCCTGACATTGATAGAGGAAAAAATAAAAGACAAGCCGCTCTATATTTCGTACCCCAATGGGATAAAGAGGATATCGGATGAGGATTTGGAAAGCTTGGGGGTAAGAAAAGCCTACATATCAACGGAAAACGGAACCGGTCCATATAGCGTTGAGAGAATTGATTGCAATCGGGCGCGTTTAGGCGTCGGGGGAAGCTTGGGTCTGTAGCCGAAAGAAGGCCTCGAAGGAGCCGTTGATCCGGGTAACCCGAGGCATATAGTGGTAGGCTGAAGCTTCCACGTATCTCCACGGAAAAGTTGCTGAACGAACGGGGCCACTCCTAACAAACGAGGAAACCGCGATGAAATCTGAAAAGATCAAGCAAGTTGAACAGGCCACTCTCAAGACGTTTCAGGAAGAGATTCCCTCCATATACTTTTCTGATAAATCCGAAAATGAATTTAGAGAGTATTCGGCAAACGCGCTGTATACCTACAGGGATCTGTTCAAGTTTCCGCCGAAAATGTTCGCCGATGCCAACCTCATCGATTTTGGCGCGGGCACGGGAGAAAATACCATCTCTCTGGCGTTGTGGGGTGCTAATTGTACCCTTGTGGAAATGAATGAAAAGGCGCTCGCCATAGCCAGACAGGTTTTTGAACGCTATGCTCACACCGGCAAGCACTCCTTCATTCACTCATCGATCTTCGATTATGAATCGCCCGTCAAATACGACATCGTCCATTGCAGGGGGGTTCTGAGCCACACCGCGGACAAAGAAGGCGCGTTCAAGAAAATTGCCGGCTTTCTTCAACCGGGTGGCTTTTTGATCTTTGGCGATCCCAACAAAGCGGGTGGATTCCAGAACATGCTCCAACGCTATGCCGTGTACCGCCGCGCGGATTCGTGGGATGAGATGGTGAGGGTATGTGAACGGCTCTTTAAAGAAGACATCGACCGAAGTCAATCTTTCGTCAACCGCACACGAAGGTCAATCATATTCGATCGCTGGGTCATTCAAAGTCAGGACGATCCGTCTGTTGAGGAGGTTATTGGCTGGCTTTCCGCAAATGACCTGAAACTCTATTCCAGCTACCCGCCGTTCATGCTCCCGCTGCTCGGCGACTCGGTTCATCACAGGCCCAAAGTCGACGCAGCAAAGACCAAAGGAATGGCTAGCATTGCGGAGACCATCTGGTTGCTGCAGAAGGATGGGGACCAAGAAAATGTCCAGGCGATAGACGGAGACCATATGAAGTACGCAGAAAAATTATCGTCTTTGGCCAGTTACGTCGCAAACTTCAACTCAACGTCCTCGCTGGACGTAACGCGTTTTAATGAATTGGCTGATGCAACGGCTGCATCTTTTAAAGAGCTGTCCATATTTGAACCGCTAAAAATCAGACTGTCTGAATTCATCGATGAGGCGAAGCGATTTGTTCGTGTGGTAGAGACCTCAAATTTGGACGAAATCAGGGCCTATATTGGCACGTGCAAGCATCTTTTCAAAGGAGCGTGTGGTGTTCGTCATGTAGACTTCATAGCCTATAAAAAAGGTTGAGTGCAAGATCATCTCTGGTTAAAACCGGATCATATTCTTCGAAGGTTGAAAGGGAGTCGGGTAGATGAAAATCAACAGCCATAACGAGTGGGATAAGCTTCGGGAAGTTGTGTTGGGAGCAGCCGGTCATTCAATGGCGGTCTTGACCTGGTCGAGACCGGGTCCTATTCCTGAGTCTGTTCGAGAGACTGCCTATGATTTAGCCAAGAAAGCCTATCCCCAATGGCTGCTGGATGAGGTCAACGAAGACCTCGAAGGCGCAAGCGCCATATTTAAGCAGTTTGGAGTAAAAGTCCACCGGCCGAAAGTCTTCGATCTGACAAAAATGTATTCATCGCCGTATGGTTGGAGCTCGACCGGAAACGACATCTACAACATTAGAGATTTGCATCTCATCGTGGGAAACAATGTTATCGAGAGTGTGTCCCCGGTAAAAAGCAGGTACTTCGAAGCCACAGCGCTTTATAACGTCTGGTACGAGTATTTCGAAAGCGGCTTCAGATGGCTGGTTGCTCCAAAACCGACACTCGAAGGGGAGGTCCTCTCACCATATTTTAGAGATGAAAAAAGTAGAGAACTCACGCATGAGGATCTTCGTTATCAGGAGTTGACAAAGGGCAGGCTCGAGAAATTACACAAGCTGTCGGAAAAAGAAATATTGTTCGAGGCTGCAAACACGGTAAGAATGGGGAAAGACATATTGTATTTGATTTCATCGTCGGGAAATGTTCTGGGGGCTAAATGGCTGCAAAGTATTTTGGGCGATGAATACAGGGTCCATACTACCAGGGACATCTACCGTTCAAGCCATATTGACTCGACCGTCCTCTGCTTAAGGCCTGGATTAGTGTTGCTGAACAGCACGAGGGTCAATGAACAAAATTGCCCAAAGATATTTGATAAGTGGGACAAGATTTATTTTGATGATGTCGCTCCCCTCACCGAGCAGGAAATCGACTTGCAAAAGAACTTGAGGGATGGAATTAACGCGGAGTTAGTCAAGCTGGGCTTTGAGACGAATTTGCAAGTGATGGGTTCTCCTTGGGTGGGCATGAACCTGTTGTCGTTAGATCCCGAAACCGTTATCATAGATGCCCGGCAGACTAACCTCATGAAAGTTTTGGAGAAGCACAAAGTCACACCTGTTCCCGTGAGATTGCGGCATCCTTATACGCATGGCGGTGGGATACACTGTGCGACACTGGACACTGTTCGCGATAGCAAATTAGAAAGCTATTTTGATTAGCCTTGCTATACGATGCCCGTGACCAAATTCGAAGAAAAATGATCTTGCTGGATAGGTCCTGTGAGTAGACAAATCAAGAGAATCCTGTTCATTCAGCCTCCGGCGTTTTCATGGCGGGTGAATCGTATTGATGTCACTCCAAATCCTCCATTGGGGGCGGCGTACATCGCCGCGGTCCTTGAACAGCAAGGCTACGAAGTCGGCATCTTGGATGCCTTGGTTGAGGGTTGGTTTAGAGAGCCGGTGCCGCTGGAAGATAATCCGAAAGATATTCCCCAGGGTGTGACTGAGCGAGTGGGGCTCGCTTTCAAGGAGATTACCGAGAGGATCGTGGCGTTCCGACCGGATGTGGTCGGAGTCACCAGCCTCTTTACCTGCCAGCGGAAGAATGCCCATGCAGTTTGCCGAATCGTCAAGGAGGTCGACCGCGAGATCATCGTCGTGATCGGCGGAAAGAACCCGACGGCTTTGACTGACATCACTATGCAGGATGCTAATATAGATTTTGCGATTCGTGGTGAAGGGGAAGCGACGATGCCGCAGCTTCTCCAGGCACTGAGACAAGGCACTGACCTCAGTGCGATTGACGGTATCGCCTATCGTGAGGCCGGCGGCAATTCCCGAGTGAATCCCAAGACCCAGTTCATCGATGATATTGATTCGATTCCGTTCCCGGCTCGACACCTCCTGCCGATGCAAATGTATTTCGATGCGGCGATCGCGCACGGGGGCAACCTCATCGACCGTCGCTACGCGTCGGTTATCACGTCGCGAGGCTGCCCGGCTGAGTGCTTTTTTTGCTCAGCTCATGGCTCGATGGGCTACAAGTTTCGATATCGCAGCGTCGAGAACGTCTTGGCGGAGATCGATCATTTGGTAAGCAAGTATCAGATCGGTGAAATCCTGTTTGAAGACGACAATCTCACCATGCACCGTGAACGGGCGAAGAAGCTGTGCAGTGCCTTGATCGAGCGGCAATATAATCTTACCTGGGATACTCCAAATGGGCTCATGGCAATTACTCTAGACAACGAACTCCTCCTCAAAATGAAGCAAAGCGGTTGCTACCGGATCAACCTTGCTATCGAATCAGGGAATCAACGTGTCGTGAACAATGTTATCCGTAAACCGCTTGACCTCAAGAAGGTTCCTCCCCTCGTGAAGTATGCGCGGTCCATTGGGTTGCAGGTCGGAATGTTCCTAATCATCGGCAACCCCGGAGAAACATTGGACGAAATGCGCGAGAGCTATCGCTTTGTCAGAAAGAATAAGGCCTTTCCGAGCGTCTCAGTTGCCATGCCGCTGCCGGGGACCGAGCTCCTCGAAATAGCGAAGAAGAACGGATACTTGGTGAAAGGGTTCTCTTGGGAAAACCTGACGAGCAACCAATTCAGCATGCAAACCCCCGACTGGTCGGTTGAGGAGCTCAAGGTTCTGAAGGCCTTAGAGGATTTCAAAGTTCGGGTTTCCATGGCGCCCCAAATTGTCGCGCGGCTGTGCAAGAGCTTAGTCAAGAAACCGGCTGGCACGCTGTCGAAGGTGGCTGCGGCAACATTTACGAAGACGGCCAAGAGAGACGCGTACTCGTACCTTAACTTGCAATGGGTGCTTAAGGGGCTGCTCTTGGAGATACGGGATCACTTTAGGCGCCTCAAGGCGACTCCCCGGGAACAACAACTTCCTGAGCGAGCGATGGTCCTGAAGGATAGTGCGTTGATACCGTTTCCAGAGTGGAAAGGTAAGCCGGTCGCGCAGGGAATGAACGAGACCGCTAGCCTACCGTTGGTTCTCCCCGAGGAACATCAGTGGACCCTTCGTCGTTTACGGAAATCCATCCAAGTGAAATGATATCCAAACTGTTACCTGGCGTCTCGGAATGTAGAAACAGACAGTAGGGATTCTGACAGCGCATGGGAATCGGCTGATCCCCAGGAAATTCTTCTCGTGTAACTTATTTAGGGTAAAGTCGCACTTTTGCCACCGGCCTATACGTGTTTCTCATGGAGCAGTTTCAGCAACGCGATGACCTGTTGAGCCACCGAGAGACGGCGATGGTTGAAGCGCCAGACATATTCGGCCAG
>Ga0233425_10001876_pt1 | contig 44329 bp, 46 predicted proteins | sample Watercolumn_Towu_2_FD_181712 | JGI IMG/M metagenome (GOLD analysis project Ga0233425, IMG submission 181712) | Freshwater microbial communities from Lake Towuti, South Sulawesi, Indonesia - Watercolumn_Towuti2014_140_MG | ecosystem: Environmental > Aquatic > Freshwater > Lake | place...
CGAATAATGCATGGGATGCGTGAGCAACGTCTTCTATGTCTGAATTAGGAACAACATATTTCACTACGTGCGCTCTATCCGGAGATTTCATCACTATTCCTTCTTTTTTATCCTTGTTTATTGAAAGCACGATTTGTTTGATTTTTTTAGTATCAGATGTTTTGAATTTCCCTAGGAAAGGAACTGAAGAAATATCAAACTTTTTGAGTAGAACGTATTTTTCTTCTACAGGAATAAGTTTGTTTTCTTCATCTAAGATATCGAAAACCAGAAGTTTGACATCATAACCTTTTGCTGGGAACGTATATGGAGTATTCCCGATCATCTCTCCGCATAATACATACTTAGGATATTTTTTGAAGAAGAATTCGAAACGCATATCTCGGACTTTTTCTGTGGAAAACGCATCAAGGAATCCTCCTCGTGAAAATGCGAAAATCTTTCCTCCTTCCATCGCGATTCTTAGGTTAAATCCGTCAATTTTTTCTTCTATGAAAATTTCTTCAGAAGGCATATTCTTTGCCAAGCCTTTTTCAAGAGTGAAAATGCGCTTTATCTTTGGAAATCCTGGAATAATACGACTACCAATTAACACTGTTCCTCTAAGAACATCATGAAAATCTTCTTTGAACCTCCAGTAATTCAACTCTTCTTTCTGTTCAACCAAACGGCCTTTTTTCTTAGCTGCTTCTATATCCATCAGACCAACTACTTTCTTTTCTTAAGCTTTTTTATATGGGCCCCAAACTTGGTTGCATTTATCCATTCACATCCAACTTGATTTGCAAGCAGAATTATACCTTCGTCAGCAGAGACAAGTGTTGCATCCAGCTCTTTCGCAAGGAGCACAAGCTCGAAATCTTCTTTGCTGTCAACGATCCCGGAGCGCATCGCATCGCGGTATTTATCACGAAGTTTTACAAGTTTTGCATCATTATCCGGAGCATTGTCCTTTGCGAATTCTTCTGCAAGGCGCAATCCTTTGTTTATACGACCACGCACGTCATCTATGAAATTATAGAATACTGCCGCAGGAAGATAGATCCCGTAAAGATTAGGCGCCCTTTTCTTTATCACCATCTCTAAGTCTTCCGCGGCATCCATTACGAAATGATTCAGTTCACGGAATACAGAGGGTGGCATGAAGAATTCTGCATCCAGTTTCTCTACTTTTTTTATGAAACATTTTGCAGCAGATTTAGGATCCTTCCCGAACGCTATCCGTGCGTGCGGATTGACAAATAAACTTGTATCTATTATGAATTTCCTAGGTGCCATAATATGTCTAATAAGGCAATTTTTATATATGCTTGGCTAGTTTAAACTTCATGCCTGATTTCGAAAAGTTTGATGAATTGCAGAAAAAAGTTAACGAGAGATATTACCGGAAAAGAGGACGGAAGATATATTCTGATTTCAAGACGTTTGGCAGTTCTGACAAGATCGCGCATGCGAATGCAATCGATTTCTTCAGCTGGCTGAATGAAAACTATGACGGAAGCGAGATATGCGTTTATGATTTCGGAATAGGAAACGGATTGTTTTCGAAATTCTTTTTGGAAAAGCTGCATTCACTCGATGGAAAGAGGGAATATGTAAAAGGATTGAATTACTTCCTATGCGACATCTCTGAAGAGCTTTTGCAAAAAGCAGGAAAAGAAATGGGGAAGTATGGCGTCGATGTTATCCTATGCGATGCAAATGGAGGACTGGATTTCCTTGGGGGTGCGAGCTATATCCGGTCAAATGAGATGTATGATGATCTTCCGGCAAGGATCTTTGTGCGGAATGCAGAAGGAATCTGCGAAGTATTGATGAACGAAGAGATGAAAAGGAAATACGTGCCTGCGGATATCGACAAGCAACTTGAAAGATTCCTGATGAAGATGCCAAGCGACTATGAAATCCCGATCAACTTCTCTGCAAAAAAACATCTGAAAGAATGCGTGAGAAACCTGAAGAAAAATGGCTATCTGGATATTTTCGATTACGGGTTCTCTTCGGCCCATGAGATGATACAAATGCCCTGCGATATCTGGAACAACGCTATAGTCCGTGAATTCAACTCCCAGCTCACGATAGATGTGAATTTCATCCATCTTGCACAGGGATTCAATGCTAGCATCTCCCCACAGAAAGAATATGCAGAAAAAGTGCTGGGAGAAAAACTCCATTATGTTGAAATGGATCAGTTATACTACTTCAATAACAAACAGGTGCAGAAAAACCTGAAGAGCATGGAAAAATTCGGGTATCCTAACGATTTCCTTGAATCAGGGATCAGAGAGATAGACGATTACAAGCACCTGAGGGTTTGGAAAAAATGATTATATGAGCTTCACCAATCCTCGGCCTACTTCTGGGATATTGCCTCCGAACAGGCTTGTAGATGATAACACGAAAGTCAGTGTTATGACTAATGCCATGAGCGGAGTGAAACAAAGGCTCACAGTAAGTGATTTGAGATACGTAGCCATCTTGTCTAGCATTCCTTGCGCAGAATCCATGTTCCGTTTTGCCCATGATTCCGCTTCCTTGGCTTTCTCCTGATCAGAAAGTCCTGCCGATACAGGGCGTCCTTCAAGCATTGTGTCAGCAGGAGTCATACATGCTGACCCGAGATAATCATACGGAAGGAAGCTCATGAGGATATAAGAAAGAGGGAATATGAAATAGATTCCAAGTGCGAACGCGATTATATATGCGCCTGCTCCGCGCGTTGGCGGGAACGCGCGCATCAATATCCCTATGGGAAGGAACATGGATAACGCAGTGTATTTCATGAAATTAAGGATGTGCACGATGAGATAATATATGTACATGTAGAATGTCAGTATGCTCGTTGTGTTGTTTATTCTTTCAGTGAAAAGCTTGTAGATGAAACCAGAGGATACCTCTGACATGTATACTTCGATGTATGTGGTTGAAGTCATCTCGAAAACGATGGACATGTGATAAAGCACGCCCATGATATCGCGCATGCAGTCCATCCTTGGTTGCATCAATGCCTTGTTCATATCTATGAGGTCTCCGAACTGCACGGGTTTCTGCAATAGGTAAGAAAGTATATTGTTTCCTGCTTCAAGGAATGCAACCTGACAGAGGGAGACTATGATTATCAGTCCAAGGACCAGAAATATCGTTGATCCTGCATAAACAAGCTCGGTTTTGGCTGCCTGTTCCAGGTGCTTGACATCAAGGAACCTTGAAATCATTATCAAAAGAGCGGCTACGAATGTAGGCACAAGCACGGCTAACAGTACTACCGGACCCCACAACAACAGCCAAGACTCAAATGAAAATGCCAATCATATCAGCCTCGTAAGGACAGTCACGTCTATCTCGTCTCCGAGCATCCTGCCCATAGATTTTATTGATTGTATAAGTATTAATATGCAGATCGCTGGCATTGCGAAAAACGCTACGAATGCCATGGACACTGCGGAAAGAGGAATCATCAAAAATGCATATAATGTGCTTTTGAAGAAACCTGCTATCCCTGATTCTGTTCCGCTGAATATCCCCCAAACCACGTCTGTTGCTGAGGATGTCCCTGACCCCATAGAAGATACAGGATTATTCGGATCGAAGTTCGTTTCCAGTTTTACTGACCCGTCAGGATTGGATATCTTATCAGAAACACTCACGGATTCCTTGAACCATTTCTTCAATTCCTGCATATCGCCTGAACTCATGTCTTCCATCTTGGAAACCGGATTCTCGAAATTCTCCCATATCTTTGTATTCAACGTATCAACAGGAGAATAAACGATGTATGCTGAAGCAACAGTCAAGAGAGGATAAACTAAAAGGAAACCAAGCCCGAGTGCAATCAGCGAACCTCCAAGCCTGCGCGTGGGGGTGAACGAACGCAGTATTATTCCTATCGGGAAATAGAAATTCACGAAACCATACATCGCGAATTCAAGCACTGAGAACTGGGCATGATTGACCACAAAGGCAACGGCAAGCGCATTGTTTATCTGGTAAAGCATGCTTTTGATAGGGCCGCCTATGCCTGCGCCAGGAGAGGTTATCAAACCCATCGAAAGAGGCTTTGCGTATATCGTAGTGCTCGCAAGCTGATCCATATACAATGCGAATATCTGCGTTGCAGTCATCCACCCTATAAGGAATGAATCTCCTGCTTCGATGTAATAGAAAGATGCATCATAGAAATTCTTGTTGGCGAATTGAGGGGCAACATTTGAGAAAACATCGCTGACCTTGGTTGTGCATAATACGCTCGAGAACGAAGTCACGAGTAGAAGGATTATCACTGTCGCCCCGAGTTCGAAAAGCTCGTATTTGGCGAATGCATTCAATCCCTGGTTTCCGAATATGCCCGCGAGTATATAGATGAACGAAAGGAATATCGCTGACACCACCAATGCAAGAAGCGATATCACCATCCAGTCGGGTATTATCGGCATTGACAGGAAGCCGCCGCCTGCGGCGCAAACCGAGCCAGTTATCGATTGTATCATGTATAATTCCTCATATCAGCTTTACGAATGAAGAGAAGTTAACGTCGCTTCCCAACGCGCGGGAGATCTCTCTCGCAGCAGTAAGTGTGATGAATATGTTGAAGAAAGGCAATAGCAGGCTTATTATTACTATATAAAAGACTGCATTCTTCACAAGTTCGAAGGCAAGGCTGACCATATATCCCATCAGGAAAGGCATTATCACTGATCCAAGAGTCGCAAGCAAGAGTATGCCGAATATCCCTACACCAAATATTCCAGAATCTTCGAAGAACCCCTGTATCAAAGTCTTATCTGGAATGATCACAAACGCAGTCACTTTGTATGCTTCCCAGTTTGCGATGAGCATGATCGGATAGACAAAGACGAGCGCGAAACCTAAAGCAAGCAGGGTATCCCCTGCAGAACGCGTCAGAGGTATCGCACGCAAAAGGACACCGAATGGAAGGATTATCGCAAAGATCCATTTTTTTATGAAACAAAGCATGGCTATGTGCACCATCCATTCTCCTAATGCGACTCCGAGGAATTGTATCGCAAGGCCAAGGATATCAACAAGAGGCTTGAGCACTGGCCCAACATTGAACGAAAACATTGCCTTGAACGTAAGGCCTACGTAAACGGTTGCGCTGTAAAGCGTGTGGAGTATTGTATTGAAGACCAGCAAAGCGCCCCAGTCCGCACTGATCTGGTAGACAAGAAACTTAGAATAGTTTATCGCAGCATCTATCATTGTCGGTGAGCTTCCATAGACGATATCGTTTGTGCCGATTATAGAAAACGAGAACATCGCATTCGCTCCAGTGAACGCTCCCAGCATGAGTACGATTATGACAACTGTAACTAGCAAGATCCTTAATTCCTCTTTTGAGTATGCTATCAGGTTCGGAGACTGGAACACTTGCCCGGCGATATTCAGCAGGGCGATCACTATGGCGATTATAACAAACATCGCTCCGATAGGGAAGAAATCAAAAAGCCCGAAGGAGTTCGTATCGCAAGATAACGGGATTGTGAAAGAGCCGAGCACTACATCTGTCGCTGCCTTGAATGTATTCGAGTCTCCAATGGTCTTGAGCGGCTCAAGTATCACTCCGCCGACGCTGTCAGGCTCATGGCCCAGCGTATCAAACCATTCGGAATAGCTTGAAGGCTGAGACTCTGCGAAAGAGAATGCGAAAACCAACAGCAATATAGCGAACAGTTTTTTCATGGTGAACCTCATATCAAGTGCGTAAGCCCTGCGATCTCAAGATCCCCTCCGAATATCTCGGACATGCTTTTGGTCGCAGCTATCGTCGCCATAACGGCCAGGAAAGAGAATGCAAGCGAGAAGAATGTCAATCTGCTTGCGGAATCGATATATCCTCCGGGGTCTGCAAGCTCGAAAAGCAAGAGGCTGCTTGATTCTTTCTCATCGAACTGGGTCTTGCTGAGCTTGTCATACCAAACAGATACTTCATTGCTTATGATATCTGAATCTGAAATTGCTTTTGAACCTTCTTTATTGAAATCCTCTACTTTGTCGTTTATCTTCTCGCAGAGGTCGAACGCGTTTGGAGAACCTGCTGAACCAGGATCTGTTGGGTCGCTCGGCATGCCAGACATCGCGCTTATGGCAAGCGAGCTTGGTCCGAGTTTGCGCAGATCATAAGGATTCGAAGTGGAATCGACATCATATTCCTTCTGCTTGTCTTTTATCACGTTCATGTCAAGGCCTCCGGAATCTCCAAGCACCGGGAACTTGTTTGCATCCACATAAAGATATTTCAGCGCAGATGCATCAGGATTTCCAGAGAGTATCTCTGCCTTGAGTTTGAATGAATTGTAGAATATCCCGCCTACAACATAGAACATAGGGTAGATGAAATACAATGCAAGGGAGAATGCCATGAGCAGTCCGCCGAGCTTTCTTGTGAAGAAAAACGAACGCAGCACGATACCCAGAGTGAACATCACTGGAAAAAGCGCAAGCGCGATGAAACGGAGCAGGACTTCCTGGAATTTATTAACCGTGAGAATCTTGGTGATATAATCGAATATCGTAAGCTTCACTATGTTGCCGACCACGAAGAACCCCCTCAACGGGTTGTATGCGAAGACACCTGACTGCTCGTAGATCGTTTCAAGGTTTATGTTAGCTTCTGCGATTACTGCAGTTATGCTGTACCAGACATATACCTCATATGCTATGTCTTTTCCTTCAAGGAACAGTTGGTTCATATATTCCATCCCTAGACGGATATGACACGGAACTCCCTGATAATATGGCGCATTGGTGCTGAACTGATCACTGCAGACTATGGCTCCAAACACATTAGTGGTCGGATCAGAGACCATGGATGCAACAAAAGAATCGAGAAGCCCTAACGCGCTTATGACAATTATCATCAATACTATTGAGTAGAATATCTCTACGAACTCTATCTTTGCCCAGACCTTAACCTTTTCGTTGGAAAGCAATGCGCCGATCATGTAGACCAGCGCAGCTACTGAAGTAGACAATAGTATAAGCATGCCGGAAATCAGCAGCCAGCCACCATATTGCGCTAATAATAGATCTGCCATTTTACACCTTTGCGGATACGAATTTTGTCATTGAATTTATGAATGCGAATGTGAATGTCGTTGCAAGCGCCGGAAGGAACAGCGATGCTATCGAAAGCTCTGCCAGGGATTCCAGTATCGGCTTGAACATCGCGAACATCAAAGTATACACAGTTATCTCCATTGTTATCGTTGAAACCACGCTTCCAACAAGACCTAATCCAGGGATGTGTGCTTTCATGAGATCGATTATCGCCTTGGCAGTCTGGCCAACAGCAGCAACACCGAACGGAGCTCCGATGAACGCGTATTTCCAGTAAGTCTCTTTTGCAGTGCTTATAGTAGGGACATATTCTGTTCCGCGCCCAGTATAGGTCCATACTCCATCAAGGACCATCTCATTGATCACATATGTCATCGGGAAAATCACCTGGAATCCGATCGCCATGGTAATGAGGAATGTCCCTGCATCCCTTGTAGGGGCGAAAAATCTCAGGAGAACTCCTGCGGGAAGAAAGAATGGATACATGGTAGCATCGATTATCGAAAGCATGGCCAGCTGAGCCGCGATGCTTCCGAACACAGCTGTAAGCCCATAACCAATCACATTGCAGATTGAAACGATCCCATCTGCTCCTGGGAATATCTTGAATGTCCATGTCCAGACTGCTTCGTGGGGCCTCAAAGCGAACGTATTGAATATCGAATACATTACCTGCACAGTGAATATGTCGTTTATCGCCTGAAGCACTCCTTTGAACATTATCATCTGCATGAAAGAGGATGCTGCCTGGATCGGATCCCTTCCTGCGACTTCACATGCTACTGCCTGTGCTGCTCCGAAGAACATGAATGCAGCGGCGATGAAACCCAGTCCAAGGACAAGATTCCCGAGTTCAACCATTGCTTCTGCCTGCCATTCTGGTTTGCTGAGGAATCTGCTTGCCATGTATTTTACCATCACATACAAAGTCATGACCATAATCACTGCGATCGCAAGAATGTAATATTCAGTTGGAAACAAGAACGAAGGAGTTGTGCAAGGCATGATTACACCAGCTTGGAAAGACCAATAAGGTCCATTTCACCGCCTATCAAGAGGCTTATGTTCCTGTACATAGTGACTGTAAGTATTATCTCGAAAACCGAACAGACCAAAACCAGTACAACGAATTGGGCGACAAGCACCACTTCTTCCATCACGAAATAATAAAGCCCGGTAGTTACACCTACCGAAGGTGCGGTTGCTTTCCATCCTATCCCAACGATGTTCTTTGTGAACTCCCCGAAAATGCCGATCATGAAAAGAAATATATCTTTTGCAGCGGTTGCTACGCCTGCAACAAAATTCCAGACGCCTCTCGCGAAAGAGAATAACTTGGCGATCGCACCGCCTTCGCCAGTCTGCCCTGGCTTCGCCATCAGTTCACCCCACGCTTCACGCACTTCGTTTATCTTGGCTGCTTTTTCCCCTAACGCTTCTTCTGCGCTTGTACCATCAGCCTGATCCTTGCAGAAGCCTATTGCGGTGGGCGCATACATAATGTCCACTGGCTTGTAAAGATCGAATATCATGTAATTGCTGAGAAGAATGGATAATGGAAAAACAAAGAATAACGCAACGCATACCGAGATTATGCTGGAACCAGTGACTCTGAGGAAAGGGATAGAGCGAAATATCAGCCCAAGAGGAAGGAATATCGCAGGTATTGCATAGCCTGAGAACATGAGTATATGCTGTTTTGCAAGCACTGCGACCATAGTCATTCCTATAGCTTCAACAAGGATAGTATGCGCATTGCTCAGTACGGAAAGGCCTACCAATGGAGGAAATGAAACAGGAAGAAGCGCAAGCCCTGGATTGAATGTTCCAAGTGTTATGTATACTGTTGAAAGGAAACCGATTAGAACCTCGTAAAGATAAAGGTGTATGTAAATACCTTTCAATTGGCCAAACAGGATATCTAGCGCAGAATAAGCGATCCCTATGTGATTTGGGGGGAGATATGCATTTGCATTAGTATTGCAAGAGCCAAATGCGATCGAACATGTAAGCTGCCCGAGCACACCTTGGAAAAAAAGCCATCCTCCAAGCATCACTACTGTCACAATCAATGCTGCAAGCTCTTCTTTCGCAAGCGCATTGAGAGGAGGATGATTGAGGAAGTTTCCAAGAATATAAAATAATGCGGTGATTCCTGCTCCCAAAGCTACAGCTATTGTTATCAAAACGAGTTGCGAACTGCTTAAAAAATCCGGTGAAGTGAACAGTAGCGGCAGCGCATACATCATATAGAAGTTACCTGCAAAGCATTTAAAAAACTACTAATAGAAATTAAAACGATGGAAACGAGAAGGGGATTCGTATTTTCGCTTGATGCATTCGTAGCTTTCTCCATAGCTCTCGTAGCGATATACTCTCTGATTTATTTTTCGAGCGTCCCGCATGCATATTATTCTTCGCTTCTGCAGGCGCATTATCTCGCAAAAGATACTCTGGTCGCACTTTCATCATCTGAAAGCCAGATACCTGGATTCTCGAAACTAGATTACATGAGCATATATCTTTCTGAAGGAAGCAGAGGCGATGCTGCAAAGGAAGACTTCGGTTCTTTGATACCAGAACAATTCGGCTATACTGTAGAGATAAGCGAAGACGGGAAGGAATGGAAAAAAGTATATACTACAGAAGGAAACGCTGATGAAACCCACAAAAAGACAAAAGACAAACTCGCGGTGAGCGCACAGACGATTTCGTTTGAATATAAACTTGGAACAGAATTGCCTGAGAATCCCTACAACTATATTTCATGCGGGGGGGAATTCGACCAGTGCAACCCGACGGATGCTCCGTATTTCAGGAACGAAGCAGGAATGTATCTGATAAAACTCACAGTCTTTACGTGATCGCTCATGAAACAGACAAAAAATGCAAAGGGATTCTTCTTCGTACTCGCCACATTCATTGTTCTCGCATATATGATAACTTCGATAAGCCTTTGGGCAAGAGCTACAGAAACCGCAGAGAGTTCGTATGCGGAAAAATTCAAAATATCCAATCTTGATCTTATAGTGAGCCAGATATCCAAAGAAAAAGTCGAGAAATTCTCGGACATATCTGCATACCACGCATTATATACTATAAACAGCAGATCTGTGACGAATCCTCTCAAGCAAGGGCCACTCAATTCAAGAGAGACAGAATACTTCCATGTTAAGAATGCATTCTGGAAAGCTATGTCCAACGGAACAATGAACAATATTGATTTCGAAGGAGAAGATATACCAAGCTATGACGAATCTGAAAAGAACATGTATACGCTTGCAGGATTCTTCTCAAATCTGAACAGCACGATATCAGCTATAGGATTAGAGATAGATAATTATTCAGTAAGCGGATTCAACATAAACCAAAGTTCAATAGATCAGCTGAATTACAGTTTCAAAGTCAATTTCACAGTTAGAGACAGAGCGAACCTTGCGTATGTTGTCAGGAATTACGAAATAAGAGGAGTTTTGAATCTGACCGGATTGCAGGATCCTGCAATGCTCAGGGAAAGCGATGGAAAGATAAGCAAACAGTTCTTCTTCCTAAAAACAGAGAAGAATGAGGTCGGTCCTTACGACATTCCGAAAGATGCGAATCCGCGCATCCTCAAATCTGGAAAAGAAGGACAGGGCTGGTTCTATGGACCGATAGTTGCTGCAAAAGATCTGAATTCACGCGAAGGATTGATAGGAATATTCGAAAGAAACAACACGATACTCGTAGGAACATATGATGAGATAACAAATTTGATAGGGATCCCTCAAAGCGAAACCGAAGGAATTACGCCCCCGTCTGAAGAAGCAGCTGTTGGGAAAGGAGATAGTCCTCCTGAGGAAACTCCTGCGCAAAGCTACGAACAAGGTTCTCTAGGATATCCGCATTACCTTGATTTCGGGGCATACATACTCACGAATGAACCAGAAGTTACAGGTGAGTGCGATGGTGCCCCGATCCAGAGCAATACATTCAATGCGATAGACTGCGATGGAAGCGGGCATGCAGTATTCAAAACAGTAACCGAGATGGAAAAGCCGTTCGCTGTGATTCCAGGATTCAGTGTCGAGGGAGTCACAGATTATACGAATATAGGCAGAAGAGTGTTGTTCGTGAACAAGAATAGTCCTGAAGAAGTCGATCATAATCCAAAATCAAAGCTGGATTCTTCTCCAATAATATATGATATAGAAGAACTCAGAGACACCGCGATATGCGGATATTATGTGAAATATCCTTATGCGCCATCATACTTTCAAAGGCTTTTTTCAAATTCATATGACTTGAATGACAGCGAATTCGGCATGGAGACATTCGTATTCGGAAAGATAATCGGGGGAGAAGAAATAATGAGAGTGTTATCTGATGATCGCAGCAGGCTGGATAAAGAGATATTCTCTGGAATAGATTCGATGAAGATCAGAGGGATGCCAGGATGCAAGAACGTGGCTATGTGCATAGCGGATAGCCCAATAGGACATTTCAAGATCAGCGAGAACGCTTCAAAGGAATTCCTTGGGGATCAAACTGCAACAATAGCATGCTATAAAGAGGACTGTGAGGGAGTGGAATGAAAGCGCAGGCATCTGTAGAGACATTGACTACGCTTGGAATGGTCATCGCATTCACTGCACCAGTACTATTTCTGCTTCTTTCAGCATCGCAATATGGCGCAGAAGGAACAGCGATTTATCAAGCGCAGTCATCATCTAGGATAATCGCAGATACAATAAATGACGTATTCGTGCAGGGAGAGGGGGCCACAAAAAAGATACTGGTCAATCTTCCAGGGAATACGGAAACAATAGAAGTCTCTGTTAAAGAAGTTGTCATCACATTGAATGTCCAAAGCGGGCCATATCACGCAGTTTCTCCGGTCTTTGCTGAGATTAGTCCTTTAACTGTGAACCAGCAGATAGGAGAAGTGAGAGGGATGATACCGATCACGGTGAAGAACATTGATGGCAAGATAGAGGTGTACAAGAATGGTTAGGGGACAAGTGGCCACTGAGTTTTTTATATACGCAGGAGTGTTCACTATACTATTAATGGCAGCCATCTCAACAGTCTATTTTACCCAGGGGTCAGATATCGCAAGGATGGAATTTGGGCTGGCGAAAGAAACTGGCCAGTCATTCGCGGATGCAATAAACCTTGCAGTAAAAGGAGGGCAGGGATTCACATACAGTTTCTATTTCCCGAAAAAGATACTGGACAAACCATACTATCTTGATTTCAAAGAGAATTCCATGTTCATAACCTGGAAAGGGCAGAACGAAAATTTCACATATGTGTATAATCTGGCTCAGTATCCTTATGATTATAGGCTTTGCCAATGCAACCAGCAAAAGGACCAGCAGATGCAGAGCGATTGCGGAGAAGACAAGTTCGTGTTCTCAAATGACGGGACAAAAGTCACGATGATTCAGGAGTGTCCAAAATGAAATGGAGAAAAGGACAGTATTTCAGCCTTGATGCAGTCATCGCATCACTGATATTCATACTAATGATAATCTCATTGCTATCTTATTGGTATGCTGTGAAAAGCGCCATGGAACGCCAGGACAGCGAACTCATGAAAGAGGCATTCAGAGTCTCTGATCTGCTATTCACCCCTCAAACAAGTGAGGGACCATGCAAGATAGGGTTTTCAGACAGTTGGAATTACAAGACATTGAATTATACTGCGATAAAGAATTGTGAAACGTTAACGAACACTAAGACAGGAATAAAATCAAAGCTTGGAACAGGTTATGATACTGCAATTGGATTCACCATAGTTGAACAAGACAGCGGAGTGGAAGCAGTCACGCTTGGAACGATCCCGGATCCAGCTTCAAACAAAGAAATCGCAAAAGTGCAGAGGAATGCTGCGATAATGGTGGAGAATTATGATGGAAGCAAACCAAAAACATTCATAGCAAAAGTTGAAGTTTATCTTTATAGATAATGTTCTCCGAACAATACGCCATAGTTTGCATCGATTATCTCGACTTTTATCCGGTCACCGAGTTTTCCTTTGAATTTTTTCACTACTACCTGCTTGTAATTGATATTCCGTCCTGTGAAATGCTTTTGCTTTTCTGTGATCAGCACTTCATAGGTTTTTCCTATAAACTTCTTGTTGCGTTCTTCAAGAACGCGGCGAGCTACCTCGCTCGCAATCCTGCTTCTGCGCTTGACCTCCTGCGTTTTAAGGACATTAAGGTCTTTCGCTTTTGTTCCTGGCCGGGCTGAGAATTTAGAGATGTTTATCGCATCCAATCCGGATCGTTCTATCAGTTTTATCGTATCTTCTAAATCATCCTCTGTTTCGGTTGGATAGCCTACGATTATGTCTGTAGCCATAGATATTTCAGGCATCCTTTCACGATAGGTCTGCAGGGTACTCCTAAAATCCTCCACCGTATGGCCCCGATTCATTTCTACACAAACCTTTTCGCTTCCTGTCTGGACTGGAACATGAATGAATTTGTAGAATTTAGGGAGTGATATCGCGTCCATCAGCGAATTTCCGAGCATCTTCACATGCTGGGGATTGATCATCCCAAGCCTTGCAAGGAAATCACCGTTGATGGAATTTATGCTTTGCATAAGTTCAGGAAGGTCGGATTTCGTATCCATCCCATAAACACCGCTGTCCATCGCAGTAAGCTGGATCTCCTTCGCTCCTTTGGCTACGCCTTCTTCTACCCACCTTGCAATTGTTTTCTGCCTGTAGCTTCTGAGCCTCGGCCGTGCAAGTTTTGTATGGCAGAAATAGCAGTTATTCACGCAGCCTTCGCAGATTGGAATGCGTAGTATCGGTGCGGTGAAAAGCCTGGATAAATCGTTTTTATCCTCAAAGGAGATGAATTCTGCAGGATGTTTCAGCAATGCCGTTTTCACCGCATCTTTTATGAAAGAGATAGAACCTGTACCGACTATGACTGCGTTTGGCGCAATGTCGCGGAGCATTTTCGTGTTCGCGACCAGGCAGCCTGCGATGATCAATGGCCTATTTGACTTTGCTATGCGTTGTATCCTGCTTGAGATTTTATTTTCGGTTGGACCTTTAACAGTACAGGTGTTTATGATGACGACATCAGCATATTCTGCACTGCTAACGAGTTCATGACCTGCGCCAAGCAGCTCCCCAGAGATCAGGTCGGAATCGGCCAGGTTTAGTGTGCACCCGTAGGTTTCGACATAAATCCTGGCCATGCCAAAACCACGCTATTTGACTTTGGTTATTATCTCTATTCCTTCCGGCTTTTTGTTAACATTGCCTATCTTCACGCCGACGATCGTCTTCACGCCTCTGCTTGCAGCAAGATCTACAAGCCTCTGCGTGATTATGCCATCGAAAACGATCGCGTGTATGTCATTCACCTCTCCGATCGCTTTGATAACATCCCTTACAGGAATTTCCTTAACTCTCTCGAACTCACTATTGTACATCCTTGCCTTGAGAGTATTGCTAAGGCCTTCCAATTCAGTTATGAGATCGTCTTTGTTCACTTTTACTACTTCAAATGCAGGTTTTTCCTCTGATTTCTCTTCCTTCTTCGGAACGTATTTTTTCTTCTCTGGTTCGGACTTTTCTTCCTTTGGCTTAGAGACATCAACAAAAGAATCCGCATCAAGAGGTGGCAATGGCTCTATCGGAGCATCATGCTTTTTCTCTTGGAATACAGGTGCCTCTGATTTTTCGAATGATTCCACTCTTGGGGAAGGCCTCTCGAACTTCTGCTCCCTGAACTGTTCTCTCGGAGAGAATGGTTCTCTCTGAGGATATGATTCCCTCCTAGAGGAGAAATCTCTTTGTTCTCTTCTTGATTTCGCCTCTTCGGATTTGCCCTGCTCGAACGGAACCTTTCCTCTTATGCACTTTATGAGCTCTTTTCTAGTCAGCTCTTCAACCTCTTTTCCAGTCGGAGCTCTTGCAACAAAATCGATCTCTGCTCCTGCCTGGACTAGCTCGTTTAGGATTATGTCTCCTCCGCGATCGCCATCAAGGAAAACAGTGACTTCCTTCTGTTTTGAAAGCATAAGGATCGTAGGGGTCACTTTCGCACCGCCGATAGCGACTACGTTTTTCAGATCGTTCTTCAGAAGGTTTATTACATCTGCTCTTCCTTCAACGAATACGATCTCATCGAATTTATCTATTCCAGGACCTGCTGCAAGCCTATCTCTTCCGTATTCTGAGACTTCTGCGGATTTCACTTCTTCTCTTACCATGTCAGAAATCTCTCTGCTCTCTGGAAGTTCTGTGTTTATCAATGCGCGTAGCAATCCCTTTGCCCTTTCAAGCAATGTTTTCCTCTTTATGTTCCTCGTGTCTTCCACTTTGGTAACGCGGATGTTAGCTTCGCATGGACCTACTCTGTCCACAGTTTCCAATGCTGCTGCGATTATGCATGTCTCAACCATGTCAAGGCTGCTTGGAATCTTGATTATTCCTACGGTTTTACCGTCCTTCTCGTTGAGATCCACTTCGATCCTTCCGATCCTTCCGTTCTTCTGAAGGTCACGGAGATCCAATTCGTCTCCGAGCAATCCTTCGGTCTGCCCGAAGATAGCTCCGACCACGTCTGGTTTTTCAACAAGTCCGCCTATTTCAACATTTGAATATACCAAGTACTTCACTGTATCTATGTATGTTTTCGCCATATTTTCACCTTTTTCATGTTTTTCTTTTTTCCCACTCACAAAATATGGCGAGACATGAACGCTTTCCTGCTGTTCATGTAGATTGCCATATTTTCACCTTTTTCATGTTTTTCTTTTTCTCACGATTTTTTCTTTGGATTAAACATCAATCTCTGTTATCTGCAAGAAACTCCTCAAGTTTCTTTTTAATATCTTCGAAATGCCTTAGCTTTAGCATTCCCCCGATTACTTTTCTCGTTTCGGCATCGGACGTTATCCCGTACCTAGCGAGTTCCTCGCCTGCCTCGAAAGCAAGCTCATCGCCCCGTTCGTCAAGATCAGTCAGTATGACTGCTTTCTTCACACCGTTTTTGGCTGCATCTTCACAGGATCGCTTCAGGGTTCCTGAAACCAAGTAAATCTCCCTGAATCCCAGTGCTTCCAATGCAAGCTTATCGTTCTTGCCCTCAACGAACAATGCAACATCTTCGAGCCGTTCCATTATGCGATTCCATCGCTTGATCGCAATGCGTTTTTCTTCAGCAGTGCTATTTTGCCGAGAGCGCATCAAGAACCTCTTTTTCTTCTCCATCTATCAGGAGAAGCTTTTTCCTGGACGTTGCTCCTCTAAGGATCTGCACATCCTTCCCAAGCATACGGCCAAGTCCTTTCACCAGCTCGATGTTTGCCTTGTTCCTATCCGGTTCCTCGGTCAGGCGTACGGTCACTTCGCTTCCGCTGACATTGACCGAAAACGCCTTTGACTTCGGGACTACCTTAACCCATAGCTGCATATGCGCTACTCCTGGGCACTGACAAAATAAGTAGGAGCATTTTGGAAAACTACGCACTGTTGACCGGATTTTCATGGCTTATAGCTCAAATGGCCATCCATGCGCAGCTTTTTCCATGATTATTTGAGAGCAGCACGCTCTTCTATAAGGTCGACTACTGCCGGGAAGATCCTCATCAGGTCTCCCTCGCTCAGCACACCGATCAACTCATTATCTTCATTCACGACAGGAAGGCGCTTTATCCTGTTTTCTTTCATTGCCTTCGCCGCATCTTCAAGAGTTGTGTTCGGCCTTACGACGCGAAGCGGCTTTGACATGATGGATGAAGCGTTTGCCTTTGCAACATCCTTGCCGCTTGCTATGAGCTTGTGTATTATATCTCTCTCTGTGATTATGCCTTTTGCCTTATCGCGGTCATCTTCGTCTACGACAATGACGGAGCCTATGGAATTCTTTTTCATAAGCCTTGCGACTTCGGCTACTGATTCACTTAAGGGCACGACTATGACTTTCTTAGTCATTATGTCTCCTACTTTCAAGTCTGTTCCCATGATGTTATTTGTACTCGGAAACATTTAAAAATAAGAAGTTTGGCGACGGGATCCGGTTGCTATGATATTATCTTCATTATAACTTTGCTATTATTGGGTGCCAATCTCCTGAAAATGAATTCGTCTTCAGCTCGTTCTTGAAATAATCGTAGCGTTTCATGAATTCTCTGGAGTAATCTTCTTTATGCTCTCCTCCATTATAGTCTTTAAGAAGCTCTTTTTTTACACTATTATGAAGAAACACATCCTCTGGACCGAAAGAGCTGCCTTTTTTTGCTTTTTTGACGTGCCTTTCGTATAAAAACCAATACATAGTAAGCGTAGCTCCAAGCGCATTAGCAAACGGATTCACGTGAAGAAAGGCGGGATTTGAGAAGTCGACGTCTTGTTGAAGCGCAGGCAGATTGGCATTAGTATTGAACAGATCGATATAACGCTGGAACCGCTCGATCTTCCAGTTTTCCAATTCATCATTTATAAGGCACCTTGGAAATGAATTATATGTGAGTTGGAAGGCACCTTTTCCTGTCTTGCTGTATTTTTTTTCATGTTGTGAAACTCGGTTTTGGCTATCCAACTGATCATTGAAAAGTTTCATGCTGCTTGGGCATTCCATAGAGAGAGTTGTGACATAGACCAACGGATCAATATGATAAACTTTTGCGATCACTACGGATGCTGCCACCAGAGATAAAAACATATTTTTGAGATCCTGGTCACTATCAAAACGCCTTACTTCTTTTCCCCCGACTTTGAGATTGAACAATAAATCCGTGGATTTCTCTATCGCTTCTTTGTTCTTATTCAAAAGCTTGCAAGCACTCCCATAATCAATTACGACGTCGTGGGTTTCTACGAAGAATCTGAGGCCTTTCGCAAATTCTAGGAACCATTTCTCCCCCAGGCTCTGTCGTATCCAAGGGCATTCTTTATTCAGATAGTCGAATGCCAATTTTAGATTGGGATCCATCTCTTCCTGTGTTTTTTGCTTCGGAGGCATAGTATCACTTATTCTGTTTAACCCTAAAAACCCTTGTCCTTCCGCTCTTGAGCGCTTTTTCCTCGCTTTCTATGAGTCCAATGGATTCCAGATGTGAAAGATAATTCCTCGCAGTCCGTTCATTGATCTTTACTGATGAATATAGTTCTCCGCTGGAAACCTCTCCGGACAAACGGATGAATTCTAATAACTTATTTTCATCTTGCTTCAGGCTTTTCTCCTTTGCGCTCGGCAGACTGTGTTCTCCCATCCCGACAGTGATCTTTGATTTCGCTGATTCGACATCCGCTAATTCGATTTTGGAGCTGTTGTGCTTTTCCGCTTGCTTCGCAGACAACCATAGCAATGATATGCCTAATCGAGCATCCCCGCCATTCTTAGCTGAGAATCCAGCACAAACGCTGAGCACATCTTCATCATAAGTTCCTGGCAATAATGCGATCTTCGCCCTTTCCTTGAGTATATCCTTCAATTCCTGAGGAGTATATGCGCAGAATTCAACAGATCCCTGCGCAAGAGAGCTGCGTATTCGTTTATCAAGCTTGGAAACAAAATACACGTCGTTAGTGATAAGAATGAGCCCAATCTGGATCCCATATGTCTCCTCGGCTCTCAATAAGTCGTATAACACTTCCTCTTCGTTGTTTTTCTGGATTATATCTACTTCGTCAAGGATGATCAAGGGTATCTTCCCGGATTCCGCAAGCGATTCACGCATCCTGGAGAACATCTCTTCTATAGTGATGCCGGTAGATGGGACAAGCGCGTCTACGGATTGTGCTATCTTGGAGAGTATTGCATACCTTGTTCCGTTCTGCCAACAATTTACGTATACGGGGATCGCTCTTTGAGAATATTCACAGAATTCCTTAACCACGAATTTTGAGGCGCATGTCTTCCCTGTCCCAGGAGGTCCGAAAATTACAGTACTTGGCTGTCTTCGTTTGTCTTCCAAAGCCTTGACCGCGAATACTATTTCCTGCAGCTCGCTTTCCCTATGCAAAAGCTCATCCGGCAGATAATCTGGCTGGAACGCTTCTTCGTTCCTGAATATATGGTTGTCAGAAGCAGATTTCTTGAACAGGTTCACTAGCCGATTTCGAAGTCTAACCTTTTTAAGTTTCTTGTTTGTATACAATCCGATGAAAAAAGTCCACTGGTCTTCCCAATTGGTGTTCATACTCGCATGCATAGGATCGGCTGTAGGCGTAGGCAACATATGGAGATTCCCATATCTTGCTGCGGAAAACGGAGGAGGGACATTCATTGCAGTATATATCTTCGCGATACTCCTGCTTGGATTGCCTATATTACTATTGGAATTGCTCGCAGGGAAAGCATTATCGACATCACCAGTCAAATCGTTCGAGAAAATAAAGAAGGGATGGGTCCCTTTGTATTATGCGAATTTTTTCCTGGTCATACTTTTATTCTCTTATTATGTTGTCATAACCGGATGGACTCTTGGATATTTCACGCTTTCTTTAGGGCAGGCAACCACTCCATTCTCAGAGTTCAGCCAGACATACTGGCCAGTGTTATTCACGCTCATCGTTATGGCGCTCATAAGCGTAGTCATGAGAGTGGATATACGCAAAGGATTGGAAAAAGTTAATTCGTTTTTCACTCCGTTGTTGTACGTATTATTGCTTGTGCTTTTGTTTGAAGCAATGCAATTGCCTATGTTCTCCAAGGCAATGGAGTATTACACAACAATAGATACTGCAAAGCTGATGAACCCATCTTTTTGGCTCGTAGTGATCTCTCAGGCGATATTCTCGCTGAGCATAGGGCAGGGGATAATGCTGGCATACGGGTCATATCTAAGCAAGAAATCGAATCTTGGAAGTTCCAGCATAACCATAGTAAGTGCGGATACACTGGCTTCCCTGCTTGCAGCGATAATCGTATTTTCAATAATGTTCACTTATTCTATTTCCCCGAATTCCGGGCCAAGCCTTTCTTTTGAAGCGCTCCCGATGGCATTCTCGCAGATGCAATTCGGAGACATACTAATGCCAGTATTCTTCCTGATGCTTTTTGCAGCTGCATTCACATCTGCAATTTCTCTTGCAGAAGTAGTGATCGCCAACTTCCAGGATATGTTCAAGCTCAGCAGACGCGGAGCGACAACTGTCTGTGTAGGGCTTATAACACTGTTGATGTTCCCCTCAGCATTAAGCTATTCAAAGATGAATCTTACGATATTCGGACAGAGAGTGCTGGATGTGCTTGATGTTTCCATTGTCGGAAGATTCCTTCCGTTATCCACCTTCTTGACCGTGGTGTATATTGCTTGGGGATATAAATACTTAGAAAAAGAGGCAAAGGCAAACCTTCCGGGATGGTCGGTTTTTCCATTCTTGTTCCTTGTGAGGTATATCATTCCGATTTTCCTTTTTGCCATTTCGGTTGCCCAGTTCCTGTAATTCAGCAAAATTAAAAGACCTCTCTTTCAATTTCTAATCGATCCACATGTACAGAACGCATTATATTTCAGAAGCTAAAAAAATGGTTGGGACAAAAGTCAAGCTCGCAGGCTGGGTTCATGACTTCCGCGACCTGGGAAAGATGAAGTTCGTATTATTGAGAGACAGGACTGGAATAGTCCAAGTGCTCTTGAAAAAAGGATTAGTCAGCGATGAGTTACTGAAATCGGTTTCCGTCAACAAAGAAGATGTAGTCTGCTTTGAAGGAGAATGCAAAGAAAGCAAGATGGCCCCGGACGGAGTCGAGTTTATTCCGACTTCTTTTGAATTGCTAAACAAAGTAGATGGAAAACTGCCTGTGGATCCGACTGATGCAGTTCCATCTGAGCTTGAGACAAGGATAGACAATAGATTCATTGATCTCAGGAGAAGGAAGATCGCTGCGATATTCCAGATAAAATCAATAATAGCAAATGCGTTCAGAGAAAAACTGCTTGAACTTGGATTCGTAGAAATACATCCTACTTGCATAACTGGTGCAGCAACAGAAGGAGGGACAGATGTATTCGAATTGCAGTATTTCGAAAGAAAGGCATATCTTGTCCAGTCTCCGCAGTTGTATAAACAGCTTGCGGTGATTGGCGGACAGGACAGAGTATTCATGGCTGTTCCAGTTTTCCGTGCTGAGAAACATAATACTACTTCTCATTTGAATGAGATCGTCCAGATGGACATAGAGATGGGATTCGCAGACCACAAAGACGCGATGCATGCCCTTGAGGCAGTATTCATCCACATAATGAAAAGAGTGAAAGAAGATGGAGCTGCGGAATTGAAAACCCTTGGAGTGGATATAACCGTTCCGACTTCTATCCAGATGTATACGTATGAAGACATGGTGAAGAAACTCAATGGCGCTGGATTTGAGATGAAAGTTGGGGAAGATTTCACCAAGGAAGCAGAAAAGAAACTTGATGAGGTTCTTGGGCAAGAGATATATTTCATATATGACTGGCCGACTCCTGTTCGCGCGTTCTACTCGATGCCGAAAGAAGGGAATGAGACATTCTGCAATGCGTTCGACTTGATCTACAAAGGGCTCGAGATTTCAAGCGGTGCGCAGAGGATCCACAAGCCTGAGATAATTGAAAAGCAATTAAAGGCGCGTGGCCTAGATCCATATAATTTCCAATTCTACATAAACGCGTTCAGGTTTGGGGCCCCTCCGCATGCTGGATGGAGCATAGGTCTTGAGCGCCTCACGCAGAAGATCTGCGGGTTAGATAACATACGCGAGGCCATGCTGTTCCCAAGAGACAGGATGAGGCTGAATCCTTAGTTAAGTTTCACAGCAAACTTGCTGCAAGAGGAGCGAGTTCTTTTATCGCTATCAATTTCTTTTTTATGACCCGGCTGTAGTATTCTTTTTCAGTCTTGCTCAAACGCTCCCCGTCTTTTATTTTAGCAAGGATCGCAATCTGCTTAGTGGCGAAAAGAAATGACAATTGATAATTGATTACTGATGAGAATGCGCTAGTATATTTTCCTATCCTAGATTGAGCATATGCCAATTCGAATTCTTTTTTTTCAAAAAGCTTGCCTGCACCTTTCCCCTTAACAAGAATTGAAAGTTCCTCTGCCTTTTTCTTGTTTTTTATCAGCTTTGAAGAGATATTGAGGATGCAGAAAAGCTCTTTCAGAAGTTTCCCTGCTTTTGCTTTTTTGATAAGCAAAGCGTAGTTTACATCTGAATTTTCTATCACTATCGGGATCCCGTAGATATAACGCAGTTCGTTGTTTTTTATCGCATTGATTATCGCATCTTCGATCGTTTCTGTCTCAAACAATGAATACCCCTTATCCGCGAATGTTTTTTTGAAGTCAGCCATCAATCCACCTCTTTGCCATGGCCAATGCGACTTGGTCTTTTTTCCCGCGTTCTTCAAAAATATTCAGCAAAACGCCGAGATGTTCCTTCGCATCCCTGACCAGGGAATTTTCCATAGTCGAAATCCAACGGCTGACGAGTTCCTGCAAGCTGACATCATAAGCATCGATTATGGTCAGAATGTCTTCCTTATCTCTGTCATTAAACCTTGAAGCCTTGGTTATGATCAGATCAAGCGGGCTTAGCGCAAATAGATCTATCTTCTGCATCTCTCTTATTTTCACTGCATTGGCAGCGTAATCCGAAGGAAGTTGCACACAAAAGATATATCCGTTGGAGTAGACATCGATCGTTAAGTCTCGACAGACAAGCCTTGCAGACTCTGAGATATACCCCAACCTCCTGGCGATTTTGACGAATGACTTTTTATCGCTGTCCTGGACAAAGCAGAAATCAATATCCTTGGTACTTGCTTTTTTCCCCAAAAGCGTGAGAGCTGTGCCGCCTACGGCGATTATCCTCATTCTTCTGGACAGATGCTTGTCAAACTCAAGTATGAATTCTGTGAGGGTTTTGCTTTCGACTTCCATAAACATGATTCGGGTGCTGAATATTTAAATGTATGTTTTTATACAAATATTGTATGATTTAATACAAATATATAAAACAGGATTAAATCTTTAGAAAGAAGTAAGCATAAGCTTTCAGGACCCATTCTTTGAAATAGCGTAATATTCATAAATCATGGATACATTAGAATACCATGACCACGTTAATTACAAACGATGATAGTTATTCAATAGGAATGAAGATACTTCTTGAAGCAGCATCTGGATTCGATAAAAATACATATGCAGTCATACCAAGCAGGCAGCGTTCTGCAGTAGCCATGAGCATGACACTGCATAAGCCGTTAAGACTGCACAAGCGAGAAAGCAATGTTTATGAGTTGAGCGGGACACCCGCTGACTGCGTTGTTTTCTCAATTTATTCAAAAATGTTTCCAAAACCAAGCCTTGTTCTTTCAGGAATAAATTTCGGAGATAATTGTGGATTATCTTCTCTAATTGGATCAGGAACTGTCGGCGCATGCTGGATTGCTGCAACAGAAGGGATTCCGGCTGTTGCATTCTCCATGTACAGGAATACAAGGGAATGGAGGGATGCGAAGAATTGGGGCGATCTGGAGAAACTGAAGGAGAAAACGAGTGAGATAATAAGATTGCTCAAGCCGAAACTGGAGCCGCACACATTCTTCAACGTCGCATTGCCTAACGACGTAAGTAAATCCGAAATAGTTTTCAACGACAGATTGCAGATGTCAAGGTTTGAGACAAAAATAGATAAACGGAATGATCCGCACGGCTACCCATATTATTGGATATATGGGAATTTCAGTAAAAGCGAAAAAGGCAAGGACCTGCATGATGTCGCAGTGAACAAGAACATAGTAATTTCAAAAGTCGACCTGAAAAGGATGGCTGAGCATGGCGGCATATAAAGTGAAATGATGGACTGGAAAACGCATGTTGCACTCGGGATTGTCCTTTCAGCGATGGTTTTCTATTTTCTATTCGGAAAAATTGATTTAACGCTTATTGTGATTGCAGGACTGGCTGCTTTGATGCCTGACATTGACCATGAAATGAGCAAAGGAAAAAAGATCCTAGATATTATAGTAATCGCATTCGCTGCGCTCATCGCTTTGCCTTCGCAGTCAGTAGTCCTCTTTCTTGCAGTCATCGGAGCATACTTCATAATCTACAAACTGCTGAAGCCGAAACATAGAGGGATAACGCACACGATCGTCGCTTGTCTTGTGTTCAGTGTCCTGATTTATTTTACGGCAGGATTAGAATTTGCCATAGCAGTATTTATAGGTTATTTTTCTCATTTGGCATTGGATCGATTTTAAAATGATCCTGGCTCTTGAGAAAGACCTCCAGAAAAAGTTTTTTTATTAACCCAGGGAAAATATGAAAAACTAAATTGACCGTCATCAGATGCACGAATTATCACTCCAGTAGTATCATCCGGAGCAACAGTAACCTTCCCGGATTCTTTACTTGTAGTTGCTGCTATCCCGCTTTCTGTTTTTCCAGTTGAACAACTTGCGAAATAAATTTTAGCGTCTTCATTAATATATGGCTTTAATTGCTGAAATAGCTCCTTGTCTTTATTACTTATAATGCCTAACTCTGTGATTGCATCATCTGAAATAATTTTAGAAGGCTGCCGCCTAACTCGCTCATATGCTATTACCTGTTTTAGTGTACCGAAAATTACTCCTTCTTCAAAACCATGTCCAGCAAGCAAAACATCCTTGGCTTTTCCATATCTCCCAGAAAACTTCTTAAAATAGGGTATAAGTTCCCTGTCTGGGACAGGGGTTTCAATAACCACAATGCGATATTTTTTAAATGCGTTTTCCCAGGATTCAGAAGTCATCGTATAATAAAAAGCCCCATTCCAATCTGTGGCAGCATAAGAAACAAAAACAGGGGATAAATCTTTTTTTCTTTCTGTATCTAAGTCTAGGAAAAGATTGTTAAGGACTTTTGGAGCGAATCTGCCGAAATGAGTTATCCCGCATTCTTGATACAGTTTCAATGTCATTTCGGGACCTATTACATCCAAAGCATAAGCAATATTCAAAATCTGCTCAGGAGTAGGTTTAGTCAAAAACATTTTGAATAGTGCAAATTCCCCTGCAGAAGCAAATAGTTGGTCTAAAGACGGCTGTTTATCAGGAGTATGAACGCTCGAACCATACCATGCAAAAAGAGGGAGAGCAGGTTTCATAACGCTGGCTGGAAGATAAGCCCACATGCTTTCATCATTCATTTTTGCCATTTTAATATGAGCTTTTTTCACAAATGAGGTATATGCCTCAGATTTCCAATAGCCTTTTGCATCTCCAACATCCGTGTGCCCAGAAGAAAGAAATATCTTTGAAGGGGGAAGGTTTCCATAGCGCCTGCTAAGTTCAACTGGGCTAAATCCCCACCATGCAAAGGTATATTCCTTCGTTAGTTTTTCAATTGCCCCTATTTCAGGGGGAGTTGTAAATATTAAGACTGGCTTTTCTGGATGTTTTTTGCTCTCCAGATAATTTTTATATAAGAGAGGTACAAACGCAGATAAATTTTCATAGGAAGTTCGATAAAGCTCTAAAATTCCAGGGAATTCAGATGCAACGATTTTCAGTACATCTTGTGCATTGTACCCCTTACGATAAAAGTCACTAAACAATCCATATAACTCAAGTGAAAACTCCAGGTTCAATTCTTCAAAGGTTTCGCACGCATTAATCAGGTGCTTAAAATTACGAATCTGTTCTATTTTACCATAGTTATAATAGTAATTATCCAAAAGTTTTTCGTGTTTTTTTGCAATTTCTAAATATTTTGCAAGTGTTTCATAAGTTACCCCTGAAAAAATATCAAATTCTGATGCCAACCCCCAAAAAGAAAAATCTTTTTTTTCATATTTGATTTTTTTCAGGTCTGGAAGAAAATATTTGAGCGCTTTATCTGGATCTAGGCCTTCCTTGCTCATATTAAAAGAAAGCGCAAATACAAAACTAAACGCTTCAGGATCCAACTTATTTTCTTTTGCAAATTTAAATGAGTCAAGGAATGATTGCTTGAAAAGTTCTGGCTTAGAAGAACTAATATGTGATATTAACTTAATTTCATCATACGTATATTGTCCATCTTTCCCCCCCAAATACTTTAAAAACGAGATGATTTCTTCATCTGCAATTCCTGACGAAATAAATTTCAATGCAAGATTAAATGTAAGTTCTGGGCTGGTTGGGAAATAATCAGAAGGAGTGATATTCTTGATCGCATCTCTTAATTTTAGATATCTGGCATATTGTTTTTGGAATTCAGCATCTACAAGAGAATATTCTTTTTTTACTATATACGAATATAAATTCTTCTCGATTTCAGTAACAACTGGTTTTGTAATTTCTGTCAATCTCTCATTTGCTTTTCCTGCCACTTTCACTATTTTGCCCATTATCAATAAACGCCTTACCCCTTCGATATTGAAATTATCTAGATTTAGTTTTTTTGAGTATGCTAAGGATAGGAGTAAATGACTTCCAGAAGAATATGCGCTTCTAAACTCCTCCAAATCAATTTTTTCATAGATCTCTACTGCATTTTTAAAAAGTTTAATAATCTCTTCAAAAGACAGGTTAACTTTTTTCGATTGAAAAAACAATAACTCGTATAATGTTCTGGTGACATCGTAGCTTGCGTTATACACAATTCCATAATCTTCAGGATTGTTTCTTTCAAGATTTTTTGAAATATCATCTATCTTTTCGTGAGTTTCTTTTATTGTTTTTAAAAGTTTGATAAGATCTTTTTTAGTTAAATTCTCTGCGCCATTTATGATAGGCAAAAAACGCTTAAGCTCAAGTACGTCGTATTTGGAAGAGTTGAAGGTATCAAGAAGCCTGAAATATTCTATGTTCAAAGGAGTTTCATAATCTATAGGAAGCACATAAAAGGTATAATCTGAAGTTTTTTCTCTCTTTAGAAAAACATGCATAAAACGGTTTCCAGTGACGATCATTTCTTCGAGTTCCTTGACATCTATTTTTGAAAGATAAAGAGACTTATTTGCAAGCAAAACTGGAAAGAAGCTATGATCGTCTCCTTTTTTCTCCACGAACTTTGCGAGTTCCATGATATTGTCAAGAACTTTTGTAGTAAGTAAGTTTGGATCCAAATCCGTCCGAACAGTAAATGCATACCCTAAAGCGTACGACGCCTTGCGAAATTCAATCGTATTTTTTGAATTGGATGAAAGGTAAAACAAGGATTCTGCAAACCGTTCTAATTCTCCAATATTGAATTTTCTTGGTTTTGCATCAAATTTTCTCCGGTCACCATCTCCAAATTCTTTCATATTAAAATTATGATAAGGTTCAACGAACTGTTCTAATGCCATGACAAAAGATTCATAATCTTCTTTTCTTTTTAGGGAAGACTGCGCTTTCATAAGAAGTATTCCAACTTTTGCCTGGTCAATTTTTCCTACTTTTTGCTCATCAAGCAATTTGTATAATTCTTTTAAAGTATAAACTGGCTGCCCTGTCTTGTTTGGAACGGTTTCTAATTTTTTAGACTTAAGCTCAGGCATAATGATATCATAATACAGGAATAAGTTAATAACGCTAGTTGGCAGTCTGAATTAGATAACCGCTTTCTTCTTCAGCTCGCATCGTATATCTATCGTCTTGTCTAAACGTTCTGCGATGACTCCATTCTTATCATAGAAGAAGATAGCAACATTGCAACGATAGATCTGAGGATTAGTATAAACGTTCGCGTAAACCTTCACTGATTTCTCAACGAACTCTTTTTTCTCAAGGATACCTACTCGCACGCGGCCTTTTTCAAGATGATTCTCCGGAGAAAGTGAAAGCCGTTCAGGAACAAAGATTTCTGATTCCACCCAGTAGGATTTGGCAGAATGATTTTCAGCACGAATGATCAGCTCAACATGGTTCGGCATATAGCAGAAAAGCACTGGGGGATGGACGCGCAGACTGGCCTTTACCATGGTCATCAACTAGCAGATAATCCAAAACAATGTTTTAATATGTTACCTAAGAAATAACCGCGTGATACCTGAATCAAAATTCATAAAAAACGAGATTACATTGCGTGAGATGGCACTACCTGAAGAGGTAAAACTAACTCGCAAATCTCTGATTAGATGGTTAGCTCTCTCATTAGGATTGATATCTCCGAACGAAAGCAGAAAGCTTATGCTGGACATACTTGAAGTATTATTTTTATTCCATGTTCAGAAAGAGCAGCCGACAACAAAGGATATACTCGCTAAATTAGGGGAGATCACAGGAAAACCGCAGAATGAAAAAGCAGTATATTACCATCTCCTGAAATTAAAGGAAGCCGGAGTCATCACAAGGAAAAAAGGCGCATATAACATAGGAGAAGGAGACTGGGTGAAACTCTCAGAGCAGTTCAAGCAATTGTATTCAAAACGTTCGGACGAAGCATTCGATAAGATAGATGAAGCGTTTTCCAAATTAGAGGCAACGTATTGATTGGCTGCTGGCTAGTAGCCAGGAGCTAGAAGCTAGTACCTAATATTTATAAAATCCTAATCCCTAGTATAATGAATAAAAGGATGATAACTTGGCAAATTTCTCAGGATTCTATAAGCTTTCTGTAGATGAAAGGCTTAAGCTGCTGAAAGAAGTGCTTGCTGATGAAGAGATAGCTGTGCTCAAGGACAGCGGGGCATTGAAACTGGAAAGCGCTGACCGGATGATAGAAAACGTCATAGGTGCGATGCATCTTCCATTTGCGATAGCCACGAATTTCAGGATCAACGGAAAAGAGAAGATAATCCCGATGGCTTTGGAAGAACCTTCAGTGGTTGCGGCAGCATGCAAAGCCGCAAAGCTATGCCAGCCGGAAGGGTTCCATGCAGAAGCAGATGATTCAGTAATGATAGGGCAGATCCAGATAGTGAGATTGCCTGATGCGGCAAAAGCTAAGAAGGAACTAGAAAAAAAGAAAAAAGAGATAATCCAGCTCGCAACTTCATTATACAAAGGAAAGCCTGAGTTCTGGGGCGGAATGAAGGATTTCAAAGTCAGGAAGATAAAAACATCCAGAGGAGAGATGCTTATCTGCGATTTCCTCATAGATGTAAAAGATGTGATGGGCGCGAATACGATAAATTCGATATTAGAAAGCATTGGCCCAACTCTTGAAGCATATTCCGGAGGAAAAACGCGTTTGAAAATATTATCTAATCTTGCGATTTACAGAAAAGTCCGTGCCAGCGCGGTTTGGAAAAAAGAAATGATCGGAGAAGACGGAATAGAAGGCGTCTTGGATGGATATGAATTCGCTGCAAACGATATGTTCAGGTGCTCTACGCACAACAAAGGAATAATGAATGGAATCGACGCAGTGGCAATGGCCTGCGGGCAGGATTGGAGGGCAGTGGAAGCAGGTGCGCATTCATTTGCAGCATACGGAAAGAAATATGTCCCTCTCACAAAATTCGAGAAGGATGCAGATGGAAACCTGATTGGAACAATCGAACTGCCTCTTGCGATAGGGGTATTCGGGGGAGCGATAAGAACAAGCCCTACTGCAAGCATCGCATTGAAACTTCTTGGAGTGAAAACCGCAAAGGATCTTTCAATGACTATGGCCTGCGTAGGTTTAGCGAACAATTTCGCTGCATTGCTGGCTTTATCGACTACAGGAATACAGGAAGGACATATGAAATTGCATGCGAAGAACGTCGCGGTCCTTGCAGGCGCGAACACCCCTCAAGAAGTGGATGCAGTCGCAGAAAAGCTGCACAGTGAAAAGAATTATTCTTCTGAATTCGCAAAAGAAGTGCTTGGAAAAATAAGGATGAAGTGAGGGTATGGTTGACAAAAGACTATTGGTTTTGGCGTTATTGTTCGTTGTTTCACTTTCTTTATCGCTCACCTTTTCAAAAGATATACTTTCTGAAAAAGGATATGGCGAATTGCTTGGAAAGGCATCTTTCTTATCTTCTTTCGATGCACATGCTTTACAGGCATTGGCAGTCATCGCATCATTCCTTTCTTCAGCGATTCTTTTCTTCGGATTATGTGGCTGGGGAAAAGAATGTGATGAAAAAATAATACTTCCATCTGCATTTGTAGCTATCTTGCTCCTTATCTCGCCATTCGTAGTGCAGAACATGACTTTAGTAGATTCTCCTGCTGAAATACTTTCATTGCCTTTATTCGTGCTTGGTGCAGTCGTACTGTTCCAGGAAGGGAACAAGAGATGGCTGGGAATCGTGCCATTGCTCGCAGGATTGGCATTAACGTATTCGTACATTCAATTGCCTCAAACTCTGGATGGAACGATTGTTTCAGGATTCCCTGTGCTGATTGCGCTTGCATTCCTGGGCGCAGGATATTATCTTTCTGGAAAAAAGAAAAACCTTAATGAAGAGCTGATCGCGCTTGTTGCAGGAGTGATATCTCTTTTCCTGCTCGCGCCGTTATCGCTTGCATTCTTTGCATTGGCTTCTGGAATGGCGATGAAGAAATTCATGGAAGAGCACGGGAAAATAGTTCTTCTCGTGCTGGTTTTCTCACTGGCATTGTTCCTTGCATTGCCTACAACCGCAAAATTCGCTTCTTTGATAGCAGCAGCATCATTGACAGTATTTGCATATGTGATTCTGTCATTATATAACTTCGAAGTCAAAGGGCTTGTACCATACCTTATGGTTGCGCTCGTAGCATTTTCGTTCTCATTAGTTTATTTCACGATAAACTCGGAGAGATTCGCTGTGGCTGACAAATATTTCGTTGAAGCGCTTCAGTATGCCAAGTCAAAAGGAATTGCACTCGCGGTGCTTGATTATCCGAATACATATCAATTCTATATGCAAAAACCAGCGACGATAGTTTCAGGAGAAGAACTCGTTTCATCCGACTCTCCGAAATACGAAAACATATTGCTATCATATAGATCGCTTCCGCACCAGATGTCCAAATACCCTATTGCTTTCCTCTATTATGGAACTGCAAAAAACAGCGATGGGGTGACAAGTGAATTATTCTATTCTGAAAGATACGTGCTTGTGGTAACCCCTAATGCTGAAGGGAAGATAAGCACTGACGGCCAGCTCTACAATATGAATGGAGGTTATGTCAAATCCGTGCCATTTACAAAAATAAAACTCATTAATGAGGATTCTTTGACTCCGTCTTCTGTGCTTGTAAATATCGATGGATATGAGGATACGCAGATATACGGACTGTTGATGACCGGAGAAACTGTTTTCAATGATGAAGGTGGAAAGGTAATTCAGGTGAAATGATGCTCACGTACATAGGCTTGCTGATATTTTCCTATCTGATAACATATGTGCTTCTATACTTTCTGATTCCAAGGCTTAAAAGGGCAGGGATGATCGGAAAGGACATAAATAAGCCGGATCGCCCGGAAGTAGCAGAGATGGGAGGAATAGGGATAGTTGCAGGACTTACTGCAGGAGTTTTGCTTGCAGTTTTCATGAACACATTCATGGGATTCCAATTCAATCTTCTGTATGTGCTTGCAGCGCTTATAACGATCCATTCAGTGGCTTTCATAGGAATGGTCGATGACCTAATCGATATCCCCCAAAAAATTAAAGCACTGCTTCCTATTTTCGCAGCAGTTCCTTTGATTGCGATATCAGCGGCAGGAAGCACTGCGTTGACACTGCCATTTATAGGGCAGATACAATTCGGACTGCTCTATCTTTTCATACTTGTTCCTATCGGAGTCGCAGTAGCATCTAATCTTACCAACATGCTTGCTGGATTCAATGGCATGGAAGCAGGCATGGGAATAGTGGTATTCGTCGCAGCATCGATCCTTGCGATAATGCATGGAAACATGGAGATGCTTGTATTGTTCGTCCCTATGCTGGGCGCATTGCTCGCTTTTTTCCCGTTCAATAAGTATCCTGCGAAAGTGTTCCCTGGAGATGTCGGAAACCTATCTATAGGTGCAGTCCTTGCTTCCGGAGTGATCATCGGGAATTTCGAGACTGCGGGCGCGCTCCTTCTATTGCCGTATGTTGCTGATTTCTTCATCAAAATGGCAAATAAATTCCCGTCAAGGTTGTGGTGGGGAGAATACCGCGACGGAAAGCTCTATCCTGTTGAAGGGGAGGTCCGTGGCTTAGCGCAACTGATAATGAAGATTAAGAATGGAGTAAGCGAACGGGATCTTGTCTGGATATTCATAACGATCGAAGCAATAGTTGCAGCAGTTACGCTGTTCCTTTTCTGGGTTGGATGAAGAATCAGTTGGACACTGGAATTCTCGAGGTTGTACGCATCCATTCTACATATTGGCCCTGCAATCCCAATTCATCCACAAGCCTCAATTCTGCAAGCATCGCGATATCATGGGAACCAGACTTGCGTTCAATAAATTCATGATAAAGAACTACTTGCTTCAGCGCATCTGGAACGTCTTTTGAAATCGCCAGGATATCTCCTGCGAATCTTCCGATTTCATGAGATCTGCTTTCTGGAAGATGAATGTATCTCACTTTTGTTCCATCTAACACTATCTCATATATTTCATTGTTGAAAGCAGCATTGACATATGCAATGCTCAATACTGCGAATGTTTCAATAGCAGGATAATTTATCGCGTTGGAAAATCTTTGCTTTTCTTCAGCTGAAAAATGGCTTGCGAAGCGCGCTATATCTACTGCTTGCACAAGATTTATTATGAAAACGGCGTAATCCGGCGCGCGGTATTGAACAAGCTTATCCAATTGATGGATTAGCATTTTGGCAATCCCATCAGTCAATTCTTCCTGTGAGACAGAATGCGCATACTCTCGGCAGTCGAAAGAAGCGAGCATCGTATTGAACGCTTCGCCAATCTTTTCGTTTGATAGTGCATCTATGGCAATGTCAAATGATTCGCGAGAACCAAACCAAGTCAATCTCTCGAACGCAGATGTCCTGATCTGAAAATCAGATGAATCAAGCGATTCTTTGATAAACAATAGGACTTTCGGCCTCAGCTCAGGTCTGCTCTTGCCGATTTTCCATAATCCTGAGGCGGCCTGCAACCTGATGTCATATGCATATGCCCCCTCCATATATTCAAGAAGATATTTCGTTATCGCATCCTTTGCATTTCCCTCGTGCCCTTGGAAAGAGAATGCCTGATTAAGCTCATCGTCAGAAGCATATGTCAGAAGACGAGTGAGTGCCTGCAAGCAAGTCAATCTAGGAAAAGATGAAAATGATCTTGAAATGAATTCTAAGTCTGCAGAACTACCGTGGCTTTCAAGCCGTGGCAAATTACAGGCACGACCTTCGCTTAAAGGAGATCCAAGCCTGAACCCTGGAGGCATATTGATAACTGAAATCTTCTCGGTGGCTCGGGGATTATAGGTCATAATGTTATAATATATGCATAATAATGCTTTTAAATACTGCGTATGCTGAATGTGCAACAAGATACAGACTTTTTAAACCTAACCCATCAGAATATCTCTGCAGGTCTTCTTATGACTTTTTCCTATTCAGCACTCCGCGAGATTCAGAAGAAAGAGATGGAGAGTTCTGCAATAGCGAGTCTTGATGAAGACTTCTACAAGAAGGTCGCTGACCTGCTTGCAAACAAAAAGAAAGAGGCCATGGAAAACCAGACGATAATGGCCATAAAGGAATTCGAGAACATAAGAAAGACGATAATAAGCATCCAGGCAAAACGTGAGGAGAAGATAGTCCTCATGGCATTGCGCGGAGAGATAGAAGGAAAAGGATTGACCCCTGAAGAGCAGGGATTCCTTAAAAGATTCTCCGAAACGGTTGTCGAGATGAGAACGGCGGTTAAAGGATTATGGAACCCGAATGACGGCGGTCCGATAGCAGCGATAAGAAAAGTGAGGATATTAAAAAATGTCGACCAATATATGGGGGTTGACAAGAATGTTTATGGCCCCTTCAAGCAGGGCGAAGAGCTGATCCTCCCGAAAGAGGAGGCTGAATGGCTCCTGCATGCGAAGATGGCTGAAAAAATAGAATGAGGTGTCTTTAATGAAGTATCCAAAGGAAGTCAATGCGTATTGCCCGAAATGCAAGAAGCATACAAAGCAGAAGGTCAGAGTAGCAAGCAAGGGAAGAGCCAGATCAATGGCCGCCGGAAATCGTGCGCACAACCGAAGCCTTATGGGCCACGGAGGCAAGCGTGCTGGTGAAAAAACTGTCAAAAAACAAGGGAAGAGACAGAAGATCATACTTGAATGTCCAACGTGCAAAAAAAAGCAGGAAAGGATAATCGGAACAAGGACCACGAAGAAGATAGAGCTCAAGTGATATGCAAAGAAGGTGAAATTTTTATGGCATTGACCGAAGTTTTCGGTCAATAATAAATTTTCAAAAAATGAAAAAAGGGGTAGAAAATTTATGACAAGCAAATACCTTAAAGTGAAATGCAAATGCGGAGAGGAATCCGTGATATTCAGCAATGTCACAAGAAACGTCCACTGCGGAAAATGCAACGAAATACTCGCAGAACCAAGAGGCGGAATGGCGCACGTACTCGGAAAGATAGTGGAAGAGTACAAGTAATGGTGATTTGATAACTGAATTCCCTGAAGAGAACGAGCTTGTTCTCGCAGTCGTGAAAAAGATAATGCCATACGGCGCATTCTGCGTGCTCCCGGAATACGGAGATCGAGAAGCATTTATGCACGTTTCGGAAGTCGCGCCGAGATGGATAAAGAACATACACGAATTCTTATCGGAAGGCCAAAGGCACGTTGTAAAGGTCCATAGGATGGATCGCACAAAAGGCCAGATAGACGTCTCATTGAAAAGAGTCAATGAAGAAGAGAAGAAACTAAAGCTGGAATCGGTTCAGACGGCGAAGAAAGCCGCGAAGATGCTGGAGATCTCAATAACAACTTCCAAAGCAACGATAACCATTCCTGATGCGGAAAAAGAGATCACAGAACACTATGGCGACGCATACGAAATGTTCCAGGAAGTATCTGAGAAAGGAATGGATGCACTAGAGAAACTTAAACTGCCTAAAGCGATGAAAGAGAAGATCGTAGAGCTTGCCCAGAAGAACATAAAGAAGCCAGTTTTCGAAGTTGATGGCATAGCAAAGATGATTTCGTATTCTCCAGATGGAATAGAAGATATAAAAAAGATACTAAAGGAAGAACAGAAAGAAAACCATACTTTGAAGATCCATTACCTTGGTGCTCCGAATTACAAATTATCTGTGACAGGCGGAAGTTACAAGGAAGCAGAAAAGATATTGACAAAGATAACAGACCGCATCGGAAAAAAAGCGCAGGACTCTGATTGCGAGTTCTCTTTTGAGAAGACAGAGGCATGAATTCATGAAAAAGATGAAGTTATGCGCAGTATGCGATGAATATACCTTAGATAAAGAACATTGCGGACGCATGACTATATCTGCACACCCTGCACCGTTCAATCCAAATGATCCTCTCGGAGATTATAGAAGAAAGGCAAAAGGCGTAGCTCTATGAAAGAAACGATAATTATTGAAAAGGAGAAGGTGAAGCTGAAGAACGGCATACTGATAACCGGATTGCCTGGAATAGGACTGATAGGCAGGGTTGTCGGAAAATACCTTGTTGAAGAGCTGAAGGCAAAGAAAGTAGCTGATCTTTATTCTCCTCATTTCCCTCACCAGGTACTCATGACCAAGAAGGGCGGGATGAGAATCATAAAGAACAAGATTTACACTGTTAAAACTAAAAAGGCAGATTTGCTGTTTCTCATAGGAGATGTCCAGGCAATGAACCCAGAAGGACAATACGAAGTAGCAGGCAAAGTGCTGGATTACGCGAAATCCGTGGGAGTGAAAAGGATACTGACCATAGGAGGATACAGCACCGGAAAGTTGAATGATAACCGAGGGATATTCTGCGTCGTTACTAAAAAAGAGATGATTCCCGAGTTGAAGAAATACGGAGTGATATTCGGAGTTGCAAAGGGATCCATAGTCGGTGCAGCCGGATTGCTTCCTGCTTTGGGAAAACTACGCGGAATGGAAGGCGCATGCATAATGGGAGAGACCCATGGCGGGTATGTGGATATAACCTCTGCAAAGAACATAGTGATACTTCTTTCAAAAATGCTTGAATTCAGCATAGATACGGACAAACTTGAGCAAAAGGCAAAAGAAGGGGAAAAGGTTTTGAAAAAGCTGGAGGAAGAGATCCAGAAGAACCAGATAACACCTTACGAACCTACGAAGAAGGATGTTTCATATATTAGGTAACATTATTTTAGGGCTTCTCTAACAATTATAAGCCCTTGCTTTCATATTTTTATTCGGTGTAAGCATGAAAGGACAGATGTCCGCTGAAATGCTAATTTTGATAGTTGTCGTGCTTGCTTTGGTTGCTATAGCTGCGACACAGCTGCTCAATACAGCTGAGAAAAGCAGTGAGAAAATAGAAAGCCAGGGACAAGCGATACTGGATAAGACCGATGCCGCAGTAAAGGTAAAATCAGGCGGATTCTGCGTGAAGGATGAGGAATGCCTCAGCGGAAAATGCTTTGAGAACGCTTGCGATTAGATGAAAGGACAGGCAAGTACCGAATATCTGCTCATTTCGGTTGTCGCACTCGCAGTGCTGGCCATTTCCATAGGTGCATTGGTAAAAATAAAGGAGAATGCAGAGAAGACACAGGATATACTTATTCTGAAGAACGATGCTGAGAGCATTTACAATGCAATGGAAGAGGTATGCGCCATGGGCAGTGGAAATAAACGAACGATTACCCCCAATCAAAAATTGATGATTGAAAGCTCAGTGACTTCCGTATCTTTCTCAAACGAATTAGGCAGCATTCCGAAAAACCTTAGCTGTGAGAGTGAAATCAACGGCTGGGTAGTGGATAAGATAACAATTGAGAATGAGAATGGAATAATAAAGAAAAAATAGGGATAAAAAACCAAGAATTGGCCGAAGGCCTTACTTAGTTCTACTGTACTATAGATGGTTTAGAAGATAAAGCGGCTAAGCCTGCGAAGCGGGCCGTGAGCCGAGTCACTCAGATTGTCGGTTCTCTAAGAAAAAACTAAGAAGCCTCAAGAGAGATTTGAACTCCCGACATCCTCCTTTCATGAATATCTTTACAAGAGAGGCGCTCTACCACTGAGCTATTGAGGCTTAGGAAAGTATTAATCTAACATAGCTATTTAAAGACTTGCGAGGATAACTTATTTACAAATTACTACTCGTTAAAAGGTGCTTATGAATGGGTAAATTTCCAGAAGGAGATGCAGAGATATCAAAGATCGTGATCTGCAAGAAATGCAAGACCAGAAACAAGAAAACAGTAGAAAAATGCAGAAACTGCGGATCTTCATATCTCAGGCCAAAGCGAAAAGACATCAGAGCCAAGAAATAATTACTAATTTTTTATTTTTCTTATTTCATCTTCAGCAGTTTTATAGACTTAGCAATCTCAAGAAGATCTTTTGTTGATAATGATTTCAGCTTTCCGCGCATTGATTTGAGGAATGAAATGTCTTTTTCCAACAACGAGACAAGCGCTGATTCTGAGATTCTCTTCTTTTTCAACAACACCTGGAACCTGGCTCTTGAAAGCGCAGGAAGATTGTCGACTACTCTACTCGAAGGCTCTTTCGCGCGTATCTGCTCCACTGCATGCTCAAGGACGACTATTTCCTCATCGACCTTTTTCTCAGCAAGCTCTTTGCGTTTCACTGAATCGATAACTGCATCACGGATCGCTTCCTTCTGATCTGCAACTACGATCTCTGATTTTGCAGGAGCCAGTTTGACGCGAACTCCGCCTCCAAATTTAGGAGGAACATCATATTCCGTATTGTCCTTTATCTCCTGAAGGACATATGGATTCATCTCCTTCCGGATTATAGGGGTGGTTATATAGGAATAGATTGGATAGGTGGATTGCATACCTACGGATTCTTCTACTGCTTTCTTGATGTAGTCTTTTATTTTTACACTTGTGGTGATCGCAAGAACCTCGGATTTTCCGCTTTCTGGATTATAATAAGTCAATGCATATTTCTTATCTTCTCCCTGCTCCTTTTCTGTCGAAGAAGAAGTATTTGCAGATACTGAACCAACAATTTCGCTGACGTCATCCTGCACTTCTGCCAGGCTGACAGCTTCATCTTTTGTCTTGCGCTGCAGTGGTTCACTCAATTCTTTTCCACCGAATTGAAGAAACATATCATCCTTTTTGAGAAGGACCTGCGTCTCGAGCAGCGGGGCGACTTCATTTTCCTTAAATGCATAGGAATAGCTTATTTTCTGCTGATATTGTTCGCCCATGGAACATATAACAAGATGAGGATTAAAAAACGTTGCGAGTTCTCAGTCTTTGAAATGCTTTTCAAATTCTGGCTTATCATCTTTGTCGTTTTTCTTCTCGTCTTTTTTCTCTTTCTTTGGTTCTGGTTTTGATTCTTTCTTTTTCTCGAATATGCCAGATACTGCAATTTCCAGTTTCCTTAGTATCCTGCTTAAGAGGCTCTCATTGCCCTTTAGCCTGAATTTGACAATCATTGGGGTAGCTCCGCTTCCTTTTGTTTCTTCAAATTCCTTTTTCTCCTTGTTTATACATAGCTCGCAGAGTTTTCGGTTATTGAAGATATAGACGATTGCCAATCTCCTTTTGCATCTGTCACACAGTTCATCTTCCTTATTTTCTTTGAGCATATCCTTTTCTCCGCTGGTTCCTGCAGGAGCTGCGTATTCCGGTTCCTTCTCCTTCTTTTCTGCATCCTTGAGGTCCATTATACAATAGGGACAAGTCCATTGGCCGAGATACTGCTGAAGCTCTGTGCTTGGGAGATACATTCTGCATTTCCAGCATGGCTTGTTAAGCCCATAAAATAAGCATGCAGAACAATAAGCTTGACCATCTGGAGCATACTCCGTATGCCCTTCAGAGCCGCATCTCGAACATTTCATATATTGGGATTGGCTAAAAGGAAGTATATAAGTGTATTGATTATACAGGTAGAACTAGAAAAAGTAGAAAAAATAGAAAAAGAAAAAAGAAAAGGGGTTAACCCCTTTATGCCTTCTTGACTGCTGCAATGAAGTCAGCTGCTGCGGATAGAGTGTCTTCTGCAGTCAAACCTGCAACGACAATCTTCTTTCCTGCTACAACTTCCTTCACGACCTTCGGTGTTGCTGTGAAGTCAACGCCTGAGCCTTCCAACACAGATTTGGTAACGGTGTTCACTACCGGACCACCAACCGTAATTACTGTGTCAGTGTCTACTGCGTCTTTGTCAAGAACTACCAATGAGGTAGTCAATTGGTATGGAACTACTGCGCTGAGTTCTGCGACATCGTCTGGCATTATCGTTGCTGATACACCAGTTGAGTCAACAGTGCATGCTGGAGTTGTTCCAGTGCCTACTGCGCATGCGCCAACCTTCTCATCGATTGACTTGACTTTAATCTTCACGCCGCCAACTGTGGTTTCATCACCTTCAGCCATGATCTTTGTTATTGAGTCAGTCGTGTCGGTAGAGTCGCTCGCTGCAAGCAAGAATTGTGCTCTTGCGATGGACTTTGCCATGTTGAATCTGACTTGTTCGTCATCCATAGATACGAACTTAGATCCTCTGTCGGTAACTAAACCCTCCTTCATAGTGGAGTTACCAGTTCCCTTCGGTCCTGCTTTCACGTAGTACACGTAGTCCTTCTTGAAGTACTGGATTGCGGTTGCAGTTGAGATAGAACCTTGTCCGTTTGAGTTGTCGTCAAAGTTAAAGGTCGCATCAGAGCCTGAACCAGAGTCTACACCAAAGAATATCTTTGATGTGTTGTCGTATGCATCAGTTGCCTTTTCAGACATACCAATAATCCAATCAACCTTCGCAGTGTTTGTACCTAACCAGTTAACACCCGTAACGTTAGTCAAAGCGGTCCCGTTAACCCAGCTGCGGTCTGCTTCAGTAACGTTCATGAAGGTCAATAACCCACCGGTTCCCCAAGTCATCTGGTCACCTACTAGAGAGTACGTGACGTTGCTTGAACCGACTGTCTTTGAAGTGTGGTTCAACAACACCCAGTAATCATCAGATGTAGATGATTGAGGCATAAGGACTGAACCTGCATAAAGGTTGAATGCAGTCGTGTTGCATACTACTCCACCCAATGCTACGTAGAACTTGCTAGAAGTTGCGCTTCCAACGTTGTTCACTGTAGAATCAGTTGTGGTTGCAGTGAATGCACTGGACTTTTCAGACGTGACGTACAAGTACGGCTTTGTAAGGTTGCAGTACTCCCAGTTGGTCGTGTCTCTGACGTAAACCTTGTTGAGGTTCGTCTTGTCTGCATCCCTGTACAATCTGAAGTTGAGTGCGTCGTATTCGACTGTGCTCAAACCAGAGTAGGTCAGCTTCCATTGAGCTGGTGCCTGAACGATTGGGACAAATTCTCCTTTCCTCATTGTACCAGAGTTTGGAATCAAGCTCTCGGTGTTAGAGGTATAGAGAATTATTGTTCTCAATGAGTCCGGCATCCAGTCTGAAGAAGAAGCTCCTTTGTTCTTCCATCCAACTGAAACCTTCCAGTATTTGTTGTCGTCCTTGTCTGGGTCGAGCTTCTGGCCATCCTGAAGTTTCAATTCATCAGAATATACTGCCATGTCTACCCATTTCGCACCGTAGGTATAACCTGGAGCAATCTTGTAGACGTGAACTTTGTAGTTCTTTCCGCCTGCGTTGATTTCCTTTGTAATACCAACGTTTGCCTTGTCCTTCTTTATGGATTCACCGGTTGCCTTGTCTACAATTGATATAATTGAAGAGGTCGTATCACCGTGTGCTTCCAAGTCGTCCAGGACAATTCTTACATCGCCAAGGTCGAAACCCTCATCACCAACGTTTACGATTCCGCTGTGTGATTCTTTTGCCAACTTAACATAACCACCAGGAGTCACTGTAGACTCAGAGGTTGTTGATGTGGTTGGGGGGCTCATTTCACTTATGAACCATTGCTGGCCCAAGAAAGTTACTGAGACCTTGTGGGTGCTTGTCAAATAGTCGCTGTCAGAGCTTGAAGTGCAGTATGCGTACCACGAAGTATTTTGTGGGGTTGTGCACTTCTGGATACCCAAGTCATCTGATGCTCCTTTGAATTTCAAGGTGTATGCAACCAATTGCATTGGTGCTACAACTTGGTCATCGGAAGAACCATAGTGGGTGTATCCGTTAAGCCAAATGTTTTGGGTTTCGGTATAGGTCTTGCCTGCGTAACCATCCTCTACTGGTTCGGAGTTCAATGCGTTGAACATTGAGCCGTCGATCTTGTAGATTTTGGTGTAGTCTGGCGCGCTTGTCAGCTTTGTAGAACTACCATCTGTAAATGGGTTTGAGGTATCGGTTGTATCCGCACCATAGGTATACCCACTAGATGATAGAGAGTTTGTTCCTCTGTCCAAAAGCACTCTGTCGATATCGTCACCGATCAATGTGCTCAATGTGTAGGAAGCTCCAGTTCCTGCACCCGGAGAAGTTATCTCCAAAGTCACTTTCTTATCGCTGACTGTGCATGTTCCTGCACCGCTTCCTGCGCTGCAAGTTGCTTCACCAACTACTTGGGCAGTCAATTTAGTTGACTTGAATGCCTCATTGGCAATCTTTGCTGCAATATTTGCTGCTGCAACACCATCAGATGCCATTGCCTTTTCACCGACTACTACCTTCACTTGCGGTGCGCCATTGTCATTAACAAGGACTGTGTTGCCGAAAGAAAGGCCGGCGAAAGCCACAGAGCTTGCCAAGATTGTTGCACCTGCAACAATTGCTCCAATTTTTCTCAAATTCACTTTCATTTTTTCACCTCATTTTTCTCCCGCTGCCATTGTGGGGCCCATATATAATAGTTAATACAGCGGTTCGCGGGCTCATCAGAGACTTGCTCTGAGTCCCGCAGGCCCAAATCGAAGAAAAACTTTCTCCGATGCTCCCGTAGAGTATGCACTCCAACGAGAGTTAGAATGAGTTTTCAGCATAAGGTTTATAAAGGTTATTAGCATACCTAAAGTCCAGTTTATAAAAAGCAGAAAGGGGTTCGTTGATGAACGGATTTGAACTACGTCTCTAAGCGTAATTAACGTCATAGAAATTCTCTATTTAACATCAATTACCAAACCATCTTTTGCTATGAAAGATTGCGGAAAAACCGCTTTTGCTTCATCTTCCAGCTCTTTTCCATCAGCAAATCTTGCGCTTATGTGAGTTAACGCTAATTGCTTTACCTTGATTTTTTTGGCCAAATGGGCTGCGTTTGCCGCAGAAGTATGTAATCTTGCTTCTGCTTCATCTCCTTGCTTTTCTGAGAATGTTGCTTCGTGAATAAGAAGATCTGCGCCTTTTGCTGCTTTTTCTACTTCTTTGCATGGAACCGTATCTCCTGAGATAACTATCCTTGCTCCTTCCTGCATATGGCTGACATCATCTAATTTAATTTTTTTTCCATTTACGGTTATTGAACCTTTTTGCTGGATTTCCCTGAACATCTTTCCTTTCATTCCCAGGCCATGGGCTTTTTTTTCATCGAATTTCCTTCTGTCTTTTTGTTTTATCGTGAATCCGTATGCCTCGCAGCCGTGCTGGACAGGGAATGCTGAGATCTCGTATTCATCGTTTTCATAGATGACGCCTTCCTTTATCGGGATGACGTCCACGAATGGATGACGATTGATTAACAGTGATTCGAATTTCCTTGGTGCGAATACTTTGAGAGGACGTGGGGAGGGCGAATTCAGCTTAAGGGTCTCAAGAAGCCCGTAGATCCCCAAGAAATGATCGAGATGAAGATGTGAGATGAAGATCGCTTTCACTGAGCCATAGCCTACCTTGTACTTCATCATTTGTCGTTGCGTTCCCTCTCCGCAGTCGAATAGGAATAATTCTTTTGCATGTACTGCGATCGCAGGCATGCCTCGTTCAACTGAAGGCACTGCACCGGAAGTTCCCAAGAATGTTACGGTTATCATTTGTTTGTTCACCACTTACTAATAGGAAATTAATCTCACAATCTCTTTATAATCTCTGTTACACCCCTTTAAAAATATTTTTGTGCATAATTACCTTAGAAACAAACAAATTACACGAGGTGATGTGGTATGAATGAAACAAAAAGAAACCAATTCCGGACAGCAGCCACTAGTGTGATTTATACCTGGCAGCAATAGAACTAATTATCAAAACAAAAAGAAAATAGATCAGCGCAAGCTGAGTGAGATTATTTATTTGCTATTCGAGGAAAGGCGCAGCCCCAGGCAGATCGCTGATTGTTTGGGAGTTAGCCATATGACTGTGTATAGGGCGCTAAACGATATTGAGGTGTTACTATGAAATTGAGAAGAATATCTGAAGGAAAAGAAAGATATGGAATGCGGCAGGCGCTTGCACACGGATTGCTTACCGTACTGCAGAGCGAAGCTGAAAAACCAGAATGCGTTCGCATGGCATTGGCAGATCTCAATGATAAAGATCGTGAAGCTTTTGGGTTTAACAGACGCTTAATGGAATTTTCACATCATTATCTGAGGATTAAGTCTAAAGCAGAGCAACTAGCCGCTCTTGTTGAGCTTAGTAAGCAGGAGGACTTATCTAAACACTTTGACCTGAATGGCATTGGTGGCTCTGAAAAGGATGACACGCAAAAACGGGTAAGCCTATTGTTAAGCGCTGCAAGGATATATATCGATCGCGAGGCATATATCAAGGAAGCATATAAGAAATACGAAGAAGAATACAAACATAGTTGCGACAGCTACTCTACAGAAAACCAGGATCGTGCGGCAGATCTGCTTGCGCAAGCAAGGAGTGAGATGGAACATCTTGATCCTAAAATGACATTTGCCTATGGAAAAGAGGAAATTTTATTGCGAAAAGAAGCAATAGAAATCAGGAATACTGCTGGCGGAGTTGTAACGTATCATTTTTTGTATGATTTAGGTGAACGCTGCGAAAAATGTGCAGAACTGATAGGAAAAGTTGCTCTGCTGACTGAAAACGCGAATGTCAGGAAGGAAATGCTTGCTGAAGCAGAAGAATATAAAAAACTGGCAAAATCGGCCATAGAAAAGGGTAAGTTGCTAAATGAGATAAAGTTTTCTTCAGACGAACCGCCTATTATCCAGTTTGGCCATGGTCAGAGAAAATGCTAAAGGTGAAGATATGACAATCGTACCAATAAACAAAACATATTTGGAAGGAAGGATAAAAGTAGGTTTTAACGACCAAGGACTCAGGCTCATCAGCTTCAGGCAATTCGGCATAAAAGAAGAGGGGCTTGCGCTGGTTTTCAAGCAGAAAGAGGTTACCGGCAAATCTATTCAAAGGATCAAAGGATTGGTT
>Ga0233425_10001877_pt1 | contig 44325 bp, 27 predicted proteins | sample Watercolumn_Towu_2_FD_181712 | JGI IMG/M metagenome (GOLD analysis project Ga0233425, IMG submission 181712) | Freshwater microbial communities from Lake Towuti, South Sulawesi, Indonesia - Watercolumn_Towuti2014_140_MG | ecosystem: Environmental > Aquatic > Freshwater > Lake | place...
CAAGCTGACGGGCACGTCGCATCTCGGAGTCGGCGACTTCCGAAAAATCCTCGACGACGAACAGGTGGACGCGCTGGTCGTTGCCGCGCCGAATCACTGGCACGCGCCGGCCACGATCCTCGGCTGTTCGGCCAAGAAACACGTGTACGTGGAAAAACCGTGCAGTCACAATCCGCAGGAAGGCGAATGGATGGTGCAGGCGTCGCGGAAGAACAACAAGGCCGTGCAAATGGGGACGCAGCGTCGCAGTTCGCCGGCGACGATCGCGGCGATGCAGGAGCTTCGCGAAGGGGCGATCGGCCGGGTGTACTGTGCTCGCTGTTGGTACGCGGCCAATCGCGGGCCGATCGGCAAGGGAAAGCCCGCGCCGGTGCCGCCGTATCTCAACTACGACCTCTGGCAAGGCCCCGCGCCGCGCGTGCCGTATCTCGACAACCGCGTCCACTACAATTGGCACTGGTTCTGGCACTGGGGCAACGGCGAACTGGGGAACAACGGCGTCCACACGCTCGACCTGTGCCGCTGGGGCTTGGGCGTGGATTTCCCGATCCACGTGGCGTCGAGCGGCGGGCGATACGCCTTCGAGGACGATCAGGAAACGCCCGACACCCACACCGTCACGTTCGAGTTCGCCAACCGCTCGTCGATTTCGTGGCAGTGCCTGAGCTGCAATCGCAACGAGAACAGCTTCGTGAAGTTCTACGGCGAAAAGGGATCGCTGTCGCTGGAGCCGAACGGCGGGTACGTGATCCACGACGACAACAACAAGGAAGTGAAGAAGGTTCCCGGCACGGGCGGCGGCGAAACCGAACACGTCGCCAACTTCATCGCCGCCATCCGCGACAACCAGCCGCTGCGGCTGAATCAGGAAATCCTCGAAGGGCACAAGAGCACGCTGCTCTGCCACCTCGGCAACATCGCCCACCGCACGGGAAAAACCTTGAAATGCAACCCGGAAGACGGCCACATCCTGAACGACGCCGACGCCATGAAGCTCTGGCGTCGCGATTACGAGCCGGGGTGGGAACCGAAGGTGTGAGGCGACCAACCTCGCAGTGTAGCCCGCTCTCGCCGAGAGCGGGCTACGTTACTCCGCGCTGAACGCGTACCTGCAAACGTGCCGATACGTGTCGCCCGGTTTGAGAATGCTAGACGGGAAATTCGGGTGATTGACCGAATCGGGGAACACCTGCGTTTCGAGGCACACGGCGCTTCGCTGCTTGTACGTCTGGCCCCCTTTCCCTTTCGCCCCCTTCAGGTGGTTGCCGGTGTAGAGTTGCACGCCGGGTTGGTCGGTGAACACGATCATCACGCGGCCTGACTTCGGGTCGCGAAGCTTCGCGATCTGCGAGACCTTTCCCGGCGTGTGCTTGAGCACGTAGTTGTGATCGAACCCGAACGCTTCGGTCTTGATCAACGGTTCGATGCCGTCGCCGAGCCGCGTTGGTTTCCGCAGGTCCAGCGGCGTGCCGGCCACGGACGCGAACTTGCCGGTCGGGATTTGTGTCTCATCGGTCGGCGTGTACGTTTCCGAGTCGATCGTCAGGTCGTGATCGAGAACCGTGTCGGAGCCGGCTCCGGAGAGGTTGAAGTAGCTGTGGTTGGTCAAATTCACCGGCGTCGGCTTGTCCGTCGTCGCGGCGTATTCGATCCGAAGTTCGTTCTTGTCGGTGAGCGTGTACGTCACCGTGACGTCGAGCTGGCCGGGATAGCCTTCCTCGCCGTCGGGACTGGAATACGTGAACCGCACTGCGGGGCCAGCGTCGCTCGGCGCGGCGGCGGCCTTCCACAGAACCTTGCTCAGACTGCGTTTGATTCCGCCGTGGAGGTGATTCGGTCCGTTGTTCACGGCGAGCTGATAAGTCTTGCCGTCGAGCGTGAACTTGCCGCCGGCGATCCGGTTCGCGACGCGACCGGTCGTGCAGCCGAAATACTGGTTGGCGTCCGATTCGTATCCCGTCACGCTGTCGAACCCCAGCACGACATCGGCCAACTTGCCGTTCTTGTCCGGCACCTGCAGGTCCACCAGCGTCGCCCCGTAGTTCGTCACGGTCGCGATCGCTCCACGAGAGTTTTTGAGTACGTACAATTCGGAGTCGACCCCGTCCGCCGTCTTCCCAAAACTCCTCGGCCCCTGAACCTCCGCCTGCGTTGCTCCCACTGTCGCCGACATGACGATGACTCCCCAGATGATGCTGCCAAATGAAATGCCCTGCATGCCCGATGCTCCTTCGAAACCGGTCGGATTTCCGGTGCGACAGCATACGCGGGCCGTGGTCGGTTTGCCATCAAGCCCGCTCGGACGGCGTGTTGGATTGAACTTTGTCGAACTAGCGTGACCTGCTACCTTCCGACTTGTGATCGTTGCACGTCCGAAATCGTCATCCCTCGTCCATGCCAACCACCCAAGATCAGCTTCGCGAACTGCTCGACCAGCGGATCCTTGTCCTCGACGGGGCGATGGGGACGATGGTGATGCGGCACAAGCTGAGCGAAAGCGACTTCCGCGGCGAGCGGTTTCGGGGGCATCCGAAGGACCTGCGCGGGTGCTTTGACGTTCTGTCGCTCACACGGCCCGACTTGATCGCGGACATCCACCGGGAGTATTTCGCGGCCGGGGCCGACATCGTCGAGACCGACACGTTCAACGCGCAGGCCGTGTCGATGGCCGACTATCGGCTCGAACCGTTTTGCTACGAGATGAACCAGGCGGCGGCTTCCATCGCGCGGCGCGTGGCGGATGAAGTCACGAAGCGGAACTCGCGCAAACCGCGGTTCGTGGCGGGATCGATCGGCCCGATGAACCGGTCGCTGGCCCTGTCGCCCGATCCCGTGAACGAACCGGGCAAGCGGGCGGTCACGTTCGACGAGGTCGTGGCCGCGTACTCCGATCAGGTTCGCGGGCTGATCGACGGCGGCGTGGACCTGCTGCTTCCCGAAACATCGTTCGACACGCTGAACATGAAAGCGTGCCTGTTCGCGATCGCGCAGATGTTCGAGCAGACCGGCCGATCGTTACCGGTGATGGTGTCGGGGACGGTGTTCGAGCAAGGCGGCGGCACGACGCTGCACGGGCAGTCGATCGAAGCGTTCTGGGCGTCGGTGTCGCACTTCCCGATGCTCAGCGTGGGATTCAACTGCGCCGTCGGTCCCGAAAAAATGCGGCCGTGGATCGAGCGGCTGTCGGACCTCGCCCCGAATTACGTCTCGTGCTACCCCAACGCCGGCCTGCCGAACGCGCTGGGCGAATTCGACATGACGCCCGACCAGATGGCCGGCTACCTGCGCGAATTCGCCGCCAACGGATTCGTCAACTTCGTCGGCGGCTGCTGCGGCAGCACGCCGGACCACATCCGAGCCATCGCGCAGGCGGTCGAGGGCCTGCCGCCGCGGCGTATCCCGGCGGCATCGCACTTCTCGACCTACGCGGGAAAGGAACGGCTCGAAGTCCGTCCCGAATCGACCTTCGTGATGATCGGCGAACGGACGAATGTGACCGGTTCGCGCAAGTTCGCGAAGCTGGTGCTGTCGGGCGATTACGACGCCGCCGTCGACGTGGCTCGCGAGCAGGTGCGCGGCGGCGCCAACATGCTCGACGTGAACGTGGACGAAGCGCTCCTCGACGGACCCGCCGCGATGACCGCGTTCATCAACCGGTTGGTCCCTGACCCCGAGATCAACAGAATCCCGATCATGGTGGACAGCTCCAACTGGGCCGTGATTGAAGCGGGGCTGAAATGCCTCGACGGCAAAGGCGTGGTCAATTCGATCAGCCTGAAGGAGGGCGAGGCGAAGTTCCTCGAGCAGGCCCGCAAAATTCGTCGCTACGGCGCGGCTGTCGTGGTCATGGCCTTCGATGAACAGGGTCAGGCGGTGACGGCGGACCGCAAGTTCGAGATCGCCGCGCGATCGTACAGGCTGCTCACCGACGTCGTGGGCTTCGCGGGCGAAGACCTGATCTTCGACCCCAACATTCTCACCGTCGCCACCGGGCTGGAGGAACACAATGACTACGCGGTCGCGTTCTTCGAGGCCACGCGGCGGATCAAGGCGGCGTTCCCGCTGGCGAAGGTGTCCGGCGGCGTGAGCAACGTGTCGTTCGCGTTCCGGGGCAACGACTTCGTGCGCGAAGCGATCAATTCGGCGTTCCTCTACCACGCGATCAAATCGGGTCTCGACATGGGGATCGTCAACCCGGGGCAACTCGCGGTGTACGAGGACATCCCGAAGGACCTGCTGGAACTGGTCGAAGACGTGCTGCTGAACCGCCGCCCCGATGCCACCGAGCGCCTCGTCGCGTTCGCCGAGACCGTCAAGCAACGCGGGAAGTCGACCGGCCCGAAAACTGACGATGCGTGGCGATCGGGAACCGTCGAAGAGCGGCTGACTCACGCACTCGTCCACGGCATCGTCGATTTCATCGACTGGGACACCGAAGAGGCGCGGCTCAAGTTCGACAAGCCGCTCGACGTGATCCAGGGTCCGTTGATGGCCGGGATGAATGTCGTCGGCGATCTGTTCGGCTCGGGAAAGATGCTGCTCCCGCAAGTCGTGAAGTCGGCTCGCGTGATGAAAAAAGCCGTGGCTTGGCTGCTGCCGTTCATGGAAGCCGAGAAAGCCCGTGCTGGCGTCGCTGCACAAGCTCGCGGCAAGATCGTGCTCGCCACCGTCAAGGGAGACGTCCACGACATCGGCAAGAACATCGTCGGTGTCGTGCTGGCGTGCAACAACTACGAAGTCATCGACCTCGGCGTGATGGTGCCGTGCGAACAGATTTTGCAGACGGCGAAGGACAGCGGGGCGCAGATCATCGGCCTGTCGGGACTCATCACGCCGTCGCTCGACGAGATGGTTCACGTAGCCCGCGAAATGGAACGGACCGGTTTTTCCGTGCCCCTGCTGATCGGCGGCGCGACCACCAGCAGCAAGCACACGGCCGTGAAAATCGCTCCGCAGTACCACGAGTCCGTCGTCCACGTCCTCGACGCCTCGCGAGCCGTCGGCGTGGTCAACAATTTGATGAACCCCGATCGCAAGCCCGCCTTCGATGCCGAAGTCCGCGCCCTGCAAGATCGCGACCGCCGCAATTTCGAGGACCGCCAGCAACGCCACCTCGTGCCGTATGCCGAAGCGTGCCGCAAGAAATTTCAAACCGACTGGGCCACCGTTGACATCCCCACGCCGTCGTTCCTCGGTGTCCGACAGCTTCTGAATTTCCCGCTGAGCGAAATCGTCCCGTACATCGACTGGACTCCCTTTTTCCAGACGTGGGAACTCCGCGGCCGTTACCCCGACATCCTCCGCGACCCTACGATCGGGGAAGAGGCTTCCCGCCTGTTCGACGACGCCCAGCGACTCCTCTCGCAAATCGTCCGCGAACAATGGCTGACCGCGAACGCCGCCTACGGTTTCTGGCCCGCGAATGCCGAGGGGGATGACGTAATCGTCTGGCGGACAGATGACGTGCGGGATGCGGAGCGCGGAGTGCGGAGTGCCGCCACACATTCCACACTCCACACTCCGCACTCCGCGCTCGTTCGCTTCCACTTCCTCCGCCAGCAGTGGGAACGCCAGGGCCAACGCGAATTCCGGTCGCTGGCCGATTACATCGCCCCAGCCGATTCCGGGCGGACCGACTACCTCGGCGCGTTCGCGGTCACGGCGGGAGTCGGCATCGAAGCGGTGGTCGAACGATTCGAGAAGGATCACGACGACTACCACGCGATCCTCACCAAAGCGCTCGCCGACCGGTTGGCCGAAGCGTTCGCGGAACTGCTTCACGCGCGGGTCCGTCGCGAGTGGGGATACGGAGCCGGTGAGGACCTGTCGAACGCCGACTTGATCGACGAAAAGTATCGCGGCATCCGGCCCGCTCCCGGTTACCCCGCCTGCCCGGACCACACCGAAAAGCGCCCGCTGTTCGATCTGCTTCACGCCGAAACCCACACCGGCATCCACTTGACCGAGGGCTACGCCATGTACCCCGCCGCCAGCGTGAGCGGCTTCTACTTCGCCCACCCGCAAGCCCGCTACTTCGCCGTGGACAGGATCACGAAGGACCAAGTCGAAGCCTACGCCGTCCGCAAGGGCATCCCGCTGGCCGAAGCCGAACGCTGGCTGTCACCGAACCTCGGTTACGATCCGCGCTGATCGAGCAAGCGTTGACACACGATCGCGCGTGATTTGCCGCTGACGCGCGCGAAAATCAGGGTGCCGCGGGTGGTGCCGGGGAGAGGCAACTTGCGGCGGATGGCGTCGGCGTGGATGGGGATGTGGCGGCATTTGATTTCCACGTCGCCGAAGTTTGATCCGCGGAAGAAATCGCGCACAGCCCGATCGTTGTTCGGCAGGTTGGCGAGCACCTCGAAACCGCGCACGAACGGGGAGGCGATTTCGCGGTCGCTCGTGAGGTATTCTTCCGCGGCATCGAGGCGGTGCACGTCAAGGTGCTCGGCGAGCACATCAACCAGCCCCGCGCGCACGACGGCAGGGTCGGGATCGAAGACGTAGCGAAGCGGCTCGCTGAAATCGACCACGGCGGCCAGCGGATCGCCGGTGAGTGTGGCTCCGTTGGGAAGCGCGGTCGCGCGCCATGCGGTCGCGCCGGCGAGTTCACCGAACCACACGGTCGCCTCCTTGCACTCGCCGTCGAGGCTCACTAGTTCGATCTCTGTGCCACGAAACTTGCCGCCGAAGTTGGCGGCCGGGCTGAGTTTGATCGCGCCGCCGCGAAACTCACGAGTCAGTCGTTGCAGGAATTCCAAGCCGGGAACGTAGTCCTCAACCCGCACGACGCGTCCCGTCGCGCCGCGGCCGGCTCGACGATCGGGGTCGATGTGTACGAATCCCTCGCGGCTCGTGAGCTGTTCGACATCCGCGCACACCGCCATCACGCGGTCGGATCGGCCGTAGGCATCGGCGTTCCAGCGCGCGCGCAGGCAATTCTCTGGCCGCACGTCCACCGCGATCACGTCGCATCGCTCGGCGAGTGCGATCGCATCGGCCCCGATGCCACAGCAGAAGTCCCAGACCAATCTCCCCTCGCCCCCGAAGGGGGAGAGGGGTTGGGGGTGAGGGGCGGGCGTTGATGAACTAGCCTTGCTCGTAACCCCCCGGGCCGCCCCTTCGTAAGGTGGGGAGACGCCGGCGAACCGCCGGGCCTTGTGCCTCGCCACCGCTTCTGACGTCGCCTGTTCCAGTCCCTGCCGGTCGAACCACATCGCGTCGGATCGTGAGAATTTCACGATTGCCTTCCGCCGCAATTCGTGCAGCGACACGGCGGCTCGCACCAGCCGGTCGGGGAATTCGGCTCGGAGCCGAGTCTGCACCTGCAATTCGGACCCGCTCCCGGACGCTTCGGCGACGAGGTCCAACACGCGCGGGTTGGTCCGCAGCTCGTGCAACGTCTCCCAGTCGTCCCAGCGTCGATTCGGCATGATGCCGCGATTATCGCGGCCCAGCCGGACTCTCCGCCACCAACACCGACGAAGAATCTTCGGCGGCGAGTGGGATCAGCGTGAGTTGCAAGTCTGTGCCGGAGTCGGCAGCGACGGTGATGCGTCGCGGCTGACCGTCGGCCGGTGCGTGCAGTTGGACAAACGCCATCGCAGTGCCGCGGAGTTTGAGTTCGAGGACTGCTCCCCTCGCCCCTTGGGGGAGAGGGGTCGGGGGTGAGGGGTCCGCACACCAAGCGGTCGTCGTCGGTCCCGACAGCGTGACATCGCCCAACCGGCCGTGCAGCGAGAGCGAGCGGTAGCCGCCGGTTGCGATGTCATCACGCGACTCCGTGCGGCCCGCTTCCCACACCGCGATCGACCAGCGACGGAACAACTCGGCGAATGGGACTCCGGCGGCGTGTTCGATGTTGGCGCGACCGCGATGCGGCGAGTGAATCAGGTCGCGCAGGAAATCGTCGCCGAACTGGTCTACGCACCACTGGAGAAACAAGTACGACGCGCCGCGGCAGCCGGGGTCGCGCCACAGCCCGGCGCGAGCGGCATCGGGGACGACCAGCGGAGCCGACGCCGGGTCGCGCAGGTAGCGGGCGATCCGGTGGTCAAGGTTTGACCAGCCGGCGTGATGCCGCTGCTCGGCGACGTGAGCGATGGATTCGGTCAGCCAATCCTCTTCGTCGGGAACCCGCTTGCCTGTCGCCTCGCGCCGCCAGCGTTCGCTGAAGCAGACCGCGTGCGTGTACTCGTGAGCCAGCAGCGTGTGCAGGTGCTCGCCGCGCGAGACGACTTGCGAGTTGAGGTAGATCACGTCCGCGTGGCTGCCGAACGGCGGCGACGCCTCGCGCCGGAAGTCGCTGGCGCGAACGAAGCCCCCCAGCGACTGACCTGCGGACACGCGGTCGAGCACGCGGGTCAGCAGCACCGCGAGCTTGCCGTCGCCATCCACGTCTGCATGCGTACCGAGCAGTTCGCGGCAGCGGGGGATGATCCGGCTCTCCAGCAGACTCGCGATTTCGTCGGCGGTGTCTTGCGTCGTCTGGTCGAAGGGTTGCTGTTGGTCAAGGAACACGCGCACCGACTCCGATTCGGAGGCGACTCGACCGGTGACTCGCGCGTAGCTCGCGGCATCGTCGTACGAACCGGGACCGACGTGGATGTCGAATGCACGGCAAGGATTCGCTCCTCCCTCTCCCCTCAGGGGAGAGGACTGGCGTGAGGGAGCTGAGACAGTCGGACCGGCTGTTTGCACCGGCGGGACGCCGGTGCCACGGACGGCGAGGAATTCAAGATTCTCGCGACGCGCGGACCCCTCACCCCCGACGCCTCTCCCCCAAGGGGCGAGGCGAGTGGACTTTTCACACGCGACGCCGTGAGCCTGCGGGCGCGCGATTGGCTCTGCCTCCAGGCGCACGCAAAGTGTTTTCGTCGCGTCTCCCAGACTGCTGACGATGAGGAGGTAGCGCTGCCGGTCGCTGCCGGCGAGATCGAACGCAGCGCGGTCGCTGTCAACGGGGATGACATGCCATGTGCCGGGAGTCAACCAGGCGAGCAAAGCGATGGAGTGCGGGGCGTCGTCTCGCGGCCGGAGGTGCATCGCACAGACGAGTACCAGCCCACACAAACCGATGACAAAACGCGAGGCCACGCGGCACTCCTTGCCGGTTGAAGCGTGACAGGCTGGGGCCGAATCTGCCGAAATCGGATTCCTTCCGACTCCCGTCCGTCGGCACAGCGGCGGACATCAGGATTCATCGACAACGCGGCAGCCGGAGATGCACCTCAACTCACACGGTTGCCCGCACCTCGTTCACTTCGTTCCCTTCGTTGCCTTTTGTTCACGACCGTTTTGAACAGAAGGAAACGAAGGAAACGAAGCCGGGCCGATGGGCGGTGCGGGACTGGTTGGATCGATCCGGAAGTGTGTGAGGTGATCACCTGTCAGAATCCGTTCACAGCCGTCCGCTCGATTGCCATGAAAGTCCGATGGAGGCGAATTGGCGAAGTCACTACGATACGACCCAAACTGGAAATCGTTGTCCGCGAGGTTGTGATGCCGCGTCGTCTGTGTGTTCTGATTTGTTCCGTTCTAACATTGGCCTCCGTCACCGGGGTCGTAGTCCCTTCGCACAAAAAGGGGACCGACTACCTGCGAGACCTCCAGACGGCAGCCATCGCCAGCGGCAAGTCGGATGTCGGCCACTGGGGGCCCAAGCCGGACAACTACACGGCGTGGTCGTCGCATACCAACCGGCTGATTCCCGTGTACACATTTGGCACGCGCGGCGGCGGGTCGGGGATCGACGTGACGAATTACACCGGCAGCCACAGCCCGTATCGCAGTGAGTCTGAACTGAAGCGGATTTACGGCCGGATGCCGACCAACACACTGAATCCTGACGCCGAATACATGGATCAGACGAACATCGCGGACATCCAGCGAGCGGCCCTGGCGAGCGGCCGGAAGTACATCTTCCTCGTCATTTTCGACGGCATGGACTGGCAGACAACTCTGGCGGCGGCGATCTACAACGCAGGGCGGGTACAGTACACCGAGGGACGCGGATCAGGGACGCATTTTCAAAACTACACGGCCGACGGGACCACGCAGTTCGCGTTCATGTGTACGAGTCCGCACAACGACAAGACCGACAACGATGTCGATCAGCAAACCGTGAAGAATCCCGGCGGGAAGCTACCCGGCGGGTACAACGTGTCGAAAGGCGGTCCGACTCCGTGGACGCCCGGCAACGATGGACCGTACGTCATCGCGCAGAGCGAATTCGGAAAGCAGAACTCGGGAGAGCACGCGTACACGGACTCGTCGAGTGCGGCCACGTCGATGACGGCGGGGATCAAGACGTACAACAACGCGATCAACGTCGGCCCGAGCGGCGAACCCGTGGCGACGGTGGCTCACGATGCGCAGGCGTTGGGGTACGGCGTCGGAGTCGTCTCGAGCGTGCCAATCAGTCACGCGACGCCCGCCTGCGCCTACGCTCACAACGTGGACCGCGATGACTATCAGGATCTGACGCGGGACCTTGTTGGATTGCCGTCGGTCGCGCATCCCGAACGGCCGCTGCCGGGCGTGGACGTGCTGATCGGCGGCGGGTGGGGAGTCGTCAAAAAAGAGGACAAGGGTCAGGGAAAGAATTTCGTTCCCGGCAATCAGTGGATCACCGACGAGGACCTGAAAAGAATCGACGTGAACGCCCGCGGGCCGTTCGCACGGTATGTCATGGCTCAACGCACGCCCAGCCAGCGCGGCGGAGCCGTCTTACAAGCCGCAGCCGATCTCGCCGCGAAGGAAGGGCATCGGCTGTTCGGTTTCTTCGGCGTTGCAAACGCGAACGGTCACCTGCCGTTTCAGACCGCGGACGGCGACTATCAACCTGCATACGGACGCAAGCTCACGGCCGAAAAGTACACGCCCGCCGACATCAAGGAGAACCCGACGCTCGCCGAGATGACTACCGCCGCGTTGACCACGCTCAGCCATCTGCCGCAGGGTCGCAGCAAAGGTTTCTGGATCATGGTCGAGTCGGGCGATGTGGACTGGGCCAATCACGACAACAACCTCGACAATTCGATCGGAGCCGTCAACAGCGGCGACGCGGCGGTGAAAGTGATCACGGACTGGGTTGAGAAGCACAGCTCGTGGAAGGAATCGCTGCTGATCGTGACGGCGGACCACGGACATTATCTCGTGCTGGACAAGCCGGAGATGCTCGCAGGCGAAGGCAGCGGAAACGCGGCGGCAATAGACGCGACGCGATGAACCGGTTTCGCAGACGTGACAAGCCGAGACCACCCGGTCTAAGATCACCGCCGTTCGTTGGACCTCACTCTCCGGGAGACCTCACCATGCGGCTTTCGATTCGCGACCTGTTTGTCACCGCCCTGCTGCTCAGTCTGCCGATCGCCATCCAGGCGGCGGACAAGTCGGACACGTTTCTTAATGCGAAGGACGCCGGCCCTGACTTCTTGATTCAAGGCGAGTACGAAGGCCGGATTGGCGTAGAGTCAAAGCTCGGCGCGCACGTGATCGCCCTTGGCGACGGCAAGTTCGACGCGGTGCTGTACGCGAAAGGACTCCCCGGCGCCGGCTGGGACAAGACCAAAGTGCCGCTCAGGGGAGAAACGAAGGACGGTGTCGTGCAACTCACCGGCACAAACTTCACCGGGACAATCAAGGACGGCGTGTTCACGGGCAAGGGGGAAGACAACATCGAATTCAAGTTGCCGCGCGTTGAACGTCAGTCGCCGACGCTGGGAGCCAAGGCGCCGGAAGGGGCCATTGTGCTGTTCGATGGATCAAACACCGATGCCTGGCAGGGGGGCAAGCTGCAGGAAGGCAACCTGCTGGGCGTGGGCGGATCGACCAAGCAAAAGTTCAGGAGCTTCACTTTGCATCTCGAATTCCGCACGCCGTACATGCCCAAAGCTCGCGGTCAGGGACGCGGAAACAGCGGCATGTACTTGCTCGATCAGTATGAGTGCCAGATCCTCGATTCGTTCGGGCTGTCCGGTGAAAACAACGAGTGCGGCGGATTCTATTCGCTGGCCAAGCCGCTGGTAAACATGTGCCTGCCCCCCTTGTCGTGGCAGACCTACGACGTAGACTTCACGCAGGCCGTGTTCGATTCCGAGGGAAAGAAGATCAAGCCGGCCGTGGTCACGCTCCGACACAACGGAGTGGTGATCCACGACAAGCTGGAGTTGCCCAAGAACACCCCCGGCGGCCACGTGAACGACGAAAGCCAACCCGGCGCGTTGTTCCTGCAGGACCACGGTAACTCGGTGCACTTCAGGAACATTTGGATCGCGGAAAAGAAGTAACTGCGAGGACTCAGGCGAGCGTCAGCCCCCGGATTCCGTGAACTCACGAGGAGCTTTCGAGTGAACCACTACGTCGAACCGCTCGGCCGCCGCATCCTTGTTCGCAAGGACGAAGGCCGGACGAAAACTCGCGGCGGCATCGTCCTCCCGGACAAAGCCGAGATCCCCACGATCACCGGACGGATCGTCGAGATCAGTGCGCAGATCGAGAGCGATCCCGACTTTCCGGTTCGCAAGTACGACAAGGTGCTGTTCCATCCGAAGAACGCCATCCCGGTTGATCTGGAAGCGGACAATCTGCTGTTCGTCGTGCCGATCGACGACGTTGTCGCCGTGTTCCGCAAGTTGCCGAGTCCCAAGACCGCGAAAAAACCGGCAGATGACGCGGACGCCAAAGACAATTGATTCCGCATCGTGCTCGAAACGCGACGTCGTTCGTCCGACGATTTCGAACCGCACGGAGACTCAGCCCGTCGTCTGACCGCAAGCCTTGAGCAGCGATTCCTGCACGGACCAGTCGTGGTCGTACGAGAAGTCGCTCGGTTTTTCTCCGCGAATGATGCGGGCCATGTCGGCGGCATCGGCGACGTAGCGATCGAACTTCGGGAACCGGATGTCCTGATACCCCTTGCGGTACTCGCCGTGCGCCGCCGAGAGGGTGACGCGGGCGGACGGATTGTCGAGCGGCTGGATGTGAAACGTCCCCTCCGTTCCGCAGAGGACAAAGTGCCGCCGCTCGCCGCCGTCCACTTCCAGAGCACTCGCCTTCACCGAAGCCGTGGCGTTCGGGTACTCGAACACCGCCAGCATGTTGTCGAGCAGCCCGTCGTCGATCTTCGACGAATGCCGCGAGAAGGCATGCACGGCCGCCGGCTTGCCGAGCACTCCGACGACGAGATCGATCACGTGGCAACCCAACTCGAACATCAAGCCACCTTTGTACGGAATCAACTCGCCGCGCCCGGCCGCGGGGATTACCTTGCTCATCACGGTGTGAACCTCAAACACGTCGCCGAGCCACCCCTGCCGCAGCATCTCGCGAAGCAAGATGACGCCGGGGTTGTAGCGGTACATGTAGCCCATCTGGACCAGCAGTTTCTGCTTCGCCGCCGCGTCGAGGATTCGGCGGTACTGCGGCAGCGATTCGCCCGCGGGCTTGTCCAGATGCACGTGCTTGCCGGCCGCGATGCAGGCTTCGGCGTTGTCGAGCAAATCCCGCACGCGAGTCTCGACCGTGACCGCTTGCAGACCGGGCACGTTCAAAAATTGCTCGCGAGTCATCCACGGCAGGTCGCGATACGCCGCCTGCGATTCAGCCTGCCGACGCAACGCCGCGTCCGGCTCGACGATCCCCACGACCTCGTAGTCCGGCGATGCGCGGTACACGCCCAACTTCGACGCATGCGCGTGCCCAACACCGATCTGCCCGATCTTGATCCGCGGCTTCGCAGGTTTCGTTTCGTCTCCCGCGTAAAGCAGCGTCGCGGCCGACGACGTCGCCAGCAACGATCCGCCAACCTGGCACATCCAATTCCGACGCGAAGTTGTTTTCATCGGTTATCGCTCCTGTGTGAAGAATGGCCGTACGTTACCAGCCGCATCGCGGGACTGCACGCGATCCCCGATGGCGACGTGACTCGCCGCCTCCGACACGATGCCCATCGACACCCGCATCAAACGCGAGTTGCCGGACTGGAACATTCGGTGACGTGGACTGTTCTTCGTCTTCCGACTGAAGCCTGAAGCGCCGGCGAAGGATCAGCGACGTTGGGCCTTCGCTGGCGCTTCAGGCTTCGATGGAAACTCGCTCGCCGGCGAGGGCGTGCAACCACTCGGCCGCGCTGCGGCAACAAACGGAGATTTCGAGCAGGCCGTGGCTGCCGATCAACGCCAGCAGGGCACCGGCGGGTTGTTCCGCGTAGAACTTGGAAAGGCCCACGATCCGCTGACCCGCGATGTCGATGACGACTCGGCCCGCAATCGGCGCCAGCAGCGAGCCGTCGATGTTCGTGATCAGGTTACCGAAGGCATCTATCCACAGCACTTCGCCCACGATCCCGCCGGGTGTGACGACCGGTTCGGGAAGCCGCGTGGGCCGCAAGGCGTCGTCGAGCGGCGGTCCAAACTCGCCGAGATCGACTCCGCGGCTGATGTGGGCGGCAACCGGCGCGAGGATATCACGGCCGTGAAACGTCGACGACGGCGACGAACCGGCGGGAAGTTGCCTCCAGAATCGTGGCTCATCGAGGCGCACGGCCTGCGTCGGAGGATGCCGTTTGGCGACGCAGCCAAACAAGCCGTTGTCCGGCCCCACGAACCGTTGGCCCGCCATTTCCGCAGCCACGAGCCGCCGAGTGCTGCCGACGCCGGGATCGACGACCACGAGATGAATCGTCCCCCGAGGAAACAATTCGACAATGTCATTCAGGATCAACGCCGCCCGCGTCACGTCCTGCGCGGGCACTTCGTGCGTGACGTCGATCAACCGCACGTCCGGGTTGACGCGCAGAATCTCACCCTTCATCTGAGCGACGTAGCTGTCGCCTTGGCCGAAGTCGGTGGTGAGCGTGATGATGGCGTGCGGCATGGTTGACGGAGGTCGATCCATCCGCATCATGGTTCAGCCGCCATAAGCCATCAAGTGACGGGGTGGCCGTGGCTGGACCAAAGGGAAGCCACGGTGAAGCGATTCCGGGGCTTCGCTCCGCTCCAGCCCCGGCAAACCTGCGGCAGCCGATCAGCCCGCTCGGATCATCATGCTCCCGTCGAAATCGAATCTGACCTCCGCTCAAGACGGACTGCATCGGCGGTCGATATGCGCCTGATAGCAATTGCTCTGACCGCACTTCAAGGATGAGAGTTAGGCCGGCCGGAGAGAAGACATGCACGCATGGATACGGCTGCTGGCGATGACGGTGTCGTCGCTCGGCGTGGCGACGGCGCTCGCGGCCGAATTCCCCAGCGGTCCGATTCGCCCGACATCAGTCTCCGCCAACCGGCCGAATCCGCCGACTAAGCGTGCCTCGGTGAAACCGGCAGTCGCGGCAGCCTACTCGCCGCTTCCTCCGCATCGCGGACCTGCTCTTTCAAAGGTCAGTGGAACGCTCTTCAAAACCGATTCGAGTGCCACGGGCGGCTTGTCCGCTCGTGCGACGCCAGGCGACGCTCGTACGGGCAGCAAGCAACCAGTGGCACCGGTGCGAGGTCTTGAATCCGGTTCACATCACCGGTCGCCAATCCAATTGGCATCTGCCGAAGTCGAACACTCGCCGCCGCGGCCCGCGACGATTGAGCCTCCGGTGGCGTCCCACGTCGCTGGTCAAGTTCTCCCCTCTCCCCTTGGGGGAGAGGGGTTGGGGGTGAGGGGTGGTGAATCGCTCTTGGCCACCGAATTGACGACCTATCCGATCGACCTCGGCACCGCGTTGCAACTGGCCGATGCGCAGAATCCACAGGTGGCGTTCGTGCGCGAACGCGTGACGCAGGCTTGGGCGCAGCAACAGGCCGCCGAAACGCTCTGGATTCCGACGCTGCGTGGCGGCGTGTCGTTCACCGAACACAACGGCACGTTGCAAGAAACGCCGGGCCGGGTCATCGACACGCATCGTTACTCCGTTCAAACCGGAGCCGGCGCCGCGGCGTTTGGAGCCGGACCGCCGATGCTGCCGGGGCTGGCCGCCGATTTCCATCTGGCCGACGCCATGTTTCAGCCGCTGGCCGCGCGGCGAGCCACCGACGCTCGACGAGCCGCCTCCGCCGCCGCGACGAACGACCTGCTGCTGGACGTCGCGCGAGCCTACTTCGACCTGTTGCGATCGTCGGCCGACGTGACCATCGCCGGTGAGTTGCAACAAAACACGAAGCATCTCGCCGGGCTGACCGAGGCCTACGCCCGCACCGGCACGGGCCTGCAGGCGGATGCCGACCGCTTGCATACGGAAACCTCGCTGCGTCACAACGAGTTCGTGCGCGCCGAGGAATCGGTTTGGGTCGCGTCGTCGCGACTCGTCCGCCTGCTGCATCTCGACCAGAGCACGATCCTCCAGCCCGTCGGCTCCGACCTCGTGCCGCTCGAACTCGTGTCAGCCGCGACGCGCCTGGCCGATTCGCTGGAGATCGCCCGCTCGTGGCGACCGGAGTTGATTGAGAATCAGAATCTGCTGAGCGAAGCGCACGCCCGCGCTCAGCGAGAAAAATACGCTCCGCTCGTGCCGACGTTGTCGCTCGGCCTGAGCTACGGCGGGTTCGGCGGTGCCGGAACTGGCAGCAATTCATACTTCAACGACCGGACCGATTTCCAGGCGATGGCTTACTGGCAACTCCGCAGCCTCGGGTTGGGCGACCAAGCCGCCCGGCGCGAACGCTTGTCGCAGGTGCGGCAGGCAGGCCATCGGCAGGACGCGATCGCAGACCAGGTCGCGCAGGAAGTCACTGAAGCCTACGCGGCGTGGCGCTCGCGGGCGCGCCAGATCGAACCGGCCGAGCAGGGTGTCCGGGCGGCCAAGGCGTCGTACGATCGAAATCTGGAACGCATCAAGGGGGGACAGGGTTTGCCGATCGAAGTGCTGCAGTCGATCCAGGCACTCGCCGCCGCCCGCCGGGAGCACGCCCGAGCCATCACCGACTTCAACGCGGCTCAGTTCGCCCTGCACCGCGCGACCGGGTTGTGCCTCAGCGATCTACCGACATCGCCCGCCGCAGCCGTTCCCGACCCGATCGAAACCAAATGACGAATGACGAAGGACCCAATGACGAAGGAATTCCGAATGACGAATGACGAAGAATGGCCGAGCATCGGCAGAACTCCGCGCGGTCGCGTGCGGTCATTCAGGCGTACGACGCACTTTGCGACTGGCCGGTGCCCTTGTAGCCCGCTCTCGCCGAGAGCGGTGCCGGCGGCCGACGTCTATCGGTCGACCGCTCTCGGCGAGAGCGGGCTACAGTGCAAAATGCCTCGTGCGCCTTCGTCATTCGAGCTTCGTCATTCCTTCGTCATTCGGTATTCTGTCATTCGTCATTTCCACCGACTCCACCTGCCGTCTCTCAACCTACGGACACCGCGATGGGCCTGATCATTGCCGCCTTGCGTCGCCCGATCACCGTGCTGGTCGGGATGGTCGCGATCGCGCTCGGGTGCTGGATGGCCGTGCAGCGGATGTCGGTGGACATCTTCCCGAGCCTCAATCTGCCGGTGATCTACGTCTGCCAACCGTACGGCGGCATGGACCCGGCTCAGATGGAGGGGCTGCTCACCAACTACTACGAATACCACTTCCTGTACATCGGTGGCATCCATCACGTCGAATCGAAGAATGTGCAGGGAACGGCGATCATGAAACTCGTGTTCCACCCGAACACGAACATGTCGCAGGCCATCGCCGAAACGATCGCGTACGTCAACCGGTCGCGGGCGTTCATGCCGCCGGGGACCGTGCCGCCGTTCGTGATGCGATTCGACACCGGCAGCGTTCCCGTCGGGTGCCTCGTGCTGTCGAGCGACACGCGGACGCTCGGCGAGATTCAGGACCTGGCGTTGTTTCGCGTGCGGCCGACGTTTTCGAGCCTGCCGGGCGTGTCCGCGCCGCCGCCGTTCGGAGGCAGCCAGCGCACGGTCGTCGTGCGAGTCGATCCCGACCGGCTGCGGGCGTACCAGGTGTCACCCGAAGATGTGTTGAAAGCGCTCGCGTCGGGGAACACGATCAGCCCATCCGGCAACGTGCAGATCGGCGACACTTACCCCATCGTGCCGGTCAACGCGCTGGTCAAGCACGTGGACGAACTCGGCAACGTCCCCGTGCGGTCGGAACACGGGCGCGTCGTCTACCTGCGAGACCTCGGCCGCACCGAAGATTCGTCGGACATGACGACCGGTTACGCGCTGTTCAACGGCCGACGGTCAATTTACATCCTCGCGAACAAGCGAGCCGAAGCGTCCACGCTGGACGTCGTCAAGCACATCAAAGCCGCGCTGCCGGACATGCAGAAGGCGCTCCCGGACGACATCAAGGTCAGTTTTGAATTCGACCAAAGCCCGATCGTGATCGACGCCATCCGCGGCTTGCTGACGGAAGGCGCTCTTGGCGCGATCCTGACCGGGCTGATGGTACTGATCTTCCTGCGCGACTGGAGGTCGGCGATCGTCGTCGTCGTCAACATCCCGCTCGCCATCGCCGCGGCGGTGATCGGCCTGTGGTTGACGGGGCACACGATCAACGTGATGACCTTGTCAGGGCTGGCCCTCGCGGTCGGCATCCTCGTGGATGAAGCGACGGTCGAAATCGAAAACATCCACACACAGTTCGTGCGCAGCAACTCGATCGCCGTGGCCGTGCGGCGCGGCAACCTGCAAACGGCCGTCCCGCGGCTGCTGGCGATGCTCTGCATCCTCGCCGTATTCGCTCCGTCGGTGTTCATGCAAGGCGCGGCGAAGGGGCTGTTCGTACCGCTCTCGCTCGCCGTCGGCTTCGCGATGATCGCATCGTACATTCTGTCAAGCACCCTCGTGCCGGTCCTGTGCGTGTACCTGCTGCGGCATCACGGGTTTGAAAGCACGGGGCAAACGGTACCCCCCCCGCTCCCTCTTCTAAAGGAGGGGATAAACACGACCGACTTCTCCCCCCCTTTAGAAGAGGGGGCAGGGGGGGTTACGACCGGCGAACAGGCTCAGACTTCCGAAGTCTCGAAGACTTCGGAAGTCTCTTCAGGGTCGGGCGAACAGCGTTGGCTCCGCGCCGCGTACCTTGCACTCGTGCGGGGCCTTGTCACGGCGCGCGGCATCGTCGTCCCCGCGTACCTTGTCGCCAGCATCGCGTTCGTGTGGGTGTTCGGCCAGCGGCTGGGGCTGGACATCTTTCCGTCCGTCGGAGCCACAGAGTTTCGGCTGCGCCTGCGCGCACCGGACGGCACGCACTTCGACCGCACCGAACAGATCGCGATCGAGGCCCTCGACCTGATCGCCGCCGAGGCGGGCCGCGACAAGATCGACCGGACGCTCGGATACGTCGGCACCGTGCCGACGACTTACCCGATCAACTCGGTCTACCAGTGGTCGCGCGGGCCGGAGGAAGCGATTCTCCGCATCAAGCTCAAGCCGCGCTCCGGCGTGGACGTGGCCGCGCTCCAGGAACGGCTGCGAGGCCGCTTTGCCGAGAAGTTGCCCGAGACGCGGGTGTCGTTCGAGGCGTGCGACATCGTCAACGAGGTGATGAGTCTCGGGTCGCCGACGCCGGTCGAGGTCGCCGTGATCGGTCCGAGCATGGCCGACAACCGCGCCCATGCCGACAAGGTCGCGACCGAACTCGCGAAGATCAGCGGCCTGCGCGACGTGCAGTTCAAGCAGTCGCTCGATTACCCAACGGTCGAAATCCGCGTCGATCGCGAGAAGGCCGGGCTGAGCGGTGTCACGGTGGACGAAGTCGCCCGGTCTCTCGTCACGGCCACGTCGTCCAGTCGGTTCGTGCTGCCGAACTTCTGGCCCGATGCCAAAACCGGCATCGGCTATCAGGTGCAGATCGAAATCCCCCGCACTGCCATTTCATCGACGGCTCAGCTTGCCGCCGTGCCGGTCAAACGAACCGGAAGCGACCAGCTCCTGCTGCGCGACGTCGCCGTCGTCGAACCCGGTAAGATGCCCGGCCAGTTCGACCGCTACAACATGAAGCGCGAGATCGGGATCGCCGCGAACATTTCCGGGCGCGACCTCGGCAGCATTTCGAACGACGTGACTGCCGCACTGAAACGGGCCGGCGAAGCTCCGAAAGGCGTGACCGTGGCAGTGCGCGGCCAGACGCCGCCGCTCAACGAATTGTTCTCCGGCTTGCGAACCGGACTGGCCCTCGCGGTGGTGGCGATCTTTCTCCTGCTCGCGGCGAACTTTCAATCGCTGCGCCTGCCGCTGGTCGCCGTCTCGACCGCGCCGGCCGTGCTGGTCGGAGTCATCGTGATGCTGAAGCTGACCGGGACGACGCTCAACATTCAATCGTTCACTGGCGCGATCATGGCTCTCGGCGTGGCGATGGCCAACGCGATCCTGCTGCTGACGTTCGCCGAGGAACGCCGTCGCAGCGGCCTCGACGCGCCCGCCGCCGCCGCGTCCGCGGGCGAATCGCGCCTGCGGCCGATCCTGATGACCAGCTTCGCCATGACCGCCGGCATGTTGCCGATGGCGATGGCACTCGGCGAGGGTGGCGATCAGGCGGCTCCGCTCGGTCGCGCCGTGATCGGCGGCCTCGTCGCCGCGACCATCGCCACGCTGTTCCTGCTTCCGGCGGTGTTCGCCCTCGTCCAGCGCCGCGCCCCCGTCCGATCCGCCTCGCTCGACCCGGCCGATCGCGACAGCGCGAATTACGACCCCAGCTTCGAGAAGGAGGGTGGGTGATGGGATTGCAGATTTTCGATTTTCGATTGCCGATTGAAAACGCCGGATCGACCGCGCGATGGATTTCTCCCCTCGCCCCTTTGGGGAGAGGGGTCGGGGGTGAGGGGTCGCCGGCACAACTGCCCGGTCGGGGTGGCACGCCCAGAGCGCAGCGATGGGCGTGGAAGCACAACGCCGTGCCCACGCCCTTCCCGTTGGTCAGGGCATGCCACCCCATGATGTTCCTGGTGCCACTGATCCTGACGGTTGCGTTCACCGGCTGCGACCGCACCACGTCCACACCGACATCGACCGCGCCGACGACTTCCGCACCGACCGTTCTCAAAGTCACCACCGTCAAGCCGACCAAGACAACGCTCCGGCGGATCACCGAACAGCCCGGCCGGGTCGAAGCGTTCGAGGCCGCGCCGCTGTTCGCGAAGGTGGCCGGTTTCGTGGACAAGGTTCATGTGGACCTCGGCGACAAGGTCGAAGCGGACCAGTTGCTGGTCGAACTTTCCGTGCCCGAACTGCAGGACGAATTGAAACGCAAGCTCGCGCTGCAGGCTCAAGCGGCCGCGGAGGTCGTGCAGGCGAACGCGTCGATCCGCGCGGCCCAGGCGTCCGAAGCGACGGCCAAGGCGGGCATCACCGAAGCGCAGGCGGGCATCGAACGGTCGGACGCGCTGTGCGGCAAGGCGCAGGACGAATTCAAGCGCTTCGAACAGCTCGGCAAGTCCGACGCCGTCACGCCGCTCCTGGTCGAAGAAAAACGGAGCGCGTTCAAAGCCGCCGAAGCAACGTGCCGCGAAGCCCATGCGAAGCTGACGTCGGCTCAGGCGGCGGCGACCGAACACGCGTCGCTCGTCGACAAAGCCAAGGCCGATGCGACCGCGGCCGAGGCCCGCGTGCGAGTCGCCGACGCGGCCGTGCTCGAATCGCAGACGATGCTCAACTACCGCCAAATCCGTGCGCCGTTCGCGGGGCGAATCGCCACGCGGAGCATCGACGTCGGGCATTTCATCCCGTCCGGTTCGGGCAAGTCGAATGAGCCGCTGCTGACGGTGGTCCACACCGACGTCGTCCGTGTGAAGGTGGACGTGCCCGAAGCCGAAGCGACCTTCACCGAACCGGGCGACGCCGCAACCGTTCGCGTGCCCGCGCTCCCCAGCGGCCGATTCACCGGCCAGGTGTCGCGCGTCGCCGCGGCGCTCAGCGACGCGACCCGCACCCTCCGCGTCGAGATCGACGTCCCCAACACCGAAGGCCGCCTGATTCCGGGCATGTACGTCACCGCCTCGCTCGTCGTGGCCGAACGCCCGGGCGTCCTCGTCCTGCCAGCATCGGCCATCGGCGGCAAGTCCGATCCCAAACCGTTCTGCCTCGTCGTCGAATCGGGCAAGCTCGCCAAGCGCGAACTGACCCTCGGCCTGGAAGCCGCCGGTCAGATCGAAGTCACCTCGGACCTCGATCCCGCCGCGAGCGTCATCAAATCGCTCAACCACTCGCTCGCCGAGGGCCAACCCGTCGAGATCGCCGAAACCGGGAAGTGAGTCGGCCCATCGCCGTCAACCACGGGAGGGCGAGGCTCCTGCCGAGCCGTTCGAGTTTGCACGATCGATGCTCGTTCGTGGCTTGGCAGGAGCCTCGCCCTCCCGATCGATGGAAACTCATCGCGGTTACCGCACCGGTTTGAGCAGCAACATGCCGAGCGGCGGGAGGCGGAGCGAGATGCTTTGCGGGTGGCCGTGCGAAGGGACGGGTTCGCTGTAGACGCCGCCGCCGTTGCCGATGTTGCTGCCGCCGAAAATTTCCGCGTCGGTGTTCACCAGCTCGGCGTAAAAGCCGGGGACCGGGACGCCAATCCGGTAGCCATGCCGCACGACCGGCGTGAAGTTGAGGATCGCGATCACGAACTCTTTTCGATCCTTTGCGTAGCGGACGAACGAGTAGACGCTGTTCTGCCAGTCGTCACAAGAAATCCACGCGAAGCCGTTGCTGTCCACGTCGAGTTCGTGCAGCGCCGGTTGCTGAACGTGCAGCTCGTTGAGTTGCGTGAGGAGCTTCTGCAGCCCGCGATGCCGATCAAATCCCAACAGCGCCCAGTCGATCTCGGCTCCGTGATTCCATTCGTGCCACTGGCCGAATTCGCCTCCCATGAAGAGCAGCTTCTTGCCGGGCATCGCGTACTGGTAGCCGTAGAGGAGCCGCAGATTGGCGAACTTCTGCCAGTCGTCGCCGGGCATCTGTGAGATCAACGCCCGCTTGCCGTGCACGACTTCATCGTGAGACAGCGGCAGGACGAAATTCTCGGTGAAGGCGTACACCATCCGGAACGACAGCTCGTTTTGATGGTGCGGGCGGTGGATGGGATCGTGCTGCATGTACCGCAGCGTGTCGTTCATCCAGCCCATGTCCCATTTCAGACTGAACCCCAAACCGCCAGTGTAGACGGGCCGCGACACGCCGCCCCACGCGGTCGATTCCTCGGCGATCGTCAGCATGCCGGGGAATTCGCCGTGGAGGATCGTGTTCATGTCCTTCAGGAACTGCACGGCTTCGAAGTTTTCGCGGCCGCCGAACTTGTTGGGGACCCACTCCCCTTCCTTGCGGCTGTAGTCGAGGTACAACATCGACGCGACCGCGTCCACTCGCAGGCCGTCGACGTGGTACAGGTCGAGCCAAAACCGGGCACTCGACAGCAGGAAATTGCGGACCTCGTTACGCCCAAAATTGAACACGAGCGTTCCCCAGTCGGGGTGTGATCCCTGTCGCGGGTCCTCGTGCTCGTACAGGCAAGTGCCATCGAATCGGGCGAGCCCGTGGCCGTCGGTCGGGAAGTGTGCGGGAACCCAATCGACGAACACGCCGATTCCATTCTGGTGGCAGTGGTCCACGAAATACATGAAGTCGTGCGGCGTGCCGAACCGGCTGGTCGGGGCGAAGTAGCCGATCGTCTGATAGCCCCACGATCCATCGAACGGATGTTCCGTCACCGGCAGCAACTGGAGGTGCGTGTACTTCATCTGCCGGCAGTAATCGACCAGCATGTGCGCCAGTTCACGGTAGTTGAAGAACTCGCGGCCGTCGGTCGGTCTCCGCCACGAACCGAGATGCACTTCGTAGACGGCGATGGGCGCTTCGAGCCAGTTGGTCGTCTGCCGATGCCAAATCCAATCCTGATCGTGCCAAGAGTAGCCGCCGAGGTCCGCGACGATCGACGCCGACTTCGGCCGCAGCTCGGCTTGAAACGCGTACGGGTCCGCCTTCTCGATCACGTCGCCCCAAGCCGTGCGGATACCGAACTTGTACGCCTGGCCCGCCCCCAGTCCCGGCAGAAACGCGGACCAGATGCCATCGTCGCTGGGGTGCAACGAGTCGTGGCCGGGAGTCCAGCCGTTGACATCGGTCAGCACCGAAACCTCGCGCGCATTCGGAGCCCATACAGCGAACCGCGTCCCCGCGACGCCGTCCACCACATCGAGGTGCGCACCCAGCTTCGAGTACATCAAGCAGTGCGTGCCGCTGCGGAGGTAGTACAGTTCGGATTCTGAAAACAACGGCTGCCTCGGCGCGTGCGATATCCCTGCGGGTCGGGCCATCCGGTCGGTTCCCTGTCGCCACGGGATCGGTTGGGGAGGGTTGTTTCGCAACTTGGTGAACATCTTTTTCATGCGAGGAGTTGCAACCACCTGGCCATTCTCACGGAAGCCATATCACACGGGAGGACTTGTAGGACGGCCCTTCCGGGCCGCCTTAATTTGCAGTGTTCGTTGACGAACCGACGGTCCGGAAGGGCCGTCCTACCAATCCACGTGGGCAAACCTCATCGGTCAATCCGATTATGCGAGAGAAACCAGTTGCCGCGAAGTTTCGGAGTCGCAACTTTTGCACCGGAGTGCGTGGCGGAAATCTGATCGCATCGCCCGAAAAAGTGCAAGCGGGGATAGCGGAAATCTCGAAATCCGACCTACAATTTCGCCAAACCGCAGGTCAGGCTTTCTTGCCTGACACACCTTCACCTGGAATCAGCAGCCACTGAAGCGTCGGGCCTGAAAGCCTGACCTACGCACCGTGAGTCATACCCGACGTTTCGTCCTCTTCGTCGGCCCGGCCATCATTCTGGCCGTGGCCTACCTGATCAGTTTCTCCCGTCCATCCGCCGCCGAGCGGGCGCACGCGGTGAAATTGACCGCGGCTGGAGATCGATTCACCTACGAACGCGCTCTGCGCGAGCGGTCGCTGCTGACGATGTGCGGTCACACGGCCGATGCCCTTGCGCCCAAGCTGCCCGAGGGCTACCACATCATCATCCGGCCTCCGTTCGTGATCGCCGGGGACAGCGACAACGACACGCTCGAGCGAGCCTATTTCGAGAACATCCTGCCGATCACAAACGCGCTCTGGCGCACGTACTTCGACCGCCGCCCGCTCGTGCCGATCACGATCATCCTGCTGAACAACGAGCAGAACTTCCGCGATACCGCCCGGCGACTGGACGCCGAAACCGTGCGCTCGTACGACGGCTACTACCAACGGTCGGCGCGGCGGATGGTGCTCAATCAATCGACCGGCACCGGCACGCTGGCGCATGAACTGTGCCACGCGCTCGCCGAGTTCGACTGCCCGGAGTTGCCGGAGTGGTTCGATGAAGGACTTGCGTCGCTGCACGAAGAAACGTCGTTCACCGGCGACGGCCTGCAATTGGTCGGACTGCCGAACTGGCGATTGCGATTCGTCCGCGACGCCATGGAAACCGAGGAGCTTCCCACGATCGAGGAACTGCTCAATCGTCCATCGTTCCGCAGCCATCGCGAAGGGCTGAGCTACGCCCATGCTCAAGCGTTGTGCCTGTACCTGCAAGATCGCGGCTTGCTGGCGGCGTACTATCGCAAGCTGAAGGCCAACGTGCGCAACGACCCCAGCGGAGTGCAGACGTTGTGGGAGCTGGTCGGCATCGACGACTGCGAGTCGTTGGAGCGCGACTTTCGCCAATGGGTCAGGCGTCTGCGCGGTTGATCGCGATCTACTTTTGCCGCTTGCGAAGCGTGCTGAACAGTCGCTTGAGTCCCGCGTCGGCGGGACGACCGACGGGCCGGCGCTCAGAGGAATCCTGCGGCTTGTCACGCTCGCCAGGACGAGTTTCGAGATCCGAGACCCCTTCGGCCGGGACGGCCTCCGGCTGGACAACGTCATACGAATCCGAATCCGAATCACCGCCGAACGCAGCTTCGAAGGCTGATCCGTCGGAACCATTGCCGGCCCACTGCCCGTCGATCTCGCGCTCGTTAAACCGATTCAGAATCGCCTGCTGAGTCTCGAAGCACAGATCGAGAACCGCGTTGCCGATCTGGTCTTCAATGTCCTCGTAATCCGCGCTCGCGTCGTCGCAGGTAGCGGTCGCTTCGGAATCGGACGGCGGCGCCGAGACGTCCAGCACCGACTCATCGATCCGCACCGACTCGGCATCGCGATCCGATGCAGTTTCGCGGGCAATGTCGTCCCAATCCTTTGGTACGTCCGGCAAGTGTCCAGCTTCCACGGCGCGCGGCGACTCGGGCAACAACGGAACGATCCCGGGGCTCCACGGCGACGGATTGTTCCAGCGGTCCAAGGGGTCACTGAACCCGACGTCGGTTGGCGGAGGAACTGGGATCGAATACTCTGGCGACACGGGCCAACCTGCCTCAAGTGCCGCGTAGCGGTCGAGAATCCTCTCCTCAACGAATTGCGACGCGTTGGACTGTCGATCGGGCTTCGTCAACACAGCCTCCGGCAACGCGGGTGCGGGTGGTGCAACCGACTCGCGACCAGTTCGCGATTTGGTCGGCCGGGAAATCGTGAAGGCAATGCCGTCGTCGCGGCCCGACGGTTCGACTGCTCTGCCAACCCGCAGATCGACGAGCGGGACGACTCCGAAACCCACGGCGGGCTGGCACGGGACGTCCTCGTCGATCGACGTTTCTTGTTCAACGAACTCGTTGTCTTCACACTCGCATTGCTCGTCGAAATGTTCGTTCACGGTGGAAGTTTCCGCATGGGGTGAACCTGTGCCGCCGCAGGATCGCTCTTCATTCAATGTGCCGCCGATCTCAATCGACGTCACGTGGCCGGAGAACTGTTGCGCTTCAATCCCGGGCGGAAACACTTCGATGCCAGCCTCGGCGGATTCACGTGTTGCGTCAATGCTCTCCGCGTGATCGACGACCGGTCCGGTCACGTCACCGGCCTGGAATGGTTCGCTCCAGGGCAGCGGAAGCCGTCGCAGGTCGGTTATCGCATCGAGCACGATCGACCGCGTGACCTGCTCTACTTCGTTGACGTAGGCCAACAGCAGGCAGTGGTCACACAGGTAGTTGATACAGCGCGGGATTCCATTCGCCAGCCGAGCGATGAGACACAAGGCGTCCGGTGCAAACATCTGCGACGCATCGCCGCCGCTCCAGCCGACCCGGTGGTCAATGTAGTTCAGTGTCTGCTGCTGGTCCAAAGGTTCGAGGACCACGTGGCACCCAACTCGCTGATTGAACGCGTTCAGGCCGGGACTTGTCAGTCGTTCATCGAGCGTCACGTCGCCGCACAGCACGACCTGCAAGAGCGGCTTCCCACCTTCCGACAGGTCGGCCAGTCCGCGAACCTCCTCCATCAACCTCTCCGGCAGCAAGTGGGCTTCGTCGAGGATCAGGATCGCCCGCCGAGCCTGCTTGGCATTCGATCGCAGCCAACCGAGAAGTGCCAACCGCAACTCCTGTTCGTCCATGCCTTGATACGATTGTCCGAGTTCGAACAGGATCGCCTGCAACAATGCTTTCCGAGAGGACAGGTTCGCACTCGACAGGCTGATTCCGGACCAGGAGCCACCCAGCTCGGCAATGAGTCTCTGACAGAGCAGCGTCTTTCCCGTTCCCTCCATACCTGTCAGAATCGCGATCCCGTGACCTGTTTGGGACCGAAGCACCAATTCATCAATCGATTCCTGAATGGCTTCGGACGCGTAGAAACAACTGGCGTCGGGAGTTGCGGAGAATGGTCGGGCTCGAAGGTGAAAATACGCGGCGTACATGGCCTCGTCGATTCCGGAGAAACAATGATCTGATCCGTCGTGGGACGTTCCTTGACGTATCCCATGTCATCGAACCGCCAAGCCAGCCAGCTTGAACCGCACCGTCGGTTGGGGCTTGATTCCGGACCAATGGCAACGGTGCCTCCAGCACAAGTCATTTGGATGTCGTTAGTTAATGCCGACCAACGATCAATATCGACAGCACGTGCCGAGCCGATGAATTGGGCTTTCCCGAACCGTAGAGAACCCCAGCTTGTCTCGAATTCGCTTGGAGGCAAGCTATAATTTTCCCAGCCATGACGGCGAAAACTGGTCCCACGAGAGATTGGAATGACCGACGCGACCATCACACTTTCCGACCCGCAAGAAGTTCTTCTCCTCTTTGGATCTCAAGACCGCTTCCTTCGCAAAGTTCGCGAAGTCGTCGGACTGGACGTTACGTATCGCGGAGATGAGATCCGATTGCACGGCACGGACGACCAGATCAAACGTGGACTTCTAGTCTTCGCTGAAATGCGAGGGCTTGTGGAGAAGCATGGTGAGCTGAGCGACGACGAGGTTGCGGGGATCCTGGTTCGGACGAATGGGCACAAGCCGCCAACTGCGGTCTTGATGCCCGCCGCATCGGAGGATGCGCTGCCTCGGTTGGACAAAATCAAGCGCGTGGCTCCGCGCACGCACGGCCAGGCCGAATACGTGCAGGCGGTGCAGGAAAACGAGCTTGTGTTCTGCGTCGGACCGGCCGGCAGCGGGAAGACGTATTTGGCCGTGGCGATGGCGGTCAACTCGCTGCGTCTCGAGCTGGTGAAAAAGATCGTGCTCGTGCGACCGGCGGTGGAGGCGGGTGAAAAACTGGGCTTCCTCCCGGGTGACCTGCTCGCCAAGGTGAACCCATTTCTCCGCCCGCTGCTCGACGCGCTGAACGAAATGCTCGACTACGAACAGGTCAAGCGGTACATGGAACGCGACGTCATCGAGATCGTTCCACTGGCGTTCATGCGCGGACGGACGCTCAATCAAACGTTCATCATTCTGGATGAAGCACAAAACACGACGATCACGCAGATGAAAATGTTCCTGACCCGCATGGGCCAGGGGTCGCACATCGTGGTGACCGGCGATACCACACAGAGCGACCTCCCTGCTTCGGTGTCCAGCGGCTTGGTGGACGCAATCCGCCGACTCGAACATATCGAGGGAGTCGGCACCGTGCATTTGACAGGTCGTGACATCGTGCGGCATCGGCTGGTGAAGGAGATCGTCAAGGCATACGACGACGATTCCGCCGGCCATTCACACCGAAGGAAGAAAGGCTGAGCCGTGTCGACCGGTCGCGAGAGACCGGCGGCGTCGAGCCCGTGAGGGCTGCGAAGGCACACAGCGGCTACGCCGCGTCAGACCATCATGACAGTATTCGGTCAAAAGCGAGGACGATCAACTCGAGCCGCATTGAGCACACCCACGGGGACGTGGGAGTCGCTCGTGCTGCATCTGCGCAGACGTAGCGTTCTGGTTCGGTTGGCAATCTGCCTACCTGCGCTCCTGGGACTGGTGGCTGCAGTGCAGGCGTGGAATGCCCCGTTTCCGTATCGACTCGAACAGCGGCCGCTGCACGGCATCACCGCGCGAGTTGAGTTTCATCGCGTCAACGAGAACCTGACTGCGCGGGCCAGGGAGAAGGCGGCTGAGCGCGTCTCGCCCGTTTTTCGCCACGATCCCGCAGCACTCCGCGACCTGCCGGCGAAGCTATCGGCCAACCTGCAGCAACTCGCGCAGGCCGAATCCGTGGGCACCCTGTCGCCTGAGTTGCGATCGGCGTTCGGTCTCAGCCAGCCCGCTGGATCGACGGCCAAAGCCATGCCGGACGAGGATCGAGATCGCCTGTTCAACTTCCTGCGCGAGACCGCCGTCGACGAATTGAAGTTGCAACAACTCATCGTCGAGTGGACGAGTTTCCTGGAACCGCTGCAGCGCAAGGGCCTCATTCGCTCCGACCACCTCACGCCTGAGCAGGTGGCCGCCAGCATGCTGACGGTCCGGTTCAGTCCCGAACAATCCGAATCGGTCTTCGTCGGAGAAACCAGTCTGGTTCAGCTTCTGCAACCGCTCGACTTGTTGGGACAGCGGTGGGTGATGTATCCGTCGCTGGGATCAGTTCGCCCGGCACTCGAGGCGTGGCTGCTGTCGCAGAACCCCGAAACGCTCACGTACGACGACGAGGCCACGCAGCGGGCGCGGGCCGACGCCGTCCGATCGGTCACGGAAGTTGCCGAGTCGTACCTGTCCGGCGACGTGCTCGTGAAGCCTGGTGAATTGATCGACACCGCCAAGTTGGCCGTGCTCTGGACCGAGTACGAGCAACAAGAAGCCGGCGTCACGCTCGCTCAGCGAATTACTCGCGTAGTCACGGCGTTCCTGATGATCCTCGTCCTGGCCGTGCTGATTGGATACTACCTCGTTCACAATGAGCGTCGGTTGTTGAGGAACGCGGGACGGTTAAGCATTTATCTTGGCGTCCTGGTCGTCGCGGTGGTGCTGTCTCGCCTGCTGTCGTTTGATCCATGGCGCGCCGAAATGATTCCGCTTCTGGCGACGGCCATGATCATTGCCGTCGCCTACAACCAGGTGCTGGCCGTACTGACTTCGTTCTCGCTCAGCCTGATCGTCACGTTGTCCACCGGGGCCGATCTCCGGCAGTTCGTGATCCAGATGAGCACCTGTGCCACGGCAATCGTTCTCCTTCCGCGAGTTGGCACGCGAACCACGCTGATCAATGTCGGTTTCGCATCGGCCGGCGTGTATCTGCTGATTTTCTGGGGGACTGCGCTTCTGAATTACGGCAGTGAAACAACCGTCTGGCTGGATTCGATTCGCTGGCTGCATGCGCTGCGCGGCGCCGGCTGGTCGCTCGCGGCGGGCTTCATCGTCGGCGGCAGTCTGCCGTTTATCGAGAACGCGTTCGGAGTCGTCACCGACATCAGTCTACTCGAAATGGGTGACGTATCGCACCCGCTGTTGCAAGAGCTGATCCGTCGTGCGCCGGGGACGTACAACCACTCGGTCGGAGTGGCCACGATCGGCGAAACGGCGGCGGATTTGATCGGAGCCAACGGGCTGCTCGTTCGCGTCGGGGCCTATTTTCACGACATCGGCAAAATGCTCAAGCCGCATTATTTCGTCGAGAACTATGTCGCTGGCGGCGAGAACTACCATGAGAATCTGGCTCCCGCGATGAGCACGCTGATTATCATCGGCCACGTCAAGGATGGAGCCGATCTCGCGCAGGAACACAACCTGCCGCAACCGCTCGTCGACTTGATCGAACAGCACCACGGGACGACGCTCGTGGAATACTTCTACCACGAAGCCACACGCCTCGCCGAACAGCAACCCGATCACAGCGGCGATGCCGAAGAAGCCGCGTTCCGCTACCCCGGCCCCAAGCCGCAAACGCGCGAGGCCGGTGTGCTGATGATCGCCGACGCCGTTGAAGGGGCCAGCCGCACGCTGAGCGAACCGACGCCGAAACGGCTCGAACGGCTGATCCACGAGATCGCAATGAAACGGCTCCTCGACGGCCAGTTCGACGACTGCGGCCTGACGATCACCGAGATCGCGAAGATCGAGGAGTCGCTGACCAAGTCGCTGATCTCGATCTACCACGGCCGCGTCAAGTACCCCGAACAACAGACGGCATGACGATGGCCTGCCGGTTTACTCGTTATCAGATTGCCATCGCCAACCTCCAGCGGACCATTTCGCTTGACGTTCGGCAACTCCGCCGCATGGCCGAAGGGACTCTGTTCGAGGAACAGGTCCACGCCGCCGACATCAGCGTTGCCCTCGTGAACGACGCCGAAATCTGGCGCGTGAACACGCAGTTTCTGAATCACGACCATCCGACCGACGTTGTCAGCTTCCTGCTGGAATCGGAACAGACGATCCCGCCCGAATCTTACGGCAGTCGGACGCAACGGTTGCGCGGGGCCGGCAAGACATTTCACGGTGAGATCGTGATCGGCGCGGAGTACGCCCAGCGCGAGGCGGCCGTTTATCGCTGGCCGGTTCAGCACGAGGTACTCCTGTACCTCGTCCACGGCTTGTTGCACCTGTGCGGCTATGACGATCTGTCGCCCGCGGAGAAACGGACCATGCGGCGGCGAGAGTCGGCGATCCTGCATCGCTGCGGAATTACGCGCATCCCTCGACGCCGGCCCCGCTCATCGAATGGTGGCCGCGAGCGTCGGTTGCGAAAAGTTGAGGTGTGACAACTCACTCAGGGCGACCCGGCCGGTTGGACGAGACGCGGTCCCGTCGATGTCGTCTCCTTCGACGACTTGGCTGGCGGGTTGATGTCCTGCAACTTCGGTTGGGTTGGCTTCGGCGGTGGCGATAGTCCATCGGATGATGATTCAATCGGTGTTGGATCGGCTGGCCGGGCATCCACCGGATCCGGTGCAGGCCGCGTCGTCTCCACGGACACTAGATCCCAACCCCGGTCGGTCATCTTAAATCTGAACTGCCCCGTGGACAACGAGTACTCCGGTCCGGTCGGTCGACCTTCGCGATCATCGAGCAGCGTGATGACCCATTGTCTGTCGAATCGAATGAGCTGTTGTTCGCCCGGCCGCATCGTATAGACGTGGCCGTTCAAGCCGTATCGGACAGACCCAGGCGCGTCCTTCGGGTTGAACAACCGGATTTCGCCGCCATCGAATCGCGAGCCGGGTGCCACAACCGTGGGCCCTGGCACAATGTAGTTCGGCTGCTGGTAGTATTGCGGCGTGACATACGTGCCTCCGTAGTAGCTCGGGCCGTAGTCATAATAGTCGTAGCCACCGTAGTACGGACCGTAGCCATAGTAGGGGCCATAGCCACCCCAATACCCACCCGATCCGTAATAGAAACCGCCCCCGCCGCGACCGACACCAATCCCGAAACCCCCTCCGGGGCCGATACCGATCCCAACCCGGACTCCACTTCGATGATCGGCCTGCGCCATCTCCGTGAAGCCAGACGTGACCAGGCCCAAGACGGAACTCAGCATCAACGTGCGATTGAACATGGTTTCCCCTCCTTCTCAAACATTCGTGGTTATCCTGGCCCCACGCTGACAATCATTGCCGCGTGCCGGACTCTTTGGCAATTGCAACCGTCGTGCCGCCGGAAATCGTCCAACACGACACCCGGATCGGCACTCGCCCTGGTCTGCTGGACGCCGAGCGAGTATAATGGCCCCTCGTCGAGCAGCCATGATTCAGACGATGATTATCTCAGTTTGCTCATGCGTCCTCTGGGACTCGATCAGGTCAATTGATGCAGATTCCGCAGTGCGGCCATTTCCCTGTCGATCGGCGAACGTTTCTGGTCGCGGGTGGATTGAGTTGGTTTGGTGCCGGCGTCGCCGGTTCGTTGCTCGCCGCTGATCCGGGCGCATACGCGAGCGGCCGGAAGATCGCCACGTCCACGATCATGATTTGGCTGAGTGGCGGAGCGTCGCACATCGACACATGGGACATGAAACCCGATGCGCCGGCGGATTATCGCGGGCCATTCCAGCCGATCGCGACGACTGCTCCGGGCGTGACACTGTGCGAACACCTGCCGTTCCTGGCGCGGCAGGCGCATCATTTGGCAGTGGCGAATTCGGTCGGCGACTTCGGTCGCGGCACCGGGGATCACCATGCGGGGTACTACTACAACCTGACGGGACACGCACCCGACCCGACGTTTCATCGGCTGCTGAACGCGCGCACGCCGTACCCCACCGACTGGCCGTCGATCGCTTCGGTCGTGTCGTACAAGCGTCCGCCGCACCCGTACCTGCCGTCCGCCATCACGCTGCCGCAGAAGGAAGGGGCGCCCGAATACACACGGCCGGGGCAGTTCGCAGCGCGGATCGGAATTGAATTCGACCCCGTGTTTGTGGATGGCTCGCGAGAGAAACCGCTCGAATTCACTGCACCGTCCCTGAAGCTGTCGGGAGACACCACCGTCGAACGATTGAGCTCGCGGCGCGAACTGCTGACGACGCTCGATGACGCTCAGCGCCTGACCGAACGCTCGCTGGCGGCGGGCGACTATTCCAAGCAGCAACACCGCGCGTTCTCGCTCCTCACGTCGAAGCAGACCAAGGCCGCGTTCGACATCCAGTCCGAACCCGAATCCATCCGCGAAAAGTACGGCCGTTCGATCACCGCCACTTCGCTGGTGATGGCCCGGCGACTGGTCGAGGCGGGTGTGCCGTTCGTCACCGTGTTCTGGAAGGGAGACAAGGAACTCGACAGCCTGTGCAAAAGCGGCGGCGGATGGGACACGCACGGCAACAATTTCAACTGCCTGAAGGATCGCCTGCTCCCCGAATTCGATCGCCCGTTCGCGGCGTTGCTCGACGACCTGCACGATCGCGGCCTGCTCGACGAAACGCTGGTTGTGGTGTCGAGCGAGATGGGCCGCAAGCCGAAGATCGGCGACCCGCGCTCCGGCGGCCCGAACGGCGCGGGCCGCGACCACTGGACCACCTGCATGTCCGTGCTGCTCGCCGGCGGCGGAATCCGCGGCGGCCAGACCTACGGATCGAGCGACAAGCTGGCCGAATACCCGTCCAACAACCCCGTCACCCCCGGCGACATCGCCGCGACGGTTTACCACGCGATGGGCCTCCACGACCTCACCGCAACCGACCGCGAAGGACGACCGTTCCGTCTGCTCGAAGAGGGGCAGACGATCACGGGGTTGCTCTAACGCGAGGCTGATCGTCCGAGCAACGCTTACTTCGCCCGCGTCTGCCGCAGGGCCGCCTGTGTGATCTTGTCGCCGATGAGAGCGATCTTTTGGTCGCGGAGGCGTTTTTCGTTGAGCCAGTACGGGCTGGTGATTTCTTTGAAGGCGTAGATCGCGGATTGAATTCCTTCGGCCCACGCGACGGCGATCAGCTTGATGTCTCCGTGCACGTCGCCGACTGCGAAGACACCCCGGCGGCTGGTCTCGAAGTACGGGTCCACGGCGATGCTGCCGTCATCGTTCAGGCGCACGTTCAGTCGCTCAAACGTTTCCATCGCCGACAGGAATCCGATCTGAACGATCACAACGTCGGCGCGGAGCGTCTGGCCGTTCGTGAGCGTGAGCGCCAACGTATCACCGGCGAATTCGGCGGCGGCGATTTCGGTCGATGCGTGGACGATGCCCCCGACCGGACGATTCGCGAGAGCGTCTCCGCCTTGCCGGCCGCCGTGGCCCCGCGCATCAGCACATCGACCTGCGAGTGCCGCCCGAGCGCCATCACCGCCGCATCCAGAGCCGAATCGCCCGCGCCGACCACGACGACGTGCTGCCCAGCGTAGTCGCCGATCTTCGGCATCTTGTAGAACACCTTCTTCGATCCCGGCGCGTCCAGCACCGGAAGTTGCCGGGGGTAGTGCAACAGGCCGCAGGCGATGATCACCTTTCACGCAAGATAACGATCCCGCGACGTGACGACTCGCTTGAGCCGGTCGTCCTTTTCGATCTGCTCGGTGTCCTGGATGTCGGTCAGCTCCTCGTTGAACCGGAACTGCACGAGCGCGGTCAGCGCCTGACAGTACACCCGCGCCGACAGCTCTTCGCCCGTGATGCCGTCTGGGAAACCGGGAATGTCCACGATCCGCTTGTCCGCGTACAGAAACTGCGGTTGGCCGCCAGGCCGGTCCTTGGCTTCGATCACGAGCGTCGTCAGACCGCGATGCGCCGTCGTCAGACTGGCCGCCAGCCCAGCCGGACCCGCGCCGACGATGACCACGTCCCAGTACGGCAAGTGGCCGAAATCAACTCCCTCGTCGAGTTCCGTGATCTTGAAGTCGGACATGGTCGCGTCCTCGTATTCCGGCAACGTCGCAACACTCGTAGCCCCGGCTCTTGTGGCCGGCACCGTAGCCCGCTCGCTCCGCGAGCGGGATTCCTTTCGCGGAGCGAGACGTCTACGAACACGGCACAAGTCCGGCGGCTACTGGAGGTACGGACGCAGCAGCTTCGTCCACACCTCGTAACCTTGCGGAGTCATGTGCAGTTTGTCAGCGACGTACAGTTCCGGTCGTGGCTGGCCGTCATCGCCAAGCATGCCGGGCCAAACGTCCACGAACGACTGGCAGCGATCGCACGCCTGCGATTCGCAGATCAGTCGGTTGGCCTCGCGGGCTTTGTCGGCCAGCTTCCACCGCGACGGGCTGGGTTTGATCGAAATGTACACGATCTTCGCGCTCGGCAGCCTTGCCCGCACGGCGGCGACGAAGTTTTTGTAGTCATCGCGGATCGTCTCCGGCGACTTCCCGGAGGCGATGTCGTTGTCCCCTGCGTACAGCACCACCACGCGCGGCCGGTGCGGTGTGACAATCCGATCCGCATACTTCGCCGAATCCGCCAAGTGCGACCCGCCGAACCCGCGGTTGATCGCCGGTAGTTCGGGAAAGTTCTCCGACAGTTTCCACAGCCGGATGCTGGAGCTCCCGACGAACACAATCCCGCCCGGAGCCGGCTTCGCCTTCGCGTCCGTTTCCTCGAACTTCTTGATCGTCGCCTCCCACTTGTCCGGCTGAACCGGATCGTCCGCGAACAGTCTTGGCACTGGAAAGCATGACAACACCAGCAACACCAACACCAGCCATGCGGAAACTCGTGGCCTGATTGAACAAACAGCGCTCGGCATGATCCTCTCCACCTCTTTAGTTTCCTTCGTCCCCTTCTGTTCACACCTTCTTGGAACAGAAGGCAACGAAGTGAACGAAGAAGAATGTATCTGACAGTCAGACTCGCAGTTCTTCGGACTTCCTGCCGGCGTCGGCGGCATGGCGGCGACGGATCGGATCGACGATGTTCTTCACGAACGCATCCACCTGCTCTGGGGCGCGGCCAATGAACTGTGAAGCGTCGAGGACGCGGGTCAGGTTCACGCGGGAAAAGGCCGGGTCGGTAGAGAGGCGTTCGAGCAGGTCGTTGTCCGCGCCGTCTTCCTTCACGCGACGGGCGGCGGCATGGCTGTGGACGCGGATGCGTTCGTGTAAATCCTGGCGGTCGCCTCCGGCGGCGACGGCGGCCATCAGGATATTTTCGGTGGCCATGAACGGCAATTCGGCGGCCAGCCGCTTGGCGATCACCTGCGGATAGACCACGAGGCCATCGACGATGTTGCGGTAGAGGATGAGCACGGCGTCGATCGCGAGGAACGTCTGCGGCAGAGTCAGCCGGCGGTTGGCGCTGTCGTCGAGCGTGCGCTCCATCCATTGCACCGCGGCCGTTTGTTCGCCGCTGTCGGCGAGGCTCATCGCAAACCGAGCCAGACCGCACATCCGTTCGGAGCGCATCGGGTTCCGTTTGTACGCCATCGCCGACGAACCGATTTGATTCGACTCGAACGGCTCTTCGATTTCCTTGAAGTTCTGGAGCAGGCGCATGTCCGTCCCCATCTTGTGAGCCGACTGCGCGACGCCCGACAGCACGCGGAGGATTTGAGAATCGATCTTGCGCGAGTACGTCTGTCCCGTGACCGCGAACACGTCGTCGAATCCCATTTTCTTTGCGACCAGCCGATCGAGTGCCTCACACTTCGCGTGGTCGCCGTCGAAAAGTTGCAGGAAGCTGGCTTGCGTGCCGGTCGTCCCTTTGGTTCCGCGGAACCGCAGTGTCGCGAGGCGGTGTTCGAGCTCTTCCAGATCGAGCACGAGGTCATAGCACCAGAGCGTCGCCCGCTTGCCCACGGTGGTCGGTTGAGCCGGCTGCAAGTGCGTGTAGCCCAGGCACGACAACGCGCGGTGCTCCGTCGCGAACTCGGCCAGCTTGTCGATGGCCGCGACCAGTCGCGACCGGATGAGCTTCAGACTTTCGCGAAACAGGATCAGGTCCGTGTTGTCCGTGACGTAGCAGCTTGTCGCGCCGAGATGGATGATCCCGCGCGCCTCCGGGCAGCGGTCCCCGTAGGCGTGGACGTGGGCCATCACGTCGTGACGCAGCTCCCGCTCGTACCGGTTGGCCGCGTCGAAGTCGATGTCATCCACCGCCGACTGCAACTCCAAAATCTGCTTCGGCGAGATCTGCTTCAACCCGAGTTCGTGCTCCGCCTCGGCGAGCGCGACCCACAGCCGCCGCCACGTCGAATGAATCCTCTGCGGCGACCAGAGGCCGCTCATTTCTTTCGAAGCGTACCGGGTGAGGAGCGGGTTTTGATATTGCTCGTGAGACAAGTTGTGATTCCTCCGGATGCAGTCTAGCTACCGTGACCCCGGTTGGGCAGTTATCATCCGCCGTACGTCAGGCTTTCCAGCCTGACGGATTTTGTCCGATGACTCGTGTCAGGCTGGAAAGCCTGACCTACGGAGAAGTTGATGCCCACCCCGCTGCAAACACTCATCGCCTCCGGCACCAAACTTTGGCTCGACAGCATCGACCCCGACCTGGTGCGAGTAAATCGTGAGCAGGGGGCGACCGGGGCTACGTCGAACCCGATCATCGTGTCGGACCTGATCAAAACCGGACGCTTCGACGACCGGCTGGCGGCTCTGATGAAGCAGGGTCTCGACGACGAAACGGTCGCGTGGGCCGTGACCGATCAACTCGTGAAGCAGGCGCAGGACGTGTTCGCCCCCGTGTGGGCTGCGACCAAAGGGAATGATGGGTATGTCTCGTTCGAACTCGATCCGCTGCTCGAAGACGCTGCGTGTCCGCTCGGCCTCGGCGACAAGATCGCGAGGTACGTCGAACTCGGCAAGAAATGGTCGGCCGGTCACACCAACCGGATGATCAAAGTCCCCGCCACGCCGGCCGGGCTGGGTGCTCTCGAAGAACTGTCCGCCGCCGGCGTCACGCTGAACGTCACGCTCATCTTTTCGCAGCGGCAGTACCACGCGGCCCGCGATGCGATCTGGCGCGGTGCCCAACGCCGCCCGTCGCTCGACAAATTCAAGTCGGTCTACTCGATCTTCATCAGCCGGATTGATGTCTACACGAAAAAGCAGGTGCCGCAGCTCTCGCCGGCCGCGCAGGGGCAGGTCGGCATTCTGAACGTGAAACGGCTCTGGCAGGACAACGAATCGTGGTGGAAGGACAAGCGTCTGCCGCTCAAACAGGAAATCATTTTCGCCAGCACGGGGACAAAGGACCCCAGCGAACCGCCCGACAAATACGTGGCCGCTCTGGCGGGGTCCGATATCCAAACCAATCCGCCCGCCACGAATGCCGCCGTGCAAGAACTGACCGGCAAGGTCTACACACGGACTGTCGACCAACTTCCACCCGCGGACGTCGTCGCCGAGATCGACCGGCTGGTCGATTTCGTGAAACTCGAAGAAGCGCTGATGTCCGAGGGCCTCCAAAAATTTTCCGACCCGCAGAAAGCATTGCTCAAACTGATCGCGGAGAAACGCCGGAGCCTGATCGTGAAGTGATCGGGCAAGGCGGACTGCGATTTTCTCCGTCGCTGCACAAGGAGACTATCATGGGCCTGGTTTACGTGGTCGGTCTCGGCGGCGTGATCCTGCTCGTGTTGTTTCTGGTCGCGCTGTCCATGTTCAACACGGCAGACTGAGTGCGACGCCGGACCGCCCGGTGGCGACGCCGGTGCGGTCGCTGCTGCTCCGGCAGCGCCTACCTTGTCGGAACGCGTGCGAGCCACGAGAATGGCGAAACGAATTCCGATGTGTCCCTGTCAGGAGATCCACCGTGCCTGTCCGTCGCTTGCGTATCATCTGTCGAGTCGCTGTTGTCTGCGTGATCGGTCTGGCGTGGATCGGCCTCGTCCGCGTCCGGCCGCTGCTGACGATCTTGATCGGGCGCGAAGTGGCCGCGGCCGAGGAGCCGCCGGTAAAGAAGTCCGGCAAGGCGACGGCCGACGGCAAGGAAGAGTCGTGGCAAGTCGTCTACATCGGCGGCACGCGCGTCGGATACTCTCGGACAGTGTCGGGACCGGCGTCCGAGACCGATCGCAACACGCTCCGCACCGAAAATGAAACGGTCATGGCCATCTCGAGGTTTGGCCAGTCGGTGAAGATTCGCACGCTGATGTCCAGCGTCGAGACCAAGGCGGGCAACCTGCGCGAGTTCTCGCTGGAAATTCAAAACCCGCCGGCGGCCACGCAACGCACGAAGGGCCGCGTCGAGGGCGACAAGTTGCTCCTCGAAATGGACACGGCTGGGAAAATGCAGATGGCAGAAAAGGCCTGGGACACAACGGTCAAAGCGCCCGGCTTCCAAGATCGGCTGCTGCGAGAGAACCCGCTGAAACCAGGCGAGACGCGGGCGTTCAAAATCTACGAACCGCAGACGGCGAAAATCAGCACGGTCACGCTGAAGGCGGGCGACTTCGAGGACGTTGAACTGCTCGGCAAGGAAAAGAAGAAACTACTCAAGGTGAATGTCACGCAGACGGCGATCCCCGGCATCGTGTCGGCCGTGTACCTCGACGAATCGGGCGAAGCGATGAAAACCACGATCCCATTGTTGACGATGGCGATGTACACCGTTCCGAAAGAGGAAGCCCTCAAAAAACTGACCGGCGGCGAACTGGACCTCGGCGTCAGCACACTGGTCAAGGTTCCGGCGATCGACAACCCGCATCGAGCCAAGAAAATCGTCTACCGCGTGCGGATCGAAGGAGACGACCCAACGCAAGTTCTCCTCAGCGGCGATACGCAACAGGTAAAGAAGGTCGAGAAGGACACGGCCGATGTCACCGTGACTTCCGCCTTGCCGCCGAAGAATGCACCGCTCCCGACCGCGAACGCCGTCCCCGCCGAATTCCTCGGCGCGAATCGCTTCCTGCAAATTGACGACGATCTCGTGAAGGATCACGCCGCGAAGGCGATCGGCGATGAAACCGATCCGTGGCAGCAGTGCTTGAAGATGGAAAAGTGGGTCTCCGAGAACCTGAAAAAAAAGGATTTCTCCACGCTGTTGGCGTCGGCGGCCGAGGTGGCCAAGGACTTGTCCGGCGACTGCACCGAGCACGCGACGCTGCTGGCCGCGATGGTCCGCACGCGCAAAATCCCCTCGCGCGTCGCGGTGGGTCTGGTCTACGTGCCGACCAAAAACGGCGAGGGTGCGTTCGGCGGGCACATGTGGACCGAGGTGTTCCTCGACGGCCGCTGGATTCCGCTCGACGCGACACTCGGCCGCGGTGGCATCGGCGGCGGGCACATCAAGTTCTCTCACTCCAGCTACGCCGACGATTCGCCCGCGCCGGTCGGAGAATTCCTGCCACTCGTTACTGCCCTCGGCAAGTTGTCGATCGAGGTGCGGGAGGTCGAACACTGAGCGACGACATGAACGACACTCGATCTCCCGCTGTCTTTGGTCTGTTTCTGCTGATCGCGGCCGCGTTGGCGTGGACCATCAAGCCGACGAACGAACGGGCACCCGCGTCGAATCGTGCGGCTTCGCGCCCCACGGCGTCACCCGAAGAGTCCGCTACCGACAGCGCGCTCACACTCCCACGCCGCACGCCGTGGACCACATCGCGAGTTGTCGGCACACCGGAACCACCACCGCCGTTCCGCACGAGCCGGCTGTTCCCCAAACTCGCCTTCAAGCATCCGGTGGTGATCTCGTTCGCGCCTGGCTCGAATCGAATCTTCGTCGGCGAACAGGAGGGCAAGGTCTGGTCGTTCCCGAACGATCCGGAGGTCGAAAAGCCGGACCTGTTCCTCGACACGCGGCAGATCATCAAGACAAACCCCGGCAACGAAAATGTGAAGGGGCTGGAGGCACTGTACGGCCTGACGTTTCATCCCGACTTCGCCCGCAATCGGTTTTGCTACGTGTGCTACGTCGTGTCGGGCGAGGATCGGAGGCAGGATCACCGTCTGCCGGACGGCACGCGCGTGTCGCGGTTCAAGGTCAGCGACACCGACCCACCCCGCGCCATCCCGGAAAGCGAACAGATCGTCATCACCTGGCTGCAAGGGGGACACAACGGCGGCTGTCTGCATTTCGGACCGAAGGATGGATGCCTCTACATCTCGACCGGAGACGGAGGCAATGCGTTTCCGCCGGACGGGCTGAACGCGGGGCAGGATCTCAGCCACTTGCTGTCGAAGGTGCTGCGGATCGACGTCGATCACCCGGCCGACGGCCTCGCGTATTCCATCCCGCCGGACAACCCGTTCGTGAACCAGCCGGGAATGCGCGGCGAAACGTGGTGCTTCGGCCTGCGCAATCCGTGGAAGATCGGGTTCGACCGCGAGACCGGCGACCTGTGGGTCGGCGATGTCGGTTGGGAATTGTGGGAACTCGTCTACCGCGTGCAAAAGGGAGGCAACTACGGTTGGAGCGTCGTCGAGGGTCCGCAGCAGGTGCATCCGGAACGAAAGACTGGCCCGACGCCCATCCTTCCCGCGACTGTCGAAATCCCGCACACCGACGGCGTGTCGGTCACCGGCGGTTACGTCTACCGCGGCAAGAAGTTTCCAGAGTTGCTCGGCACGTATTTGTTCGGCGACTGGGAAACTCGCCGCGTGTGGGGCGTGAAATGGGACGGCGAAAAAGCGACGCCGCGCGTCGATCTCGTTGACCCGACGGTCCGCCTCGTCGCCTTCTGCGAAGACCCCGACGGTGAATTGTGGTTGCTGGATTACGATGACGGTTCGATCCACGAACTCGTGCACAACGAAGCCCGCGACGCGAACCAATCGTTCCCGACCCGGCTCAGCGAGACCGGCCTGTTCGCGTCGGTCCCCGATCACCAGCCCGCGCCGGGCGTCGTCCCGTTTTCGATCAACTCCGAACAGTGGACCGACGGCGCCACGGCGGAGCGGTTCGTCGCGATCCCCGGCGACGGCGTCATCACCCTGCACAAGCAAAAGCAGGCCGTGGCCGGTTCGATGTTCCAATCGTCGGCCGACTGGCCGAAAGACAGCGTGCTCGTGAAAACGCTGTCGCTCGAAATGGAACGCGGTCCGACGACCGGGTGGCCGGGGTCGAACGAAGTGAGCCCCCGGAAACGGCGACGCATCGAGACACAACTTCTGCATTTCGACGGCAGGTTCTGGCGCGCGTACTCGTATCGCTGGAACGATGACCAGACCGACGCGGACCTCGTGGACATTCGCGGTGCCGAAGTCGAGCTGACCGTTCGGGAGGGCGAAGCTCCTGCTGAGCCGGGTTCAATTGACAACAGGCGTGCCAACGACGGCTCGGCAGGAGCCTCGCCCTCCCCTCGAATTGCGACCGATGTCTCCTCCGCGCCTCAAGCAATGTCGCCCTCGATTGCCCACAAGCAGACGTGGCATTTCTCCAGCCGCGTCGAATGCGCCCGCTGCCACAACCAGTGGGTCGAGTACGCGCTGGCGTTCAACCTGCGGCAACTCAACTACGTCATCCTGGGATGCATTCCACCCGACTGCCCACCAGGTAAGAAAGCCGGCTTCGGGGGAGGAAACCAATTGACCCTCCTTCGCGAAATTGGTCTCCTCGCTCTTCCCGATTTTCCAGCGCGGGATGACAGTGGGATCGATCGGTTCTACGACAGCCTTGAAAATCCTTACACTTCCAATCCTGCCACTGATACAAGTGCGCGACTCAACGGCCGTGCCCGGTCGTGGCTGCATGTCAATTGCGCCCACTGCCATCGCAACGGCGGAGGCGGATCGGCGTACATCGAGTTGCAGGCGGAACTCGCGATCGAAGCGACGAAGGCCCTCGACGTGCGGCCGACGCAGGGGACGTTCGGGATCGCCGACGCGAAAATCCTTGCCCCGGGCGACCCGTACCGTTCGACGCTGTTCTACCGCATCTCGAAAACCGGCAGCGGACGCATGCCGCACATCGGTTCCGAAGTCGTGGACGAGCGCGGAGTCCAACTGATCCACGACTGGATTCGCCAGCTTCCCGTGCGCACGCCCGAAGTCGCGTTGATCGAACGGCTGCGTTCGCTCGACGAAACGACCGCGATTCAACAGGAAGACAAGGACCGCCGGTCACGGTTGCAGAACCTCGCCCAGCAGCAGGCCAACGACCGCCGCGCCGCCGAGCGTGAGATGTCGGGCACACGGGCGCCGAACGACGATCGACCGGCCGACATCACCGAGGCCGATCGCGCGGTCGCTGCCGAACTCGACAAGACGCAGACCACCGAGCGAATCGCCGCGCGCATCCAAGGCCGAACGGACACGATCAACGAACTGCTGGCGAAGGTCAGCACCGCGCTGCTCCTCTCGCGAGCTGTTCAAGAAGGCCGGCTCCCCGACGGCGTGCGGGAACAGGTCGTCACCGCGGCGACCGCTCACTCCGACCCGGCCGTGCGCGACCTGTTCGAGCGCTTTCTGCCCGACGACAAGCGGCCCAAGCGGCTGGGGAGCGTGATCAACGTCGCCGCCCTGCTGGCCACGCCCGGCGATGCCGATCGCGGCCGGAACCTGTTCTTCAACACATCGAACATCCAGTGCAAAAACTGCCACGTGATCGCGGGGACCGGCGGCAAACTCGGCCCCGACTTGTCGCAGATCGGGAAAAAGTACAACCGCGCACAGCTCTTGGAGAGCATCCTCGAACCGTCGAAGTTCATCGAACCCAAGTACATCACCCGGCTGGTCGAAACGACGTCCGGCAAGGTGTTCACGGGAATTCTGGTCGAACAGACCGACCGCGAGGTCGTC
>Ga0233425_10001878_pt1 | contig 44323 bp, 31 predicted proteins | sample Watercolumn_Towu_2_FD_181712 | JGI IMG/M metagenome (GOLD analysis project Ga0233425, IMG submission 181712) | Freshwater microbial communities from Lake Towuti, South Sulawesi, Indonesia - Watercolumn_Towuti2014_140_MG | ecosystem: Environmental > Aquatic > Freshwater > Lake | place...
AGGGGTGATCCAGATCGAATGATTGGATCAGTACCCTAGATGATGCGGGCTATGATGTCAAGCAACCCTTGAAGGTCAAGGCCGCCCACTCCAGAAGGCCTGGTTCAAGGGGGGCGAGTAGTTACATCACAGGTTGCATTTCGCTCGCTTCACCCATGACCATCGGCCTTCTCCGTATTAACGTCGGATCGGCTTCCACATTACCCTTTTCGAGGCCTGCTCAGCGTTCACTACTCGTTACGGCCTGCATGCTCGCCAAGTCCCTTACAGGACCCTCTACACCAGAGGCTTCAGCCGCTTCGTTACCTCCACGACTGCTCCAGTTGCTACCGGCCGGAGCGATAGGTGCCGGACGGGATTCGCACCCGTTAGAAGACAGCGCCTTTCCACGGCGCACGTTAAACTTGGGTTAAGGATGCATTAACGATGTGAGGCTTTGTCGCCCGCACGGGCCAAGCTTACAGCTTCGTTTCGGTCGACTGGAATACTTCTGTAGCAATCGCCGATTCGACAACGGCAGCGCGGACCCTTCCCTTGGCCGCTATCCGGTGACGGAACGGAGCGCCAGACTCGCGAGGATCTCGTCGGCGTGGCCGAGGGGGAGGGAATAATGGCCCGCGCCCGGGACCAGCTTCAGGGTCGGACGGGCCAAGGCGTTGGCCAGCACCCGGGCATGGAAGGACGGCACGATGCGGTCGGCGGTGCCTTGCCACAGCTCCACCGGAATCTTGATGTCCTCCAGGGGAAAGCCCCAGGGTCCGGCGTACAGCGCCAAGTCCCACAGGGCGCCTTCATCGCCTTGCCGCAAGCCTTCCCGCAAGGCCGCCAGCATGCGGGCGGTGGCTCCCTCCGCCGCCAGGGAGGCCCAGTCGGCGGTGTTCCCGCTGAAGCGGAGCCATGCCGCCGCCAAGGCCGGCCAATGCCGCACGGTGGCGGGCACGGCGGCGCCGTAGCTCAGCCGCAGCAGCGCCGGTGAGCGCCGTGCCAGCACGAACGCCAGCCGGGCGCGCAGATTCATGGCGGCCAGGGTCTCCGGCCGGTCCAGAGGTGCCAGCCCGCCGACCACCTTCACCGCGCTGATCCGGCCCGGCATCTTCCAGGCGCAGGCCAGGGCGTAGGGGCCGCCGCCGGAGACCCCCAGCACGGCGAACCGCTCCAGTCCCAAGCTGTCCACCAGCCGGCCGACGTCGCCGGGCCAATCGGCGATCCGCCGCTGCGGCTGGAAGTCGGACAGCCCGTACCCCGGCCGGTCCGGGGCAATGATGCCGATGCCCAGCCGCCGCGCCGCGGCGGCGCAGAAGACCGCCTCCAGCCGCGACGACGGCAGCCCGTGGAAATACAGCAGCGGCCGGCCGCCGGGGTCGCCGTAGCAGGCGTAGCCCAGCCGGCGTCCGTGATCGAGTTGGAGTTGGCGGTGTCTGCCGTTCATGGATCGGTGCGGGTTCGGGAGGCGTGCTTCCCGGCATTCGACCGGCGTAGACTGATGGCCTTGCAGTGCCGAACAAGTCCGGGCCGGATTTGTTCGGTGCTGGCTGGCAGTCACGCCTGATCGGGGGGAGGCAGGGCCTCGCATGGTTCAAGACGACATTCTGGTGCGCCTGGCCGGGCTATGCTACCGCTACCGGGAGGGCGGACGCGACCACGCGGTGCTGGCCGGGTTGGACGGCACGATCCACCGGGGCGAATACCTGGCTTTGCTGGGCCCCAGCGGCTCGGGCAAGTCGACCCTGCTCAACCTGATCGCCGGCCTGGACTTGCCGGAGGCCGGCGACGTCATCATCGACGGCAGCGCCGTCAACCGCCTCGACGAGAGGCGGCGGACCCTGTTCCGCCGCCGTCACATCGGCTTCGTGTTCCAGTTCTTCAACCTGCTCCCCACCCTCACCGTCGCCGAAAACGTCCTGCTGCCGCTGGAGCTGAGCGGGATGGGTGCGGCACGGCGCGGCCAGGCTTTGGAGTTGCTGGAGGAGGTGGGCTTGAGCGAGCGTGCCGGCAGCTATCCCGATCAACTGTCCGGCGGCGAACAGCAGCGGGTCGCGGTGGTCCGCGCCCTGGCCCATGCGCCCAAGCTGGTGCTGGCGGACGAACCCACCGGCAATCTGGACGGCGCATCCGGCGCGCGCATCCTGGCGCTGTTCGACCGGTTCATGCGGGGGCAGGGCATGACGCTGCTGGTGGTCACCCACGACCGCGAGGTGGCCGGCCGCGCCGACCGTATCGTCCAGCTGCGCGGCGGACGCCTGGCCGAAGCCGGCCCATGAGTTTGCTGCTGCGCGCCAACCGCCGCTTTCTGCTGCGCCATCCGCGCCACATCCTGCTGACGGTGCTGGGCATCGCCCTGGGGGTGGCCGTCGTGGTCGCCGTCGACCTGGGGCTCAGCAGCGCCCATACCGCCTTTCGGCTCTCCATGGAAGCCGTGGCCGGCAGCGCCACCCATCAAATCACCGCTGCCGCCGGCGACCTGGACGAGACTCTCTATGTCGTGTTGCGCCTGGAGCAGGGATGGCGCGACCTCGCCCCGGTGCTGGAAGGGTACGGCCAGTGCCGCGGCCAGACGGTGCGCATCCTGGGCATCGATCCCCTGGCGGAGGGCTCCCTGCGCGGGCGCTTCGAGCGTTCCGCGCGGAGCTTGCTGGCGCCGCTGTTGACCGAGCCTGATACCGTGCTGGTCGGACGGGCGAGCGCCGAGCGGCTGGGTTTTCGGGCAGGCGAACGGCTGGCGGTGGAACTGTCCGGTAGCACCCGGGAATTGCGGGTGGTGGGTTTCATCGAAGGCGACGGCCCCGCCGACCCGGCCCTGGAAGGACTGCTGCTGGCCGATCTCTCTGCGGCCCAGGAAATGCTGGGGCGGATCGGCCGCCTCGACCGCATCGATCTGCGGCTGGACAACGCGGCGGCGGAGGCGCGGTTGCGCGCCGCGTTGCCGGCGGATGTGGTGCTGCGCGCCACCGAGGGACAGGCCGCCGCCGGCGCCATCACCGCCGCGTTCGCCGCCAACTTGCAGGGATTGAGCGCGCTGGCGCTGCTGGTGGGCATGTTCCTGATCTACAACACCATGAATTTCAACCTGCTGCAGCGGCGGCCGCTGCTGGCCAGCCTGCGCTTGCTGGGCGTGACCCGCGCCGAGATCGTCGCGGTGGTGCTGCTGGAAGCGGCGTCGTTAGGGCTGCTGGGTGCCCTGCTGGGCCTGGCGCTGGCGCTGGCCGCGGTCGACGGGCTGCTGCAGCTGCTGACCCGGACCATCAACGACGTCTATTTCGTGCTGACGGTCAGCCGGGTGTTCCTCAGTCCGGCGGGGATCGCCCAGGGCTTGCTGCTGGGGCCGGCCGCGGCCGTGCTCGCGGCCCTGCCGGCGGCGCTGGAAGCGGCCTGGACCCGGCCCGCCATGGCCCAGCGCCGATCCCTGCTGGAGCTGCGCAGCCGCTGGCTGTCGCGTGGCCTGGCGGGTGCCGGAACGGCGCTGATGCTGGTTGCTTACGGGTTGCTGCAGGGGCCGGGGTCGGGTCTGGCAGCGTCCATCGCCGGGGTGCTGTGCCTGGCGCTCGGCTACACGCTGCTGACACCGGCGCTGCTGGCGGCACTGCTGCTGGGGTTGAACCGGCTCGGCGGGCGCTGGCTCGCGCCGCTGCCTCGGCTGGCCCTGCGCGGAATCGGCGCGAGCCTGAGCCGCACCGGGGTCGCCGCCGCCGCCTTAAGCCTCGGGCTCGCCATGAGCATCGGCACCGGCGCCATGGTCTACAGCTTCCGGCAGGCGGTGGCGGACTGGCTGGAGCGGCTGGTCCAGGCCGATCTCCATGTGTCCCTGCCCGCCTCGCCCGGCCGCCCCGGACCGGCGTTGCCGGCGGAGCTGCTGGAGCAGGTTCGCGCCCAGCCGGGCATCGCCCGGATCAGCACAGCCTGGCGCAGCGTGGTGGAGACCGGCGCGGGGCCCGCCGAGCTGGTGGCGGCGGCGCCGGCCTATCCGGAGCGGCCCGCCTACCGTTTCAAGGGCGGCGACGGGGCGGCGGCCTGGGCGGCGTGGCTGCAACGGAACGTGGTGCTGGTCTCCGAGCCCTTTGCCTCGCGCCATCGCCTGGCGCCCGGGGATTCCGTGGTCCTACAGACGCCGCAGGGAGCTGTGGCCCTGCCGGTGGCCGGCATCTTCTTCGACTATCGCTCCGAGCAGGGCGTCATCCTCATGCATCGGCGGCTCTACGACCGGCTCTGGAACAATCCGGCCGTCTCCTCGGTGGGATTGTACCTGGAGCCGGATCGGGACCCCGACGGCGTTCGCGACGAACTGCGCCACCGGCTGGCCGGCGCGGGCGGCGTGCTGATCCGCTCCAACCGGGAAATCCGGGATTCGTCCATGGCCTTGTTCGACCGCACCTTCACCGTCACCCGCATCCTGCAGCTGCAGGCCCTGGGGGTGGCCATCATCGGCATCCTCAGCGCGCTGCTGGCGCTGCAGATGGAACGCGGCCGCGAACTGGCGCTGTTGCGCGCCCTGGGGCTGACGCCGGGGCAGGCCGGCGCCCTGGTGTTCCTGCAAAGCGCGCTGCTGGGGGCCTGCGCGGGCCTGCTGGCGCTGCCCCTGGGAGCCCTGGTGGCGGCGGCCCTGGTGTACAGCGTCAACCTGCGCTCGTTCGGCTGGAGCATGGAGCTGGCCTTGCCGGCTTCGGGATTCGCCGAAGCGCTGCTGCTGGCGGTGAGTGCCGCCCTGCTGGCGGGGATTTATCCGGCCTGGCGCGCGGCACGCACGGCACCTGCCGCCGCCCTGCGGGAGGAGTGATGCGCCGCGCCGCTTTGGCGTTCGGCGGGATCGCTCTGCTGCTGGCAGCGGCCGGCGGTTGCGGGTCGCCGCCGGGGGGCGATGACGCCGCCGTCGCCACGCTGCAGGAGGATGCGGCCGCGAGCGGTTTCGCGCGGGCCTATGCGCCGCGGCCCTTGGTGTTCCCGGCCGATCACGGCGCCCACCGGGACTTCCGCCACGAATGGTGGTATGTCACCGGCAATCTGGATGCTCCCGGCGGGCGCCGCTTCGGCTTCCAGATCACCTTCTTCCGCTACGGGCTGACGGCCCGGCCGCTGCCGCGCCGGTCCCGCTGGGCCGCCGCCGAGCTCTACATGGCGCATTTCGCGGTGACCGACGTGGCCAACCGGCGCTTCCGCGCCTACCAGCGCCGTGGGCGTGGCGCCCTCGGGCTGGCCGGAGCCCGGCTGGCACCGTTTCGGGTGTGGCTGGACGACTGGCGGCTGGAGTCTTTCGAGGGCGACGAGCTGCCCTGGGCCTTGGCGGTCCGCGAAGGTGATTTGGCCTTGCGGCTGCTACTCCGCAACACCAAGCCCCCGGTGTTGCAGGGCGAGGCCGGTTTGAGCCGGAAGAGTGCGGAGCCCGGCAACGCCTCCTACTACTACTCGGCCACCCGGCTGCAGGCGGAGGGGATGCTGGAAGTGGCCGGGGAGAGCTTTCCGGTCAGCGGGTTGGCCTGGCTGGACCGGGAATGGAGCAGCAGCGCGCTGGCGGCCGATCAGGCCGGTTGGGACTGGTTTTCCCTGCAGTTCGACGATGCCACCGAACTGATGTATTACCGGCTGCGGCGGAAGGACGGCAGCGCCGATCCGCACAGCGCCGGCAGTCTGGTGGCCGCCGACGGGGCCAAGACACCGCTGCGTCCGGAGGACGTCGAGCTCAAGGTGCTCGACCGCTGGCGCACGCCCGACGGTGCCTGGTACCCCGCCCGCTGGTCGCTGGCGGTCAAGCCGCTGGGCAAGACCTGGCTGATCCATCCGGTGGTCGCCGACCAGGAATTGCGCGAAGGCAGCTTCCGCTATTGGGAAGGGGCGGTGGACGTGTTTCCGGCGGATCGGCCGGACCGGCCCGCCGGCCGCGGCTATCTGGAGATGACCGGCTATGCCGCAGCCGTCCGGCCGGGCGCCGGCGAGCGGCGCTGAAGACTCAGCTTTCGTGCACCCGGATGCCGTACTTGCGGATGCGGTAGCGCAGGGTCTCGCGGGTGGTGCCCAGTGCCCGTGCGGCCGCCACGATGTTGCCGCCGCTGCGATCCACCGCGGTCTCGATGATGTAGCGGTCCATGTCGTCCAGATTCATGCTGCCGTCCAGCGGTATCGTCAGGCAGTCGGCGGCGGAAGCGCCATCGGCAGCGGCGCGGCCGGGCAGCTGCAGCCACTGGGCCGGCAGCAGCGCGCCGTCGGAGAACAGCACGCAGCGTTCGATGACGTTGCGCAGTTCGCGCACATTGCCCGGCCAGTCGTGATCCCGCAGCTGCCGCCAGGCGTCGGTGGGAACGCTGCGTACCTGTTTGCCGGACTTGGCGTTGAATTCGGCGATGAACTGGGGCACCAGTTCGTCCAGGTCCTCTTTGGATTCCCGCAAGGGGGGCAGGTTGAGTCGGAACACGCTGAGGCGGTGGTACAGGTCGCTACGGAATTCGCCCTGTTTTCCCATGGCCTCCAGATCGCGGTTGCTGGCCGCGACGATCTGCACGTCCACCTGGATTTCCCGCTCGCCGCCGAGCCGGCGGAACTTGCGGTCTTCCAGCACCTTCAGCAATTTGGCCTGGAGATCCAGGGGCATTTCGCCGATCTCGTCGAGGAACAGGGTGCCGCCGTCGGCCTGTTCGATCAGGCCGCGGTGGCGCGCCGAGGCGCCGGTGTACGCACCCGCTTCGTGGCCGAACAGCTCGGATTCCAGCAAGTCGCGCGGCAGCGCGGCGCAGTTCAGTTCGATCAGCGGATTCGTCGAACGCGCTCCCCCGTAGTGCAGGATGCGGGCGACCAGTCCCTTGCCGGTACCGGTTTCGCCGCCGATCACCAGGGCGCTGAAGGGGACCTGGGTAAGCTTTTCCAGCATGGTCCGCACCTGGGCGGCGCCGCCGCTGTGGCCCAGGAAGGCTTCCGGGGTGTAGCGGCGGTGGCGGTGGCTGGCCTGGTCGTGCAGGCGGCGCTGGGCCAGCGCGCTGCGGGCAGCACTCGCCATCACCAGGTCCAGCCGCGGCAGATCGCAGGGTTTTTCCAGGAATTCGTAGGCGCCCACCCGTAGCGCCCGCACCGAGTCGGGCACGCTGCCGTAGCCGGTCAGAAAGATCCACTCGGCATAGGCCTGCTGGCCGCGAAGGTCCTCCATCAGGTCCAGCGCATTGCCATCCGGCAAATTCATGTCGGACAACACCAGGTTGGGGTCGAACTGGCGTGTCCTCAAGATGTCCCTCGCGGCCGCCAGGGATGTTGCCAATTCCACGTCCCAACCCTTGCGTTGATAGTGGCGGGACAGCTCGGCACCGAGCAGGTTTTCGTCTTCGATGATCAGCAGGCGTCCGGTGTTCATGGGGAAGGTTCCTGAATCGGCAGTATCAGTTCAACCCGTGCACCTGAGGGCTCCCGGTTGCTCAAATTGATCCGGCCGCCCCATTCGCGCACGAAGCGCTGCACCATGGCCAGCCCCAGCCCGGTGCCGCGGGCGCGCCCGCTGGCGAAGGTACGGATGCCGCCGGCCAGCATTTCGGCGCTGAAGCCGGGGCCGTCGTCGGCCACTTCCAGGTGCAGCCGGCTTTCCTCGCGGCGGGCGCTGACGGTGATACGGCCGTGGCGCTCGTCGAGGGCTTGCGAAGCGTTGAGGATGAGGTTCAGCAGGGCCTGCCGCAGGCTCGGCTCGGGCAAACGGCACTGGAGGTCGGCCGGGATGTGCTGCTCCAGCCGGATGTGGGCCGGAATCTGGTAACGGGTGAGCGACAGCAGCTCGCGGACCAGGTCGGCCAGATCGAATTCGGTCGCCGGTACCGGGGTTTGTTTGCCCTGCTCCAGCAGCTCGTTGAGCAAACGCGCCATGCGATGCAGCTCGGAACCGATCAGGTCCAGTCGCTGCCCCTGTTCCGGGTCGGCGATTTCCTCCCGCAGGTTGGCGCAGCTCATCTGGATTCCGGCCAGAGGATTCCTCAGTTCGTGGGCCAGGCTGGCCGCCAGTTCACCCACCGCCGCCAGCCGCTCCGCGGTCGCCAGGCTGCGCTGCTGTTCCAGCAGCGCCTCGGTGGCGGCGCGCACCTCCGCTTGCAACGAACGGGCATGCAGGCGCTTGGTCTCTTCCAGTTCCGCCAGATGCACCACCATCAGGTTGTAGCTGTTGAACACCGGCAGCAGAAGGGGATCGATGCGGCGGGTTTCGATGGGGCTGTAGTCTTCTTTGGCCAGGTTGAGCAGCAGTCGTTTCAGATCGTTGAGCGGGTTCAGGATGCGGCTGCGTACGAACAACGCGGTCAGCAGCATGATCACCAGCAGGGTACCGGTCGCCAGTTCCAGTTCCGCCAGGGTGTCCCGGCTGATGCCTTCCAGTTCCGCCTCGCGCCGGTCGGTTTCCGCGTCGAGGACTGCGTGCATGGTGCGGATTGCCTTGAACAGCTCGGTCTGACCGCTGTCGTCCGTACTCCGGGCCGCGTGCAACAACGATTCCTCGACTTGGAGCAGGCGACCCGGGGTGTCGGGCAGGAAATGGGCGTCGCCCTTGGCCAGATTGCGCAGCTGTTCGGCGACATGCTGCACGTAATGCGGTTCGCTGCGGGTTTCCCCGGACAACAGTTCCACCAGCAGATATTGCAGATCCAGGCCGGTCTGCTGGATCTGGTGGGAGTAAGCGACGTAAGCCTGCACGGTGTCCAGGCGCTGCAGGTTGCGCCAGATCATGCCGCCGAGGATGGCCAGGATCAGCAGCACCAGGGCGAGCAGCCCCAGGCCGCGGGTCAGCGCACGGCGGTCGAGGAGCGATCGGGAGTAGGCGGCGGAGGGTGGCATGGCGGATTGATTATATCCGGCCGCCGCCCGCTCCCCATCGCGCCGTGTCGGTAGCCGGGCTTGAGCCTCAGGGCCGGGAAAATTCCAGCACTTCGCTGCGCCCGCCGTTGCCGGGGATGGCACGCTTGCGGGCCGCCAGGGGGTGGCGTGACGCCGCCTGGTGGCGATCCAGCCCATGAATCTCCGCCGTGCCACCGCGCCGTTCATAGTCCTCGCAATAGTGATGGATGAATTCCATGACGGTGTGGTCGATGGTCTCGGTTTCCGACAGGTCGAAGATCAAGGTCTTGCCTTCCGGCATGGCCGACATTTCGCTCTTGAGGGACAGGAAATTGGCGAAAAACGCTGCGCCGTCCACCCTGACCCGGTAAATGCCGGGCTCGGGCTCGTCGATCTCGAAATAGAGCTTGAGCACTTCCTGCCAATTGACGCTGCGCAGCACGTGCACCAGGAATTCCGCCAGCATGCCGATGGCCACGCCGATCAGCAGGTCGGTGGCGAGCACGCCGACGATGGTGACCACGAATACCGCCAGCTGTTCTTTGCCGACCGCGAGGGTCTTGGCAAATTCGCGGGGCGCGGCCAACCTGTAGCCGGTGAACACCAGCAGGGCCGCCAGGGCCGCCAGCGGAATTTCGTGGATGAGGCGCGGAAACAGGGCGACGAAGATCAGCAGGAAGGCGCCGTGAAAGAAGTTGGCCCAGCCGGTGCGGGCGCCGTTGTTGATGTTGGCGGAGCTGCGGACGATCTCGGCGATCATCGGCAGGCCGCCCACCAGACCGGCCAGGCTGTTGCCGATGCCGACCGCGGTGAGGTCGCGGTTGAGGTCGGAATAGCGCTTGTAGGGGTCGAGCTTGTCCACCGCCGCGGCGCTGATGAGGCTCTCCAGGCTGCCCACCAGGCAGATGGTGATGACGTGTTCCCAGAATGCCAGTTCGCTGATCTTGCCGAAATCGGGGAAGGCGAAGCCGGCCAGAAAGTGTTCGGGTATGGCGACCAGATAACGGGGGCCGATGGTGTATTCGTGGTGGGGGAGGATAGGATCGCTGGGCAGAAACATGTAGATGTGCTCGTGCTCCAGATCGAAATATTCGCCCAGGATCACGCCCAGGACCACCACCAGGATGGGGGCCGGGATCATCTTCAGATAGCGGTTCTTTAGCAGGTTCCAGATCACCATGATGAGCAAGCCCAGACCGCCGATAGCCGCGACTTCCGGGTTGAGTTCCATCAGGCTGTGGGGGATCTCGGCGATGGTGCCGAACAGGGTCTTGGCCTCCGGTTTGACGCCCACCAAGGTGTGAATCTGCTTGGACATGATGATGATGCCAATGGCCGCCAGCATGCCGTGGACCACCGACGACGGGAAAAAGGCGCTGAGCTTGCCCGCCTTGAATACCCCCAGCAGGGTCTGGATCACGCTGGCGCAGACGATGGCGGCCAGGGTGTACCGGTAGCCCGCCATCGAATCGCCGGCTCCGAGGTCCTGGACGGCGTCCAGCATCACCACGATCAGCCCAGCGGCAGGTCCGGCGATGGTGACGTAGGAGCCGTTGAGGCGCGACACCAGGAGTCCGCCGATGACGGCGCTGATGATGCCTGCCATGGGCGGAACCCCGGAGGCCATGGAGATGCCCAGGCACAGGGGCAGGGCGATGAGGAACACCAGGAAACCCGACATCGCGTCGGAGGCCCAGTTTTCGGCGAGTCCGGCGAGGCCGGTTTTCGGCAGGGTCGGAGCGGTAGACATGTTCAACCTCGGAGGGAGTCGAGCAACCGGTTTGACCCAAGCATTACCCATGCCAGAGCGAATGCGGTCTCGGGCCGGAGGTGTGCCGCATCGGATGGGCGGATTTGGGACCGATGTGGGGCATCGGATGGGTGCAATGAACCCACGCGTGGTTGATACCAACCAGATGATGAGCTTGAGGGATGGCGGGGCTGCGGACCGCGGATAGTGCTGGGCCCGCAGGTGATCTTGAGGCAGGCCAGGCCAGGGCCACCCCAGGGAAGTGCCTGTCAGTTCAGCGGGTCGTGCAGCATCATGCCCATGTCTTCGTGCTCCATCAGGCGGCAGTGGCATACGAAGTTCTGGCCATGGTAATGCCGGGGGAAGTGGACGATCAGCTCCCGCAGTTCGTCGGAGGCGACCCGCCCGGCGGGATCGAGGGGCCAGCCGTCGCCGGAACGGTGCTCGTTAGAAGGAAAGCGTGTTGACGATGTGTTCGCCGATGGCCAGGGAGGCGGTGGCGGCGGGACTGGGGGCGTTGAGGACGTGGAGCGCGTCGTCGCGCCGCACCAGGTGGAAGTCTTCCACCAGGCTGCCGGCCTCGGTCATGGCTTGGGCGCGGACGCCGGCACCGCCAGGTTCCAGGTCCTCGGCCCGGACTTCCGGAACCAGCCGCTGCAGGGCACGGCAGAACCGTGTCCTGCTGACCGATTGCGCGAGTTCCGAGCGAACCATCGACGGGTATTTGCGCAAGAACCGCCACAAGCCCGGAAACAGCAGCGCATCGGCCAGGTCGCGGGGCTCGACGGTGGTGAGCCGATAGCCTTCCCGCGCGAAGGCGAGGACGGCGTTGGGGCCGGCCTCGACGCCGCCGCCGATCATGCGGGTGAAATGCACCCCCAGGAACGGGAACTGCGGATTGGGGACGGGATAGATCAGGTTGCGCACCAGTGGCCGGGCCGATTCCTTCAGGCAATAGTATTCGCCGCGGAACGGCACGATGCGCACCTCGCGGCGTTCCCCGGCGAGTTCGGCAATCCGGTCGCAGTGCAGTCCGGCGCAGTTGATCAGAAAGTCCGCGCCGAACTCGCCGATGCCGGTGGTGGCGAGCCAGCCGCCGTTGCGGCGCTGCAACCCGGTGACCTGGGCGCCGACCTGCAGTTTGCCTCCCCGATCCCGGATGCGGTCGGCGAGGCGGTCGCACACCTCCCGGTAGTCGACGATGCCTTCCTCCGGCACGTGGGCGGCGGCCAGGCCCGCGACATGGGGTTCGATCTTCCGCATTTGGTCCGGATCGAGCCGGCGCAGTCCCTGAAGTCCGTTGGCCTGGCCGCGCCGCAGCAGTTCGTCGAGCCGCGGCAGTTCATCCGGAGTCACCGCGACCACCAGCTTGCCGCAGATTTCGTGCGGTATGCCTTCCTCCCGGCAGAAGGCCGCCATCTGACGGATTCCGGCCACGGCCAATCGGGCTTTCTCCGAACCGGGTCGATAATACAGGCCGGCGTGGAGGACCCCGCTGTTGTGAGTGCTCTGATGGGCGCCGACGGTGGATTCCTTTTCCAGCAGAGTCACCGCCAGTTTCGGAAACCGCTCCAGCAAGCGGTAGGCGCAGGCCAGGCCGACCAAGCCGCCGCCAACGATGAGAACCGAGTTCTTCGAGGTCATGATGGAGAGTTCCGGGGTTAGAGGTGGACGAGTTGGGGAGCACTGTGGTTCACCGGCTGGGACGGCGGCGCGATGCCACCGCCTGACCCGTTCCCGAGCGGGGCAAGGCCGGTTCGTCAAGGCTTAACCGTTCCTTTTGAGCCCGATCGAAGGGTGGGCGATTCGGCCGTTCCGGTTCGACAGGCTCGCCACGAACGGCTTGACGAAAAGGCATGGCCGCACCGGGGTACCGCCCGTATCGCAAAAATTCCGGGCACTAAAGGTGCAAGAAGCGAGATTTGGCCATAATATAGCGGCCACTACTTGCGCGGCAAAGCACCAGTCCATCGTCACACTAGTCTACGGTAGCCAGCGAATGAGCCCAAATTCTTTGAATCAGGTTGTTTACGTCCCCGCCAAGCGCAGTTTTCTGGCGTTGTCGATGATGCTCCTGCTGGCCTTGTGTGGCCAGTCACGGGTTTTCGCCGAGGAGCCTTACCGGCTGAATCCGGGAGACAAACTGGAGATTTCGGTGTGGCAGGAAGAGAATCTGAAGACCGAAACGGTGATATTGCCCGACGGTACGATTTCGTTTCCGCTGGCGGGGGTGGTCGCCGCCGCCGGCAAGACTACCGATGAAGTGGCCGCGCTATTGACCGAGCGGCTCACTCAGTTCATTTCCGATCCGGAAGTGAATGTCCGGGTCCAGACCATCGAGGGTAATATCATTTATGTCACCGGCGAAGTTGCCCATCCGGGATCCTTCGTCATGAACAGGCCGACCGATGTGATGCAGGCCATCGGGTTGGCGGGGGGGCTGACACCTTTCGCCAAGAAGAATGACGTCGTCGTTCTGCGGCGCGCTGGCGGTGCGCGGAAGACCTTCAATTTCGAATATGACGATGTCAAGAACGGTGAGAACCTGGAAACGAATATCCTGTTGCAGGGTGGCGATACCGTTGTCGTGCCCTGATCCGGCGGTTCGTCGTATGCGCATGAAACTCCGGGTGCTGGGACTGGCGGTTGCCGCCGGCTCCGTGCCGGTTGCGGCTGAGGAATACGAATTCAAGGGAATGCTCGATCAACAGGCCCAGTATAACGACAACATTACCCTGAGGCAGGACAAGCAGTCGGTATTCGGTTATGTGCTGACTCCTCTGGTACAGGGGGCCGTTCGTTCCAGACTGATGGAATTGAATGCGCGCGCCCAGGGCAATATCCGCCGATACGACGATGACCGGTTCGATTGCGATACCTACAACGTCGGGGCCGGCGGGCAGTATCAGATGAAGACCAGCGTCTTCGGCGTCAACGGCACTTATGGCAAGAATTGCACCTACAGTCTGCAACTCGCCGACAACGCCCTGCTGAATCCGCAAAGCCGTTCGGAAAACTACCAGATATCACCGACCTGGTCCTGGGATTGGGCGAGAAACCACAAGCTGGTGGCGGAAGGGAGCTATTCCAAGTCGACCTATACCACGCTGGGTGGCGCGACTGCGACCACCTTGTCCAACAGCGAAATCTATACGGCCAGGCTCACCGAGATCCATGTGTGGTCGCCCGATCTCACGGTGCTAGGGGGGCTTAACTTCTCCGATATCCGCTATTCCGGCGTGGCCGCCTCCTCCCAGAACATTTACGGGATTCAGGTGGGCGCCAATTACGCCCTGTCTCCCCACTGGTCCTTGAGCGTTGGCGGCGGACCGCGCTGGGCGGATACCCGAACGCGGGGCGACGGGGTGACCGTGGTCGGCGGGTCGGGGGTGACGCTCGGGTATACCGATAACATCAGCCTGACTTACACCGGCAAGGTCGATCAGGTCTCGCTCGGATACGGCGACTCGATCAATCCCAGCAGCATCGGACAGACGGTGCAGGTCCGTTCGGCCTTCGTGAATTACCGGCACGACTTCACCCAACGTCTTGCATTGAATCTGAGCACCACCTATTCCTCCAGCCAGTCGATCCAGGAAAGTGGTACCCAGGGCCGCAGTTTCGACAGTTCCTCTCTCACCACAACGGCCGGGCTGGCATGGAGCATGGCGAAGGAATGGAAGCTGGGCGGCACCTACACCTATCGCTGGCAGGATGTCGGCCAGTCCGGCGGCATCAATACCCTGGCCAACGGCACCACGGATTCCAACCTGGTGATGCTGTTTTTGAACTATGAGTGGGAAGGAATCCGCGATTCCCGCTGATCGCCCCTGACCGACGGGCTGGGCAGAACTTCTGCCGCGGCTCGCTCCCTCCTCGCCCGTTGACGGGCGCATTTTTGCCGAAACTCGATCCATGCAACTTGGCGGCCGAGGCTTGGTGATTCGGTTCCGTAGTACATAAAGCCCTGCGCAAGCGGCGGCTCCCCGGCGGCCGGCGCATCGCCGGCTTGTCAGCATTTTTACAGGCTTGCCCGTCGCTCAGTGACGCGCTGCGTCATGGCTGAATGGTGGGCGGGCTTGGTAATTAGTCTTCTGCTTCTAATCATTCATGAAGAACAATGGGTTGCCGTCTGCTGTCGTGTGCGCGACGAGGTAGCAGGCGGGATTCGATCTGGCGTATGTGCGCTTTTATGGTGCGCTCCAAGAGTGGCGGCGTCACATATTCGCATCGCACATCAAGACGGAACTGCCAGTCCTGTAATTCGGACTTTACAGTTTCCGCTCTCGCTGTGGGAACCGCCACGGAATGTGGTCATGGAACATCTCGGATCAGCGGAGTCTCCCACAAGGGTGAATTTACCGTATAAAAATTAAGGCTAATCCCGATTTTGCGCGGATGCGTCTGGTTTTCATTGGTTTTTGCTCTATCCCGAAAGCAAGAGTGCTGGTTCGGCAGAACCTGCCCGCTCGAGTTGCAGCACTGTGCGAGCAGTTGAATTATAAGTGACTGATTATATTGCGGCGACAAACACCGTCGAAACGAGCACGCAGATCCTGTCAGCAATTTTTACAGGAATCGGTCGAATGCCGCCATTTGATAGATAAAGCTTTGATTAAACATATAAATACATGGGTGGCACGAGTCCTGCACACCTGTATGCGTAGCAGGCGTTTCGGGGTGGTGACCACCATAACTTTTCTCCGAAACAGCGCCGCAAGCGATTTCAGCAATACACGAGGTTCGGCCCCCAAGCCGGGTTGAACAGATTGGTCGATCGATACCCGAAGGAGATCATTGTGATCACGAAGCACTTGTTCGGTACCTACCATTACCGCCTTTCCGAAAGCGACTCCAGCTTCGGCGTGTTCGCCAGCCGGAGGTCTGCGTATGCGGAACACCTGCGGCGCGAAAAGGCCAGGGCGGAGCGGAGCGCGACTCAGCTGTCGACGGCGGTGCTGTCGTTCAAGCGGGACCATCATCAGAAGCTGATCCATACCCGGATGTTCTGCAGGGAACTGCAGCAGCAGCTGAGAGAGACCGATAGCGCCTACGTCATCGACCGCTGGACCATCGGCCTCATCCTGCCGCATACCGACGAGCAAGGCGTGGAACGGCTGGTCTGCAAACTGGAGCGGTTCCATGCCAGGCACGGAGTCTCCGTCAAGTCGGAGACCTTCGACAGGGCGCATACCGAGTGGACTCCGCCGAGCTACGAGGCGCTTCATCGCGATGTCGCGGCGGCGGTCTACGAAGCGTCGCAGAAGCCGGAGACCGCGGCGACCGCCGAGTTTGCCCGCCAGATTCGACTGGAGAAAAGGCGCACCGACCGCTCCAAGTCACCGTTCTCGATCCTGCTGTTGAGCCATGCTTCGGGTCGCAACGATTTCGAACCGCTGATCGAAGCCGGGCGTCGGTTGATGAAGCAGTGCGTGGAAATCGATGGGGTCGGCCGCATGGGTAGCGATACCGTCGGCATCATCCTTCCCCATACCGACCGGGAGGCGGCCGAAGAGATCAAGCGGCGGCTCGAGCTGCAGACCGGCGATCTGCCGTTGACAGTGCGGGTGACGACCTATCCGGACCAGGTGCTCGACCGTCACCGCGCTGCGACCTACGCACCGGAGGCGGGCCTAGATTGCCCCCTGGTCGGGGCGGCGGCGATGGAAACCAGCCGCGCCAAGGCTGTGGCCAAGCGGGCGGTGGACATCTTCGGATCCCTCGTGGGCTTGGCGATTTTCTCGCCAGTCATGCTGGTCACCGCTGTGGCGGTCAAGATGAGTTCGCCGGGACCGATCATCTTCAAACAAACCCGGGTGGGCGAGAAAGGCGTTCCCTTCGCGTTCTACAAGTTCCGCTCGATGCGCACCAATGCTGACGACCGGATCCACCGGGAATACGTCGCGAGCCTGATCCAGGGCAAGCATGAACAGATCGATCAGGGCGGGGATTCCAAGCCCCTGTACAAGATCAAGGCCGATCCCCGCGTCACCGCGGTGGGCCGGATCATCCGCAAGACCAGTCTCGATGAGTTGCCGCAGTTCTTCAATGTGTTGAAGGGCGACATGAGTTTGGTGGGTCCCCGGCCGCCGTTGCCTTACGAGGTCGAGCAGTACCAGTCGTGGCATTTGCGCCGGGTGCTGGATGTGAAGCCGGGCATCACCGGGTTGTGGCAGGTGGAAGGCAGAAGCCGCACCTCCTTCGACGACATGGTGAGGCTGGATCTGCGTTACAGCTCCAAATGGTCGCTGGTGATGGATTTCAGCATCATGCTGCGAACCTTCAAGTCGGTCGTGCAGTCCAGCGGCGCTTGCTAACGGCTTGCCCCGGTCTCGCCGGGGCCGTCGGTTCGGCCGAAAAAAGGCTTACCGGTTTCGGTAAGCCTTTTTTGTTAGGGCGGATCAAAGGGCATGCGGTTGGAGGCGGCCGCTACTCGGTGCTGACTGCTTCCCCTTCGTTGTTGAGCGCCGCTTCCAGAGAATGCCAGGCCAGGGTGGCGCATTTCACCCGCGCCGGATAGGCCCGCACCCCGGTCAGCACCGCCAGCTTGCCCAGCTCCTCGAAGTTGGCCACCTCGTCTTGTCCGGTGGTGATGCGGTGGAACAGCTCGAACAAGCGATGGGCCTCCTCTTCGGTCTTGCCGCGCACGATCTCGGTCATCAGCGAGGCCGATGCCGTGGAGATGGCGCAGCCCGAGCCCTGGAAGCTGACGTCGCTGATCACCGCCCCGTCGAGTTTGAGGTAAAGGGTGATACGGTCGCCGCACAGCGGATTGAAGCCATCGATCTTGCGGGAGGGGGCTTCCATCACCCGGAAGTTGCGGGGATTGCGGTTGTGGTCGAACACGACCTCCTGGTACAGGTCGCGGATGTGGTCCAACATCAGCCGAATACCTCGATGAGCTGTTTGATGCCGTGGATGAGTGCGTCCACTTCTTCCACCGTGTTGTAGAGGGCGAAGGAGGCCCTGGCGGTGGCCGGGACGCCGTAGAAGTCCATCACCGGCATGGCGCAGTGGTGGCCGGCGCGGACCGCGATGCCCACCTGATCCAGCAGGGTGCCGATGTCGTGGGGATGGATGTGGTCCAGGGTGAAGGAGAGGATGGCGCCCTTGTGCTTGGCTTCCCCCACCAGCCTGAGCTGGGGAATCGTCAGTGCCTGCTCGGTCGCGTAACTCAGCAAACGCTGCTCGTGCTCGGCAATGGCGTCGAGGCCGATGCTCTCCACATAGTCGATGGCGGCGCCCAGACCGATGGTGTCGGCGATGGCGGGGGTGCCGGCCTCGAACTTGTAAGGCAGGGTGTTGTACTCGGTGCGCCCGAAACTGACCATGCGGATCATGTCGCCGCCGCCCTGATAGGGGGGCATGGCCTTGAGCAGGGCCTCCTTGCCGTACAGGATGCCGATGCCCGAGGGGCCATACAACTTGTGGCCGGACAGCACGTAGAAGTCGCAGTCGAGGGCCCGGACGTCCACGGCCATGTGGGGGGCTGCCTGGGCGCCGTCCAGCAGCACCGGGATGCCGCGGGCATGGGCGAGCTGGATGATCTCGTTCACCGGGTTGATGCTGCCCAGGGCGTTGGACATGTGGGTGACCGCCACCACTCGGGTTCTGCCGGAAAGGTGCGCCGCGAACTCCTCCAGCAGCAATTCGCCTCGTCGGGATATGGGAGCCACCTTGAGCACCGCACCGGTCAGCTGGCACAGCATCTGCCAGGGCACGATGTTGGAGTGGTGTTCCATGGTGGTGATTAGGATCTCGTCGCCCGCTGTCAGGTTGCTGCGCCCATAGCTCTGCGCCACCAGGTTGATGGCTTCGGTGGCGCCGCGCACGAACACGATTTCCTCGATCTTGGCTGCGTTGAGGAAGCGCCGCGCCTTCTCCCTCGCCCCCTCGAACTGGTCGGTAGCGCGCTGGCTGAGGGTGTGGACGCCGCGGTGGACGTTGGCGTAATCCTGCAGATAGACCCGGCTGATGGCTTCGATGACCGCCTTGGGCTTCTGGGCGCTGGCGGCATTGTCCAGATACACCAGCGGGCGGCCGTTGATCTCCTGCTGGAGGATGGGGAAGTCGGCGCGGTAGCGTTCCACGGCGTAGCCGGCTGCCGGGGCTTGCCTGGGGAAGACCGATACGCTCACAGCCAGTCCCTCCGGATGCCGGATTGCGGGAACCGGTCCAGCAATTGATCCTGGACCAGGTCTTTCAGGCCCGGCAGTTCGATCTTCTCGACCATCTCGTTGGCGAAGGCAAAGGTCAGCATGTTGCGGGCGGATTCTTCGTCGACGCCACGCGACTGCAGGTAGAACACCGATTCGGCGTCAAGCTGGCCGACGGTCACCCCGTGGGAGCATTTCACGTCGTCCGCCAGGATCTCCAGCTGGGGCTTGGTATCCACCTCGGCATCGTCGGACAGCAGCAGATTGCGGTTGCTCATGTCCGCCTGGGTTTTCTGGGCCTTGGGATGGACCACGATGCGACCCTGGAACACGCCGCGGGCGCGGTCGGCCAAAACGCCGCGATAGTTTTCGGAACTGGTGCCGTGGGGAGCGCGGTGCTGGATCAGGGTGTGGTTGTCCACGTGCTGGCGCCCGCGGCCCAGGAACAGGCCGGTGAGCTTGCATTCGGCGTCCTCGCCCAGTTCGGTGTGGGTCTCGGCTCGGGCCAGCAATCCGCCGAAATCGATGTTGTGGTGGTTGAACCGTGCGCCGGTGTCCTGGCGGACATAGAGGCCGTTGAAGTGATAAGCCTTGTCGGACTCCTGCTGGATCCGGTAGTAATCCAGCCGGGCCTGCTCCCCGACCGCCGCCTCCGTCACCGCGGCGGTGAGATAGCCCACGCCCTCCGGGCCGAGATAGCACTCGACCAGCTGCAAATGACTGTTTTCGCCCAGCCGGATCAGGTTGCGGCTCACCATGGCACAGTCGGGGCGGGTGGCGATGTGCAGGATCTGCAGGGGCCGATCGACCCTATGGCCGGCCGGCACGTCGATCAGCACGCCGTCGTTGAAAAAGGCGCCGTTGTAGCCGATCAGGCCATGGGCGTCGCGATCCAGATTGTGGTTGATGAGGGATTCCACCCGCTCCGGGTCGGTATGCAGCAGATGCCCCACGCTTTCGACGAACAGCGGTTCAGGGATGTCGTCCAGTTTGGACAGAGCGGCGCTGAAGTGACCGTTCACCAGCACGACCCGATCGGTGTCGGCCAGGACGAAGCGTTCGAGAAGCTCGTCGACCGCGCCATTCAATTCGGTGGCAGCCGCCACGGCGGGAGCCGGCTTGAACAGCTTCTTCTCGATGGGCGAGATGTTGGTATAGCGCCATTCTTCCTCCCGCGGCGAGGGGAACCCCTCCGCGGAGAAACGGGCCAGGGCCGCCCCGCGGGCGAACTGCATCAATGGCCTGTGGCTTCCCGGCAATTGCGGCGCGATTTCGTCGAACAACTGCAGATAGGCGTTCATGGCCGGGCTTCCAATGACGCCTGATCGATCCAGCCGTAGCCCCGGCTCTCCAGATCCAGTGCCAGTTCCGGTCCGCCCGATTTGACGATGCGGCCGTGGGCCAGGACGTGGACGAAGTCGGGTTTGATGTGGTCCAGCAGGCGCTGGTAATGGGTCACCAGGATGAAGGAGCGGTCCGGCGCCCGCAGGGAGTTGACGCCGTCGGCCACGATCTTGAGGGCGTCGATGTCGAGCCCCGAGTCGGTTTCGTCGAGGATGCACAGGCTCGGTTCCAGTACCGCCATCTGCAGGATCTCGTTGCGCTTCTTCTCGCCGCCGGAGAAACCTTCGTTGACCGCCCGGTAGAGGAACTGCTCGTCCATCTCCACCAGCTTGACCTTGCTCTTGATCATGGCGAGGAAGTCCATGGCATCCAGTTCGTTGAGCTCGCGGTGCTTGCGGATGGCGTTGAGCGCCGCCTTCAGCAGATAGATGTTGCTGACCCCGGGGATTTCCACGGGGTACTGGAAAGCCAGGAACACCCCTTCCCGCGCCCGCTGTTCCGGCGCCATGGCCAACAGGTCCTGGCCTCGGTAGCTGGCCGAGCCCGAGGTCACCCGGTAACCGTCGCGGCCTGCCAGCACATGGGACAGGGTGCTCTTGCCGGAGCCGTTGGGGCCCATGATGGCATGGACCTCGCCAGGTTTCACGGTCAGGCCGATGCCTTTGAGGATGGGCTTGCCGTCGACGCTGACGTGGAGATTTTCGATTTTGAGCATATTGAAACCTTCGTAGGGTGCGCACGGCGCACCGAATGTGATGGTGCGCCGTGCGCACCCTACCTCGCTATCCGACGCTTCCTTCCAGGCTGATCCCCAACAAGGCCTGCGCCTCGACGGCAAACTCCATGGGCAGTTCCTTGAAGACTTCCTTGCAGAAGCCGTTGACGATCATGGACACGGCGTCTTCCGCCGACAGCCCGCGCTGCTGGCAGAAGAACAGCTGATCCTCGCTGATCTTGGAGGTGGTCGCCTCGTGAGCCACCTGGGCGGTAGGCTGCTTCACCTCGATGTAAGGGAAGGTGTGGGCGCCGCAGCGGTTGCCAATCAGCAGAGAGTCGCACTGGGTGTAGTTGCGGGCGTTGACCGCGCTTTTCAGCACCTTCACCAGGCCGCGGTAGCTGTTCTGGGCCCGCCCTGCGGAAATCCCTTTGGAGATGATGGTGCTCTTGGTATTCCGGCCGATGTGGATCATCTTGGTGCCGGTGTCCGCTTGCTGGCGGTGGTTGGTAAGTGCCACCGAATAGAATTCACCGATGGAGTCGTCGCCTTTCAGGATACAGCTGGGGTATTTCCAGGTGATGGCGGAGCCGGTTTCCACCTGGGTCCAGGAGATCTTGGAGCGGTCACCCCGGCATTCGCCGCGCTTGGTGACGAAGTTGTAGATGCCACCCTTGCCGTCCTCGTCGCCGGGATACCAGTTCTGCACCGTGGAATACTTGATCTGCGCGCCTTCCAGGGCCACCAGTTCCACCACCGCGGCATGCAGCTGGTTCTCGTCGCGCATCGGTGCGGTGCAGCCTTCCAGATAGGAGACGTAGCTGTTGTCCTCGGCGACGATGAGGGTGCGCTCGAACTGGCCGGTGTTGGCGGCGTTGATGCGGAAATAGGTGGACAGCTCCATGGGGCAGCGCACCCCCTTGGGGATGAACACGAAAGATCCATCGGAGAACACTGCCGAGTTGAGCGCCGCGAAGTAGTTGTCGCCGCTGGGAACCACGCTGCCCAGGTACTGCCGGACCAGCTCGGAATTGTTGCGGATGGCTTCCGACATGGAGCAGAAGATCACCCCGGCTGCCGCCAGCTTGTCCTTGAAGGTGGTGGCCACCGACACGCTGTCGAACACCGCGTCCACCGCGACGCCCGCCAATTTTTCCTGCTCGTAGATAGGGATGCCCAGCTTGTTGTAGGTTTCCAGCAGCTTGGGATCGACCTCATCCAGGCTCTTGGGGCCGTCCTTCGGCTTGGGGGCCGAATAATAACTGATGGCCTGGTAGTCGATGCGCGGGTATTTCACGTAGGCCCACTGCGGTTCCTCCATGGTCAGCCAATGGCGGTAGGCTTCCAGCCGCCATTCCAGCATCCACTCCGGCTCCCCTTTGCGGCTGGAGATGGCCCGGATGACGTTTTCGTCGAGGCCGGGAGGCAGGGTGTCGGTCTCCAGTTCGGTGACGAAGCCCTGCTTGTATTCCTGGGAGATCAGTTTTTCGATGGTTTGCGCTGTGGCTGACATGTCGGCCTCCCCGCTCAATAGGACTTCGCGGATTTCTGAATGGCACTTAGGGGTATGCTGATTTCCTGGGACGCGACGTTCGCCAGGGGCCGGATCATGTCGGCCAGGGTGACCGAGTCCAGCGCGGTGCGGACCGCTCGGTTGATTACGTCCCAGCTGCTGCGGGCGTGGCAGGAGGAAGACTGTTCGCAGCCGCCCCTCTCGCCTTCGCACTCGGTCAGGGCGATGGGACCTTCCAGCGCGTAGATCACCGTTGCCACGCTGGTCAGCTCCGGCGGCTTCGCCAGCGCATAACCGCCGTGGGCGCCGCGGGTGGAATTCACGATCTGGGTCTTGGCCAGGTTCTTGAGGATCTTGCTCACGGTCGGAGTCGCCACCCCGGTGATCTCCGCCAGACCCGCCGCAGTGTGAACTTGTCCAGTATCGCGTGCCATCTGGCCCAGGACCACGATGGCATAATCGGTCAGTTTGCTGATTCGAAGCATCGCTCCCCTCTCTATTGAGGACCATTTTAGTCCGAATTAAACGGCGGAGTAAAGCGGCGTAAACCGGAAGCGCAGGGACTCGGTTTGTTGCGGTATTATGTTGTCTTCACGCGACACTATCGTTCGACGTTTCAGCCTCCAGGAAATCCCGTGACCCTACTCCCGCAATTCAAAGGACGCTCAGCCGGTTTGGTGTTGTTGGCATTGGCCGTGAGCCTGCTCTGGAACGCCGCCGGCCGCGCCGCCGATGCGCCGCCGCTGGAAGACCCCGTTGCCGCCGGCATGCAGGGCATGATCCGGGAAGCGACCCATCCCCGTCTCAAGTGGGCGAACTTTCTCGACGTGCAGGCGCCGCTGGACCTGCTGTATCAGAGCCGCAATCACCGTCCGTTATGGGTCGACGACGTTCGGCCCACGGTACAGGCCGGCCGTCTGATCGAGGTTTTGCAGGCTGCCCGCGACCATGGGCTCAACAACGAGGATTACGACAGTGAAGCGTTGAAACAGTGGTCGGAAGACCTCAAATCCTCGCCGTCTCCAGCCAAGATCGTGTCTTTCGATTTGGGCTTGAGCGTGGCGGTGATGCGTTTCGCCTCCAACCTCTATGTCGGCCGGGTCAATCCGCGGCATGTCAATTTCGGTCTGGACATCCAGCCGAAGAAGCTCGACCTGCCGGTCCTGCTGGCGGAACTCTCCCGTTCCGATGCTCCGGCGGAGCGCCTGCAGGCCCTGGAGCCGAAGCTCAAGTTTTACGAACACCTGAAGGCCGCTTTGGTGCGCTACACCGAACTGGCTGCCAAATGGCCCGGCGAAGTATTGGAATTGCCGAACAAATTCAAGCCGGGTGGTCGTCATCCCCAGGTGCCCAAGCTGCGCAGCCTGTTGGTGGCCCTGGGCGACCTCGACGCTGGGGTGGATAGCGCCGGTGAGGTGTACGGCAAGGACTTGGAGGAAGGGGTGAAGCGTTTTCAGGGGCGCCATGGCCTGCTGCCCGATGGGGTCATCGGCAAGAATACCCTGGTGCAGCTCAACGTTCCCCTGGCCCAGCGGGTGCAGCAGATTCAACTGGGTCTGGAACGGTTGCGCTGGCTGCCGGAGCACATCGACGGTCGCCATATCGTGGTCAATATCCCATCCTTCGAGCTGTTCGGATTCAACGACGGCTCCGCCAAGCCCGACCTGGTGATGAACGTGATCGTCGGCGAAGCCATCAACGAGCGCAACACGCCGGTGTTCCACGCGGACATGACCTACATGATCTTCCGTCCTTACTGGAACGTCCCCTACAAGATCACCGCCAAGGAATACGTGCCGCTCATCCTGCGCAATCCCGGCTATCTGGGCCGCAACAATCTGGAGATGGTGTCCAACTTCGCGGGCGGTTCGACGGTGTACGAACCCAGCTACGACAATGTGCAGCTGTTGTCCACCGGGGCCTTGAAGCTGCGGCAGAAGCCAGGCCCGAAAAATGCCTTGGGTCTGGTCAAATTCGCCTTCCCCAACAACAACAACGTTTACCTGCATAGCACGCCGAGCCAAGGCTTGTTCAAGCGTGCCCGGCGCGACTTCAGCCACGGTTGCATCCGGGTGGAGCATCCGGTGCTGCTGGGGGAATTCGTCCTGAAGGATCAGGGTGGCGACTGGGATCCGGAGAAGATCAAGGCGGCCATGAACGGCGACAAGCAGAAGACGGTGACTCTCAAGGTTCCGATCCCGGTCTACATCTTCTACTCCACCGTGCTGGCGGATGAGGCCGGCAAGGTGAAGTTCTTCAACGATCTTTACGGCCACGACACGATCTTGCAGGACCAATTGGCGAAGGGCTTCCCCTATCCGCCTTGAGCCGGAACGGCGGCAAGATGCGCGTTGGGATCGGTTGGGTCGCGCGCAAAAAGAAGCCCTTCCCCGGTTGTACCGGGGAAGGGCTTTAGTATTTCTGGGGAGGTGAGTCCCCGGCCATTTACCAGGTCCGAATGTCTCCGGTATCCAGGTGAACGAAGTCCGCCGACCGATAGTAGCCAACGCCGCCCTGCGCGAGGGCGATGGCAGCTTCCTGCAGGCTCTTGGAGCTGACGTCGTCGGTGCGCAGGTCGATGGCCTTACCAATCATATGCAGGCTGTGCTCGGCGACCCCGTGGCTCGCCTTGCGCAGCATGTGATTGGTCTCCGGGGCGCGATACCCGGAAATGATCTTGTATTCACCGGCGCTTCGGGTCAGAACCGTTACGGCGTACAGCAAGTCCAGCAGCGCCGGGTCCATGGAGTGGGCTTCGTCGGTACGGTGATCCCTCAGGAACTGGTTGAACCGCGTCAACAACTTCCTGTCGTACTGTTTCTGCGGACAGCACACGAAGCTGAGATCCTCGTCCGTATTGGTGTTGTACAAGGTCAAGCGGCGCTCCTTGTTCAACGACTTCGCGAAGGCATCCCGGCCCGGTAACAGTAACGATCCTGCTGCTGCAACACCCACCCTGGTGAGAAATCCTCGCCGGCTGATGCCGGCACGAAAATGTCGCTCTTGGCGACTCGGATGTCGATCAACACTCATTACTTGCTCCCAGTGGTTTCAGTCGCCGGGTTGAACCGGCAGCTTGGGTGAGGTCCCAGGCTCACCCATGGGGGTTGCGCCCTTGCCGCCGCTCCTACGGACGGTGTGGCGCCCCGGCGGTACGCGGTTTCCCGCCGGTCGGTCGGCCTTCCGGCACAATGCCGGAGGGCCACGCAGAGCCTCCAGGCTCCGCCGGAACTGTCGGCTCGGCCGGCAGTTCCCGCAGAAGTGTAAATTCTCTTTTACAACGTATTGGCTCGGCAAGCTTTATTTCCGAAGAAAAACAGGAGGTTTGATCTTTGTTCGGAAAAAGGCCCCGGAAAAACCGAAGTTAAAACAACGCAGTTTCCGTAAAGGAAACAATCGGTTTCTCAGGAAGGTAGCACAACTTGAAAAAATGTCTCGGCTTGCCGATGGCCGAATGCAGCCGAGGTGCCAAGCCGCACCAGCTGGCAGGTGGCCATGCCGGTGCAGGACGCGGCATCGAGTTCCCCGGCCACGTCGGAAAGGAACAGGATTTCCGCCGGGGCCAGCTGGATTTCCGCGGCGATGCGCCGGTAGGATTCAGGCTCTCCCTTGGCGCCGCTGGCGGTATCGAAATAGCCGGAAAACAGGGGGGTCAGGTCGCCGCACTCGCTGTGGCCGAACAACAGCCGCTGGGCTTGCACCGAGCCCGATGAGAACACGTAGAGGCGCAGGCCTTCCCGGTGCCAGCGCCCCAGCTGTTCCGCCGCATCCGGATAGACGTGGCCACGAAAGTCCGCCCGGCGGTAACCTTCCTCCCACATCAAACCCTGCAACGCCTTGAGGGGAGTCAGCTTGCGGTCCTCGTCGATCCACCTCTGCAATTGTGCGACGACGGCGGCGTCGGTCGCCTGGGGCTGTTCCATGAGGTCACGGGCCGCCGCCAGCAATTCGCCGACCCTGGGGTTGCCCGCATGCCGCCGGACGAATTGAGGCAAGTGGGTGTGGGCGTAAGCAAACAGCACCTCCTTGACGAAGGCGATCGAGCTGGTGGTGCCTTCGATGTCGGTGAGGATGGCGCGGATCACGCGTACTGTTCCCGGAACGACTCGAGGGTGGGGAAGCGTTTGCCGATGCCATCTCCGGTGTAGTTGGCGACCCATCCTTCGGGTGTCGTGAACAAACGGATGCATTGGAGATGCGGCTCGGCGCCCAGGTCGAACCAGTGCTTGAGCCCGGCCGGAACGCTGATCAGGTCGCCGCGCTCGCACAGCAGGGCGTAGACCCGGTCGCCGGGATGCAGATAAAACAAGCCGCGGCCCTGGACGAAGAAGCGGACCTCGAAATCGCTGTGGGTGTGCTCGTCGAGAAACTTCGCGCGCAGTTCGGCTTTCTGCGGGTGCTCGGGGTGAACCCCGATGACGTCCGCCGACTGGAAACCGTACAGCTGCTGCAAACCCCGGACCGGCTCCCGATAGGCCTCCAGAACGGATTGCGGGTCGGCGTCGGGGGCTAGTTGCGCCGCCGTTTCCCAGCGCTCGTAGAGGGCGCCGAGGCCATGCAGGCGTTCGCCGATGGCGGCCGGATCGGTGATGACTTCCCGCGTCTGCGGGCCGTTTTCCGGGAATACGCACAAGACTGTCATAAAGGTCTCCTCACCCCGTGCAGGCGGACTTCCAGATCGAACAGGAACTCCAGGGCCTCCACATGGCGGAGGGCGTCCGCCACCGAATGGCCCCAAGTGTAAAAGCCATGCCCGGCGATGATATAGCCGTGCATAGCATCGTGGCGATCCAGGTAATCGTCGACCGTGAGGGACAGCCGCGGGATGTTCTGGTCGTTGGGAAAGATGGGCACGACCACCCGGGTTGCGTGGGTGTCGATGCCCTGCAGGGCTTTCAGCAACTCGTAATCCTCCAGCACCACCTCCGTGCCGAGCAGGCGCGACAGCATCGTGGCGTTGGGGGAATGGGGATGGAGCACGCAGCGGACCTCCGGATAGCGCCGGTACAGCGAGGTGTGCAGCAGCGTCTCGGCGGAAGGCTTGCGGCCGTCCAGGGAGTGGCCGTCGCCGTCCACCAGCATGATGTCGTCCCGCTCCAGCCGGCCCTTGTGGCGGCCGGACACGGTGACGGCGATGCGGCCGTCGGACAGCCGCGCCGAGAAGTTGCCGCTGGTCGCGGGCACCCATCCGTGCCGGTCCAGGGTCTGTCCGGCGGCGATCAGTTCATCCGCCAAATTCTGTAGTTCTAGGTCCGTCACTGCGATTGGGGTTCCATGAGGGCCAGGAAGGGGGGTTATCGCATGGGCGAGCCTCGATGAGAGTGGCAGGGCCGGCTCAAACCTTGGCGCCGGACAACCGGATCACAACATGCAACAGGTCAGTTCGAAGGGGATGTCCTGGGTCGCCTGGGTCGGCCGGTCGTGGGCGTTGGGCGACATGAAACGGATGGTGAAGCGGTGCTTGCCGCCGCTGATTTCGGCAAAGTAGGGACAACTGCGGTCGATGCCTACCCGGAGCAGTTGAAACGGCAGGCTGTGATCCAACGTCTTCTGGAAGAATCCGTGGCCCGCCAGTTCCAGGGAGGGCGTCGCGCTCTGCCGGATGGAGGTGAGCAGCAGGTCGACCCCGGTGCGGATGATGGCGAAGGGCTTCAGCCATTTTTCCAGGTCCTTGCGGCGCGCCGGTTCGTCCTGTTGCAGCCAGTAGTGGTAAGCCGGGAGATCGAAGGCGTAGGTGCCGCCGGGTATCGAGTTGCGCTGGGAAATGCTCTTGCACAGCTCGCTTTCCATGAGCGGCAGGCCGATCTTGCCGGAACTGGCATAGAGCTCCTCGCTGATGGACTTGAGCCGGGTCAGCATGCCGTGCAGCTTGTCCTGGTCGATGTCCTGGTGGTTCAGCATCTTGGTGAAAATGGACGCATGCCGGTCGACCTCCTTGAGGATTTCCGACTTCAAATCGTTGCGGCTGAAGATGGCGAGGATCTCCAGCAACGTCGAGATCGCCGCTCTGCTGTCCCAAGTCGACTGCCCGTCCAAGAAATGGCTGGTTTGTTGAAACAGCTGCTCCAGGCGCATGAAGACCCGAATTCGTTCGTTCAGCGGGAATTCGTAGAAAACCGGATTGTTCAAAGTCAAACCAGGGCTGGGAATAGAGTCGAGTCTGGTCGGGAGCACAGTCATCGGGCGGCAATTGTGACGGATGGCGTCGATTAGTCAATAGCAGTGAATGATAAGCCGGCGGTATGCGGGAATCCGTCACTTGCTCAGCAGAATGAGCTCGTTGGCGTCGTCGTCCAGGGAAAATTTGAAGTGATTGAGGAAGCTCATGCCCAGCAGCTTGGTGCCTTTCAGTTTGTCATCGGGGATGAAGCTTACGTGGACTTCGCGGGCGGTCACGCCCCCCACCCGGACTTCGTCGAGCATGCCGACCTTGACGGCAATGGTGTCGCTGGCGGTCTGGCTGGTGCCGCTGCCCAGATTGGCGGCATGGAATCCCAGAGGCTGCATCATCGATTCCGGCAGGACGACCATGCTGGCGCCGGTGTCCACCATCAGTTCGACCGGCACCCGGTCGCCGTTGGGGCCGGTGAGTTCGGCGGCAATCTGGTGATGGCCACCGATCCGGGTGGTCTGCACGTAGGCGCGGTCGGTCGGTTTGGGCCCTGGCCGCTTGGGGCTGGTGATGCGGACCGTGGCGATCCGGCCACCTGTGCCATAGGTCAGCAGGTAGTTGTAGTCCTTCAGCAGGGCTTCCAGGCGCTCGGGCAACTCGCCCTCGGCGGCCGCGGCACGTTCCCGGCCCAACTGATCGGCGCCTTCGATCCGGAACCCCTCTTGCTGGGCCAGGGCTTTCAGCGTCGAACGCAGGGATTCGGCCGGGGATGCGGGCGGAAACCAGCAGCACAGACCGATGAGGAAGGCCGCAATGCTACGTGACAGGGACATCGGCTACGGCGCGGGGCCGGATCAGGGTTGCGAGGGTATGGAGTGAGTCGGCCGATAAGCCGGGTTCTGTCGTGGACAGTCATTCATCTGGGGCGCGCGTCGCCGCGCGTCTCGAGCGACCTACCCGGGAGCCGTGCGGGCCGCACGTTCGGGAAACCCGATGCTCCCCTATTTGGTCTTGCTCCGGGCGGGGTTTACCCTGCCGCTTCCGTTGCCGGAAGCGCGGTGCGCTCTTACCGCACCATTTCACCCTTACCTTGGGGACCGAAGCCCCCAGGGCGGTATCTTTTCTGTGGCACTTTCCGTAGGCTCGCGCCTCCCAGGCGTTACCTGGCGCCTTGCCCTGTGGAGCCCGGACTTTCCTCCGTACGCGCCAAGCGCGAACAGCGACTGCCTGGCCGACTCGACCACAGTGTAACGGCTTAATGGAGCGAGGGCCAGGGACTGGGACAGACTGGTACCCGGCTCGCCGGCGCTGCCGAATGCGGATCAGGCGATGATGGTGGGTTCGTCGTCGACGATGGTGCCGACCACGGTGATGCGGGTTTCGCCCTCATCGAAGCCGGCTCCGGTGGGGCGCGACAGGATGAGGTCGAGGGTCTCGTCCGCTTCCTTGCGGTTGTCGCCGAGCACTGTGACGTAGACATATTGCAGGGTCTGGCCCGGTTCGAAAGTCAGGACGCCTCGGGTGGCGGCGTAGTCGCTGCCGGCGGTCGCGGTGCCATCGGCGGTCTGATAGCGCACGGTCACGGGTTGACTATAGGGCTCCGACAGCAATACCGGAAAACGGAGGTCGCCGGTGTCGCCCAGATTGCCTTCGCCCAGGCTGGCCGGCAGCGCCGCCAGGGTCGGTTCGTCGTTGACGATGGTCCCTTGCACCGTCAGCGTGCTGCCGTCGGCGAAGCCGGCGCCGCGGGCGCCGAAGAACACCAGGTCGAAGCTCTCGTCGGGTTCGAAGCGGTGGCCGCTTTGCACCGGGATATCGGCATAGGCGACCGTCTCTCCCGGCGCGAAGCTGACTTTGCCCTTGATGCCGAAAAAGTCCTTGCCGGGAGTCGCCGTTTCCGGATCGTCGGTGGCGAGGGCTTTATAGCGCACGCTGACCGGAACGGCGGCGGGTTCGGACAGGGTCAGGGGAAAACGCATGACTACCGTATCGCCCTGATTGCCTTCCACCACCGTGCAGCCGGAGGCGGAGAGGAGCGGTTCGTTGTCGATGATGGTAGGACTGACCGTGAGGCTGGTTCCGCTGGCGAATCCGGCGCCTTTAGGCCGGCTCAGGATGAGGTCGAAACTCTCGTCGACTTCCTTGGCATTGTCGCCGAGCACTGTGACATAGACATAGGCGGTGGTTTCGCCCGGCTCGAACCGAAGCGTGCCGGCCGTCGCCTGGTAATCCTTGCCCGCGCTCGCCCGAGCATCTCCGGAGCCATCGGCGGTGCGGTAGCGCAGGGTGACGGGGTTGGCGGCGGGAGCCGACAGGGTGACGGGGATCTGCAGCACGTTGATGTCGCCCCGGTTGCCTTCGCGAATGTCCGGTGCCGTCGCCGACAGGGTGGGTTCGTCATCGACGATGGTCGCGGTGACGGTCAGTTCCGGCACCGTTGACAGGCCTGCCCCCCGCGCCCCGTACAGGGTCAGGCTGAAGCTCTCGTCGGCCTCCTTGAGCCGGTCGTTGAGGATGTCGACGGTGATGTACTTGAGGGTTTCGCCGGGCCGGAACACCAGTTCGCCTGCGGCGGCGACATAGTCCTTGCCGGCGACGGCGGGGGCGTTGCCGCTGCCGTCGGCGGTCTTGTACTTGACCCTCACCGGGGTGGTGGCCGGGTTCGACAGGATTACCGGGAATTGCACATGGGGCCGGGTGCCGTCGTAGCTGCGTTCGCTGGCCTTGGCGGGGGTCAGCACGAATTCGGGCTTGGGTTCCGTTGCGATGCTCTCGTCGTCCTGGATGGTTCCGGTTACGGTCAGGCTGCCGCCTTTGGCGAAGCCGGCTCCGGCCGGGCTGGTCAGCACCAGGTCGAAGACTTCGTTGGTTTCCTGGACGGCGTCGCCCAGGATCGTCACTGCGATGTAGCCGGCGCTCTGTCCGGCCGGGATGGTCAGGCTGCCGCCGCTGACCGGCAGGTAGTCCGTGCCCGCCGTGGCTGCATTGGTGGAGACTGCATCCTGAGTGGAGTAAGCGACGGTGACATCCTGCAGTGCCGGCGCCGAGAGGGTGACCGCGAACAGCATGGAGCGGGTGTCGCCATCGCCGCCTTCGAGCAGCTTGGCTGGACTGACGCTGAGGGTGGGTGAGGGGTCGCTGATGGTGCCGGTCGCGGTAAGGGTTTCGCCCTTGGCAAAGCCCGCACCCACCGGATCGGACAGGATCAGGTTGACGGTCTCGGCGGCTTCTTTGACAGCATCTCCCAGAATCTCGACGGTGACGTAGCCGACGCTGCGGCCCTGCAGGATCGTCAGTTTGCCCGAATCCGGCAGGTAATCGCTGCCGGCGCTGGCCGGGTTGGCCCCGCTGCCGTCGGCGGTCGCGTAATCCACGGTGACGTCCTGCTGGGCCGGGGAGGATAGGGCGACGGTGAACACCAGACTGGCGCTGGTGCCGTCGGCGCCTTCGACCACCGTGGCCGGGGCTGCGGTGATCAGCGGGGCACCGTCCTGGATGGTGGCGGTGACGGTCAGGCTGGTGCCCTTGGCGAATCCGGCTCCCTGCGGATCGGACAACACCAGGTTGAAGACCTCGTTCGGTTCTTTGACGGCATCCCCCAGGATGGTCACCGCGATCGCCCCCATCGTCTCACCGGCCCGGATGGTGAGGCTGCCCGATACCGCCTGGTAGTCGGTTCCCGCCGTCGCAGCGTTGATGGCGGCCGAGTCGGCGCTGGCATAGTGCACGACCACGTCTTGTTCCGCGGGTGCCGACAGGGTCACCGGGAAGATCGCGGTACGGGCGCTACCGGTGGGGCCTTCGGTGATTTTGAGCGGTGCCACCGTCAGGGTGGGGGATGGGTCCACGATGGTGCCCTTGGCGGTCAGCGTGGTTCCCTTCGCGAATCCGGCGCCGACCGGGTTGGACAGGACCAGGTCGAAGGTTTCGCCGGTTTCCCTGACCGCATCGCCCAGAACCTCCACGGCGATGACGCCCTGGGTCTGGCCCGCCCGCAGGGTGAGGGTGCCGCCGGTCAGCGCCGTGTAATCTTCCCCTGGGGTAGCCAGATTGGTTCCGGTGGCGTCGGCGGTGGCGTAGTCGACGCGGACCTCCTGGTCCACCGGCGCCGACAGGCTCACAAGAAAGTAGAGGCTGCGCGGGACACCGGCCGGGCCTTCCCGTACCTGTGCCGGCGCCAGCGAGATCAGCGCCATGGACGGACCTCCTCAAAACCCGCAGCTGTGGCTCATACCTTGAAGACGCTGGCGTCCTGCAGCAGCGAGGTCGCCAGTTCCGACATCTGCTGGCTGCTGTGGGAGGTTTCCCTGGCGTTGCCGCCGGCTCTGTCGCCTTCTTCGCTGATGTTGAGGACGTTGCGGTTGATGTCCTCCGACACCGCCGCCTGCTCCACCGCAGCGCTGGCGATGGACGCGTTCATGTTGGAAATCTCGAACACCGCGTTGGTGATGGCTTCCAGCGATGCGCCGGCCTTGGCGGCGACATCCACACCCTCGCGAGCCTTGGTCCGGCCTTCCGCCATCACCTGTACCGCCTTCTGGGTTCCCTGCTGCAGCTGGGCGATCATTCCCTGGATGCGGGTGGTGGCTTCCTGGGTGCGGTTGGCCAGGATGCGGACCTCGTCCGCCACCACCGCGAAGCCGCGGCCCTGTTCGCCGGCCCGGGCGGCTTCGATGGCGGCATTCAAGGCCAGCAGATTGGTCTGTTCGGAGATGCCCCGCACCACGTCGACGATGGCGCCGATCTGGGTGCTGTCGTTTTCCACCTGGCGGATCACCTCGGCGGCCCGCTCCACCTCGGTGGCGAGGTGGTTGATGGAGCCGATGGTGTTGGCCACCACCGCCTTGCCGTTCTGCGACTCGTCGGAGGCATGCTGGGCCATTTCCGCACAGGAGGTGGCGTGGCGGGCGATGTCTTCCACGGTGGAAGTCATCTGGTGCATGGCGGCGGCGACCTGCTCGGTCTTGCCCTGTTGTTCCAGCATGCTGGCGGTGGTCTGGTCGCTGCTCTGGCGCACCGTACGGGCCGCCTGGGCGACGTCGCCCACCGAGGAGTGCACCTTGCGGATCAGGTCCTGGAGGGAAGCCAGAAACTGGTTGAGCGCCCGCCCCAGCCGCGACAGTTCGTCCTCCCCGCGGTCTTCCAGCCGGAAGGTGAGGTCGTGGGACTGTTGGGCCTGCTGCAGTTGCCGGATGGCGTCGTCGATGGGGCGGGTGATCATGCGCGAGGTGGTCCAGCGCATCCAGCCCAGCATGATCGCCAGAAACACGGCGACCAGCCCGGCGGCGGATCGCAGGGTCTTAAGCCATAAGGCATCGGCTTTTTCCAGCGGCTTGACGACTTCGAAGGCGCCGTGCATGTCGCCGGCCGCCTTGCCGTCCATGGGGTAGCCGGCGATGTCCTTGCCGTCGTCTCGGCCCCAGACCGTCTTGGACAGGGCCGGGTCGCCGTGGCAGTAGAGGCATTCCTGGGTCAGCCGCACCGGGCGGAAGTAGCGGAGGGCATTGCGCTGTTCATCGATGAGCCAGTATTCGGTGAGTTGGGCATCCGCCTGCAAGGCCTGGAGGGCCTTGATTTCGGCGGGATCCGGGTCGTTCTGGTGATTGCGGGCGCCCTGGCGGGGGGTGCGAAATTCGTAGCCGCCCAGCTTGGCCATGCTCGCCGCCGCCTGCCAGGCGTTGACGACCGGTACCGTACCCAGGATCTTCTCCTTGGCGTCGGCCCCTCCTTCGGTCTCGTACTTGCGTAGCAGGGCGGGGGAGAACAGCCCCAACTCCCATTTTCGTGCCATGGTGGTTCGCACCGATTCCGCCATCATCACGGCATCCCGTGCCGAGCGGACTTCCATGTCGATGAGGGTCGCCTTGTCCCTTTGGGCATAGAGCGTCAACAGGATGGCGGCCATGACGATCAGCAGCAAAGCCAGAGCGACCAGGACGCGGTTGCCGATGGATTCGATCTTGAATGTGAACACGGGGTTCTCCGGTATGCGCTCTGCCGCGCGGTTGGATGTTGCCGTCGTTGCCCGCGTGCCGGAACCGGTGGAGGGGGCCGGGGACCCCGGATGGCTGCGGCAGGGCGCCGTGCGGCCTGAGGTTCAGGCGGAGCCAGCGTCGCTGAAGGAGTCAGGTCGTCTCGGGAGTAAGTCTAGTCGGTAACCGTATCGTCACAGGGGGATGCGAGCGGCCGGGCGTGGCGGTGCGGGCGCTCGGTCTGGCATGGGCTCTCGCGGCCGCGGGTCAGGCCGCGAGGATCTCCTGGGGGATGCGTTCCAGCGCCACGATACGGTCCACCGCGCCCAATTTCACGGCCTCCTTGGGCATGCCGTAGACGATGCAGGTGGCTTCGTCCTGCGCCACCGTGCGCGCGCCCATGTCGTGCATCTCCTTGAGGCCGCGGGCGCCGTCGTCGCCCATGCCGGTCATGATGATGCCCAGGGCGTTCTTGCCGGCACACTTGGCCACCGAGCGGAACAGCACGTCCACCGAGGGCCGGTGGCGGCTCACCGGGGGGCCGTCGACGACTTCCACATGGTATTGGGCTCCGCTGCGGCGCAGCAGCATGTGGCGGCCGCCCGGAGCGATCAGCGCGCGGCCGGGAATGACCCGGTCGCCGTTCTGGGCCTCCCGCACTTCCATCTGGCACAAGCCGTTGAGGCGGGCGGCGAAGGCGCCGGTGAACTTTTCCGGCATGTGTTGCACGATCACCATGCCGGGGCAGACCCGCGGCAGTGTGGTCAGCACTTCCTCCAGCGCCTGGGTACCGCCGGTGGAGGTGCCGATGGCGACCACGTGGTCGGTGGTTTGGGCCATGGCCTGGGTCGCGGGGGCCAGAATGGCGTCGGCCGACAGTTTCGGTGCCGGATTGAGGGGGGATGGCGAGGCCTTGATACGGCGCACGTTGGCTTTGGCGGCGCCGCGGATGGCCTGGAACAATTCCTCCGAACTTTCCTGCAGGTACTGTTTGAGCCCGACCTTGGGCTTGGTGACGATGTTGACGGCACCGGCGGCCATGGCCTGCATGGTGGTTTCGGCGCCTTTTTCGGTGAGGGTGGAGCAGATCACCACCGGGGTCGGATGCTCGGCCATCAGCTTCTTGAGGAAGGTGATGCCGTCCATGCGCGGCATTTCGACGTCCAGTACGATGACGTCGGGCCAGGTCTTGTTCATCTTGTCGAGCGCAAAGATGGGGTCCGACGCGGCGCCGATGACTTCGATGCCGGGGTCGTCGGCCAGGATGCCGGTCAGGACCTGGCGGACCACCGCGGAGTCGTCGACCACCATTACTTTGATTCGGTTCGCCATGGCTGAAACTCTCCGGTTCACGAGGATTGCAGTTTGGGGTGCTTGACCCAGACATGGCCGCTCCACACATCGAAGATGATGTTGCGGTGGCCCTTGCCGCCCAAGTGTTCGGCGGCGCAGGGCAGACCGTAGCGGCCGATCAGGTCGCGGGCGGTGTCGATGTTCTTGTCGCCCAGGGTGGGCTGGCCTTGCTTGGTGAGGGTTGGGAACATGTTGCCGCCGCCGAACAGCTTGACCTGGTATTCCCGGTGCGGTGCGCCGACCGCATCGATTTCGGCCATCAGCAGTTCCATGGCTTCGTCGGCGTAGCGGCCGTCCAGTTCTTCCTGCGGGTGACCGCCGCCGTTGCCGCGGGCCGGCAACATGAAGTGGCTCATGCCACCCATCAGCAGCTTGGGGTGCCAGACGGTCATGGAAACGCAGGAACCGAGCACGGTGCGGATGCGGGTGTCGCGGTCGCCGAAATAGTATTCCCCCGGATTGAGGAAGATCTCCATGAAAGACGCGGGCCGGTGCATGGTCAGGGCTTCTGATAGATGGCCGGCTGGACTGCGCGATACGCGTCCGTCACGCCATTGAGGGTTTCCGAATGGCCGATGAACAAGTAGCCGTGGCCGGTCAGCAGGGGCAGCATGCGGTGCACGATGCGCTGCTTGGTGTGTTGCTCGAAGTAGATCATCACGTTGCGCAGGAAGATCACGTCGAATTCGCCCAGAGACGGAAAAGCCTCATTCAAATTGACCTGGTGGAACGATACCCGCGACCGCAATTCCTTGCCGATGAGGAAGCGTCCTTCGTTGGTGCCGACGCCTTTGAGGCAGAACCGGCTCAGGTATTCGCGCGGCAGTTCCCTGGCACTCGTCATGGCATACACCCCGGACGAGGCCTGTTCGAGGACGCGGGTACTGATGTCCGAGGCGATCACTTCCCAGGGTTCGTCCTTCAGGCAGTCCGCCAGCAGCATGGCGATGCTGTAAGCCTCTTCGCCGGTGGAGCTGGCCGCGCTCCAGACGCGGAACATCCGCCCCTTGCGGCGGGCAGGAAGGATCTGATCGCGCAGGAAGGAAAAATGCTTGGGCTCGCGGAAGAAGTGGGTTTCGTTGGTGGTCAGCAAGTCCACGGCGGTCTGCAGTTCAGCGTCGTTGCCCGCCGCCGTGATGAAGCGGAAATACTCGCCAAAGCTGCTGATGCCGTAGTGGCGCAGACGTTTTCCCAGCCGCCCGGATACCAGATGCATCTTGGCCGGGCTCATGCTGATGCCGGCGATGCGGAAGATCAGGTCTCGTATTTGGGCGAATTCCTGCTTCGAGAGGGTAGGCGCTGCCAGTTCCTGGGTCTGCGTCGTCATATTCTAGGGGCGTGGGGCTAAGGTTCGTTGGTCCGCTGCCTACGCGTGTTCCATAACTGCCGGCATGCCTTAGTCTAGCGGGTGTTTCTCCCCAGGGCGGCGAGGTTGGAGATTTCGTCGAGGGAGAGGACATGGTTGACGTTGAGGAGGATGACGAAGCGTTCGTCGATCTTGCCCATGCCCTCGATGAAGTCGGTGCGGATCTGGGCGCCGAATTCCGGCGCCGGCTCGATCTGATCCGGCGGGATTTCCACCACGTCGTTGACCGCACTGACCATGACCCCGACGGAGTGCTTTTCGTCCTCGCCGTCCAGTTCGATGATGACGATGCAGGTGCGCCGGGTGACCTGGGTGGGGTGCTTGCCGAAGCGCGCCCCCAGGTCGATCAGCGGCACCACGGCGCCGCGCAGGTTGATGACGCCGCGGATGAACTCCGGCATCCGCGGTACTTCGGTGAGTTGCCCGAACTCCAGGATTTCCTTGATGTGGAGGATGCCGAAGGCAAACATTTCCTCATCCAGCATGAAGGTGAGGAATTGCTGCTGGTCGGCGATGGGGGCCCGGTGTTCCAGGGCCGTATCGGTTTTGATGAGCTCGCCCATGGCCTTGGTCTCCTAAAACCGGACGAATTCGGCTTCGTCCACCGCTCCGGTATCGGCGGAATGATGGACCACCTTGCCCTTGGCGGCTTTGGAGGCCTTGAAACCGCCCGCGGCGCGCTTGGCCGGTTTGATGCTGACCGTGCCGCCGCGCGCGCTGCCGCCGTCCACCTTGAAGAAGCCCATGGTGCTCTGCAGCTGCTCGGCCTGGCCGCTCATCTCCTCGGCGGTGGCCGCCAGCTCTTCGGCGGAGCTGGCGTTCTGCTGGGTGATCTGGTTGAGCTGCCCCATGGCGTTGTTGATCTGGCCCACCCCGGAGGTCTGTTCCTCCGAGGCCGCGGTGATCTCCTGCACCAGGTCGGAGGTCTTGTTGATGGAGGGCACGATCTCGTCCAGCAGCTTGCCGGCCTTCTCCGCCAGCTGCACGCTGCTGCCGGCCACCGAGCCGATCTCCTGGGCCGCCACCTGGCTGCGCCCGGCCAGCTTGCGCACCTCCGCCGCCACCACCGCGAAGCCCTTGCCGTGCTCGCCGGCGCGTGCCGCCTCGATGGCGGCGTTGAGCGCCAGCAGGTTGGTCTGGTAGGCGATGTCGTCGATGATGCGGATCTTCTCGGCGATGCTCTTCATGGCCGCCACGGTTTCCCGTACCGCTTCGCCGCCGGCGGTGGCCTCCTTGGCGGCCTTGCCGGCGATGCCTTCGGTGACCTTGGCGTTTTCCGTGTTCTGCTGGATGGAGGAGGACATCTGCTCGATGGAGGCCGAGGTTTCCTCGACGCTGGCCGCCTGTTCGCTGGCTGCCTGCGACAGCGACTGGGCGGTGGCGTTGACCTCGCCGGTGGCGGTGGAGAGGGTGTCGGCCGCCTCCCGCACCTCGGTGATGGTCTGGGCCAGCTTGACCACGGTGTTGTTGACGCTGTCGCACAGCTGGCGCTGCTTGCCCTGGTAGACGTTGTCGATGGACTGGGTCAGGTCGCCCTCCTCCAGGGCGCCCATCACCCGCAGCACCTCGTTGACCGGGTTGACCACCGCATCGAAGGAGGTGTTGACCCCTTCCACGATCCTGCGGAAATCGCCCTTGTGGCGGGCGGCGTCGGCGCGCACTTCCAGACGTCCTTCCACCGCCGCCTTGGCCAGCAGCCCGGTATCCTCGATCAGCGCCTGGATGTTGCCGCGCACCTGCTCGATGGTGTCGTTGATGAAGCGCTTCTTGCCCGGCAGCTGCTCCATCTTGGCATCCATGTTGCCCTCGCCGAACTCCCGGAACACGCCCATGGCCTTCTTATTCACGTCGATGTGGTCGAACACCATCTTGTTGACGTTCTCCGCCACCATCCTGAAGATGCTCTGGAAACGCTCGGGATTGACCTTGACGTCGATGTCGCCGGCCTCGTGCTCCTTGGCCATGTGGGTCATCTCGGCGATCAGGCCGTTGACCGGGTTGACGATGGCATCCAGGGTATCGTTCACCCCCTGGACGATCTTGCGGTAGTCGCCCTGGTGCTTGGAGGCATCGGCGCGGGTGTCGAGCTTCAGTTCCACCGCGGCCTTGGCCAGCATGGCGGCATCGGCCACCAGGGCGTTGACATTGTCGATGGCCAGGTTGAGGTTGTTCTTGATGGTATTGAAGTCGCCGTTGTAGGTGTCAGTGATCTTGGACGGGATCGCCCCCCGGGCGATGCGGTCGACGTAATCAGCGGCCACGTTCAGGGGTCCGATGACCGCATCCAGGGTCTGGTTCACGCCCTCCACGATCTTGCGGTAGTCGCCCTGGTGCTTGGAGGCGTCGGCGCGGGTGGCGAGCTTGCCTTCCACCGCGGCCTTGGACAGCATGCCGGCATCGGCCACCAGCGCGTTGACATTGTCGATGGCCGCGTTGAGGTTGTTCTTGAGGACGTTGAAATCGCCGTTGTAGCTGTCGGTGATCTTGGGCGGGATGGCGCCCTTGGAGATCTTATCGACATAGTCGGCCGCCACGTTCAGCGGCCCGATGACCGCATCCAGGGTCTGGTTCACACCCTCCACGATCTTGCGGTAGTCGCCCTGGTGCTTGGAGGCATCGGCGCGGGTGGCGAGCTTGCCCTCCACCGCCGCCTTGGACAGCATGCCGGCATCGGCCACCAGCGCGTTGACGTTGTCGATGGCCGCGTTGAGGTTGTTCTTGAGGACGTTGAAATCGCCGTTGTAGCTGTCGGTGATCTTGGGCGGGATGGCGCCCTTGGAGATCTTATCGACATAGTCGGCCGCCACGTTCAGCGGCCCGATGACCGCATCCAGGGTCTGGTTCACGCCCTCCACGATCTTGCGGTAGTCGCCCTGGTGCTTGGCGGCATCGGCGCGGGTCGCCAGCTTGCCCTCCACCGCCGCCTTGGACAGCATGCCGGCATCGGCCACCAGGGCGTTGACGTTGTCGATGGCCGCGTTGAGGTTGTTCTTGAGAACGTTGAAATCGCCGTTGTAGCTGTCGGTGATCCTGGGCGGGATGGCGCCCTTGGCGATGCGGTCCACATAGTCGGCCGCCACGTTCAGCGGCCCGATGACCGCATCCAGGGTCTGATTCAATCCCTGGATGATTTCGGCGTAATCTCCCTCATGCCTCGACGGATCGGCGCGAGTAGCCAGGTTGCCGGCCACTGCGGCCTCGGAGAGCATGCGGGTATCGGCGATCAACGCATTGATGTTGTCAATGATCAGGTTCAGGCTGTCCTTGCTGTTGTTGAAGTCGCCCTGGAAGGCATCGGTGATGCTTGGCGGAATTGACCCCCAGGCAATCAGTGACAGGTAACCGCAGACGATATTGAAATTGTCGGTCATCGTGTCCATGGTTTGATTCATCCCTTCGACGATTCTTCGGAAATCGCCGTCATGTTGGCCGGCATCCGCGCGGATTGCCAATTGGCCCTTTACACTGGCGTCGGCGAGCATCAATGTGTCGGCAACCAGTGCTTCGATGTTGTTGATGGCCCGGTTGATGCTGGACTTGATAGCGTCGAAATCGCCTTGATATGTAGCGGTAATCTTGGGGGGGATTTCGCCGCGGGAGATGCGCTCGAGGTAATCGGCAGCAATACTCAGAGGGGTGGTCACCGCGTCGAGCGTCGCGTTGATCCCTTTTACGACCTGATGATAGCTGCCGGCGTGTCCGGCGGGGTCGGCCCTGGCCGAAAGTTGGCCTTGCACGGCCGACTCGGCTAGGAAAGACACGTCGTCGATGAGGCGCGTGAGATTGTCCTTGACCGCCGTCATATCCGACATAAGGCCTTTCGCGTTTGCGGGAATTTCCACGTTTAAATCGCCGTCCGCGATGCGATGGGCAATTTCCCCCACCTCGTAGATTTCCCCGCCCAATTGGCGCCTAAGAACCGAAGCCAGCTTCAGGCAAAACGCGATCACCCCGGCCAGCGAGGCGAGGAAAATGCCGGAGAGCAACAGATAGCCGGATTGGATTCTTTCGGCGGCATAGGCTTCCGTCCTTAGATTCCATGCGTTGGCACGTTCGACCGTCTTGTCGATGGCGGCGCGGTGATCCTGATAGGCCTTGGTCATCTCGGACAGCGCTAACCGCGCCTGCGCCAGGTCAGCGGCTTGTTTGGCCGGGAGGTAGCTCCGGTAAGCCAACTCGTAAAATTGGCGGGCGGCTTGATCGGCCTGATGCAGAAAAATCTCCCCGATTTCCTCGTTGAGAGTCTCTGCCAGCCAGTAGTCGTGCCGCGTGTCGTAATCCGCCTTGAGCGCATTGAGCCGGGTCACCAGCGGCGCTAATTCGGCCGCCGATTCCGCCCGGTCGATCTGCAGAATCACCAGGTAGGATTCGATGATGTATTCCGGTGGCGGCAGGATGTCGGCGATCAAGTCCTTGCCCTGTACCACCTGGCGGTACACCGGACCACTCACCTGCAGTTCTCGCAGGGAAGATATCGAGAAGCCGCCATAGAGCGTGAATCCGAGCGCGAACATGCCGACGAGGATGGCGAACTGGTGGCTCAGTTTGACGTTTTGCAAGGAGGGGAACGCAAAGTTCACGGCCAGTCTCCAATTTAACGGAATGGACTTGAGCGGCTGTCCCGAGCGCACGGCGAGTCGCGCAGGGGGCTTTTTCCGTGGGCGGAAGAGCCGATACGAGGGTCGGCATGGCCAAGCCGAACCGGGCCGTTGCAGCAAAGGATTGCTGCAACGGTTGCGGGGGGGCGGTCAGTGTAGGCTTTTCCCCACGGCTGCGAGACTGGAAATTTCATCCAGCGAGAGGACGTGGTTGACGTTGAGGATGATGACGAAGCGTTCGTCGATCTTGCCCATGCCCTCGATGAAGTCGGTGCGGATCTGGGCGCCGAATTCCGGCGCCGGCTCGATCTGATCCGGCGGGATCTCCACCACGTCGTTGACCGCACTGACCATGACCCCGACGGAGTGCTTTTCGTCCTCGCCGTCCAGTTCGATGATGACGATGCAGGTGCGCCGGGTGACCTGGGTGGGGTGCTTGCCGAAGCGCGCCCCCAGGTCGATCAGCGGCACCACGGCGCCGCGCAGGTTGATGACGCCGCGGATGAACTCCGGCATCCGCGGTACTTCGGTGAGTTGCCCGAACTCCAGGATTTCCTTGATGTGGAGGATGCCGAAGGCAAACATTTCCTCATCCAGCATGAAGGTGAGGAATTGCTGCTGGTCGGCGATGGGGGCCCGGTGTTCCAGGGCCGTATCGGTTTTGATGAGCTCGCCCATGGCCTTGGTCTCCTAAAACCGGACGAATTCGGCTTCGTCCACCGCTCCGGTATCGGCGGAATGATGGACCACCTTGCCCTTGGCGGCTTTGGAGGCCTTGAAACCGCCCGCGGCGCGCTTGGCCGGTTTGATGCTGACCGTGCCGCCGCGCGCGCTGCCGCCGTCCACCTTGAAGAAGCCCATGGTGCTCTGCAGCTGCTCGGCCTGGCCGCTCATCTCCTCGGCGGTGGCCGCCAGCTCTTCGGCGGAGCTGGCGTTCTGCTGGGTGATCTGGTTGAGCTGCCCCATGGCGTTGTTGATCTGGCCCACCCCGGAGGTCTGTTCCTCCGAGGCCGCGGTGATCTCCTGCACCAGGTCGGAGGTCTTGTTGATGGAGGGCACGATCTCGTCCAGCAGCTTGCCGGCCTTCTCCGCCAGCTGCACGCTGCTGCCGGCCACCGAGCCGATCTCCTGGGCCGCCACCTGGCTGCGCCCGGCCAGCTTGCGCACCTCCGCCGCCACCACCGCGAAGCCCTTGCCGTGCTCGCCGGCGCGTGCCGCCTCGATGGCGGCGTTGAGCGCCAGCAGGTTGGTCTGGTAGGCGATGTCGTCGATGATGCGGATCTTCTCGGCGATGCTCTTCATGGCCGCCACGGTTTCCCGTACCGCTTCGCCGCCGGCGGTGGCCTCCTTGGCGGCCTTGCCGGCGATGCCTTCGGTGACCTTGGCGTTTTCCGTGTTCTGCTGGATGGAGGAGGACATCTGCTCGATGGAGGCCGAGGTTTCCTCGACGCTGGCCGCCTGTTCGCTGGCTGCCTGCGACAGCGACTGGGCGGTGGCGTTGACCTCGCCGGTGGCGGTGGAGAGGGTGTCGGCCGCCTCCCGCACCTCGGTGATGGTCTGGGCCAGCTTGACCACGGTGTTGTTGACGCTGTCGCACAGCTGGCGCTGCTTGCCCTGGTAGACGTTGTCGATGGACTGGGTCAGGTCGCCCTCCTCCAGGGCGCCCATCACCCGCAGCACCTCGTTGACCGGGTTGACCACCGCATCGAAGGAGGTGTTGACCCCTTCCACGATCCTGCGGAAATCGCCCTTGTGGCGGGCGGCGTCGGCGCGCACTTCCAGACGTCCTTCCACCGCCGCCTTGGCCAGCAGCCCGGTATCCTCGATCAGCGCCTGGATGTTGCCGCGCACCTGCTCGATGGTGTCGTTGATGAAGCGCTTCTTGCCCGGCAGCTGCTCCATCTTGGCATCCATGTTGCCCTCGCCGAACTCCCGGAACACGCCCATGGCCTTCTTATTCACGTCGATGTGGTCGAACACCATCTTGTTGACGTTCTCCGCCACCATCCTGAAGATGCTCTGGAAACGCTCGGGATTGACCTTGACGTCGATGTCGCCGGCCTCGTGCTCCTTGGCCATGTGGGTCATCTCGGCGATCAGGCCGTTGACCGGGTTGACGATGGCATCCAGGGTATCGTTCACCCCCTGGACGATCTTGCGGTAGTCGCCCTGGTGCTTGGAGGCATCGGCGCGGGTGTCGAGCTTCAGTTCCACCGCGGCCTTGGCCAGCATGGCGGCATCGGCCACCAGGGCGTTGACATTGTCGATGGCCAGGTTGAGGTTGTTCTTGATGGTATTGAAGTCGCCGTTGTAGGTGTCAGTGATCTTGGACGGGATCGCCCCCCGGGCGATGCGGTCGACGTAATCAGCGGCCACGTTCAGGGGTCCGATGACCGCATCCAGGGTCTGGTTCACGCCCTCCACGATCTTGCGGTAGTCGCCCTGGTGCTTGGAGGCGTCGGCGCGGGTGGCGAGCTTGCCTTCCACCGCGGCCTTGGACAGCATGCCGGCATCGGCCACCAGCGCGTTGACATTGTCGATGGCCGCGTTGAGGTTGTTCTTGAGGACGTTGAAATCGCCGTTGTAGCTGTCGGTGATCTTGGGCGGGATGGCGCCCTTGGAGATCTTATCGACATAGTCGGCCGCCACGTTCAGCGGCC
>Ga0233425_10001879_pt1 | contig 44319 bp, 48 predicted proteins | sample Watercolumn_Towu_2_FD_181712 | JGI IMG/M metagenome (GOLD analysis project Ga0233425, IMG submission 181712) | Freshwater microbial communities from Lake Towuti, South Sulawesi, Indonesia - Watercolumn_Towuti2014_140_MG | ecosystem: Environmental > Aquatic > Freshwater > Lake | place...
CCGGTGACCAGGCTGAGCACACCGCAGACGAGGAACTGCCCGAACGCAAAGGGGAGCGGAGCGATCGCGCCCTGCGCTTTGCCGACAATGACCACATGCAGCGCCCAGAAAAAGGAACCGCACAGGATCAGCAGGTCCCCCGGCTGGATCGTCATGCGCCCGCCAGTGCTGAGCAGGAACCCTCCTGCGACCGCCAGCAGGACGGCAACCACCACCCAAAGGGAAGGCCGTTCCCTCCAGAAGACCCACAGCAGGAACGGCACGATGACCACATACAGGCTGGTGATGAAACCGCCGTTGGCGGCTGTCGTCGTCGCCAGTCCGGCCTGCTGGAAGGCGACCGCGCTGAAGAGCGCAAAACCCGCCCCGAAGACGTAGATCCAGTTGCGGCGGTGGATCGCGCCGCGCATCCGGGTCCAGGGCAGGAGCAGCAGGCCACCCAGCAGGAAGCGGGCGCCGTTCAGCAGGAAGATCGTATCGTGACCGGCGGCGACGCGCATGACCGCAAAGGCGCTGCCCCACAGCAGGGTCACCAGGAGCAGGATCAGGTCGGAGCGCAGCCGCAGGGCCTGATCCGGGGCGGAGATGACTCCACCCTGCACAGGCGTTATTCTTCCTCCGCCCAGGCCGTTGCCTGGTCCAGGCTGTTCTTTTCCGCCACCGTCAGGCGGATCTCCGCCGCGCCAAGGACGTCCCTGAGCTGCTCGATGGAATTCGCGCCGAAGATCGGGCAGGTGATCAATGGATCGGCCAGCAGCCATGCCAGGGCGATCTGGGCCAGGCTGGCATTCTTGTTCTTCGCCAGGTTGTCCATCTGGTCGAGCAGGACCCAGTTCTTCTCGTTGAAGTACTTCTTCACCCCGCCGGCGCGGGCGCTGTTGGGGACCAGGTTGCGGCGGTATTTCCCGGTCAGGAAACCGCCGGCGAGCGGGCTGTAGGGGATCACGCCGAGATGGTAGCTGCGGCAGACCGCCGCCAGTTCGCGCTCGAACTCATCCCGGTGGACCAGGTTGTAATGCGGCTGCAGGCTGTCGAAGCGAGCCAGGTTGTTGCGGTCCGAGGTCCACAAGGCCTGCATCAATTCCCAGGCGGCATAATTGGAGGCGCCGATGTAGCGCACCTTGCCCTGCTTGACCAGGTCATCGAAGGCGCGCAGGGTCTCTTCGATCGGCGTGGCCGTATCCGGCCAGTGGGCCTGGTACAGATCGATATGATCCGTTTGCAGACGCTTGAGGGAGGCCTCCACGGCTTTGAAGATATGCTTCCGGGAAAGGCCTTCGTCCTGCGGACCCTCGCCCATGTTGCCGCGCACCTTGGTGGCGAGCACGATCCTGTCGCGCGGGATGCCATTCTGCTTCATCCAGCGGCCGATGATCGCCTCCGCCACGCCGCCGGGATTGGCCTCGGCCCAGCGCGAGTAGATATCCGCCGTATCGATGAAATTGATCCCGGCTTCGTATGCCGCGTTCAGCACGCGCTGGGACATGGCTTCGTCCGCCGTCCAGCCGAACTGCATCGTGCCCAGGCAGAGCGGGGAAACGTTCAGGCCGGTCAAACCCAAGGTGCGCAGGTCCATGATTTCATCTCCTTGTATCAACTTCGAATTTTCCGGTCACTGCCATTCCCGCATCGACCGGCTAAGCACGCTCTGGATCACTTTTCGAATGCGCTGTTTTTCGGCCTCGCTCACGGAAGGCAGCCCCAGCAGGCTCTCGTACATCGCGACGGAATCCTTGTACTGGCCGATCTGTGCCAGGTATTGCGCCTTGTTCTCAAATACGGAATAGTTCTGGCAGCCCTGTTCATAACCGATGCCCTTGTCGTACCAGGCGATGGCTTCATCTGTTTTCCCCATCCGGTCCTGAACGGATGCCATGCGGATGCACAGGGCACCCTTATCCACATCGGAGATGTCGCCCAGGATCAGCTTATACAATACCTCGACCGCTTCCTGGAAGCGGCTCGCCTCGATCAACTCGCCGACGCGGGCGGTCATTTTGACGTATTCCGGATAATCCATGCTCGGTCCTCGGGAGTATTTTACTGCGAAACGCGGCGCTGGCAGAAGGGAAAGGAAACTTGCTATAATGCATCCATGAGCGACGGCAACGAACGCGGCATCGAAAAAGCGATCGAAGAGGCCATGCAGCGGGGCGAATTCGACGACCTGGCCGGCAAGGGAAAACCGCTCGACCTTTCCGGCTATTTCGACGCCCCCGAGGAGCAGCGCGTGGCCCACATGCTGCTCAGGAACGCCGGAATCCAGCCGCAGGAGATCGAACTGCTGAACCGGATCGCCGTGCTGGAAAAGGAAATCTCCGCCTGCCAGGACGAATCCCGCCGGAAGAAGATCCTGCGGGAGATCGAGCGCCAGCGGCTGAGTTTCCGCCTGTTGGTGGAGAGAGCCAGGAAACGCTGAATGACCCGGAAATCGGACTTCCTCGCCTGGGCCGGGCTGGCGGTCGGGAATTACCCGCTCGCCGATCCAACCATCCGCTTCATCCGCCACAGTGAGAACCTGACCTTCCTGGTCACGGAAAAATCGGCGCGGCAGAAATACCTGCTCCGCCTGCACAAGCCCTTTACGGTCAACTTCCTGGATGAACGCCAGCAGCCGGGGGTGATCGAATCGGAGCTGCTCTGGATGGACACCCTGCGCGGCGAGGCCGGCCTGCCGCTGCAGCCGGTCATTCGCAGCCGGGAGGAACAACTGGTCACCAGCATCCACCTGCCCGGCTCGGACGAGCAGGTCGCCTGCAGTCTGCTGGGCTGGGTGCCGGGCAGGTCGTACCGCCCGGACCTGAGCAACCTGGACCGCCTCGCCCGGCAGCTGGGCCGGTTGATGGCCAGCATGCACAACCAGGCCAGCGCCTGGAGACCGCCGGAAGCCTTTCGCCGTCCCCGCCAGGGAGCGGATGCGATCCGGCAGACCCTGGAGAAACTCGCCCCGGCTGTCCAGATGGGCATCCTCCAGCCGCAGGATTACGCCGTGCTGCGGCATACCGTCCTGCTGATCCTGGAGCAGGTCGCGCTGCTCCCGCAGACGCCTGCCAACTGGGGGCTGATCCACGCCGATCTGCATACCGGCAACTGGCTGCACCGCCGGGACCAGGTCATCCCGATCGACTTCTCGCTGTGCGGGTACGGATATCACCTGTTCGATATCGCCACCTGTGCCGGCAGCCTGGGAGCGGACCATCCCGCCCTGCGCCATCACTTCCTGGACGGCTACCAGGAATGCCGCCACCTGCCGGCCGGTTTCCCCCGCCTGCTGGAACCGTTCTTCGTTGCCAGCGTGCTGGGCTATTACGCCTTCGTTCTGCCGGATCCTGGTCATCACGAATGGATCAGCACGCATTTACCGCGCTTCGTCGAAACGGTCTGCCGGAAACTCCTGTGCGGGGAGGAGTTCTTCCTGCCGCGCAGCGGTTCGCTTGATTGACAATCCCTTCCGGCCCTGCTATACTGTTGCGGTTCGATCCAACCGGGTTCGTCCGGTTTTTCGCTTGAGGTTGGTCCAGAATCGACTTTAACTGCCCCTGGCAGTTTTTGAACCACAAGAAAATCCAGTCCAACCACCCCGGATCGGGGTATTTTGTGTTATTCCGCAAACGGGTGGGACATTGACAAGGTAAGGAAACAATGAGTAAACAAAAAGAAACACTGCGCATCCTGCCCCTCGGCGGCCTCGGCGAGGTGGGCAAGAACATGATGGCCTACGAGTACCATGACCGCATCCTGGTGGTGGACGCCGGCCTGATGTTCCCGGACAACGACATGCTCGGGGTGGACTATATCATCCCGGACTTCCAGTTCCTGCGCAACAACGCCGACCGCGTCGACGGGATCATCATCACCCACGGTCACGAGGACCACATCGGCGCCATCCAGCACCTGCTGGCAGCCGTCCCCGCACCGGTCTACGCCACCCCGCTGACGCGCGGCCTGATCGAGGTCAAGCTGGCCCGCAACGGGTTGAGCGGCAAGGCCGTGCTGCACACCATCCAGGCCGGCGAGACCTTCCAGATCGGTCCGTTCCGCGTGGAGAGCTTCCACGTCTGCCACTCGATCCCGGACGCGATCGGCCTGGGCATCAACGCGGGGAACAGCCTGGTCGTGCATACCGGGGATTACAAGTTCGACCAGACCCCGGTGGACAACTGGCCGACCGATTTCGCCAAACTGGCCGAGTTTTCCGCCCGGGGTGTCGACATCCTGCTGGCCGATTCGACCAACGCCGAACGGGCCGGCTGGACGCCGTCCGAGCGCGTCATCGGTCCCGCCTTCGACGAGGTCATGCGCACCGCCAGGGGACGGATCATCATCGCCACCTTCGCCTCCCTGATCGCCCGCGTGCAGCAGGTGGCGGACGCGGCCATGCGCCACGACCGCAAGCTGGCCTTCGTCGGCACGAGCATGGTCGACAATACCAAGATCGCCCGCAAGATGGGCTACCTCAAGATCCCGGACACGACCATCGTCAGCATCGACGAAGCCCTGCACCTGCCCGACGATAAAGTGGTCCTGATGTGCACCGGTTCGCAGGGCGAACCCTCCTCGATCATCGGGCGGCTCTCGGCGGGCACCAACCGCCAGTTCGACGTTGAGTCCGGCGATACGATCGTGCTCTCCTCGCACCCCATCCCGGGCAACGAGGAGGCCGTCAACAAGACGATCAACCGGCTGATCCGCCGCGGGGCGCACGTCATTTACGAATCCATCCTGCCGGTGCACGTCTCCGGGCATGCCAGCTCCGAGGAACAGAAGCTGCTGCTCAACCTGGTGCGGCCGAAGTACTTCGTTCCGATCCACGGCGAACTGCACCAGCTGACCCGCCATGCCAGCCTGGCCCGCCAGGTCGGCATCCCGGACGAGAACATCCAGGTCGTGGAGAACGGGCAGGTGATGGAACTGAAGCAGGGCAGGCTCGAACTGGGCGAACGCATCCCGGGCGGGTATATTTTCGTCGAGGGCGAAAGCGTCGGCGAGATCGACCTGGACGTGATGCGCGAGCGCGAACAGCTCGCCCGTTCCGGCATCGTCCTGATCACCGTCACCCTGGACAAGTATTCCAACCGCCTGATCCAGGAACCGGAAGTGATCACGCGCGGATTCGTCTCCCCCGAGGAGGCCGACCAGCTGATCCCGGCCATTCAAAAGAAGGTCACCGACCTGGTCAATGGGGGCGGCCTGGACGATGGCAAGCTGATCTCGGATGCCGTGCGCAGCCTGCTGCACAACGAGACCCGCCGCCGGCCGCTGGTCTTCGTCACAATGGCCAAGGCCTGATCGACCGCGATGAACGAAAAGGCTTCCCGGATCCGGGAAGCCTCTTTTTATTTCCAGCCGTGTTCGCCGCGCAGCGGCACGAACGCGACCGCAATGCCGGATTGATGGGTGAACGCCATGCCACGGTGCGACCAGATCTCGAGCACCTGGCTGGCCCGGCCGCCGACCGGCAGGACCAGCCGGCCCGGGTCGGCCAGTTGATCCAGCAGGGGCTGCGGCACCTGCGGGGCGCAGGCGGTCACCAGGACCTTGTCGTACGGCGCCGCCTGCGGCCAGCCCAGGGAGCCGTCGCCGGTGTGGACGTGAACGTTGCTGCAGTGCAGTTCCGAGAGCCGGCTGCGGGCATGCTCCGCCAGGTCCGGCAGCAGCTCGACGGTATGGACCTCGCCTGCCAGTTTGCTGAGGATGGCGGTCTGGTAGCCGGAACCAGTGCCGACCTCCAGCACCCGGTCTCCCGGGTGCAGGTCGAGCAGTTCGGTCATCAGGGCGACGATGTACGGCTGGGAGATGGTCTGCCAGTGGCCGATCGGCAGCGGACCATCTGCGTAGGCCAAGTCGATCTCCTCCGCGGGGACGAACAGGTGGCGGGGGACCAACCGCATGGCCTCCAGCACCCGGAGCGAGCGGATGCCGCGGGCAATGAGCTGCTCCCGGACCATGCCTTCGCGCTGCTGGGTGAACTCGTCCCCGGCCATTCAGGCGCTCCTTCCCTCCTGCAGCCGCCGCGAGATCAACCGGTCGACCTTGCCCATCGGGTATTGGTCCAGCTCCGAGAGCGGCACCCAGCGGATCTCTTCGGCCTCCAGAGCCTGCGGCGGCGCGCCGGTCAACTTGCATAAAAAGGCGTGCAGGGTGATGCGGAAATGGGTGTACGCATGGCGGTAGACGCCGAACGGATCGCCGACGACCAGGCCGCTGCCCAACTCCTCGCCGATCTCCCGCTGCAGCGCCTGCGCCAGTTCCTCCCCGGCTTCCACCTTCCCGCCCGGGTATTCCCACAGGCCGCCCAGCAGACCCTTCGCCGGGCGGCGCGCCAGCAAAACCTTCGGCCCGCGGCGGATGACCGCTGCCGTGACCGTGTAATGCGGCGTCTCCCGGCGGGGCTTCTTCACCGGCCGCGCTTCTTCCACGCCGATCTGACGCGCCCGGCACATGTCCAGCAGCGGGCAGAGCAGGCAGCGCGGCCGGCGCGGCAGGCAGATGCCGGCGCCGATATCCATCAGTCCCTGGTGATAATCCCCGGCGCGTCCCGCCGGGAGGTTCTCCGCCACCAGTTCCCAGAGCCGCTTCTCCCCCGCCGGGCTGTCCACGGGCTGCTCGACGTCGAAGACCCGGGCAAAGACCCGTTTCAAGTTGCCATCCAGGGCGGGGAGGTCGAGCCCAAAGGCGATCGAGGCGATCGCCCCCAGGGTGTAGCGCCCGATGCCCGGGAGCTGGCGCAGCGCTTCGGGGTCGCGCGGCAGCTGGCCGGCGTGTTGTTCGACCATCAGCCGGGCAGCCCGGTGCAGATTGCGCGCCCGGCTGTAATAGCCCAGGCCTTCCCAGGCAGCCAGGACCTCCTGCTCGCCGGCTTGCGCCAGAGCCTGGATGGATGGGAAGAGGCGCATCCAGCGCTCGAAATACGGGATGACCGCCTCCACCCGGGTCTGCTGCAGCATGATCTCCGAAACCCAGACCGCGTAGGGATCCGCCGTCCCGCGCCAGGGCAGCGAACGGCCATGCTGTGCATACCATTTCAGGACTCGTTCTGCAAAATCGGTCATAGGAAAAGAAAACGAAGAACGCTTCGATTGTACTGCGTTCTTCGTTACCGGGTTCCTGGTTTACTCAGAACTGGAAACCGCCGCGGGCGGGGACGATCTTGACCTCGAAATTGTGCACCAGGCCGAAAAGCTTGTCGCGCAGCCGGGCCCAGCCGTCCGAGGCCAGGATGGTGCGAGCCTGCTCCAGGTCGTTGGCCAGGATGTTGACCTGGATCTGCGGATACTCTCCGTACACCGTTGCCCAGGCATCCACCGGCTGCAGCCCGAGGTGCTGCACGCCCGGGATGAACTCCCCGATGACGAACTCGAAATACTCCTGTTCGTGCTCGGGCGAGATGTCCCAATTCATGATCAGCTTGACGGTCATGCAGCCTGGGCTTGCTCGCGCTGGTAATCCAGAACGACGACCTTGGTCTCGTCCGGCAGCCCGGAGCGGGTGACCTTCAGCGAGGGAACGCTCTCGGCCTCGTGCAGGCCCATCTCCTTGAGGAACTTGTCGAGCCGGTCCAGGGAGACCTTGGTTGCCGGGGTGTGGTAGTGCATCGGGATGACGATGTTCGGCTCGAGCAGGCTGACCATCTCGGCCGCCTTGGCCGCGTTCAACCCGCCGCCCCCGCCGACCGGAACGAGCACGACATGGACCGTACCCAGGGCCTCGATCTCGGCCTGGCTGGGGACGGAACGCAGGTCGCCCAGATGGGCGATATTGATGCCCATGTAGTCGAAGACGTACAACGTGTTGCGGGGCTTGTCAGTGCTCTTCTTGCTCGAGGCGTCCGTCTGGACGCCGGTGATGAAGACGCCGCCGATCTCGAACTCCCCCGGGCCGGTGATCTCGTGGTTGGAACCTTTCACCGCGGCCAGGAAGTTGTGCCCGGGTGCATCGTGACTCGAGGTGACGATATCCGCCTTCAACTTCAAGGCTTCATACCCGACCGAATCCGAGTCGAAGGGGTCCGTCACCACAGTGGCGAGGCCGCGCTCGGTCAGGCGAAAACAGGAATGTCCGTACCAGGTGATCTCCATGCAGTCCTCCGTGCAGGCCCATTATACCCGTATAATATTCGCGAGGAAAAATGGCAGCTTCGAAAATCGAATTTCCCCTGCACCTGGCTCCCCGGGTAACCCGCGGCAGCCAAGTCTCTTCGGAGGCTGGCACCTGGTCCCTGCGCATCCCGGCCGGGGAGGGTCGCAGCTACCGGCTGGCGCAGCTGGATGATTACGGGCAGCGGGCACGGCGGGATTTCGCCTGGCGGCCGCCAGTTACCATAAAACTGCAGGCCCGCGTCTCGGGACCGGACCTGCCCGGGACGTGGGGCTTCGGGTTCTGGAACGATCCGTTCGGGCTCTCCCTGGGCTTCGGCGGTACGCCCGCCCGACTGCCCTGCCTGCCGGATTGCGCCTGGTTCTTCCACGCCTCGCCGCCCAACCACCTCTCCCTGGATGACCGCGTGCCCGGTTCCGGCTTCTTCGCCGGGACGTTCCGCTCCCGGCGTCTCCCCACCCTGCTGCTGCCCTTTGCCCTACCGGGTCTGCCGCTGCTGGCGATCCGGCCTGTATCGCGTCTGTTCCGCCGGATGGCAGCCCGGTGGGTCCGGCAGAGCGGCGCGCCCGTCCACGTGGACGTGAGCGGCTGGCATGCGTATGAGATCCGCTGGCTGCCCGAACGGTGCGAGTTCCTGGTGGATGGGAGCCTGCTGCTGCGAACGGAGCTCGTCCCGGCCGGACCGCTGGGACTGGTGCTGTGGATCGACAACCAGTTCGCTGCCTGGGAGCCGGACGGAGACATCAAGGTGGGAACATTATCCGGGGAGGATGCCTGGCTGGAGCTTTCCCAATGGAAGCTCCTCCGTTAATTGAAAAGTCCGGGAGATCTCCCGGACCTTCAGCATGCACGGCGCGGTCTTAATCCGCCGGTTTATATTCCTTCTGCACGACCTCGATCTTCGCCGTCTGGAGAAAGTTCATTGCGTTCTCGTCCGTCCGGTAGGCCATGCTGTAGACCAGCCGGACGATGCCGGCGTTGATCAGCACCTTGGTGCAGTTGATGCACGGCAGGTGGGTGACGTAACACGTGGCCCCCTTGGTGGAAACGCCGTGCAGCGCCGCCTGGATGATGGCATTCGTCTCGGCGTGGATGGTGCGGACGCAGTGCCCGTCCACCATCAGGTGGCCTTCCTCATCGCAGTGCGGCTGGCCGGCCGGGGAGCCGTTGAATCCGGTCGTCAGGATGCGTTTTTCCAGGACGAGCACGCAGCCGACGAAGGCCCGGTCGCAGGTGCTGCGCTCGGAGACCGCATAAGCGATCTTCATAAAATAGGAATCCCAGTCAGGCCGCATAAGACATTCTCCTCCGCAGGGGATCTCGAGACGCTAAGGGGTGTAGGGATTGCAGTTCAACAGGATGGCGGAATATGTGGTACAGATGACCTTCCGGCCGTCGAAATCGATGAGCACATCCATGTTCTCCAGCAGCTCGTCGAAGTAGATGATGACCAGGTGCCGGTCCTCCCCGAGCAGGTCCTGCACGGTCCGGAAGGCGGCCAGGTGGCGCTGCCGATAGGTCAGCCGGTCGATCTCCGCACCGCGCATATCGATCAGGTACTGGATGTTCTCGTCCACGTTGACGATCGTATTGCGGAACGCATTGAATTGCATATCCCCGGCGACCAGCAGGCCGGTGACATACATCAGGAGGATGCAAAAAACGAACGGGAAAAGGCTGCCGATGATGCTGGTGCTGAACACCGCCTGGTCGAGCAGCAGGATCTCCAGGAAACCCAGGATGGCAGCTGGAATGATGCACCAGGCGGTCGCCACCACGATCATGGTGGGCAGGTTCTCATACAGGGTCAGTTCGAAAACAGGTTGAAGCTCGGGCTTCAGCAATGCGGTCAGATACGGGGTGATGAACATCGATTCGAGCACGGCGACCGCTGCCACCAGAACGGCTGTCAGGATCCAGATCGCCAGGCCGAGGAAGGGCTTGGACAGGCGCATGGTCAACCAGCCGGCCGATCCGCAGACCGGCAGGACCAGGAGAAGGCCCGAGGCAAGTTTCAGCCAGGGGAACAAGGCATTGGCCCTGGCCAGCAGATACGCGTCCGTCAACCAGAGCGCCAGGACGAACGCCAGTCCCGCGATCAAACCATACGCAAGGCCGAAGATGCGCTTGCGGGTTTTGAGGTATTCGCTGCGATCGAGATTCAACGCTTGATGCTTCATATAAAAATAATCCAGGGATGTCCAAATCAGAGGGTATCTGCGCAGTTATTATACCCAAGATTACAGCCACCCCGCCCATGCAGAAAAAAGCCCCGGCATCATCGCACCGGGGCTTTGGGGCTGGTCAGAGGTTAATTCCAGAACGAGGGCAGGAGCAAGCGCAGAACGATGTCCGCGATCAGGCCGAGCATGAACCACATGCCGAATGCCCGGTTGTTGACAAAGGCCTGCGGTGCGAAGTAGAGCGGCCAGCCGCCCTGTCCATCCGGGAATCCCTCCGGCCGGGTCTCCGGCTTGGGCTTGAGGAACTGCGGGTAGATCTTCAGGAACTGCGGCACGGCCAGGAAGACGATCAGCATGACCGGGGTGAAGTAACGCACCGCGATCAGGTAGATCACCAGCAGGTAGGGCGCCAGCATCATCGCCAGCACGGCAAAGCGGGCGGCCTTCTCACCGATCACCACCGGCAGGGTGAAGATCTTCTTGGCCTTGTCGATCTCGCGCTTGTCGATGTGCTTGCCGAAAATGACGGTGGTCACGCCGAAGACATACGGCAGGCTGGCCCAGACGACGTTCCAGACCCACTCGCCGGTCAGCACATAATACCCGCCGCCGATCATCAGCGGACCCCAGACGATCAGCACGGCGATCTCGCCCAGGGCCATGCCCTTCATCGGCCAGGTATAGAAGAGCACGAAGACCATCCCCAGGCCGAGCAGCAGCCAGAGGACCGGATCGTTTCCATTGGTCAGGATCAGGAACAGGCCGCAGGCCAGCGCCAGGATCCCGGTGACGGCAAAATAGGTCAGGTGCTGGCGGCGCGTCATCAGGCCGTCCGCGACCGGCTGCGGACCGTACTGGGTGCGGAAGTAGTTGTCCTTGTCCACCCCGCGGACATAATCGGTGTAATCGTTGAAGATGTTGTTGGCGGCATGCGAGAGGACCAGCCCCAGGGCCAGCACAAACCAGGCCAGGGGGTCGATGCGCTTCCCATCGTGCAGAGCGAACAGGCCGGCCAGCACCGCCGACAAAAAGGTCATCACCAGCACCGCGGCGCGGGTGGCGATCAACCACTTCGAGACAAGATCCAGGCGGTCCCACTCTTCCTTCGAAACGTTCGGGATGACGGTGAGCGCCTTCTTCCACATGGCAAAGTTCATAAGGGTTCTCCTGGGTGAATTCGGAGCGATTATACCCGATTGGGCAGGGTTGCTTCCCAACAGGGCTTTTCTGCATCCACTGGATAGGAACCCCGTCCGGACGGGAGGGATTTGACTTATGAGTTTAATCACGCAAACCCGTGACTAATCCCACTTACGGATTTGTTTCATCAAAAACATACTTGTGCATGGTCAGAACCAGGCACGTTCGCGCGCCTGCCATATTTGGTCCCACGGAGTGTTGCCTATGTCGAGTACACGATCAGTTAACTCCCCACCCACTTTTCTCCAGGAAGTCAAGAAACGCACCCCGGGCGAATCGCATGTCGAGATGTGCATCCAGTGCGGCACCTGTGGCGGCTCCTGCCCGTCGGGCGCAGCCATGCAGCACACCCCGCGCACGATCTTCGCCATGATGCGCGCCGGGATGCGCGACGAGGTGCTGTCGAGCAATACCCCCTGGATGTGCGTTTCCTGCTATTACTGCACCGTACGCTGCCCGCAGGAGATCCACATCACGGACGTGATGTACACGCTCAAGAACATGGCCCTGGAATCCGGCAAGGTGCAGGATACGACCGCCTCGGATTTCTCCAAGACCTTCATCAACTATGTGGAAAACTACGGCCGGAGCTTCGAGATCGGCCTGGCGGGGATCCACAACCTGACGCATGTCAAGCTGGCCGCCCGCCTGCCGAACATGGCCCCGATGGCCCTTGGCATGCTCACCAAGAAGGGCATGTCCCCCATGCCGCCCAAGCGCATCAAGGGCATGAATGATCTGAAGAAGATCCTGAAGCGCGCCAAGGAACTGGAGGCCGCATGAGCGAATACATCTTCTATCCCGGCTGCTCGATGGAGAGCAGCGCCAAGGCGTATTACCACTCCGTCATGTCGGTCTGCAAGGCGCTGGACGTCAAGCTGAACGAGATCGATGACTGGAACTGCTGCGGCGCCACCGAGTACCTGTCCCTGGACCGCATGCCGGCCTATGCCCTGATCGCCCGCAACCTGGCCCTGGCCGAGAAACACGCCAACGGCACGAATACCGTGGTCGCCCCCTGCTCCGCCTGCTATCTGAACCTGGCCAAGGCCGATCATTACATGCACGAGGACAAGGCCTTCGGCAAGCAGATCAACGAAGCCCTGGCCGCCGGCGGTCTGCACTACGACCCCGGAACCCTGGCCGTCAAGCACCTGCTGGACGTGGTCCTGAACGACATCGGCCTGGATGCGGTCAAGTCCAAGGTGGTCAAGCCGCTGACCGGTCTGCGCGTTGCCCCGTACGTCGGCTGCATGCTCCCCCGCCCCGATTACGGCAACCGCTACTCGGACACGGAACACCCCTCCGAACTGGACGACCTGCTGCGCGCCCTGGGCGCCGAAGTGATCGACTTCCCGCTCAAGACCGCCTGCTGCGGCGGGCACATGACCCAGATCGGACCCGATACCGCCTTCGAACTGATCCGCCGCCTGATCTCCTCCGCCGACCAGTACAAGGCCGACGTGATGGTGGCGCTCTGCCCGATGTGCCAGATGAACCTGGACGCCTTCCAGACCCAGATGAACGGCTATTTCAAGACCGATTACAGGATGCCCATCCTGTTCTTCACCCAGCTGATGGGGATCGCCTTCGGCCAGAAACCCGAACAGCTCGGTTTCGGCTCGGAATTCGTATCCGCCCGCCAGGCCATGGCCCGCATCGGCATCCAGACCCCCGAACCGGTCGCAGCCGCCGCTCCCGCGGCGAAGAAACCGGCCGGCCTGCCGATGCCCCCGCCCCTGAAGAAGGGTGGCGACTCTACCGGTAGCTCCGAGGAGGCATAGCCCATGAGCGAAGACAAGAAACCACACACCGAAAATACCGGTGCAAGCGAACGCATCGGCGTTTACGTCTGCCACTGCGGCACCAACATTGCCGGTATCGTCAACGTCGGCGACGTCAGCAGCTGGGCAGGCAATAACCTGAAGGATCAGGGCGTGGTCGTATCGCGCGACTACAAGTTCATGTGCTCGAGCCTGGGCCAGGAATTGATCCAGAAGGACATCAAGGAGCAAGGCCTGACGCGTGTCGTCGTCGCCGCCTGCTCACCGCACCTGCACGAAGCCACCTTCCGCACCGCCTGTAAGGGCGCGGACCTGAACCCGTACCTGTGCGAGTTGGTCTCCATCCGCGAGCAGGTCTCCTGGGTTCATACCGACAAGGCCGCCGCCACCGAGAAGGCCAAGGCCATCCTCTCCGGCGGCGTGGCGCGCGTCGTACACCATGAACCGCTCGAACCGCTGCATGTCCCGATCCATCCGGCCACCCTGGTCGTCGGCGGCGGCATCGCCGGCATCCAGGCCGCCCTCGAGATCGCCGATGCCGGTTTCCCGGTCTATCTGGTCGAGCGCGAGCCCACCATCGGCGGGCACATGGCCCAGTTCGACAAAACCTTCCCGACCCTGGACTGCTCGGCCTGCATCCTGACCCCCAAGATGGTCCAGGCCGGCAACCACCCGAACATCACCCTGCTGACCTATTCCGAGGTCGAGAAGGTGGACGGCTTCGTCGGCAACTTCGTCGCCACCATCCGCAAGCGCGCCCGCTCGGTCAACGAGAAGGACTGCACCGGCTGCGGCGTCTGCTGGGAGAAATGCCCTAAGAAGGTCGTCGACGATGTCTTCGAGGCCGGCGTCGGCTACCGCAAGGCGGTTTACGTTCCGTTCCCCCAGGCAGTCCCGAAATACCCGGTCATCGACCGCGTCAACTGCACCTACTACCAGAAGGGCACCTGCAAGGCCTGCGAGAAGTTCTGCCCGACGAATGCGATCAACTTCGCCCAAGAAGATGAGATCCTGAACGTCCAGATCGGCAACATCATCCTGGCCACCGGCTGGCAGCTGTTCGACGCCCGCCGCATTCCGAACTACGGCTACGGCCGGCTGGCGAACGTGTTCACCAGCATGGAGTTCGAGCGCCTGAGCAACGCCGCCGGCCCGACGGGCGGGGCCATCGTCCTGCGGGATGGCAAGACCACCCCCAAGAGCGTCGCCATCGTCCACTGCGTCGGCTCGCGCGACAAGAACTACAACAACTACTGCTCGGCGATCTGCTGCATGCAGTCGCTCAAATTCGCCCACCTGGTCCACGAGAAGACCGGCGCGGACGTCTACAACTTCTACATCGACATCCGCACCCCGGCCAAGGACTACGATGAGTTCTACCAGCGCCTGATCGAGGAGGGCACCCTGTTCGTGCGCGGCAAGGTGGCCGAGATCACTGACGCCGCCCGCAACCCGGGCGAGGAAGGCAAGCTGATCGTTCAGGTGGAAGACACTCTGCTGGGCAAGCAGCGCCGCATCCCGGTCGACATGGTCATTCTCTCGTCCGGCATGGAACCGCGCTTCGACTCCAAGGAAACTGCCAAGATCTTCGGCATCTCCTGCTCGGCCTCCGGCTGGTACCTGGAACGCCATCCCAAGCTCGACCCGGTCGCCACCATGACCGACGGCATCTACCTGGCCGGCTGCGTCCAGGGACCCAAGGACATCCCCGCCAGCGTGGCGCAGGGCGCGGCGGCGGCAGCCCGCATCCTGGGCAAGATCCAGCAGAAGGAGATCGCCCTCGAGCCGGTGCGCGCCACCGTCCACGAGGAGCAGTGCTCCGGCTGCCGCATCTGCAACACCATGTGCCCCTTCAACGCCATCCTCTTCCATGAGGACCGGATGGTCAGCGAGGTCAACCCGGCGCTCTGCCAGGGCTGCGGCACCTGCGTGGCGGCCTGCCCGGCGGGCGCCATCTCGGGCACGGGCTTCTCCAACGAGCAGATCCTGTCCCAGATCGACGGCCTGCTGCTCCTGACGGTCAAGAACAAGGAAGCCGCCGCGGCTTAAGGAGAGACGACATGACTGATACCCCTGAAACCAAACCCTTCGAGCCCACCATCATCGGCTTCACCTGCAACTGGTGCTCCTACCGCGCCGCGGACATGGCCGGCATCTCGCGCATGAAGTACGCCCCCAATGTACGCCTGCTGCGCCTGATGTGCTCCGGCCGCCTCGACCCGATGTTCGTCTTCAAGGCCTTTGCCGGCGGGGCGGACGCGGTGCTCGTCTCCGGCTGCCATCCCGGCGACTGCCACTACATCAACCAGAACTACAAGACCCTGCGCCGCTTCCCGCTCATGCAGCGCGTCCTGGCCCAGATGGGCATCGAACCGGCGCGCCTCAAGCTGCTCTGGGCGAGCGCCTCGGAAGGCCAGATCTTCGCCAACGAGGTCAACAGATTCATCGAGGAAGTGCGCGCCCTGGGTCCGCTGAACTGGAACCAGACCGGCTCCGAAGTCCCGGCCGAACCGGCGCATGAGGAGGTGCCTGCATGACCAAGAACGCCAAACCCAAGTTCGCCATGTACTGGGCGGCCTCCTGCGGCGGCTGCGAGATCGCCGTCCTGAACATCCACGAGAAGATCCTGGACGTGGACGCCAACTTCGAGGTCGTTTTCTGGCCGGTGGCGATGGACGCCAAGTACGCCGACGTCGAGAAGATGGAAGACGGCGAGATCACCCTGTGCCTGTGGAACGGCGGCATCCGCAACGATGAGAACGAACACATCGCCCACCTGCTGCGCAAGAAATCCAAGATCCTGGTCTCGTTCGGCTCCTGCGCCTGCGAAGGCTGCATCCCCGGCCTGGCCAACTTCTCGCCGATCCAGGAAGTTGTCGACACGGCCTTCACGACCGTGACGACCGACAATCCCGACAACCTCCGCCCGGTGCCCAGCTACCAGATGCCGGAGGGCACGATCACCATCCCGACCCTCTACCCGGTGCTGAAGACCCTCGACCAGGTGGTCGACGTGGATTACTACATGCCCGGCTGCCCGCCGGAAAGCCATCAGATCGCCGCGGTGATCGACCTGGTCATCGCCGCCCTGGCCGGCAAGGCCCAGCTCCCGCCCAAGGGCGCCACGATCGGCGCCGGCAACTCCACCGTCTGCGACGAATGCCAGCGCAAGCGCAACGTCAAGCAGATCAAGGAATTCGGCCGCATCCAGCTGACGCATGCCGACCCGGAACTGTGCCTGCTCGAACAGGGCATCCCCTGCAACGGACCCGCCACGCGCAGCGGCTGCAACGCCCGCTGCCCGTCGGCCGGCGCCCAGTGCATCGGCTGCTACGGTCCCGCCGAAGGCGTTCAGGATTACGGCTCCCGCTTGATCGCGGCCTTCGCCTCGGTCATCGACAGCGACAAACCCGAGGAGATCGACCGGATCCTCGACGGCCTGGTCGACCCGGCCGGTCAGTTCTACCGCTTCAACCTGGCCGGCTCGCTCCTGCGGGCCAGCAAGTACGCACGAACCAATAGCAGGTAACCCTGGAGGTAACACAATGGCACAGAGAATCACAATTGACCCCATCACCCGGCTGGAAGGCCACGGCAAGATCGAAATCTTCCTGAACGACGAGGGCGACGTCGCCAACACTTACTTCCAGATCCCCGAGCTGCGCGGCTTCGAGCGCTTCTGCGTCGGCCGCCCGGTCGAGGAAATGCCCCTGCTGACCAACCGCATCTGCGGAGTCTGCCCGGAAGCTCATCACATGGCGGCCGCCAAGGCCGTCGACGCGGTCTACCACGTCGAGGTCCCGCAGGCCGGCAAGAAGCTGCGCGAGCTGCTTTACTCCGCCTTCTACTGCACCGACCACACCACCCACTTCTACGCCCTGGGCGGCCCGGACTTCATCCTGGGTCCGGATGCCCCCGTGGCCGAGCGCAACATCCTGGGCGTGATCCACAAGGTCGGCCTGGAGATCGGCGGCAAGGTCATCCAGATGCGCAAGTACGGCCATACCGTGGTCGAGATCATCGGCGGCCGCAAGGTCCATCCCTGCACCTCGATCCCCGGCGGCCTGACCAAGGGCATCACCGAGGAACAGCGCAAGGAGATCGAGCAGATGGGCCGCTGGGCGATCGAGTTCGCCCAGTTCAGCCTGAAGGCCTTCAACGACATCGTCCTCTCCAACAAGACCTACCTGGACCTGATCGTCGGCGACGTCTACACGCATAAGACCTATTACATGGGCCTGGTCGACGCGAACAACAAGGTCAACTTCTACGACGGCAAGGTGCGCGTCGTCGGTCCGGACGGCAAGGAATACGTCAAGTACGCCCCGAACGAGTACACCCAGAACATCGCCGAGCACGTCGAACCCTGGACCTACCTGAAGTTCCCCTACCTGAAGAACGTCGGCTGGAAAGGCCTGGTCGACGGCCCCGATTCGGGCATCTACATGGCCACCCCGCTCTCCCGCCTGAACGCCGCCGACGGCATGGCCACCCCGCTGGCCCAGGAAGAGTACGACAAGATGTTCAAGACCCTGGGCGGCAAGCCGGTGCACCAGCGCCTGGCGATTCACTGGGCGCGCCTGGTGGAACTGCTCTACGCGGCCGAACGCTGGGTGGAACTGGCCACCGACCCGGAGATCACCTCCCCGGATTACCACGCCATCCCGACCGCCACCCCCACCGAGGGCGTCGGCATCGTCGAGGCGCCGCGCGGCACCCTGACCCATCACTACTGGACCGACGAGCGCGGCGTGGTCACCAAGGTCAACCTGGTGGTCGGCACGACCAACAACAACGCCCCGATCACCATGTCGATCAAGAAGGCCGCCGACAGCCTGATCAAGAAGGGCAACGTCAACCAGGGCCTGCTGAACATGGTCGAAATGGCCTTCCGGGCCTATGACCCGTGCTTCGGCTGCGCCACCCACTCCCTGCCCGGCCAGATGCCGCTCGAGGTCACCGTGCGTGACGCGGATGGCAACCCGGTCCAGGTGCTGAAACAGTACGTCGATTAAACATGTAGGGACGCAGCGCAACTGCGTCCCTGCAATATTTTATGAAAACCCTGGTCATCGGTCTCGGCAATCCCATTCTCGGCGATGACGGCGTCGGCTGGCGCGTGGCGGAGGAAGTCGCCCGCCAGACCGTCAACGACCCGGCCGTGGAAGTGGACTGCGTCTCCCTGGGCGGCCTGAGCCTGATGGAACGCCTGACCGGTGCGGAGCGCGTGGTCCTGATCGATGCCATCTTCACCGGCACCAAACCGCTTGGGACGCTGAGCCACTTCACGCTGGACCATTTACCCGATCTGAGCGCCGGGCATTCGGCCTCCGCCCACGACACCTCGCTGCGCAATGCCCTCAACGTGGGGCGCAGCATGGACATCCCGCTCCCGGATGACAAGGATGTGCTCATCGTGGCCATCGAGACGCATCATGTCTACGATTTCACCCAGGAACTGTCCGCCCCGGTGGCCGCCGCCCTGCCTCAGGCGGTGGCCTTGGTGCTCGATTCTTTGAATCATCAGTAAAGGAGAAAACATGGTTTCCCCCGAACTCCTGCGCCGTTATCCTTTCTTCGCCTCCCTGACCGACGAACAGCTCAAGGCCATCGCCCAGATCGCCGAGGAAAAATCCTATCCCAAGGATGCCCTGCTGCTCAAGGAGAACACCCAGGCGGACAGGCTCTTCCTGCTGTTGGAAGGCGACATCGATCTGATCTACTCCGGCGGCGGCGAAGGCGCCATCGTCAACGCCCTGGTCGGATCGATCGCCCCCGGCGAAGCGCTGGGCGTCTCGTCGCTGATCCAGCCCTACAAGTACGTCTCCACCGCCAGGGCGACCATGCCGATCAAGGTGGTCGAGATCGACGGCGCCGCCCTGCGCGACCTGATGCAAGCGGACACCAAACTGGGCTTTGCCCTGATGTCCAACATCGCCGTGGCCGTGCTCGAACGCCTCAAGTACACCCAGGTGGAACTGGCCGCCGCCCGGGCCTGATCTCGACACCGGTCTGATAGATCACCTTCAAAGGCCGCGCCTCCGGGCGCGGTCTGATTTATGTTATATTCGACTGGGAGCCAGATATGGAAAACGGATGACTAAGCAGATCCTCCTTATTCTCACCTCGATTTTCCTGATAACCGCCTGCGTGCGCCGTTCGCCGGACGCCGGTACGTTCACGGAAACACCTGCCGCGACGGTTGAGCCCAGCCAGACTCCCCTGCCGCCGACCGCCACCCTCGAACCGCCCACCCCGACCGCCACCGTAACCCTGGCGTACATCCTGGGCCTGCTCGTCGTCCAGGTGCCCGACCAGGACGAGCATCCCTTTGTCTTCCTGATCGATGCCTACACCTGGCAGCAGGCGGAACCGGCCGGCTGCCCGGACTGCCCCGCGCTTGCCTTCCAGCATTGGGATCAGGCGGGCTGCAGCCTGCAGCTCTTCCCGGCAGCGACGCCCGCGGCTGAGGATACCGGCACGCTCGATCTCGCAGGCCGGACCTGGCAGGTGGAGAGAAGCCAGGGGGGCAACCGGATGCATTTCTCGGCTGTCTGGTCCGGCCAGTTCCGGCTGGACGCCCTGGCGCAGGGCATCCTGGATCCGACCTGCCGGGCGGACGTCGAGGAACTGCTTGCGGGCAGCCGCCTGACCTGGGAGGCGCTCGCCATGCGGCTCCCCTCCGGCCTGCCGACTCCCGAGCCGCTGCCTCTGCCGGCAGACTACGCCTGTGAATCGCTCGCCCCGCGCCTGCAAGTCGGCGTCACCGCCCAGGTGGTGGCCGACTCGATCTGGGTGCGCAGCGAGCCGCGCCGGGCGGCGGACACGCAGATCCTGCTGCTCTACAAGGACCTGCCCGTGGCCCTGATCGTGAATGCCGGGCCGGTCTGCGCCGAAGGACTGACCTTCTGGAACGTACGTTATTATGCCGGCGCGGAATTCAGCGGCTGGATCGCCGAAAGCGATTCCGGCGAATATTTCCTGGAGCCGCTCGCCCCCTGAAGCCCGAAACCGGACCGGTCCGCAGCCGTATATCTCTGGTAGAAACCATCCATCCAGGAGGCAGCCATGAACGAACCCACCCTTCCCCGCAGGGAGAACGACCACGGCCGGGCCGTGATCGTTGCCACGACGATCGTGCTGATGACCTGCATCATCTCATGTGCCACAGTGCTGGTCGTCCTGATCCTGCGCACCTCGTAAGCAGGCAACAGGAAACGCCTCGAATTCGTTCGAGGCGTTTCGATATAAACGAGGGGGTATCCCGGATCAGCCTTCGCTGGTCATGATGAACATCGGCTTCATCTCGAAGCTCTCGTATTTCGGGCGGTAGCGCTCCGTATTGTAGAACTGCTCGACATTGACCACCTTCTTGGAACCGGTGACCACGTCGATCGGCATGTTGTCATAGCGCCCGTTCTTGAGCACCACCAGGCGGCCGTGGATGCCCTTCAGGATCAGATCGAGGGCCAGGTTGCCGAAGGCCATCGGGGCGATCGAGTCGACCGCATCCGGGTCGCCGCCGCGCACCATGTAGCCCAGGTTCTGGTTGATGATGTTGATCGTCACGCCGTCATTGTACTTCGCCGAGCGTTTGAGCAGCTCCGCCGCGACCGTGTCGCCGATGCCGCCCAGCTTGGCATGCCCGAAGGCGTCCGTGGCGCCGTCCTTGAACATCATCTCGCCGCCTTCCATCTTGGCCCCTTCCGAAACCAGGACGATGGAATACTTGCTTGGGTTGCGATTGCGGTCGGCCACCAGCAGCTCGGTCAGGTGGTCCATGTTGAACATCCATTCCGGAATGACGCAGCGATGGGCCGCCCCGGCCATGGTCGGCAGCATGGCGGTGAAGCCGGCATAACGCCCGAAGACCTCCAGGACCATCATGCGCTCGTGGGAACCGGCGATCGTGCGCAGATTGTTGATCAACGAGATCGTGCGCGTCACGCAGGTGCTGAAACCGATGCAGTAATCGGTGCCCGGCACGTCGTTGTCCATCGTCTTCGGGATGGCCACGACCTTGAAACCTTCCTTATAAAGCCGCACGCCGTAGCTGAGGGTGTCATCCCCGCCGATCGGGATCAGGGTGTCGATGCCGAGGAAATCCAGGTTCTTGAGGATCTCCGGGGTCAGGTCGTTGCGTTCGTCCTTGTACTTGTCCTTGAGATGCGGCGGGACGTTCTCCGCCTTGACCCGCGAGGCGTTCGTGCGGGAGGTGTGCAGGAAGGTGCCGCCGGTACGACCGGCGCGGTTGACCACTTCCTCGGTCAGGATCTGGTAATTGTTGCTGTTGTCGTAATCCTTCTCCCGGACGATGTCAACCAGGCCCCCCCAGCCGCGCTTGAGGCCGATCACCTGATAGCCCTCCCGGATCGCACGCACGGTCACGGCGCGGATGGCCGGGTTCAGCCCGGGCACGTCGCCGCCTCCGGTCAGGATGCCGATCACTCCTTGCTTTTTCTTGGTCATGACGATCTCCTTGATATGATTTATGAGTGCGCAATTAAGCGGCAATTATAATCCTCGCGGGTATAATTACAAAGAAATCCGACCAAGCGAAGCCAGGATGCAAATCGAAAGAGCCGCCCCCTACCTCACCGACCCGAACGGACAGGAACACCCCCTCGCCGCCCGCACGACGATCGGCCGCGCCGTGGAATGCGAGGTGGTGATCACCAGCAAGAGCGTCTCGCGGGAGCACGCCCGCCTGACCCTGGACGGACGCCACTGGTCGGTGGAGGACCTGGGTTCGACCAACGGGACCTACCTGAACGGGGAACGTGTCATCGCCCGCCGCGAGCTGCGCGACGGGGACTCGCTCCGAGTGGGCGAGATCAGCTTCCTGTTCCACGATCCGGATACGACCACGCGTGAGAACCCGGTCCCGGATCTGGAGGTGGACGCGGCCGCCGGCGTGGTGCGCGTCAACCGCAAGCCGGTCTCGCTCTCGCCCAAGGAATACCTGCTGCTGGCCTATCTCTACGAGCGCCGCGGCCTGGTCTGCTCGAAGGACGAGATCGGCCGCTCCGTCTGGCCGGAATACGAAGCCGGCGGCATCTTCGACTATCAGATCGAGAACCTGGTCCGCCGCCTGCGCACCCGCATCGAGACCGACCCGGCCAATCCCCAGCTGCTCTTCACCGTCCGGGGGCTGGGATACAAACTGATCGGCTAGATCCGGGTGGACCGTGCGGGTCCGCCCGTTTTTTAAGTCACTTCATCGATACCGCATAGTTCCTTGTTAGCCGGCTGATAGGATGAATCCGGCCTGCAGGTGTACACTCAGGCTCGGATGGAACCTATGGCCGCAAAATCCACACCCAAGACGAAGTCCGATATGGCACCTCTCTCCCTCGAAGGCCAGACCCTGGGCAAGTACCGCATCCTCGAGCCGCTTGGCCGCGGCGGGATGGCCCAGGTCTACAAGGCTTACCATCCGCAACTCGACCGCTACGTGGCCGTCAAAGTGCTGCGCTCCGACCTGGTGGAGGAGACGGAATTCCTGGCCCGCTTCCGCCGGGAAGCACGGGCCGTGGCCGCCCTGCGGCACGCCAACATCGTCCAGATCCATGACTTCGATGTGCAGGACGACCTGTATTACATGGTCATGGAACTGCTCGAAGGCAACACGCTCAAGGCACACCTGAACGCGCTGCGTGTGCGCGGCGAAAGCCTGCCGTTCGGAGCGGCGGTACGCATCTTCTGCGACGTCCTGGCCGGGCTGGCCTACGCCCATGGCGAAGGGGTCATCCACCGTGACCTGAAACCGGCCAACATCATGCTGACCCGCAAGGGCCAGGCCGTGCTGACCGATTTCGGCATCGCCCAGATCGTCGGCGGAACGCAGTACACCGTCTCCGGGGCCTTGATGGGCACCCTGAGTTACATGGCGCCGGAACAGGGCCGCGACGGGCGTTGCGACGCTCGCAGCGATACCTACTCGCTCGGCATCGCCATCTACGAGGCGCTGACCGGCCGGGTCCCCTACGATGCCGACACGCCGCTGGCGATCCTGATGAAGCATATCAACGATCCGCTGCCCCTGCCGCGCTCGCTCAACCCGGAGATCCCGGAAGCGCTGGAGGCGTTCGTGCTCAAGGCCCTGGCCAAGCAGCCGGAAGAGCGCTTCCAGTCCGCCGCTGAAATGGCCGAGGCGCTGCGGGCGGGCGCCGGGGAGGCCGGGATCGACATCCCCGACCGGATCGAGCAGCCGCAGCTCGCCGGCAACTCCGGCGGAAGCCAGGTGGCCGTCTTCTCCGGGAGTTCCCGCCAGGAGATCGCCGACGACGCCTTCGCCAGCGACGATACCGACATCACCTTCGGCCGCTCCCGGCGCAGTTCCGCCGCCCTGCTCGAACAGGCCCGTTCCATGCTCGAAACCGCCCGGAGCGACGGCAGGCCCGGTCCGGTCAAGGTCAACCAGTCCGTACTGGCCTGGGTCGGGACACTCGTCCTCGGCAACATGCTCATGCTCTGGCTGAGCGGCATCTTCGGCTGGGAGCTGTTCGGGCGCCTCTGGCCGATGGAGATCGTCCTGGTCGGACTGCTGCTCGCCGGCCTGATGGCCGCCCTGCCCAATTACTGGCTGATCATCCCGGCCGGCATCCTGCTCGGTAACGGCTACCTGCTCTCCTTTTACGCCCTGACCGGCAACTGGAGCTACTGGACCTATCTCTGGCCGCTGGAGCCGATCCTGGTCGGCACAGTCCTGATCCTGCCCTTCATCCTGCATCGCGACCGCGTCCGGGGTCTATGGAGGGCACGCCGTCTCGGTCTCTTCCTGGTCATCCTGTCGATCGTCGTCTTCTTCGTCTCGCTCATCGTCGGAACGATCCGCTCCATCTGACCAGTTCGATATCTGTCTGCAGTTCGAAACCTGGCAACGTGTATCCTGCCGCCAGTTCTGTTCGACGCGGCTTGAATTCAAGAACCTAAAGGAGGTTCATCATGAACAAGAAAGCTTCCCTCATCGTTGGCGTCACCCTGATCCTGCTGGGCGTGCTGGCCCTGGCCGGCAACCTGCTCATGCGCGCCGTCGGCGAAGGCCTGCTGCTCGGCTTCCGAGCCTGGCCGATCTTCGTGGTCGGGGCCGGACTGCTCTTCTGCATCCCGCCGTTCTTCTTCCCGAAGCAGCGCGGCCTGGGCGGGCTGTTCATCCCCGGCGTGCCCGTGCTGACCACCGGGATCCTGCTCTTCCTGACCAGCGTCACCGGCAACTGGGCCTGGTGGTCCTTCCTGTGGCCCTTCGAGGTCATCGGACTGGCGCTCGGTTTCGTCGTGGCGGCCATCTTCCTGCGCGTGGTCTGGTTGATGATCCCGGCCTCGATCATCGGTCTGAACGGCCTGGTGCTGCTCTTCTGCGCCCTGACCGGGATGTGGAGCGCCTGGGCCGTCCTGTGGACGGTGGAACCGCTCTCCGTCGGCCTGCCGCTGCTCCTGATCGGGTTGTTCCAAAAGATCGACGGGGTCAAACTGGCCGGCATCATCCTGTGCGGCCTGGCCGGCCTGGCCTTCGCAGCCATGTCGAGCTTCCTGGTCACGTCGCTCTGGATCACGCGCCTGATCGGCCCGGCGATCGTGCTGGCCCTTGGCATCCTGCTCGTGGTCGCCGCCCTGGTCAAGCGCCCCTCCGCCTCCGCTGAGGCGGAGGGCAAGGAAAGCGCAGCCTGAACCGAACCTGCGGGGACTGGCGGCGGCTTTCGGGAAAGATGCAACGAAAGCCGCCGCCGCTCGTAAGTCGGAATGCAATCGTCAATCGAAAGGAAATGCAACCATGAAAAAGCTCTCTCTCTTCACCCTCTCCCTCCTGATCGTCGCCGGCCTGCTCCTGTCCGGCTGCACATACAGGATCGTGACCGGGTCCGGGAATGTCAGCGCAGAAACCTACGACCTGACCGGGTACACCCGCGTCACCCTGGCCGGAATCGGCGACGTGATCCTGACCCAGGAGGGCTTCCAGCCCGTACGCATCGAGGCCGAGGACAACCTGATCCCGTATTTCGAGGTCAAGGTCGAAGGCGACAGCCTGGTGATCGGCATCCGGGACGAATACCTCGGCGTCAACCTGCGCCCGACCCGCCCGGTCAAATTCTATGTCTCCCTGCCCGAGGTCGAAGCCCTGACCCTGGCCGGCTCCGGCAATGTTCTGGCCGGCGATCTGCAGACGGAAGACCTGCGCCTGTCGCTGCTCGGCTCGGGCAACGTCAGCACGGGCGATCTCGACTCCGCCGCACTGGACGTCAACCTGGCCGGCTCCGGCGACATCCGCCTGCAGACGGTCAGCGCCAGCGAAGTGACCCTGGCGATCCTCGGTTCGGGCAACGTCACGCTCGATTCCGTGAGCGCCGGCCGGATCAGCAGCGCCATTTCCGGCTCCGGTGACGTGACCCTGACCACCGGGCAGGTCGAAGACCAGGAGATCGAGATCCTCGGCTCCGGGGATTACCTGGCCGCCGGGATGGAAAGCCAGACCGCCCGCGTGACGGTCAGCGGATCGGGCAACACCCAGATCCGGGCCAGCGACTCGCTGGAGGTGAACATCCTCGGCAGCGGCGACGTGCGCTACACCGGCCAGCCGGCCATGGATGTGAACATCAGCGGCTCAGGCAGCGTCAGCCAGGTCAATGAATGACCTTATTCAAAAGACAAAAAGAGCGAACCGGGGAGGTTCGCTCTTTTTGGTTTCGTGAGTAGATCAAGTGGAATTCCCATCCGCCGCCAGCATGCGGCATTGGTCTACCTGCAGTCCGGGGGCCGCCAGGCGCAGGTTGGCCTCGACCTGGCGCAGGTGGCCCTCAACCGCCTCCGCCGGCACTCCGGGCGGAGCATAGGCCACGTACAGGACGTGCCTGCTCGTACAGCCGATCGGGGAGCGGTCGTCCTGCCCGTGCAGGATGGAGCAACACACTCCCAGGCCGTCGCGCATGAGCATGTCGCCCGCACGCAGCAGGCAGGTTTTCCCGTTCATCCCCGTCATCTGTTCCCCCGGCCGGGCGACATCGATGCGGAGCGGTCCCTGCAAACGTTCGGCGTCATGACCGGCGGTCAACACGAGCGTTTCCACCTCGGCGGTGAAGTTGGCATCCACCAGGGGCGAAACGTCGGGCAAATTCCTGCCCTTCCAGGCGATCGACTCGACCTGCAGCAGGACGTGATAGGTCATCTCGAAGCGTTTGTAATATTTCACGTAGGCGGACATGACCGGCAGGGCGGCCAGGGCGGGTCGGTCCATTCCGGCGTAACGCTCCCGCAGGCGCGCTTCCGTCTCCCGCTTGCGCCGCTCGAGTTCCGGGCTGGCAGTCGCTCCTTCCAGGCCGGTAACTTCCAGCAGCCCGATGTGCGCCCCGGCGTGTGCGCCGTGCCATGCCGGTGTACCGCTGACCTCAAGCATCCGTGCCTGCCTGGCTTTTCTTGCCTGCAGCCTGGACCAGGGCCGCGTGCAGCCTCCGGCGGCGGGCCGCCAGGGCCCCCTCCAGCCAGAAAATGAGCAGCGCCACCCAGACGATGCCGAAACCGATCAGGCGCGCCTGGTCGAAGGGTTCCTTGTAGACCAGCAGACCGAGCAGGAATTGCATCGTCGGGGCGATGTACTGCAGCACGCCGATCATCGAGAGCGGGATGCGCTGGGCCGCCGAGGCGAACAGCAGCAGCGGGACGGTGGTCACCACCCCGGCCCCGATCAGCAGCAGGTCGACGGTCAGCGAGGTGTGCAGGAAAGCGCCCTGCCCGCTGAACTCGGAGAACAGCAGCCAGCCGACCGCCGGGAGGAAGAGCAGCCCGGTCTCGAGCGACAGGCCGTACAGCGCGCCCAGCGGGGCGGTCTTCTTGACCAGCCCGTAGATGGCAAAGGAAAAGGCCAGGGTCAGGGCGATCCAGGGCAGGCGTCCGTAGGAGATCGTCAGGTAGGTTACACCGACGGCCGCCAGCACGATCGGCAGCCACTGCAGCGGCCGCAGGCGTTCCCGCAGGAAGAACACGCCCATCAACACCGAGAGCAGCGGGTTGATGAAATAGCCCAAGCTGGTCTCGATGATGTAGTTGTTGTTCACACCCCAGATGTAGGTCAACCAGTTGATGCCGATCAGCACCGCCGCCAGGATGTAGATGCGCAGCACGCGCCAGGGGAAAGCGACCGCTCTGAACTCGCCCCACTTCCGCCCGACAAGCAGCACGCCCAGCAGGAGCACGAACGACCAACCGATGCGGTGGGCCAGCAGTTGCAGCGACGGCACGCTGTGCAGCCACTTCCAGTAGACGGGGAAGACTCCCCAGGTCAGATACGCTCCGATCGCGAACCAGATGCCTTTGCTCATGTGCCTCCACGCAAGGCGCAAGTATACACCTGTTGTATAATTCGCTCGCCATGAACCTCCTCCCCCTGCCCCGCTCCGTCCAAAACCGACCCGGCACCTTCCGCCTGACCGGCCGGACTCCCGTCATCGCCTCCCCGGACCTGCAGCCGCTGGCCGCTTCCCTCGCCCGGGCGTTGTCCAGCGGCCCGGACCCGCTCCCGCTGGGAACGGGCAGCCCGGACCTGCCTGCCGTCCGTCTCGAACTCAACCCGGAGATCACGGAAGCGGAAGGCTACCGGTTGGAGGTCGAACCCGGAGGGATCCTGCTGCAGGCCTGCGCGCCGGCCGGTCTGTTCTGGGCCCTGCAGACCCTGCTGCAGCTCCTGCCCGTCCGTCCGCTCCTTCCGGTGACGATCGACTGCGTCCGCATCCAGGACGCGCCGCGGCATGCCTGGCGCGGCCTGATGCTGGATGTGGCCCGCCACTTCTTCCCGCTCGAGGACATCAAACGCCTGATCGACCTGGCTGCCCTGTACAAGTTCAATGTCCTGCACCTGCACCTGACCGACGACCAGGGCTGGCGGCTGGAGATCCGGTCCTGGCCGAAGCTGGCCGAAGTGGGCGGCTCGACCGCCACGCACGGCGATCCGGGTGGGTATTACACCCAGGCGCAGTACCGCGAACTGGTCGCATACGCCGCCGGGCGCTGCATGACCGTCATCCCCGAGATCGACCTGCCCAGCCACACCCAGGCTGCCATCGCTGCCTGTCCCGAACTGGGCGGGATCAGCAAGCATGCCGGCCTGTATACCGGCACCGAGGTCGGCTTCAGCACGCTCGACGTTCACAAAGAGATCACCTACCGGTTCATCCAGGACGTCCTGGGCGAGCTGGCCGCCCTCACACCGGGCCCCTATCTGCACATCGGCGGGGACGAGGCCCATTCCACGCCGGATACGGATTACATCCCCTTCATCGAGCGCGTCCAGGAGATCGTCCGCAAACTGGGCAAACAGCCCCTCGGCTGGGAGGAGATCGGCAAGGCGCGCCTGCTGCCCGAGACCGTCGTCCAGTACTGGTGGAACGAAACGGTCACCCGCCAGGCAGCCGCCCAGGGCAACCGTCTGGTCATCTCGCCCGCCCGGCATGCCTACCTGGACATCAAATACGACGCCGCCACGCGCCTCGGCCAGGATTGGACCCGGAGCTACGTCGAGGTGCGCGACAGCTACGCCTGGGACCCGCTGAGCGTGTTGCCCGGCCTGCCCCCCGGCCAGATCCTGGGCGTGGAAGCGCCGCTGTGGACCGAGACCATCGTCAGCCGGGACGACATGGATGCGATGTTCTTCCCGCGCTTGTGCGCCATCGCCGAGGTCGGCTGGACCGATGCCGGGCGGCGCGAGTGGCAGGATTTCCGCCGGCGGCTGTCCGCCCACGGGCCGCGCCTCACGTCCCTCGGGGTCAGGTACCATCCCAGCGCCCAGATCGACTGGCAAAACGAGGCGTAGGATCCGGATGGACCTTTTCGTTCCAGGACGCGTCTGCCTGGTCGGGGAACATTCCGACTGGGCGGGCGGCTACCGCCGGGTCAACCCCGGGATCGAGAAAGGCTACACGCTCATCGCCGGCACCGACCAGGGCCTGAAGGCCACGGTCGAACGCCATCCGGACACCCTGATCCTTCGCGCCGCCAGCCCGGACGGCACCCGCCAGGGTCCGGTCGAGATCCCGATGCAGGCCGACCGTCTGCTGGCGGAGGCACGCCGGGGCGGGTTCTGGAGCTACATTGCCGGCGTCGCCTACCAGGCCCTGCAAAACTATAACGTCGGGGGGCTGAAGCTCGACAACCATCACACCGACCTGCCGATCCAAAAGGGACTGTCCTCCAGCGCGGCGGTGTGCGTGCTGACCGCCCGGGCCTTCAATCGTCTGTACGACCTCGGCCTGGATGTGCGCGGCGAGATGGAGCTGGCCTATCTGGGCGAGACGACGACACCGTCGCGCTGCGGGCGCATGGACCAGGGCTGCGCCTTCGGTAAACAACCGGTCCTGATGACCTTCGACGGCGATTCGCTCGAAACCCGGCCGCTGACCGTCGCCGCGCCGCTACATTTCGTGCTGGTCGACCTGCAGGCCCACAAGGACACCCGCCGTATCCTCGAAGACCTGAACGCCTGTTATCCGGTCGCACGCAACGGCATCCAGCGCGGTGTTCAGAAGGCACTGGGTCCGCTCAACCGCGAGCTGGTCCAGCAGGCCGCACAGGCGCTGGAGGCGGGCGATGCCCGACTGCTGGGTGAACTGATGCTCGCAGCCCAGCAGAACTTCGACCGCCTGGTAGCCCCGGCCTGCCCGCAGGAACTGGCGGCGCCGGTGCTGCACCGCATCCTGTCTCATCCGGCATTGCAGGAACACATCTGGGGCGGCAAGGGGGTCGGCTCGCAGGGCGATGGCAGCGCCCAGTTCCTCTGCCGCAGCCAGGAAGACCAGCAGGCTGTGATCTGGAAACTGAACACATCGTGCGGCCTGGTTGGCCTGCCATTGACTCTTTGATCCGGCCACCAAGCGCCGGGGCAAGCACGGTCCCGGCGCGCAGTACCTGAAGGCGTGCTAAAATCAATTTCGTTCTTCCTGGATTGGAGATTTACACCCTTCTGACGATGAGAGCCATTTTAAACAGTTATTAGACCGTCTGCCGTATGTCGGCAGGCTGCGCAGGCAGGTCCGCAGCCAGGGGAATGTGCCTGCCGGTCACACCCATTCACCCATCCCCCACCCGGATGACATCGCCAATTTCCTGGCTGCACCGCCGGAGATACCGGCCGCGCTCCTGGATGTCGACCTGAATCCGAACGGGCAGATGCAGGTCCTGCAGGAATTCCTGTCCTTTTATCCCGGTTTGCCATGGAACGGAATAACAGATCCTGGCCTAAGGTATCTTTATCCGAATAGCTGGTTCGGTCTGGCCGACGCGATCTTCCTGCACTGCTTCCTTCGCCGAAGCCAGCCGCGCCGGATCGTCGAAGTCGGTAGCGGGTATTCGTCTGCCGTCCTGCTCGATACCATCGATTTCGCTTTTCCGGAAAGGCCAGCTGTCACGCTGATCGAGCCGGAGCCGGATCGCCTTCTGAAACTGCTCAAGCCGGGCGACCTTGATTGTGTCCGGATCGTATCCACCAGGTTTCAGGACAGTCCCCGCGAGATCATCGAAAGCCTGGGTTCTGGTGATCTGCTGCTGATCGACTCATCCCATGTCATCAAGCTGGGAAGCGACCTTCACTTCCTGTTGTTCGACATCATGCCACGCCTGCCCGCGGGCGTTCATGTGCACTTCCATGATATCTTCTACCCCTTTGAATATCCGGCGGAATGGCTTGCCCGGGGAACCTTTTTGAATGAATGTTATTTCATCCGTGCATTCCTGGCCTATAATGATTCATGGGAGATCACTTTTTTCGCCGATTATGCCCAGTCGGCGCACGCGGATTTCCTGCAGTCCAAAATGCCGCTCTGTTTGGCCGAACGCGGATCGAGCCTGTACTTGCGGCGGAGAAAGAATCACCAGGATGGTCTGGGAGCGAGAAGCGATGCAACCGCCATTCACCATGCATAGGATCGTGATGATCTTCGCCGGGATGCATTACGCCTTCCGGTAATCCCGGTCGGCCTTGCTCGCATCAGTTCGCAAAAAAAAACAGGCTCCCACGCCAAAAGCGCCGGAGCCTGTTCGCATCCAGGCTACTCAATTCATCACTGCCTGGTATCCCCGCCGCTGGACAGCGGCCAGGATCTCGCTCTCGGAGACGAGGTTCTCATCGTACTCGATCTCCATGCTGCCCTTTTGATAACTGGCGGCGAGTCTGCGGATGCCGGGCAGTTCATCCTCGATGCTTTCGATGCTCATGGCACAGTTCGGACAGCTCATCCCGGTGACGCGATAGGACTTATGGATCATCTCTGCCTCACTGACCGAAGACGATCTCGCCGGTGTACATGCCCATCGAGCAGGTGAACTGCATCACCGTCCCGGCTGCCTGGGCCGGGATCTCGATCGGCGTGCTGCCGTTCTGGGGCAGCAGGACCTCCACCCCCAGGTCGGGGATGACGAAGGCGCGCGCGCAGGAGAACGTATCCTGCGTGATCACGTTCAGCACCAGGTCGGTCCCGGCCGGGGCGGAGAGGCGCCTGGGCGAATAGCCGTTGTTCTGCGCTGCCAGGAACAGGGTGCCATCCCCGGCTGCCGGTAGTTCCTGCACCGGCGCGGAAGCCTGGACGGTCTGCGCATCCTGGAACAGGCGCGAGACGGACAGCGGCGAACCGGCCAGGTTGAGGCCGGTGTCGATCGAGACCAGGCCGAGCACCAGCACCACCACGGCCACGAAGCGCATGAACCACTTTTCCATCGTCCGACCAAGCTGCATGGTGAAATAAGCCACGGCGAAGAAGACCGGGCTGGTGCCGAGGGTGAAGGCCAGCATCAACAGGGCACCGCTGAGGGGGCTTCCAGTGCCGACGGCCACGGCCATCATCGCCTGGGTCACCCCGCAGGGGATCAGGACGGTCAGCGCGCCGAGGAAGAGCGGGGTGACGAAATCCGTGCTGTTCTTCGCCGTGCGCCGGATGTAGCGGGTGATGAAGTGCGGCGGCTCGATGACGAAGTAACGGAAGAGGGGGTGGACATCGAACATCCGCAGCGCATTCCCGACCATGAAGATGCCGATGGCGATCAGCAGCAGGGCGCGCGCCGTCGAATTCAACTGCAGCACCGAACCCAGGGCCCCGAGCAGGAAACCCAGCAGGGTGTACATCACGACCTTGGCGGACAGGAAGAGCAGGATCGAGACGGCCAGCCTGCCCTGGTCCGGTTTGGCGGAAGGTTTGCGGCCTTTCCCCGATCCCCGGGCGGCGAGCAGGTCCGCTTCGACCTGGCGGCTGAGCGAACTCGCCAGCAGGCCGCCCTGGACCGCCAGGCAGGAGAGGCCCCCGGTGGTCAGTCCGGTGACGAATGCAAGAATGTACTGGTCCATGCGTCTAACGCTTTCCGCCGTCCCAGACCGCGAAGGGCATGTTGATCACCACACCCGGCTGCTCGATGGTCAACTGGTCGGCAGCCAGGGCGGCCATCACCTCGTCCGCGGATTTCAATTCCCGCGCCAGGGCCGGGTCGGCCCAGGTGACCAGGTTCAGGCGGCGCAGCGGGCTGTAGCCCTGCGTGCCGGGCGGGGCATCGAACACGTCCGGGGCGAAACCGAGCGGCCCCATGCCCTCGATCCCGTTGGTGAAGACATACACGTTCGCCAGGGAACCGTCCGGGGTATCTGCCAGCGCAGGGACGAGCAGCACAGGCGAGTCCATCATGTCGGTCAGCAGCTGGGCCACGTCCGGGTCGGAAGCCTCGGTGTGCATGAAGTAGATCTCCTGCCCTTCGGCGTACGCCCGGCCGACCGGCATGACCGCGGTCATGCCCATTTCCTGCTTCGGTGCGCAGGCAGCCAGGAGCAGGAGGACAAGTACGCTCAGGAACGGGATCGTGCAATTCGTTTTCATTTTTTTACCTCTATGATTTGGGATGCTTGCCTGGTTCAGACCTTTGCCTTGCGCAGGCGCAGGCTGTTGGAGACCACGAAAACGCTGCTGAAGGCCATCGCCAGCGCGGCCAGCATCGGGTTGAGAGCCCCCAGGGCAGCCGCCGGGATGAGAATGACATTGTAGAAGAACGCCCAGAACAGGTTTTGTTTGATCGTGGCCAGAGTCTTGCGCGAGAGCAGGATGGCGCGCTTCACGCCGCGCAGGTCGCCGGAAATGAGCGTGACCGGTGCGGCCGCCATGGCCACATCCGTGCCCGTGCCGATGGCGATGCCCACGTCCGCCTGGGCCAGCGCCGGGGCATCGTTGACCCCGTCCCCGACCATGGCGACCACGGCGCCGGCCTGCTGCAGTTGTTTCACTTCGGCGGCCTTCCCGTCCGGCAGCACTTCGGCCAGGACGAGATCGATGCCAACCTGTTTGGCGATGGCTTCGGCGGTCTTCCTGTTGTCGCCGGTGATCATCGCCACCTTCAGCCCCAGTTCGTGCAGGCCGGCGATGGCCTCCACCGAACCGTCCTTGAGCGTATCGGCAACGGCGATCACGCCGCGCACGGCGCCGTCCACGGCCACCAGCATGGCCGTCTTGGCTTCGCCCTGCAGGCGCTCCACCTCCGGCCCGAGGCCGTTCAGCCCCCAGCCACGGCTTTCCATCATGCGCAAATTGCCGACCGCCACGCGGCGGCCGCCGATCCCGGCTTCCACCCCCTGGCCGGCTTCGGCGTGGAAACCGTCCGGGGCGGACAGGTCCAGGCCGCGCGTCGTGGCTTCGGCCCAGATGGCTTCGCCCAGCGGATGCTCGCTGCCCTTTTCGACCGAGGCGGCCAGCTGCAGGAGCTCGTTTTCAGGCATTCCTTGGGTGACGATGTCCGTCACGGCCGGCTGGCCGCGGGTGATCGTCCCGGTCTTGTCCAGCACGACCACGCGCACACCCCCCAGGCGCTCCAGCGCCTCGCTGCTGCGGAACAGGACGCCCGTCTCGGCGCCCTTGCCCGTCCCGACCATGACCGCGGTCGGCGTGGCCAGGCCCATGGCGCACGGGCAGGCGATGACCAGCACCGCCACCAGGTTGATCAGGGCGCGCGTGAAGCCGTTGATGTCGGCGTTAACCGGCAGGGGAGGGCCGAAGAAATACCAACCGGCAAAGGTCAGCAGGGCGATGCCGATCACCACCGGGACGAAGACCGCCGAGACCTGGTCGGCCAGCTTTTGGATCGGCGCCTTGCTGCCCTGCGCCTCCTCGACCAGACGGATGATCTGCGCCAGGGCCGTTTCGCGGCCGACCTTGGTGGCCTCGAAACGCAGCAGGCCCTGCTTGTTGATGGTGGCCCCGATGAGCGCATCGCCGGGACCCTTGTCCACCGGCAGGGATTCGCCGGTCAGCATCGACTCGTCCACGGACGAGCGCCCTTCGACCACCACGCCGTCCACCGGGATCTTCTCACCCGGACGGACCAGGACCAGGTCGCCGACGCGCACCTCGTCGACCGGCACCTCGATCTCGGCGGAGTCACGCATCACCCGGGCGGTCCGGGCGCGCAGGCCCATCAGTTTCTTGATCGCCTCGGAGGTGCGCCCCTTGGCACGCGCTTCGAGGAACTTGCCCAGGCGGATCAGGGTGATGATCACGGCGGCCGTTTCCAGGTAAACGTGCCCGTCCAGCCAGCCGAAAACGATCGGCAGCGAATACAGGTAGGCCACCGAGGAGCCCATGGCGATCAGCACGTCCATGTTGGCCGAGCCGTTGCGCAGCGCCTTGTAGGCGCCCACGTAGTACTGCCCGCCGACGTAGAACTGCACCGGCGTGGCGAAGGCCAGCATCAGCCAGTGCACCCAGTCGGCGTGCGCCCACATCCCCAAGAGGCCGAAGTCGCGCGCCATCGAGAACAGGAAGAGCGGCACGGTGAAGAGCAGGCCGATGATCAGCAGACGGCGCTGCTCGTCGATCTCGTGCTGGCGGGCCCGGGCTTCGACGTCCTCCGCCTCGCCGCCCAGTTCGAGCGCTTCGAAACCGGCGCGGGAAACGGCCTGGCGGATCTCGGCCTGGCTGACCACGGTCGGGATGTAGCGGAGGCGCGCCCGTTCCGTGGTCATCGCGACCTGGGCATCGAGCACGCCGTCCAGTTTCATCAGGGCTTTTTCCAGGCGCCGGGCGTCGTTGTCGTCGGACAGGCGCTGGATCGCCAGGTCCGCTTCGCCGGTGGCGATGCCGTAACCGGTACGTTCGACGCGTGCCACCAGGTCCGGCAGGCCGGCGGCGGCGGGGTCGAAGGTGACCGTGGCGCGTTCGGAGGAGAGATTGACCACCGCCGATTCGACCCCGCTCTGCTTTTTCAGGCCGCGTTCGACCGTGGCGACGCAGTTGGCGCAGGTCATGCCGGTGATGGGCAGGATGAGTTGTTTGGTTTCAGCCATGTGTACCGATAAGGGGATGAAAAGGGCGGTCTGAAGCCGCCCCCTCCGGATCAGCCGGCGACCGGGTAGTTGATCTCGGCCAGCAGGCCCTTGATCCTGGCCTCGTCGGCGGGCGCCTCGAAGACGATCTCGACCTTCTTGCTGGCGGCATCCGCCTTGACCGACTTGACGCCGGCCAGTTCAGCGACTTCGCTCTGAATGGTGTGGACGCAGTGTCCGCAGGAAATATTGGGAACGGAATAGGTTACGGTGGTCATGACAGTCTCCTTGAGAATAGGGATAAGTGGGTGGTTCTCGATCGGCTAGACTTTGGTGGAGGTTTCGAAGACCTCCAGCACTTCCTTGAGCACCCGCTGCCGTTCGGCGGGGTCCTCGCCTTTGACCGCGGTGATCACGCAGGAGTTCAAATGCCCTTCCAGGATCTGCGTGCTGACCTTGTTCAGCGCCGCCTCGACGGCCTGCACCTGGCGGATGACGTCGATGCAGTAGGCATCCTCCTCGACCATGCGGATGATCCCCTTCAGGTGGCCTTCCACGGTGCGCAATCGTTTGAGTACATCGTCGTCTTTCATGGCATGCTCCTCGGTGGTCCTCTCCATACCCCCCCCGGGGGGGTGGGGGTAGATCGAAATATACCTGGAACGCTCCGATTTGTCAAGTTTTCGGTTAGCCGGATGATATCAATTTGATGGAACGGAATCCGCATTTGCATGTTATGATTCAAGCAACATCATCCAAAGGAGAGCTTATGACCCGCCTGGCCATTATTACCGATACCGATTCTGCCCTGCCCTTGGATCTGGCCCAAAAACACGACATCGCCGAAGTGCCGATCATCATCCAGTTCGGGGACGATTCCTTCAAGGACGTGTACGAGATCGATAACGACAAGATCTTCGCCCGCATCGATCGGGAAGGCAAACTGCCCACCACGGCCGCCCCCTCCCCCGGCCAGTTCGCCGAAGCCTTCAAGGCCGCCTTCGACAAGGGCGCCGGCGAGATCCTGTGCATGAACATCAGCAGCGAGATGAGCGCCACCTATGCCTCCGCCCGCCAGGCCGCGGAACTGTTCCCGGACAAGCGCATCGAGATCATGGATACCCGCAGCCTGGCCTTCGGGCAGGGCTACATGGTACTGGCAGCCATCGAAGTCGCCGCCCGCGGCGGCAGCATCGAGGAAGCCCTGGCGGCGGCCGAGGACATCCGGGAGCGCAGTTATCTGTTCGGGGCCCTGGCCACGCTCAGGTACATCGCCATGAGCGGACGGGTCAGCTCGCTGGCCGCCGGCATGGCCGGGCTGCTGGACATCAAGCCGATCCTGTCGCTGCAGAATGGCAAGCTGGAACTGCTCGAGAAGATCCGCACCCAGCACAAGGCCTGGAACCGGGCGGTCGAGCTGGTAGCCGAAAAGGCGGCCGGACGCCGGATCGAGAAAATGGCCATCCTGAACGTCAAAGCGCCCGAGGCGGCGAAGGAGTTCGAGGGCCTGCTGCGCGCCGCCCTCCCCTGCCCCGAGCAGATCACGCATGCCAGCATGAACCCGGGCCTGTCGATCCACACCGGGGCCGGCATGGTGGCCGTGGTTTTCGTGCTCGGAAAATAATAAAACCGCGGATCGACGCCTATCCACGCGAAACGTTAAGAACGGGTCTCGAACGAGACCCGTTCCTGTATAATCGAGCCATGGACAACTCCCGCATGCTCTTCATCCACGGCTCGGACAGCAGCAGCCAGACCCACAAGGCGCAGGTGCTGCGCGGCCTGTACCCGCAATTGATCGTCCCGGATTTCAGCGGTCCGCTGGCCGTGCGCATGGACCAGCTCGCCTCGATCCTGGGGGATAAGCCCGGCTGGACCCTGATCGGCTCCTCGCTTGGCGGGTTGATGGCCGCGCTCTTCACCTGCCGGGCCCCGCAGCAGGTGCACCGGCTGGTCCTGCTCGCCCCGGCGCTTCATTTGCCTGAGTTCAGCCGGCGCTTACCCAAACCGGTGCGCGTCCCGACCGTGCTGATCATCGGCAGGAAGGATGACGTCATCCCGGGTGAGACCGTCCAGCGCATCGCCAAAAGCATCTTCCCGAAATTGACCTACCTGCAGGTCGACGACGACCACCGCCTGCATCATACGGCCGAAACGCTGGATTGGAATTCGATCTTGAAATAATCACGTTCGCGCGATGAACGATCTCACCCCTTGCCGCGCACGGCGATCAGGAAGATGCCCAGCACGATCAGCCCGGTGCCGGTCCACTGCCAGGTCGAGATGCTCTCCTTGAAGATCAGCCGGGCCGCCACGATCTGTATCGAAACGATCAGCAGCGCCTGCACCACCGGGTAGGCGATGTGGATCGGGATCAGTTTGTACAGCCAGGAAAGCGAGATCACCCCCAGGATACCGACCGTGTTGGCCAGGATCTGCCAGGTGAGCAGGTTCTTGATCCCCCCGGCCACGGAATACTTATAGGCCACGTTGGAAAAGCAACTGACGGCAACGTAGACGACGACCAGGAGAATGACTTTCAGCTGCTGCATCCTGCCTCCACTGTGAAGAACCCCGATCGGCATAGATAACGAAAGGCCAGGCCCGGAGCCCGACCCGCCAGCGTTAGCCGCCCGCCAGCTGCAACAAGCCCGGCGGGACCCAGAATTCCCCATACCCCAATACAAGCAATACGAAGGCCGCCACCAGCATCCCCACCCCGAAGGCGATCAGGATGCGATCGCGCCGCCGGTAGGTCAGCGTCTCCAGCCAGGTGCGCGGGCCGATGCCAAAGGCGCGCAGGTCCATGGCATCAATGATGTCCTCCGAGCCGATGATGGCGTGGATGGTGACCGGCACGATCAGCGGACCCAGTTTGCGCACCTGCTCGAACAACCCGCCGCGGATCTTCTCCAGTTCGTAGCCGCGGGCGCGCTGGGCATCCATGGTCAGCTGGAAATCCCGTCCGAAGGTCGGGATGAAGCGCATGGTCAGGTCCATGGCGTAGGCGATCTTGTCCGGCAGGCCCAGGCCGCGGAAGGTCACGCCGTAAAAGGCCGGGTCGAGCGAGTACGGCACCAGGATGGTCATCACGGCGATGCCGAAGACGCGGGCGAACTGGCTGACGGCGAAGAAGGCCCGCTCGAGGGTCACCTTGAGCACCGGGGTCCAGCCCAGGATGTTGAAGGAGGCCCGGAACTCGCGGATCAGGTGTTCCTGCTCGTAGACCTCCGACCCGCCGCGGCCGGTCAGGAAGGTCAGCAGGGTGAAGACGATCACGAAGCCGACAATGAACAGGAAGGCGCGCCGCATCTCCTTCCAGCTGACGCCCGAGGTCAGCAGGACCAGGACGGCGATGCCCAGCATGGGCAGCAGGAAGCGCAGGTCCCAGAAGAACAGGGTCGTGACCAGGTAGCAGGCGTAGAAGATGACCCACGCCCGCGGGTCGAACCACTGGATCAGGGACTTGCGTTTGCGGTAGCGCCAGGTGACGAGCATAAGGACTTTCTGTCATTGCGAGCCCCCTGAGCGAAACGAAGGGGGCGAAGCAATCCCGGATCATGCCGCGGGATTGCTTCGTCGCTTCGCTCCTCGCAATGACAAAATGGAATTACCGTCCGGACTGCTTCTGGACCGCGGCGTAGGCCACGACCAGCAGCGGGACCAGGATGGCGGCAAAGATCAGGTTCGGGCCGGCTGCCGGCAGGAACTCGCCGACGACGGCTGCGGCCGGGCTGTAGCCGTTGATCCAGATGTCGGAGATGGCGGCGAAACCGATGCCCAGGATGTTGCCGAGCATGCTCCAGGTGACCGCCGTGGCGATGTCGATGTTCTTGCCGAAGACGAAGCGCACGATCACCACCAGGGCCAGGCCGACCAGCAGGGAAATACCGGCGAACAGGCTGATCGTGGCATCGCCGAAGATGCCGTTATCCACATCGAAGAAGAGCATGTTTGGCAGGCTGCGATTGATAAAGAAAACGACCGCCGCCAGGAGGGCCAGGACGGCGCCCAGGCCCAGGATCAGATCCAGGCTCTTCTTCTTGTTGGCAAAGAGCATCGGCAGGCCGGCGATGAAACCGACCAGGCCGTTGCCGATCGACCACTGCGGGCTGAGGCCGAAGCCGGTCAGGGCATCGCCGAACATGTTGCCGACCGCGCCGCTGAAGAAACCGACCACCGGGCCGAAGGCGTAACCGAAGAACATCGGGATGGCGATGGCCGGGCGCAGCGAGACCTGGCTCAGCGAGGGCACGACGAAGACCGTGCCGTTGAACAGCCAGGAAAAGACGGCGTACAGCGCCGCGCCGATGGCCATCCAGACCACCTGGCGGGTGCCGACTTCCCAGGCCTTGTTTTCCCTGGTCGTCAGGTAGACAGCCAGAGCGATCAGAAGCCCGACGCCGACAAAGGCGAAGCGCAACGGCACGGAGGCGCGATCCAGCGGAAACTCCAGGTTGGGGTCGATGAAATAGACACCCAGGACGATGATCGCGAAGACGACCAACAACGCGACAACAACACCAACGATCTTTTTCATAACAATTCTCCTCTCTTGGTTTGGTCCCCTCACCCCGCCCCTCTCCCGATAAGAGAGGGCTGACGGTGAGGGCTAGATGTGCGCCAGGGCCTCGGCGCGCAGGAAACGATTTGTCTTTGGCCAGGCCTTCAGGTTCTCGGCCAGCAGCGAGGTGGGCACCAGGCGGCAGTCCTCCAGCCGCTTCGCATCGCCCAGCACCTCACGCGGGGAACCATCGGCCACCAGCCGGCCATCCGCGATCAGCAGGACCCGGTTGGCATAAATGACCGCCAGGTCGATGTCGTGCGTAATGAACACAATGGCTTCGAAACCGGGCAGCTGCAGGATGGCGTCCATGAAGTTCATGTAATTGCGGTAGTCCTGGCCGGCGGTCGGCTCGTCCATCACCAGGATGCGCGAGCGCATGGCCAGGATGGCCGCAATGCTGACCCGCTTCTGCTGGCCGAAGGAAAGCGCCAGCGGCGGGTCCTGTTCCTTGTCGGACAGGTTGACGATCTCGAGCGCCTGTTTCACCTCCTTATCGATCTCCTCCTTCGGGTGGCGCAGGTTCTTCGGCCCGAAGGCCAGTTCCGCGTGCACCGTGGGGGCGAAGAGCATGTGGCTCGGGCTCTGGAAGACGTACCCGAGCGTGGAGGCGATCTGGGCCACGCTGGCTGCGCGCGTATCGCCTCCCTGGACCAGCACACGGCCGGCTTTCGGTTTCAGCAGGCCGATGGCATGTTTGACGAAAGTGGTCTTGCCGGCCCCGTTCGGGCCGAGCACGGCGATCACGTCGCCGCGGCGGATCTCCAGGTTGATGCCGTGCAGCACCTCGCTCTCGGTGTAACCGAAGGCGACATGCTCGAAGCGCACCAGCGCCTCGGACGGCGCTTCGCTCTTCTCCACCCCCGGCAGGATGCGCATCTCCGCCGGAGCGGGGTCCCGGCGGGCCCGTTCGATGATCACCGGCGCCTGCATCTTGACCTCGCGGTAGTCCACCGCCGCGCCCAGGCCTTTGAGCGGGCCCAGGTAACGGATGCCGCCCTCGGAGAGGAACAGCACCCGCTCGGGGCGGATGCGCAGCACGTCCTCGACGCGGTGCTCGATCATCAGCACGGCCATGCCCTCGTCGGCCAGGCGGCGGACGATGTCGAGCGTCTCGCCGGCCGAGGCCGGGTCCAGGCTGGCCAGGGGTTCGTCGAGCAGCAGGATCGAAGGGCGCATGGCCAGCACCCCGGCCAGGGCCAGCTTCTGCTTCTCTCCGCCCGATAGGCTGAAGGTCTCGCGCAGGCGCAGGTGGGGGATCTTGAGGGTTTCCAGGGCCCGCTCGACGCGCTCCAAGATCTCGCGGCGCGGCAGGCCGAGGTTCTCCAGGCCGAAGGCCACCTCGTGCATCACCTTCGAACCCAGGATCTGCCGTTCGGGGTCCTGCAGCACGGTGCCGACCGTCTGGGAGATCTTCGAGAGCGGCCAGGCGGCCGTCTCCTGCCCGTGCAACAAAACACGGCCCGTCACCTCGCCTTTGTAGGAGCGCGGGATCAGGCCGTTGATGCAGCGGATCAGGGTGGTCTTGCCGCAGCCGCTGGCGCCGGCGATGAGCAGGATCTCCCCGGGATGGGCCGCAAAGGACAGGTTCCGGATGGCGGGATCCTGCCGGTCACGGTAGCGAAAGGAGAGGTCGTCGACGAGCAGCGGGAGTTCAGGCATGGGAATCCAACGGATGAAACACCGGGATCAAAAATACGCCTCGCAGGATGACAACAAACTCAGATGTATTCTACCACTTCGACGGTCGCCCCGATACCCGCACCGGTCCGTTGGGCGGCGCTGCCGTTGACCACGGCCAGCTCGAGCCGGCCGGCCGAATCGGACAGGGCGACCAGTGTGCCGGCAGGCCGTTCGCCGTATGCCCGCACCAGGCCGCGCACTTCGTGCCCTGCGCAGCGCACGACGACCCGGGCAGGATCCTGAATTCGGTCCACGGAAAGGTCGGTGGCCAGGTTGCCGAAGACGTCGATGGCAATAATGTGCGCTGACCAACCCTCGGTGGTCCGCTCCGCCCTGGGAAGCGCCAGCCGGACCGGGTCCGGGACGGGCGGGCCGAACTCCGCCAGGGGTACGCCTCTGGCGAGATGCGCGGCGGCCGGGGCGAAGACATCCCGCCCGTGGAAGGTGCGGCTGACGGAAGCCAGCTGGTAGTCTGGATTTGCCAGCTCGAAGATCTCGACCGGCAGCCCGTGCGCTTCGGCCCCTTCCAGCAGCGGCGTGCACAGGCCGTTGTCCGGACCAACGAAGAAGGCCCCCCCGAAGCGGGCGGCGAGGCCGCGCCGGCCCGTCCCCACGCCGGGGTCGACCACCGCCAGGTGGACCGTTCCGGGCGGGAACCAGGGGGCGGCACGCGCCAGCAGCAGCGCCCCGGCGAGGACATCCTGCGGCGGGACGGCGTGGCTCAGGTCGACCAGCCGGGCCTGCGGGCAGAGGCCGAGGACGACGCCTTTCATGGCGCCGACGAAACCGTCCTGCAGGCCGAAGTCGCTGGTCAGGGTGATCAGGGGGAGTTTATTCATCGAGCGGGCTCCTGACCGCCGGGGCCGCGCGCGGGAGCAGCGATCATGGTGGTTTTCACATCCTGGTGGCCCGGCAGATCCTGCAAGGTGCGGATATCATACCCCGATTCCGGCAGATGGGTGGCGAAGCTGCGGCGAAAGGATTGCGGGCCGACCGGCGTCGCCCACATCCAATCTCGGACCCTGCACGTGCCGCCTGCCGGCGCATGCGGCGGGCGGGATCTCGATCACGACGCGTGGAATCTCGATCACGATGTATGGAATCTCGATCACGACGCGTGGAATCTCGATCACGATGCATGGAATCTCGATCACGACGCATGGAATCTCGATCATGATGCATGGAATCTCGATCACGACGCATGGAATCTCGATCATGACGCATGGAATCTCGATCACGACGCATGGAATCTCGAATCCTGGGAGGCGCCGACCGGGAAATGCCCGCCCGGAGCCTTGCACCGGGCATGCGGCTCAGCTCCCCGTCATGGTTCCGTTCGCGAAAGGCTGCAATTCAGCATGCCAGCGAAGCCGCCCTGCCGGCCGAAGGAGCCGGCCGGGGAGATCCAGGGGAATTCACTCATCGAGGGGGCTCTTGACCGCCATGGCCCCGCGCTGGAGCACATGGGTGTAGATCATGGTGGTCTTCACATCCTTGTGGCCGAGCAGCTCCTGGATCGTGCGGATGTCATAGCCGGACTGAAGAAGCTGGGTGGCAAAAGAATGGCGGAATACGTGAGGCGAAACCGGCTTCTTGATATCAGCCTGGATGGCTGCCGAGTGAATGGCCTTCTGCAAGACAGACGGATCAAGGTGGTGTCGCTTCGTCCGCTTCGTGATCGGGTCGATCGACCGGATCGAAGCGGGAAAGACATATTGCCACGTCCAATCCTTCGCAGCGTTCGGGTATTTTTTCGCCAGGGCGTATGGCATGGAGACCTCGCCAAAACCATCTCTGAGGTCCTTTTGATGGATCAAGCGCACTGTTTTCAGGTGTACTTCCAATTCTGGAATAAGGGCTTCGGGCAGTACAGTCGTACGGTCATCTTCGCCCTTTCCATCCCGAACTACAATTTGCCGGTTACCGAAATCAATATCCTTGACGCGCAAATTCAAGCATTCCGCAATGCGCAGGCCGCTGCCATACAAGATCTTTGCCATCAGCTGCGGAACACCGTTCATCTTCTCGATCACCGAAATGGCTTCCTGGTGCGTAAGAACGACAGGGATTTTCCTGGGTTTCGAGGCGCGAAAATATTCAGCGGGTAAATCGATATCAATCTGAAGAACATGCCGATACAGGAACAGGATCGCGCTCAAGGCCTGGTTTTGGGTCGAGGCAGCAACATTCCTCTCTGTCGCCAGATGGACCAGGAAAGCCTGGATCTCCGCAGCGCCCATCTCCCTGGGATGGCGCTTGTTGTGGAAAATGATGAACCGCTTGATCCAATCGATGTACGTTTTTTCCGTTCGGTAAGAATAATGCTTGAGCCGCAAGGCATCGCTGACCTGCTCGAGGAGTTTTTTCCCCTTCGGCTCTGTGATCTGCAATGGAGGAGGATGTGTTTGTTTATCCATGTTGACCTGCCAAGGATCGTTGTATATAATTCTCTTATCTCATTTTAACCTATGGCGGGATAACGTCCGAAGTGAATTAGGACTTAATCAAGCGCACAAACTGTCCAAAAGCCGTTATCCT
>Ga0233425_10001880_pt1 | contig 44319 bp, 77 predicted proteins | sample Watercolumn_Towu_2_FD_181712 | JGI IMG/M metagenome (GOLD analysis project Ga0233425, IMG submission 181712) | Freshwater microbial communities from Lake Towuti, South Sulawesi, Indonesia - Watercolumn_Towuti2014_140_MG | ecosystem: Environmental > Aquatic > Freshwater > Lake | place...
GGGTTGGTTTCTTAGTGGAATTTTCTCGTTGGGGGTGGGTATTGTTATCCATAGTTTTTACCTCTTTAAAGAACTGCCTGAACCTCTTGATTTGGTTCTGTATGAAGGCAATTCAATCTGCTGAAAGGGAAAACATAGAGGTTTATAGTGCTTTTGTCTGTTTTCTTTTTATAGAAAGATTTTGTATTTTCACTAAAAGATTCAACAATCCAAGCCTCTATCCAGTAATAAACTCGTTCTTCCCCAATTGTGATTAGAAGATTTGCATCTTGCTTACTCGCAAATTTTATTATTTTTTCATTAATTCCTATTCCTTCAGGATCTCCATTCCAATGATATTGATTTCCTGCCGAATGAAAAGGCTCTTTGATATTTAATTTAAGAATTTTCTTTTCTACAAAGTATTCTACTTCCTGTCCTTCAAAGGTTAATATTTCCCTCATTTCGGTTCTATGTTATTATTTAGATATTTTTTCATTATCTTTTACCTCATTTACAGATTCTTTACCTTTTACGCACTTTTTGCTCAATGCCTCAAGATTATTTAAGTCGTCTTTATCGATATACATTCCACAATTCTTTAATGAAAGTAATTTGTTTAATGTAACTAAGACTTCAATCTTTTGATGAAAATTAGACTCGTTGGACTCAATGTATTCATAAAGTAAAGTCTGAATCCAGTATAAATCTGTTTCATTCAGCTCTATTTTAAAAGTGTCTTTCTTCATGATTTCACCTCTGCATCTTGTTTAGGAAGTGCGTAATCTTTGTGAAGTTCTTTCCTGATTTGTTCTTCTTTTGAAAATATGTCAGGAGTTTTGTCTTCACCGAATTTCATCCCTTCAACGCTTATTTCACCAGTTCTCTGGATAGTTGAAGTATCCGATATTGGAAGTTTATCTTCCTTAGAAGTTTGTATCTCCTGACTATGATTACGCTTTTCTTCTAATGGAATTATAATATCCCTCTTTAAATCATTAAATAAATCTTTGTCTTCTTCCGATAAGTTAATATTAAACTTTGATTCTATTGCCTTAACTCTTTCATGCAATCTATTTATACATTCGTCTAAGTTTGCTCTTCGTTTCTTTTTTGGTTGTTCTTGTTCTGTCATTTTCTTTCTTTAGCTAATAAGCTATCTCCGAATTTTTCTAATGCTTTTTTCTCTTCATCTTCTTTCTCAATCCAATGATTATACTTATCAATATCACAAAATTCTTTAATTCCATTCTCTGCTATCTTAATTAGAACTTTTGGCTCTAAAGCATCCAATTCCCAACTCTTATTCCCATATTCTCCAATATACCATTTTGCTCTTGGGTCTGTAATTTTTGCTGGATTTGGTGGTGGATTATATCTTTTAATTTGTTGCATATTTAAAGCAAGTGGAATTATTCTAAAATAAGGATTATCTTCTTCATCTCCTACAATATCAATAACCTCATCACCAGAAGTTAAAAATTCACAAATTCTTTTATGAATGTCTCTAACCATGTCAAGTCCAGAGGGGTCATGGTCTCCTAAGTAAAGTATTATTGCTCTCTTACCTTCGTTAATCTTTTCCTTGATTCTTTGTGCTAAATCATACATAGTTGAAGCACTCGAATAACCTTTATTCACTCCAAAATAGACATGATATTTTTGTGCAACTGGTTTAAGCACACTTTCCATAGCCTGTTTTTCACAATACAATTCTACATAATACTCTTGGTCTTGCCATCTTGGAAGTCTATAAGAATAAGTCGCACTTTTTATTAAACTCTTGATGTCCTTCCACTCTGAACTCTTCGTTGGAACTCTACCTCTATCTTCTATCGCTTCCCAGTCAATTAATCCACCATATCTTGCGTCGGTTAAAAATGTGCATATCCTCTTATAAATCTCATCAGCGTTGGGAATTATATCTCTTGAAACAAGCTGATAATAAAGTTGTCTATTTGTTAAAGTAATTTCTTGGCTAAGATAATTATCAACTATATTTATAATCTGCATCAATAATTCTTTTTGATTCTTCTGCCAAATATTTTTATTTCCAGAGCCATCAGTATATTTAACTTTAATATCTCCTCTAAAATTCCATTCTCTAAATTGCTCTTTCATCTCTTATCCTCCTTAGTGCGTAAATCCTGAGGATTACGCTTTGATTTATCCCACCCAATTTCTTTCTTTAGATGTTCATAACAATATCCTGTGCCATTAAGGATAACTATTGCATCCTCAACATTACTCCACTTGATTCTTGTATGATACCAATCTTTTATACATTGAAAACATTTACTCATGCGTGTTCCTCCGATTTGTTGTGCTTTTCTCTATGAAGTCTCATATTATATTCTAAATTTGATTCAGAAAACCCTTTAATCTCTTGTTTGCAATTAGGACATTTCTCTATGAATACTTCTCTTGTTGAGGTTATTATTTGTTTTTTCATTTTAATACTTCTCTTAAAATCCCATTTATTCCTTTACTAAACGCTTCCATAAATTTCTTCTCTTCTTCTGTTGGGGGTTCTGGAATATCTATTAATCTTTTAACAATCACATATCCTTTTAATCTTCCAATTTTATTCCATTTATTCAACTCTTCTTTTGCTCTTATTTCTGTTTCCCATACTCCGCCTTGAATTAGGCAGTTCTTCTTTTTATTTGCTTGAATACAATATCTTGTTTCTTTCATGGTAGTAAAAGGGGATACCCCTTTATATATCTTTCCTAAATGGATTATATATATTAGTTCGCTTTAATCTTAGTTCCACCTTTCTCCGATTTTGCGAACCTCATTTAATCATACTCCAGATTGTTAGTCGAGCACCTAAATAAAGACCTATACAAATCCCAATTAAAATACCTATTAATAAGGTGTGCCAAAATTGAACATTTGAATTAAATAATTCATCTCGTTCGCTTTTGTCTTGATTTATGTATTTCATTGTTTATCTCCTTTGAAAATCTTATCAATTTTATAAGTTAATATTTCCTTCATTTTCCACCTTTTTTTTCTTTGTTTTTTTTTCTGAAATCTTAGGATTTATTCCCTTACATTTATGACATACTTTATTATTCTCTATTGGAATAGGATCTGGACAGAAACATTCATTATCCATATTTTTCCCTCGATAATTTAAATTCTTCACATAAATCCATATCTGAATATTTATCGCAGAAAATTTGTAATTGATTGTATGTCTGTTCTGAAATCCGTTTACCTTCAAAATTAATGCATAAAGATTCTTCAGTACAAAATAAGGAATCTATATAAATTACTCTTTTTAATGCATCAATATCTGCATCTCTCTTTCCTATTTCACTTCCTGCATAATATAAGGACCCTGCTAAAGAGAATAGTAAAATGATGATAAGGATTGCAGAGACTTTATGATAATTAATCATCTTTATCCCTTCCTGCTTCCATTGCAACACCAATAATCATCCCTAATAAGAGAATATCTGAAATTCCCAATAAAATCATTAAATCAGTCATTACTTATTCACCTTTTGTAATTCTGCTATTTTTAGATCGAGATTTTCTTTTATTGTTTTGAAGAACTCTTCCTGTTCAACCCTAAAATTAGATATTTCCGTATTTATAGTGTTAATTTTAACCTGCAAATCCCCTATTATTTGCCCGATTACTGCGTTTTTTTCGGCTATTTGAGCATTTATGTCCTCTTTTAACGAAATTACGTTAGAATTGACGTTTTTAGCCCAATCTATGGCTTTTATATAATGGTTCCTAAGATCTTCTACTTCTTTTCTCAGGTCTGAATCTTGGAAAGATGGGCTGTAAAATGAGTAATTGGAATTTGCTTTAAATCTAAACCAATAAGTATGAAATGCCTTGAAAAATGATTCTTCTGATTTTAAATAAAATGGCTTTCCTGGAATAGCAAAAAAGTCCTCTAAAGGAACGTCTTTTATATTTTCTTCTTTTAATTCCAAACCACTTATTGGTTCTGATTCTTTAATCAGTTTCTTGATTTTTCTCTTTTCTGAATTAAATATTCCCATTGTTTTTTTCCTTATTTCTCGTCTTTTCGAGAGATGTCAATAAAAAATAAAAAATAAATTATCTTATTGTTATCTTCCAAACAATCTCTTTAACCATGCTATAAATCCTCTTTTCTTTGGAGTTTCTTTCACAGGCTCTTGAACTTCAGTTGGAGCTGAAGGCTGTTCGGTTGTGTTTGAAACAACTGCACCTCCACCTGCTGAAGAACAGTCAGGCTTCGCTTTTGGATCAGCATAACAAAGACTTCCATCAACAGTATGGTAACCTATTTGTTTTGCAGATTCAGGATTTTGCTGAAGTGCTGGAGGGATATAATCTGCCTTGACAGCAACGCCATTCTGACATTCCCATGAAGTTATACAACTTCCATCGTATGTATTATTTTCTCCTGTTAAAGGATCAGTTACAACATACGCAGAGGAACTTGCAAATAACATAGTCGCCAAAAATACGGCGGTAATAACTCCCAATGTCAAATCTTTCATTTCGTGCTACCTCCTTTCATATTATTATTTACTGCTTCCTTTATTTTTTTAACAAAAAGCAAATCATCAATTATTTTTTCTATTGTTCTTTTATTTCCCTCTTTTGCCTTCATTAAGAATAACTTTTTATGTGCCTCATCACTCACCTTTATTGACTTCACCATAATTTATTATAGAATTAAGAGTATTTAAACCTTTCTACTTTACTACCTTTCCACTAATAGAAAACCCATGAAGAGAAGGCTTAATCCTTCAAGAAGATGAATCAAGCGTTCTCCTCTGGGAAAAGAGGTGATAATGAATTGAAGATTTTATAATTTATAAACATTGTGAATTTTAATTCATTTTCTTTTGATTCTTAGATAACCGTTTTCTGTCTCAAAAATTTCCCATCCTTCAGGAAGATCTTCTAAAGCTCCCTTTTTATCTTTAGTAAGAAGAATAATTCCTCCGAACTTTTTAATATAACGAGGTTTTCCATCAGCAGGGCATGTTTTACTAAATACCATATTGAATATAAATTGATTAAGTATATAAACTTTTTGAATTTTTATTCAGATTAAAATAACCTTAACCAAACAGGAAATATCACAAGAAGAAAAAGTCCTGCACTAAGAAGTCCAAAGATTAATATTGCCCACCAAAAATTAGCCGAACCAATCATTCTGCTTGATAGCTTTCTTCCATCAGAAGATCTTGCCCTCACAAAACAGCCCACTAAGAAATATAAAATCAAAGGGATGCTAAAAGCAGTTATCATTGCCACTAAGATGGGCGTACTTTGCATTACTGCTGAAGCTGTTTCATAAGATATCATTTTTCTATGAAGTTGAGGTTATTTAAAAAGTATACGTTTAAAATTGTCAAGCATGTTACCATTAAAAAGTTAGTAAATTTAAGAAATTTTATCCTAAAATTCATTTTCTTTTAACAATAGCCAAAATTACAACTGCAATTATCAGCAAGAGAATTATGCCTATTCCTCCGAAAAGAATATAATAAAACAAATTCTTGTTCTTTTCATTGTAGGTAAGATAGTTTACTTCAACAACACATTTCTTCAAAGTATCGTCGTATGAACCTTCTGAACATACTTTTTCAAGATCTGGATAGTTTATGCATGAATCTGTAGCTTCTTCATAAGCATATCCTGAAGGGCAAGTTACTTTGCTCTCAGGTTTTCTCTCACATGTAATTGTATCTTTATTGTAAGTAAATCCTTCCAAGCAAATTACTGAAGAACTTGGATATCTTTCACATAACTGCGTTGAAGAATTATATACATATCCTGAAGAACAAACATTTTCCGATGAAGGGGTATATTCGCAAATATTCCTTACCACATTATAATTTCCTATGTTGCAAACTGCTTGTGAACTTGGAGTATAAGTACATTTATCTAAATTGACATTGTAAACAGAATTATTAAGGCAAACTGCTTGAATTGGAGGATTATAAATACAAGACTTATTCTGCACATCATATCTTCCCTGAGTACAAATGCTTGTTACACTTGGCTGTACAACACATAATCCAAGAGATGAGTCAAATTGCCCCTCCGAACATACTTGAACTACTCCAGGATTGACTTTTGCACATTCGTTTGTTTTTACGTCTAAAACATCGCAGATTGTTGGAAGCTGATAATTATTATCTATGACATAAAATAGGCTGTACACCTGATTGGAAGGCACTTGGATAGCTTTTCCTGCATCTAATTGCTCATATATAGATTTATCAGTTTTTATTGAATTTGTTGTTGCATCAGCAATTATGACTGGCAAAACAGGAGAAAATGCAACAACAGGATATCTTGTTGAATATTTGCTTATTGTTTTACCTGCTGAAAAGGATTCCATTGCAACTAATTGATTTTTTCCTAATTGAAGAGGCTTAACATTGATTGAAAAATTCTGAGAAGGTGCTGAGAATGAACCTAATTTAACTTTTCCTGCTCCATCTCCTGCAACTCCATTAAAATTACCATTGTCATCGTATAATCTTATATTCATATTCTTTATGTTTCCAGATACTGAATAAGCAGTTGCATAAGGAGTTATAGTGAAAGAATTTGCATTTACATCTGTTACTGGAAGATTTATTTTGAATGAGTTCTTTCCAATTGGTGCATCTCCGCCTATACAATAATCTTTTGATGAAGCAAATAAACTATTTACTGATACTTTTGCACATAAATTAAGATTAACTGTTCCAAAATTGTTTACTACATCAAAATTTATTGTAAGATTCTCTCCTTGAACATAAACAGGATTAACGTCTGTAAAATTGATTGAAAGCTTATCAGGATAAAATTCGACATAATAATTTTCTACGTGATCTCCGCTTCCTGAATACCAAGTTATACATGGTTCTACAACTAATCTTGTTTGCTGAGGGCAATTATCTCCTTCTCTACATGCAAAATTATCATAGAGATAAACTTTTTTTCGTGCTTCTCCTACACTTACTGGAGACATACCATTGCCTTGAACGCTTGACGAAGGATTCAATGCAGGGCTATTGTATTGATCATTTACCCTAAAATAATAATTATAAGCCCCAGTTCCTCCGCAAGAACCAAATATTTGAACTTTTTTTCCATAGAACTCGAAATTACTTCCTTTTACAGGCTGACAATAATATTTTGTGAAATCGCAATTAATAGGATCGTGATAAGCATAGCTTGAATATCCAGGACCTCCTAACCAAAAGCTTGTAGTAAATATATCCCCTGTTTTTGGTTGAAATCCTAAAACTGAATTAAGATAAATTCCTAAGAAAAATAATCCTGTGAGTAATAAAATTCCAAAGAAAATTAGCAGGATTGTTGCGGTAGATTTTTTCATTTTATCTTTTGAATAGATGCCCTATTCCTCCTCCAATAATTGTCAACCATATTCCTAATATGTAAGTTTTGAAACAAAATAATGGTTCAATTCCAAATAATTTTTGAAATAAACTTGCCGTGCAAGTTCCATAAGTGCTTATTGCAAATATCACATCAAATACAAATCCAATTAAAAACCCTATTGATGCACCAAGATACCAATAGCTTTTCATCATTACTCTACCTCTTTAGGAATCCTATTCCCCATTTAACTATGAAGAACAAAAATAATCCAAGAACTGCAAACAAAAAGTAGAAGTAAGCCAAGAAAGCCCCTACTCCTGCAAAGATAACTCCAAATATTAATGCAACATACCATTTTCTTTCTAATTCTGCTATTTCTTCAAAGTCTCTATAGAAAGCAAAACCTAAAAGCCCTGCTAAAAGCCCTATTATGATTGTGGCTCCAATCTTTAGAGGTTTCAAGAAGTCTATTGCCCAAGTCTTAAATTGACAAGGAAGATCATACCAAGCACATTCTCCTGGCTGAGTTTCAACTTGATCATTTCCCCCTGCAACGCATCTTGCGGTATCTTTATATGGTTCACAACCAAATTCGCATTGTTCTTTAACATAGCTTCCATCTGATTTACAAGTCCATACTTCAGCATTTCCAGCTTCACAAGTTTTACTGCCTTCAATACATTTTGAAATATGCTCTGATTCATACGAAAATGAACAAGTTTTCTTATTTGAAGGAGCATTTATATCCCATGCAGAGAACGTGCAAGAGGAAATATCTTTTCCTTCTTGAACTGTTAAACCTATTTGTGAATTAATCATAAGAGAATCTCCGCTTGAAACCTTTTGAGGAGGACTTGGACTAATAAATTGATTTCCTTTATCGCAAGATAACTCGTATGTAAATGCACCATTGCTATCACCTATATTCTTCAGATTAAATGAAACTGCCGAAGTTTTACTTGAATCTAAGGTTGGAATATTAGATGGGCAGGTTACTGAAGGTATTCCGATTACTTGAAATACTCCTACTGCTGAAGCATCAACATCTAAAATAAATTGTGGATAAACATTTGGAGAGTTAAGGACTGCAATCAATTCATTTGAATTTATTGTTGTTCCTTCATCGATTATTGGATCAGCTTGTATCAATGCAGGAAGTCTATTCTGCAACTTAGCTGATAACTCATTATTATAAGCTGAAGCTCTTTGTCTTGCATCTATTCCCCCTACATTTGGACAGCTTGTTACAAAAGCACCTTTATCACAATCAATTAAGGCATTTTTCAAAGAATTATAGGTTAAATCTAAATTGCTTATATCTGAATCAACTAAAACAACATCATTTGTGGTATAAGGCAAGAAAGGTTTATAATTTATTGAACCGACTTCGCTATTTCCATAAAGATTTCCCGCCCATTTTGCAAAAGCAAAAGAACCAAGAGAACCTGATAATTGTTGATTTGTCAAGGATATTTTTCCTCTGCTTCCAAAATCAATATCTGTCTGCCATTCTATCTGCCTCGAAGGAAGGAAATCTCCTACTAATCCAACTGGACTGTCATAATAACATTTGCATCCTTGAATAACAGATTCTTTTATTGAAGCGAAAGTATTTGGATATCCTTTATTTTTACAAGTTTGTTGTGTGCAAAATTCAGTAAGCCCTAATTGAATTGGAGCCGAACCTATTTTTTTTAAAGTTAAGGCATTTGATGGAAAATTAAGAGGGTAAACTTTTTGTGATTTAATCAGAGAAATATCTGCCAATATGCTTTTTTGGGCATCAAAATTGTTAATTCCTGCATCTTTTAATTGCTGTTCTATTTGATCTGGATTTAACTGAATATCTAAACACTCACCTGTTGGAACAGTATTAAAGACTGCCCTTATAACTTTTTTACCGCCTAGATCTGAAGAAGTTCTTATAGAAATAGAATCTGCCGACGTTAATGTCGCCCCCCCAGAACATCCAACTGCAACATTAGGAATTAAACCAAGATAAACTGAAAGTCCAATGCCTCCTACAATTAAAATAGCTATTAAAGAGACTAATAATATAATCATACCTTTTTTCATAAATTATTCAGGACAAAGAGATATATAAACATTTCGTTTTGAATTTTTATTCAATTTTGGATTATAGTAAAAATACTAACAAGAATAAAACTGCAAATCCTGAAATAAGCCCGAATACAAAGCTTGTCGATGGCAATACTCTTCTGAATGATAGGAAGAAAAGCAGGAACGAAGAAAATCCTATGACTATCCCTGCTAAGATTACTGGATAAGATTTCTTGTCTGAATCTTCTATCGACTGGAGAGGAAAATAAGACCATTTATAGAATGCCCCATAATAAGTTACTCTTGAAGATACTGATAATTTAGAATATTGAATTTCTGAACCTTCTTCACCTTCGGCAATGATATTAAAATTATAAACATCTCCATAAGATGAGTTAAAAGGAGATTGAACAAAAAGAGTTATTTGAGTTGGATTCAATTCGTTTGGAGATGCAATAAAGGTTTTATTGCTGAAAGAAACATAATTGCAAATATTTATTTTACTGCCTTCGGGAGTTTTTTTATTTACTTCCAATAAAGAAGTATCGCATCTTAGGATAATTTTGATGGGTTCTATCCCTTTGTTTTTCAATATCATATCTGCTTTTGAAGGCTTAACTGAATCTTTTGATAAGGCAATATCAAGTAGATTTCCGTAAGAAGTTGTAGTTAGAGTGAAATTTGTTGCTGATACTAAAGTCTTTACTGCTCCGCCTCCGCCTCCTGCACCTGAAACAGTTCCTCCTGAAGAAGCACTTGTTGTGAAAGTAACATTATCTGCAAATTGATTTCCTGCTAAATCGAATGATGTAACTATAAAGTTATAATTTCCGTAAGAAGTTGTAGTTGCGGTATGAGGATTAGAATTGCATGAAAAGGTGATATTGTTGCTTAATCCATCTACTGTTCCCGATAAATTATAAATAGAATATTTGCAGATATCTAAATTTGTATCTGTACTTGTTATATTGAATATGAATGTTTGCGATCCAGCAGTAGTTGATAAAGAATCTATCTTTACATAAGGAGGAGTAATATCATTGGTAAATGTAAAGTTATTTAAGGCAAAATCTGAATTTCCATTTGTAGTATTGCATAAAACATTATACTTATTTATTTTTTCTTGAACATTCAAGATAGTAAAGTTCATAATTCCTGAATTTGGATTTATCCACGAATAATTTGACATCCATGTTCCATTGAAATCTTCATAAAGAGTGCATGTATCAATAGTTTGAGCTGAAGGAGATGTTACTGTAAAATTAATATAGAGATTATTTACAAAGTTGAGATAGAGATTATTTGTTGGATAATTTAAAACTATTGATGGTTTGTTTGTTCTTATTCCAAATGTAACTACTAAAAAATTAACATTGTTTAGAGAATCATTTGAGTAAAAAGTAAGATTATAGTTAATATCTCCAGATGGAAGTCCAAAGGTTAAATTATTGCAGTTTGGAATCGTGGTATTTTGGATAGCAAAATATCCCGAAGCATTCTGTACATTATACCAGCATGATGAGATGTAAGTTAAAGAATCTGATACTGAAAAGTTTAAATCTATTGAGTTATTATTTGCATAGTTTTGGTTTGAGGGGGATATAATTGATATAATTGGAAGTATCGAATCGATTATTAATTGTCTTGTTTCTGTTGAATTTTGATTTCCTGCTAAATCGAATGATGTAATATTAAAGAAGTATTTGTTTGAAATTAATCCTGAAAAATTTATGCTTCTTGTTCCTGCTGAGAGGGTTGTTGAGTTGACAAGTCCTGTTGTGTTATAGAGATTGAAAGTGTTGTTTGCTTCATTTATTTCAGTTAGGCTTATATTGATTATAAATGAACTTGCAGTTTGATTAAAACCATTCGAAGGCGTTGGCAAAATAAGTTGAGGCACAGGAAGAGTTGTATCTATAATGAAAGTATTATTTTGAGTTGTATATTTATTATTTGCAAAGTCAAATACTTCTGAAAACCATTTATAGATATCATCCTTTAAATTTGTCAAATAGAGATAAATTATTGAAACAGGATTTGGATAAAATGTCTGATTTACTAATGCTGTTGAATTAAAGACATAAATAGTTTGATTTATTATTCCTGTGAGAGAATCACTGTTGTTTGCAGTAAGATTTACAAAGGCGACATTTAGATATGATGCATTTAAAGGACTTAAAAGAGAAGATGCGGGATTTGCAGTATCTACAATAAAACTTCTGGTTGTAGAAATGTTTTGATTTCCTGCTAAATCGTTTATTCCTGAATAGAAAGTGTATGTTCCATCAGGAGCTGAAACGAATGATTGATAGCAATAATAAGGAGATGTGCCTGAACAAATCATAGTATAATTTATATTGTTTAAAGTTACCCAAGCGGAATTTCTATTAACATCTGTTCCAGTAATATTTATTGTAAATGAATTAGAAGAGGTATTTAATCCATTCGTTGGAGTTTGCCCTGTGAAATCTATAGAAGGATTGGTTAAATCTATTGTGAACGTTGTTGAAGAGGAATTTGAACTTCCAAATGAATCATTAGTGTAAACTAGGATTGTGTTTGTTCCTTCACTTCCAGTATATGAAATATTATTTCCGCAAGTTATTGAAGTATTAACTATTCCAGAATTATTAGACCACCAGCAGGAATCTAAATTGTAATCTGATATTGTATAATTTATTCCAATATTTGCTGAATTGAAATATTGATTGTTTGTTGGATAAATAATTTGAATCTGTGGATTTTGATAGTATTGTGTTTCGGTGATATTAATATAAGTGTTTGAAAATGAAAGATTTTGAGGCTGAAGAAAATTAAAAGTTGCAACATATAAAGTTGCTAAATTATTATAAACAGTTGTAAATGATGGAATAGATACATTAAATAATCCTAACATTAATCCTGAATTTCCTGTAAAATTAATAATATTTGTTGCATTTGCAGAACCAAGAGCATAACTTTCTATACTTAAACTTCTTTCAAATGTTAAGGTTTTTCCAATTGAAAATAAAGAAAAAGCATTTCCATTATTATAATGGAAATAAGTGCAATCTCCAGCAGTGTTATTCAAAATAGAATTATTGCCTATTGTAACTGAATTTCCAATTATAGTTAAGTTAGTTTGAGATTGATTAACCATATAGGTGCATTTAGGTGATGTTCCATGCGGATTACCTGTTAGTTCTCCTGAATCTCCTCCTCTATTATTTAAAGAAATATTCTTAATAGAAATAAATGATGAATTTAAAATAAAATTAGCAAATCCTCCATCTCCTCCAACTATTGGCTGATTAGAATATGCTGTATTAGACGAACCTCCTCTTCCTCCATGATTGTCTATTCTTAAATTATTATAAGTAATAAATGAATTTGATTTAATATTGAAAAAAGATGTTCCTCCGTTACCTCCACGTGCTAATTCAGCAACATACGATCCATAACACACATTTCCTCCATTTCCAGTATATGTATTAAAGGTATTTGAATCTAATAAAATTTTATCAGATATTAAATTAAATTGTGTATTTCCGCTTTTACATATAATTGCAGAATCTCCACATTGCATTGTATAAATTCCTCTATCGCCTACTCCTTCTCTTCCTCCTGTTCCTGAAGATGTATTTAAATAACTATTTGAAATATTTATAAAATTTATTGCTTCTAAATCTATAAAAACATCTCCGCTTTTGTTACAACTTCCGCCGTTTGCTACATATCCATCTCCGCTATAACCATCTCCACCTCTTCCTGCATTTCCAGAATATCCTGAAATATTAGAATTTATTATATTAAGAATAGATGAGTAAATTGTTAAATTTACTTTACCACTTTGTCCTGAACCTGCTCCAGATACATGACTTGAAGGAGCATTTCCATTACCTCCATTACCGCCATTTGCACTTGAAGTATCAATCGTTGAACTATTAATCAATACATCTGAAGAAATAATATAAAATTTTGAATCTCCACTAGGAGTTCCTGATGTTGGTGGATTTCCACTACTTCCTGAATAACCTCCTCCCGATGGTGAATTTAATGTAGTGTTTTGAATTTTAATATATGAATTTGAAAATATATTTATTTCTGCGTTTCTTCCTGCTCTATTATCTGCATCACCTGCTTTTCCTTGAGCATAAAATACTGCTGAATCTATAGTTATATTTCCTTGCGTTGAGTTTAATCGAATTAAAGAATCACCACCTGACCAAGAAGCAGGTCTTCCTTCTAAATTTGCTCTTAAAATAAATATATTTTTTGTAGTATCAATATAATTTCCTGTGAATGTTCCGTCTGAACATGTAATATTTGTAGCTGTTTCAGTACATCCACTAATTGAAGAATAAGAAGAAACAAAGCTTATTGATAGAATAATAATTAAAATAAATAAAAATATCTTACTCAAATTAACTTTTTTTTTAATCATGAAATTTTGAAAGTAGGCTCTTGATAATCTAATATTGCCTTCTTTTTCCTCCTCTTCCAAGCGTAATATTCAATGGTTAAATATGTTATCAAAAGCAATCCCCATATAAACCATGAAAAGAATAGTACATCTGCATTTTCTGGAAATAGTTCTCGCATTTTAGCGAATAAGTTATTTTGCTGGTGCCATGCGTACCAAAACAACCAGCTACCAAAAAGTAGAGTTAGGCTTGATCCTATCCATCCGAATACAAAAGTTGCAAATAATTTCGCTGAAGATGCTTCATAAATTACATTATGGATTGACATCCAGCTTAATCCGATTAAAGGCGAGACTATTAAAAATCCAATCGCAAAAAATCCACCAATGCCTAAATTAAATCTTGAACAAATATAGGCGGTTATTCCCATAAATAACATGAACATAAATAACATTGCTCCTGTTTCTGCAGAGGAGGGAGGTTCAACTGAGAATAAAATTTGAGTTGCTGGAGTTATTTGCTGTGCGATATTAGGTATTCCTATTGTTTGAAGTCTTGGGAAATGAATTTGCAATATTCCAATCAATCCAAATATCAAAATCCCTACTGTTAAAAATCTAATAAGAGAAATAGACCATTTCATAAAATTCTTTCTCTGAGACATTCCAAGCCATCTTCCAAGAGTATATAAAGCTCCTTCTTCAGGATTATGAATTAAGCTTACTGTAAAAATAGTCCACCATTTTGGATTTGTTTGAGTTGCAGGATGCTCTCCTTTTTTAAGAAATATTAATCTGGATATCGGAAAAATTATCGCAAAAATTGCTATGATTCCAAAAAAGACATAAACAATCCAGTTTGTTATAATTGAACCAAATTCAAATGCTTTTCCAGGAACAAAAAAATCTTCGAAACCACGAAGTGAGAACCCTACAAAAATAGGCAATATTGCAAGTCCAAAAAGTATCATTAAAATGTATAAAGCTATTTCCGCCCACTCATGCCTTGTGTATTCTTCTTCGGAAACCATTTACTCTTTTTTCTCCATTTTTTGTTAATATTTTTAGTGAAACGTAATATTTAAACTCTTTGTTTTGAATTTTTATTCAGTTCTATTTTTCTATTCTGTCTGGTACTTTATCTTATATTCAAAATCTTTATTGCCATAATCTTTTCCATTTAGTTCGGTTATCCACTCTGTTTTATTTCCTATAAAGTGCCTGTCTGAATCATAAAATATCAGATTTAACTCGTCTAAGCTATTCTTTATCGACAAAGTTTTTACATTAAAATCTAATTGATATGATTGATCATTTTTTAATGTAATTCCTAATGGATAGCATTCATCCATTTTTGATTTAAATCGGGAAGGAATTGATAGTTCTGGTTCGCAGAAATTGTCTTTAACTGAACTGCATTTTTGAGTATATTCTCCGCATAAAAATTGATTTTGTGGCAAATACGAGCAAGAAGTATCATCGCAGGAAGTAAAGTTTTTCCAAGAACCTTCATCACAGATTAATCTTGATTCAATTGGTTTAGCATTTTTTATTCCAACTGTCCATGAAAAGCAAACATTTAATCTTCGACATTCTCCACCAAAACAAGTAAGGTTTAATGAGATAATGCTGTCCTCGCTTTGTATATTGCCTGAAATTGTCTCGATTTTTAATTCACCCATTCTTGAACCTGTACATTCAATTGATGTTTTGTTAAATTCTAAATCTCTTGATGTAAAAGACTTCCTTGTTCGTTCAGTATAATATTTATCTCCTGAACAATAGATTTGATAATTTGCATGTTCTGGGAGGCTTATTTCTGAGAAAGAATCTGAGTTTGTTGTTCCTGAATAAGTAATCGCTGATCCTTCCTGAAGGATATAATAATTTCCATTAAAATAAGAATTGAAATTATCTTTTGACTTAATAAAAACATCTATTAATCTTATCTGAGTTTCTTCAGATGTTTGGGAAGTATTTTTTTGGTTTGCAATAAATATAATTGCAACAATAACTGCAATAAGCAAGATGATAACTAAAAAAGATATTACCCATAACCCCCATCTTCCTTTTTTATTCATTTTAATTAAGCTGAAAGATTTATTGGAGGAGTTGTGATTTTATTCTCTATTGGGATGGTTATATTTGTTGGAATAGTAACATTAGTGCTTGTTGAGATGGTAAAGTTATAGGAATTATAATTATTGATATTTTGCTCTGGAAGATTGACTGGAACATTTATGCTGAATTGTTTATCCTTAAAATTAAGATTAAACCATATTCCAGATCCTATCAATCCAAGAACTAAGATTGCTAAGAGGATTACTATTGAAATATGAAACCAACCCTTAGAATTTTGAATTGGTTGATTTGGTGTAGATTCAACATTATGACTTTTTTTTTCAATTTCAAATGGATAATCTGATTTATCTTTTGAAGGATTTGAAGTATTAATCTCTTCTACCCTGTAAGTCTCTCCCCTCCAAGCTACATTTCCGTTTTTATCTATAATTTTTTCTGCCATGTTTTTTTAAGGCTTGATGATTCAGCGATATGAACGCCTTGATTTCATATCGTCATTTTGGAATAAAAAATAAAATAAAAAATTATTCTTTTTATTTAGCTTTCTTCTTCCTTCCGCCTCTTGAAAGCTTTGCTTCACATACGTTTCCCTTTCCGTCAACGTAATACAAAAAGCCTGGCTTTCTTTTAACTGCGTTTGGAATTATTATGCTTCCCATTCTTCACCTCCTTTATAGATTTCTCATTCCAGCCTGTGAAATAGATGCAACATAAAGAGATTAAGTATAAAGAGATTGGGATAAAAATAGATATTAACCACCCGTTTCCAAGAACAAAGAGAAATACTATTGAAAAGGTAGTCAAAAGAGATAATGCTATGATGCCTATAATGCCTGAAATCACACCGAGAATAAATGATTTATCACCTGAATTTTTATTCACCATACTGAATATTTAATCAGGGTACTATTTAAATGTTTCGGTTTGACGACGATAATTAAAAATTACTATATGATAATATTATAGTATTATCATAATAATATAAAAGAAAACAATCTCTCCCTCGAAAGGGAGAAATCAAAAAATAAAATAAAAAATTCTAACTACTTCTTATTGGAAGTAGAAAGTATTGATCTGCTTATCGTGGTTGAAGAATGCGTTATTGCTATCGCAAATTCCACTTTCCAAGAAATCACCTGTCAAAGAGTCAACTCCTGCCTTCTCATTGTAGATAGTCAAAAGTGCTTGTCCTTGAACGGTATTACCACTCTGTGCAGTTGTCTGCAAGTTGTAAGTAACCTGAGTTCCTCCAACTATTGCTGGGATTTCCCAAGCAACTCTGAATGGTGTACCTGAAAGAGTATTTGTGTAACAATTTGGCACTGCGACCTTAGAAACAGAACTTGATGCACCGTTAAGTGTCAATGTTATATCGCTAACATTGGTTGTTGTTCCGATTTCGTAAACAACAAACATCTTTCCTGTTGTCTTGTAAGTATTACCAGTAAGAACTAACTTATTGTTAGCCTGTGTAGTAAACTTTGTGTCGTTTCCAGTTGAACCAAGAGTTCCACCGATCTGTCCTGTTCCAGCATCATTGTATAACTTTATAGTTTCGTTAGCGAACTGATAAAGCTTACCCTGAATTTGCTGGTTTCCGCATCCAACAGTGTAATCCTTCTGCACTGCTGAGATATACCCAGAAGCGTTTATCAAAGGAGTAACTACCTGTCCTTTAGCCAAACTTGGAGCTATTCCTAGCAAGTTACCAGAAACTTTATCCTTAAAGTTTGTCGCCGAAGCAGTGACGCTCTGTCCAGTTAATGCATTTGTGAATGCATAAGAGAGAGTTGGATTTTGTCCGCAATCTCCAGTTGGAACGCCTTCGCTTGGATTAGGAGTTTCGACAGCCTGGTTTGTCGTGCCACCAATATTCATTGCAACATACCCTACACCGCCTAAGACGGCAAGAAGGGCAAAAACAATAAATACTGTTAACCACGCATTACCTTTTCTGTCCATTAAAATTAACCTCCTTTTATCTATTTTTCTTGACGATTCCGCAGAATCCCTCCCAGAGGAGATGCAATTGCATCCGTCATTGAAAGATTTGACTTTCATGATTTATGAAGTTTAATTCTATTTATAAAGATGTGCCGAGATTTCTCGGTTAATCTGAATTTTTGTTCAGAATAGTGATGTTTAAGTCAGTGATTTTTTATTCATTTAGCTGAACTAAAATTCACAAAATAGAAAGGATTAAATAGTATATCCTCGTCTAATTTGTATGAATCCTGAAAGAGAGGTTTTATGGTTAGCTCGTATATATGAATCAAATGCAACTTCGGATATTCTGAACATAAAATTTGCCAAACCTCATACGAAGAAAGAATTTGAGATTATTGCTGATGCTCCTGATAAAAGCAAGGAGTTTTCTGATTGGTTTGATAAGCTTGTTCAGGGAGGGATCATTATATTTTCTGAAAAAATAAAGAGGGGGAGAGACAAGAATATTCCTGCGAATGGCTATGTGGTTAATGTAATGGATATCTTAAAATACATAAAAAATAATTCAGATTTGCAGGATGCATGGGATACTATCAGGAAGTTCGCAAATAGAGATAAAATTGGGTAATTATTTTATTAAAGAAATCAAGTAAGTTCCTAAATGAATTAATCCATGAAAGGGAAGGATTTTTATAAGTAATATTCCATAGGCAATAAATTTATTTGAAGTTTCGGAAAGATTTAGAGTAATTGATCCATTTATGGCTTCATAAGTAAACATTATGGTATTTACGACAAATAAATAAAGGGCAAAAATTAAAAATGATTTAATCCAATTCTTTGCAGGGCTTGTGGTATCTATTGCATTTGCGATCATTAGAATTATTGAAAAAGGAAGAAATATCAAGAAAATATTGCTGATTATATCAAGAATTACATTCCAGAAAAATAAAATATAATATTTTATGTGATAATAAACACCTGAAGGGGGTTTTTCCATTCCAACTAAACTTGCAGGATTTGTTTCCAATAAGGTTATCTGCTTATCTAAGGCAGTATCTGCTGAGATTATCTTTTCACCTAGTTGAAAAAAAGGATAAGTAGGATCATTTGTTTCTATTGCAGTTGATATCGAATTGATAATTGAGGGAAGAATAAAAATAATAACAAAAATTATATACCAATATCTTTTAAACATTCCTCCAAAGCCAATCCCTGCTTCAACAGTTCCTGGATTAAATTCCATTATATTGTTTCCCCGAATATCTTAAAGAATAAGTTAATCAACTCTAAATACTTTTCCCTATTGGATTCAATTACTTCTTTTGTCTCTTCTAAAAGATAATGGTCTCCATACCCATTGCCGTTATCATATTCTTCGACAAATTTCCTTAAAATAGAAATGTCTGGTATATCTTTTAAGAATTTCGATAGATCTTCTTTTAGTTGTGTATTTGAATCAAAAATATGAATATTTGTTGAAAGAATATCATTGCATTTTATTATTAATAAACAAAATTCAAATCGATTTGAATGTATCAATTTTCTTTTATTTTGAAGATTTTCAATCTCATCATCATCTAAGATTTCCTTTCCATCTGTAAATTCCTTTAGTTTTTCTGCCTGAATTAACATCTGTCCATCTCCTTGATTATTGAATCTCTTTCATTTAATAAGCTGACTAATTTTATTAAATAAATTCTTCCTTTTTCAGTTAGATGAATTAAATTATCTTTTTTAGAAACTAATTCATTGGATTCCATAAATTTCAAATGGTCTCTTGCCACTTCGAGAGAGAGATTTGCTTTTGTTAACAAGATAGTAAGCCTCAATCCTTGTTTATTAGCGAAAATTACCTGAAGCATATCTCTTCTAACTAAAAATTTATCTCTTTTCATTATGAACCTCCTTATGACATCTGAAGCATAATACTTGTAAGTTAGATCTATCATTCGTTCCGCCTAGAGATTGAGGAATTTTATGATGGATTGTTAACCTTGCTTTTTCACTATCAATTCCACATTTTTTACAAAACTTTTTTGGACAATTCCATTTATTTACTTGTTTTTTTCTTCTTTCTAACATTCTTCTTATTCTTTTTTTAAATTTTTTTCCCATTTCTATTTCCTGCAAGTTACTGCATCGATTATTGAATTTATAGGAATTGTAAGAAGAAGTCTTGTTTGATCTTCTTGGGATGAAATTACTCCAAATTTTATAATATTTATGTATGCTTTTTCAGATGGTCTGTATTCACTTAGTTTTCTCATTGATTACCTCCAAATATAGAATATCCCTGCTTTATTGCAGGGCGTTTAGAAAGTTGCCTCAAAAATATCATAGTTTTATCACCTCTGTTATATTTGAAAGACTTATAGCAATTCTTAATTGTTCTTCTTCTGAAAGATTTCCAAATATCTCTTTGAAACGATGTTGTGCTAAGCTATTATTTGTTTCTTGATATTTTGCCATTAGTTGCACCTCTGCTTAATCAATCCTTCTTTAAGAAGAGTATTTACTGCGTTCTCTACTTTTTGCCCAAGATGTTCAGCACATATACCTATATGACAAATCCCTGTAGAATTTTTAAGTCCATTATGAATTATAATAAAACCTATGGATGATTCTAATGTAGATTTTAAATCTTCGATAAACATGTTCATCTGCTCTTTAGTCATAGTTTCTCCGAGTTTCATACGATTACCTCTTGAGAATTACAAATTATTTCTTTAGCAATATTTTTGGTTGTCATTTGCTCAACTCCTCAATAACCTCCACAGAATAGAATAAGAACTTGTTAAAATAGAAACTAATATGATGTAAAAAGTCCAACATCCAATTAATCTTTCAAATTTCATTTTAATATCTCCTCTATGTCAGCTATTAATCCTATTTTAAAAGCAATTAAATAAGCATCATTAACTTTTCTCTTTTCTACTCTATTTACTAATTCCATTATGCGAGGTAAAATATTGTTTAATATCTTTTCAGATTTTTTCATAATAAACCCTTCTCCTCTTTTGATGAATTAGAGGCATCAGGAGTGGATTCAGATTTAACTGTCTCACTCCTTTGAAGCTCTCCTTGTGTTGTTTGAATAGTACTCTCCCCAGTTATAGCTTTTGGCATGGTAGGTTGCAACCCTGATTCTGTAGTAGTTACAGTTTCTGTTTGCTGGGGAGTATTTTTCTTTTTTGATCTTCTTTCTTTTGCTTGGATATTTCTTTTTTCTTTTCTTAATCTTTCATTTTCTTTTAATTGGCACGACTTATGAACTCTTCCTTCAGGAGTATCTATCTTCTTCTCCCAAAAACATAAAACATAACCACATAATCTACATCTTTCCATCTTTTTTCACCTTCTTTTTATTCTTTCTTGCAATATCCCAATAAGCAGATTTGCAACTTGGACAAGTTCGGGGCTTTTCATTTTGATATTTTTTATCGGGGATCCATTCATGCAAACATCTTAGACATCTGTATCCTTTTAAAGTTATATCTATTAATTCATTCATTGTAATTGTCCTAAAAGATTTAATTGTTTCATGACTTCCCAAAGATATTTTCCTCGCATATCTAAATATTTATAAAATCCTTTTTTTATACCATCCAATTTTAAATTTTCTATCTTCTTTTTCAATTCTGGGATTGTTATTTTTGCTTCTTTTTGATATTCTTCTAAAATTTTTGTATCATCAAATTGTTCTCCAATTATAACTTCATTTAGAGATGTATTTGAAGAACATCCGCCATATATCCTTCTCAAAATTATTGTATTTACCTTTTTTTTAGTTCCATCTTCAAGAGTTATAATTGGATAATGTAAATTTTCTATATTTGCTTCAAACTTTATGATTTTCATATTTACTTTAATAACCTATACTATTTAAATCTATTGGTTATTGAGTTGTAACTATTAAGTCATTACTTAATTAGGAAAAGATTTATAAAGGTGTAAGAAGTAGAATAAGTATGGGAACTTGCCAAATATGTGAAAGAGAAATTAAACATAAAAAAGGATTAATTGCACATCATGGATATAAGAGACCTGGACAAGGATGGCAGACTGATTCTTGTGCTGGTGCTAAAAATTTACCTTATGAAAAGAGTAGAGATTTAATACCTAAAGTAATTGAATTTATAAAAATATTTATTAGAAAAACTGAGAATGAGATTCAAAATATTAAACTGAAAAACCTTCCAGTTCCAAACATTCTTTTAAAAGATAAATTCATCGAATCAACAAATCCATCATATAAAATTAGGCAGGAAGAACATATTAATAGGTTAGAATATCAAATAAAGTCGGCGATTAAAGAAAAAGAGAGATTAATAAAGAGATATGAAAATTGGAATCTCCATTAAGACAAAATGAAAAGAAAAGATAAAATAAATCTGCTTGAAATAGAACTTAATGCTTTAACTGCTGGAATGATAATTCTGCCTGAAGAAGAAAGAAGAATGTTTGAACCTGAATTTAATATAAAAAGAAGGCATTATGAAAAAATTGCAGGAAAAAAATATATTCCAAGAGGAGGGTATGATACTGTTCCATGATGCTCGATGTAAGAGGATTGAATCCTGCAACATGCGTAAACACCATTTGTAAGGTAATGATATCCGAAAGAGCTTTCGAGCAACAGGCAACCCTGCTTAGATCTCTTTCTGGCAAAGTGGAGAAAGCGAAATGAAAAATTCAATATTTTTGATAGGTAAGTCTTTAGACTATGAAGATATGTTTGCAAAAAATCTTAATAAAGAAGCTTCGTTGCAATATCATATTTGTGCTTATATTTTATCTTTAATCTATTTGAAAAGACATGATCCTCTTCTTGATAAAAAGAAAATTATTTGGCAGAAATTTATTGTTAGTAAAAACTTAAAATATTATTATAAACTGATGGAATTTAAAGTCAATGAAGATCAGATTATTGTTGAAGCACTTAATAAAATGGAGGAAGAAAGTAAGAATATGAAAGACATGGGTGTTGGAACTGCTTGGAAGCCCTATACTTGGGGGATGCTTACTTATGAATATGATTCAATCTAAAGAGGTAAAAAGTGGAAACTAAAAGATTTGCATCTGAGGCAAGGCAGAGATTCTTAATGGAAGTTGGAAAGTATTTGTCTGTTTCGGGAGTAAATAAATTCTATCCCCTTGTTTCGGCTATAAATATTGGAATAACTCATTTGGGGTATGAGAATGTTATTTCATATATTGAAGAGGACATAAAGAAGATGAAAGATTATGAGGAAAAAACAGGAAATAAAACAATTTTAGGATATATTAAAAATTGGAATAATCTAAGAACTCATCTTAATTGGCTGATGGCAAGACTTGGAAGAGTTCAGTTTGCGTATGATTTGATTAAGAAAAAGAAGATGAAGGATGAGACTGAAGTAAGAGAAATACTTAATTATAGAAAGGAAATAAAAAGAATAAGCCCCTTTCAGCCAGAAATTTATTATCTTTATGAAGTAATAATCAGAATGTCTGATATGCAGATGCTTGTAGTGCCTAATCAATACATTAAAAGTGCTGAATTATCTGAGTATACAAAAGATACATTTACCAAGCCTCCTGCACCTAAGCATGAAACCCCAACTGAGACAAGCGGAGGAAATACATGAAATATCTAAGATTCAATAAAAAAGGAAAAAATGTTGTTTATATAAAAAATTTAGAAAATACTCCTCTTGGAAGGCTTGAAAGAATAAGAGTTGGGGCTTGGATGTCTTGGGTTCTATTCCTTAATCCAAGATGCTATCTTAGTGCCTCTTGCCAGGATGAAGTTCGAGAAAAAACAAGAAAGTTAAATGGAGTGAAAAAATGAATATTTATATAAAAGAGTCTGAAATAGAAAATTTAAGCTTTATTATGGATCAATTTATAAAATTACATCAAGATAATGAAAGTCATGCGTGTGATAAGGATATTGCGTTTGCTAAGAGAATTTTGGAGAAACTTAAATGATTCATTTCAATAAAATCGTTCCTGCTGAAGAAAATAAAGCTAAATGCCTTAAATGCGGTTCTGAATTTATTGATAATCCGAAAATTCCTTTTTTGACTATAACTTCTTTAAATAGAAGGATTTGGTGCAATAGTTGCATAAAAAAGATGAGAGGTGAAAATGGAACTTCCAATAAATAAAATAATAAATGGAAATGCTCTTGATGTTCTTAAAACTTTTCCTGATGAATGCATAGATTGTATTGTAACTTCTCCGCCCTACTGGGCAGTTAGAGATTACGAAGAACAAAATGAAATAATTTGGGATGGAAATCCTAATTGTCAGCATGAGTTTGAAATAATTGAAAGAAAAATCCATTCAGGTAATTGTAAGGATAATGTTAATCCTGCTGTAGATTCTGAAGGAGGATACAAGACAGAATGGAAATATCAAGATAAATATTGTAAAAAGTGTAACGCCTGGCAAGGACAGCTTGGACTCGAAGAACATCCACAACAGTATATTAATCATATTGTTCAAATTCTTAAAGAATGCAAGAGAGTTTTGAAATCTACAGGAAGCATTTGGCTTAATTTGGGCGATTCTTACTATACTAAATCTGGAAGTAGGCAAGGAACGAATTTTATTGAAAGACATATTGAAATGGATGCAGGAAGGAATGAGTTGCATAATGCACAAACAAAAACAAGAGGTAAGTTTAAATCAAATTGGCTTCAGACAAAGCAAAGGCTTCTTATTCCTTATAGAATCGCAATGGCATGTCAAGATGAATTAGGATTAATTTTAAGAAATGATATTACGTGGGTTAAACAAATTTTAAATTGGAAAACCAAAGAATCAGAAGGAACAAGTATGCCTACTTCGGTTCAAGATAGATTAAATACCAATTCTGAAGCCCTTTTCTTTTTTGTAAAAGATAAAAACTATTTTTTTGATTTGGATGCTATACGAGTTAAGCATAAAATTTCTTCAATGAAAAGAAATGAATATGGTCGAAATGATGTTGGAAGCAAAGAGGGAGTTTCTATGGGCAGACCATTAAATCCTGGAGAATTTCTACATCCAAAAGGCAAGAATCCAGGAGATTGTATCATATTTCCCTTAGAACCAAGCTCAGAAAATCATTATGCAATGTTCCCAAAGACTATTCCTGAGTTTTGCATTAAAGCAGGATGCCCTAAAGAAGGAATAGTCTTAGATCCGTTTATGGGGGGGGGGTACTACGTTGTACGTGGCTAAACATCTCCTCAGAAAATATATTGGGATAGAAATTAATTCTAAATATATTGATGAAATTTCAAAATCTAAATTGGCACAGGAGGTTTTGATATAAAATGGTTGGAATAAGTAAAATTCCTATGCTTCAAGGCGGAGCTGATGATTTTCAAACCCCTATTTCTGCTTTAGATATATTATTACCTTATTTAGATAAGAAATGGATTATATGGGAATGTGCTGAGGGAAAAGGAAATTTATCTAATTCTCTATTTTCAAGAGGTTTTAATGTTATTGCTTCTGATAAGATTAAGATGCAATTTGAAATGACTCAATCTGTTGATACCAACGAAAGGAATAGTATCCAGCATTATTCTGAAAAAGATTTTCTTATCTGGAAACCAGATAACTTTGATTGTATAATTACAAATCCTCCTTATTCAGTTAAAGAAAAGTTTTTAGAAAGATGCTTTGAATTAAGAAAACCATTTGCATTACTTATGCCATTAACTGCTCTTGAAAGTGAGAAAAGACAGAAATTATATCGAAAACATGGGATTCAATTAATTATTCCAAATAGAAGAATAAACTTTGAAACTCCTTCTGGTAAGGGGGGGGGCAGTTGGTTTGCTACTTGTTGGTTTACTTGGGGATTAAATCTTCCGAGAGATTTAAATTTTGTGGAGGTAGATTGGTAAATGGATAAAAAATGTCCTTTCTGTCAAATGGGAGTTTATAATAGGAATCTGGCTTGGCGAATTATAAAAAATCTATCGAGAAAAGACATGAGAAAAATCTTAAAGGAAATGAAAAAATGAGAGTTGAACAGAACATAAATACGTATTTGACGATAAAGAATGAAGATGGTTCTGTAAGCAATTCATTCAATTTCTTGTACGCTAAATCGGGATTCGGAAAAACTATGAATATGGAATCTTTGATTGAAGAGTATCACAGGGCAGGATATGTCATTCTTATTTTATCTGATGTAAAAGATGAGTTTGAATTTGGTTTTGCGATGTTTGAGCCTGAAAAGCCGTATCATAGATTTTCTTTACATAGAATAGGCAAACCTATTCAAAGAAAGAAAGTAAAATTATACCATCCTTTTACATTTGATATCCCAACGAAGAATTTGCTTCCAAAGATAAATTTCTATGGATTTTCATTGAAAGAACTTCATAGGGCTGAATGGTCTATGTTGGCTGAAACTGCCTTTGAAAGTGATACAATAAGATTACTCCTTAATTCATGTTCAAATATCGGAAAGAATGAAGGATTGTTTTCTTTTATGCATTTTGTCCAAGATTCAGTTGTTGGAAAGAAGGAAAGTAGGATTTTTAAGCCAGATCCTAATAATTTTTATTTGAGTACAACAAGTGCAACTGCAAAGAGTCTGCAAGATATTTCCTCATATCTTCTGCCTTTCAAAAGACATGCTTTTCTTGTTGAAGATAATTCTGAATTAAAGCTTGATTGGAAAGAAATCCTTGAAGATAATGAAAGTTATCATTTCTTTATAAGTTATTGGATTGATGATGAAAAGATAAAAAATTTCTGTATTTTGGGATTATTGGAAGCATTAGTGAGAAATAAGAAATTCTGCAAACATCCCGTATTAATCGTAATTCCTGAAATTAGAAAAATCGTACCATTTAAACCAGAAGGATATTCTAAATATCTTGCTGAGAGAATAAAGGATAGGCTTTCAATTGTAAGAAACATTGGAAGAGGAATGTCGGGAGTTTTTGATTCGCAGGTATGGAATGATGTAGATGAAGATGTAAGAAATTCTGCAACAGATACTTTTTATGGAGAATTAGGTGGAGCAGGAGACATAGAAAAATTATCTAAGGCAATGAACTATAAAAGAGAGATAAGAGATGTATTGAAGAAAATGCCAAATAAAGGAACTTACTTTGTTCAAGGGAAAGAGGATATGGAAACTTTTACAATGTGGCTTCCAGGACACATGCATAAGGAAGAAGATTATAATTTCTTTGATATGTATAAAAAATATTGCCAAACAAGAAGTAGATTGATTAATGAAACAAAATTACTTGATGCAAGGATTGAAAACCTAAATTCTCTTTTGAAAGATAATCCGATTGATAAAGAAGGATTGGAAAATGAATTGAAAGAGATTGAGGAGTTGAAAAAGAAAAATGTTGATTTCATTAAGAAATATAAGCATTTGGAACTTGTAGATTATAATTCCCTTCATGATAAAGTATCTGAAAAAATGGGGGAAGAAGAAGAAAAGGTTAAAATCAGAGTTAAGAAAAAAATGGAAGAAGAAAAGGCGAGGCAAGAAGCAAGAAAGAAAGAAAGGCAGGAAAGTAAAGAAGGTGGTTCGAAAGTTGAGGAGTTGAAAAAGAAGGTATCTCAAAAAGAGAGTGCTATTGTACAGGAAAAGCAAAAAGCAGTCTATCTCATGAAAACAGAAAGCCCTGATTTGAGCTGGAGAGAAATAGGCAAGAAGCTTGAACTTCATCATAAAACTGCATCTAAATATTTTGAAGCATATCAATTGAGGCTAAAGCAATCTCAGACAGAAACAAATAAAGAAGATAAGGTAATTGAAAGTTCAAAAATAGATTCCGATCCTGAAGAAGATTCAGAGGCTGATGATTCTGAGGAAGAATTTTTGGAAGAAGAAAATGAAAATTAATTTTTAATTTCAGGGATATTTACTCATGCCCTATTTTTTCTGAATGGTTAATCTGAACTTATGAAATAGTTCACCTACCACCATCTACAGAGTGGATAAAGCGATAAATATAAAAATTGGGGTTATTTAGTATTATCTTAATAACACAGGTAAAGATTAACTAAAATGACAGAACATTGTGGATACCCTATGGATAAAGATGAGAGCTGGGAGAAAAAATTTATTGGAATGTGTAGTCAAAAACCTTATTTTAAACCCTTAAAACATTGTTTAACATGGTTTTTAGTTTTCAATCTTCCTGAAACTTTCGATAATGTTTTAATGGATATGGATAAACCTCTAAAAAAGATGATGTCTGTGAGGTTTTATGCAGAGGTTAGCGAAGATAAACTTAGGAAATTTTCCATTGGAAATAATGGGGGAATAATAGGTGGATAATGGGCAGAGGAAAAGATTTGAAGAAGAGAAAAACAAGGTCTGATAAGAAGCATAGGTATCATAGAAACAGAGCAGGGAACCTAGTGCCATACGTTTCTAAAAGGAGAGATAAGAATGCACCTGTAAGAATATGGCTGTTTGAGATGAGACCGATGAGTTATGATGGGTACAGGAATTGGACCCCAAAATTGAGGCTCACTTTAAGCAGAACCGTATTTTACCCTATTGGGAAACCCATCCATGTAGATCCTGCTTTTGTAAGCACTCCTGAACGCCTGGCAGGGTTTGTTTGCAATGTTGTAGGGTATCCTTGCGTTGTTCAAGTAAGGATGTGTTGCCATAGCAAAAACTCCTTTAGAGTGAGTTACAAAAAGAGGGCGATTGTTAAGATTGTAGAATATGAAGAGGGATTAAGAGGAGTTGCAAGTGAATATAGTAAAATGAGCCACTACTGGTTTTGGAGAAGAAGATGAATGATCTTGCTGAGAGAATAACTGAATCTGAAGAATTAATTAGAAAACTTGAAGAAGATTATGAGTTTCTTCCTGATACTGAAGCAAGAGCCAGAACAAGAATTTTAAGAGAGTATGAAGAAGAAAACAGAGATAATTTGAAGATAATTTATAAGCAGATAGGTGAATAAATTTCTCAAAAACACAAAAACAGAAAGATATATAAAGAAGAGATATTATCTATTTTAAGTATGGATAAAAAAGAGATTGAGGAAAAAGTTATAAGAAATGGGAGTATTCAAAGCTTGGTAGCTGTAAAAAAGATAGTAAGATCTGGTACTTCAGGGCATATTATCTTACCTAGCACTTTGATAGGCAAGAGGGCAATTATTATCTATTGTACTCTTGAAGGATATCCTGAATTAAGTAAATCTCTAAGAGATGCTGTTGAAAGATCATTGGAACAAATGAAGGAGATAAATAATGTCAAGAAAGCAAAAAGTTAAAATAGGATACTAAAAAGATGGGTAAAGAAATATGAGATTTATAGGGATTCCGAGAGTGTCTAGTAAGAAACAAGCAGAAAGCGGTGATTCTATTGAAGCTCAGATTTCAAGATTTAAACAATGGAGTAAGAATAATAACAATGAACTTGTTGAAATCTATCAAGATTCTGATAAAATGTATGAGAGTGCTACTATAAATGATGATAAAAGGAACATAAAATTTAATGGTAAAAGTCTTATTGTAGAATTTAACCTAAAGAGTAGGGAACCTTTGGTTAGAGCTATTCAAGAAGCTAAGAATAAAGACAGTAAATGGGAAGGAATATTAATCTTTAAATGGGATAGAATCAGTAGAGATCCTCCATTTCTTAAACTTCTACAAATATATCTTGAATCATTTGGGAAAGTTATTGTTCCCACAGATGATCCTATTGATCCTCTGGCTTCGGACATTGTACAGCTTGTGAGTAAATACGAGATTGATAAATTGAAAGCGAGAGTTCGTGAAGTTAGAAAATTAAGATTTGAGAAAGGAATGTTTGTTGCGAGAAGTCCTTTAGGATATAAACCAATACTAAAAGATGAAAAGGTTATAGGATTTAAAATAGATGCAAAAAAAGCAGAGTGTATAATTGATATTTTTAAAATGGCTTACGAAGGAATTGATTATAGAGAAATTTGCAAGAAACATAAAATTGCACCTCAAAGTTACTATAATATTCTTAAAAATAAAGCATATATTGGATTAATTGAATTTGAAGGGCAAATAAAAGAGGGCATTCACGAACCTTTAATTTCAAAAGAAATCTTTTATAAGTTGAATCCTCATGGAGACAAAAAATGAAAAAACTAATTATTCTTGTAACAATCTTTGCTTTAATCCTTTATTACCTCGTAGGGAGTTATGCTTATTTTGAATATATTAAACCTTCTTACATCGGGGCTGTTATTCCATGCCATGTTCGAAGTCTTGAAGAACAAAATAAGATTTATGCAAATTATGGATATCGAGTTGCAGGATTTTATAATTCTGATAAAGATGAAATTAAAGTTGTCGAATATAAAAATCAAACTGATGTACAAGGCACTGCAAAACCAATAGAAGAACAGCAAGATGTAGATATTGGAACTTTAAAGCATGAATTAATCCATAGAAATCAGGCTAAAAGAGGAATGGATATTTCCTGCAGAGATATTAATTCGAGATTTTTATCTGAAGTTGAAGCCTATTTAGGGCAGAATCTGAATGATAAAATTTATGAAATTAGATATGGAAAGATAAATTAATTTTGATGTTTAAAGAATTGGATTTCCCTTTCGTGCTTTTCTGCTTGTTTCTTAGTCTTAAAATATCCTAAAATCTTGCTTTTATCTCTTGAATAGAGAACCCATTTGTTCTTTTGTCTGATAATCATCGGAGAGATTTTAATTCTCTTAAATGTCGTTTTTCATCTTCGAGGATCTTATGTACTTTCCTTAATTGATTGTGAGGAACACCTTGTTTTAGATATTCAGCATATTTTCTAATTGCTTCTTCTTCATCGTTTATTAATTCGTCTATTGACACCATATTAATTTGTCCTCATAAATTTTTCTGCTAATTTTATTCCTTCAGATTTACTCGCTATATTCTTGCTTATGTCTTTTCTTCCATCAATAAAGACTACTTCGAAAGTCCAATGAGATCTTCTTTTTAATTCTGGAATATATGTCTGTTCGAATACAAAAACATTTATTCTTCTTCTTTGATTCCACCACTGAATGAAATCTTCGGATTCAGATACTATTCTATAATCATCTTTTGCCATGTTATGCGTATGAGGAAATATTTACAGGGTTTCCATCCCATAATTCTGCTGAACCGAATGATTCACCAGCTTGAAAGTGTTCTATTCCATCAAATAAGTAAATTCTTTTTGTTTTTGCTTCTTCATCAAAAGCATTTTTTATTGGCATAGAAGTTCCAGTGAGAGATTGAGGATTTATATTTTCTTTAGATTTTATGTGTCTTATTTTAACTCCTTTAGGAGTTACCGCTACAACCTGGAAGAAATCGGCATTTGTCTGCTCCCAACCCCATGTTGCTACAAATATATCTCCTATTTTTGCCATTACCCTTTTGGATGCTCCTTCATCCATTTCTTAGCTTTAGATATTGCTTTTTCTCTTGTCGTAACTTCTTCCTTCATTCTCCCTACTGAAGGGTAAATTGATAAATTTACTTCTTTAGAACTTGAATTAATATCTCTTATGTCTATCATCGCAGGTGATTCTTCGTCTGTTACCCACTGATCTGTTATGCTTCCTCTTACCCCATATTTTGCTGTTTGTTTCCAAGCCATAGTTTTTTCCTTCGAGTTTAAGGTTCTCCAACCTTTTCAATTAAAAAAATAAATTAAATAAATTTTGTTTTAATCTACAGCCAGTTTTATTCCTGTCCATAGGCTAAGCAAACCTGCTAATCCAACCAACCCATATATCAGTCTTTCTACAATAGGCATACCAATATAATGAATCAATTCAAAATTAGCACTGATAGCAAATAATCCCCAGTTTATTGCACCAACTGTAACGAGAATAAATGCTACCCAATCCAATACCGACATTTTTGCCATTGTTTTTATTTATTTTCCTCCTTTCATTTTTTATAGAATCCTAATTTTAGTTTTTGAAATATTTTTTCAGTTACATCTATGTTATTTTCGTAAATGAAAACATCAAAATAAGGAAGATCTTGTGAATTATTTTCATAATATTTATCTAATTTAATTAAAGCATCTTTTAGACTTGCAAGAGTTTTATGGTATTCCGAATATGGTTTTCCGTAGTCTACAACAAGTTCATATTTTGCCTTCATTTTAATTAAACCTCATATTTATAGTTCGCTTTGAAATCTGCAGTTATTTCTGCCCAATTTACTTTTTTAGAATTAAAACCTGCATCATATTTCTTTATTTCTGCAATAATATCTTTCTCAAATTCTCTCTTGAAATCTACAGCCATCGCTTCACGTTTCCCATCTCTACTTAGAAGAGACAATTTTCTTCGATAAAATCCTTGATCATTATTTATTGTTAAAGCAACTTGCCATGTTTCCTGGTTAGACCATCCTTCGTGAGCCATATCTATCCTAAAACCTCCCATTTTCCATTAATCCATTTGTGAAGTGTTATATATTCGATATTTGGATCCTTGCTTTCATTTAGTTTTTTAAGAAATTTTTCTGCCGATTTTTTTCCGATAATAATTTTATACTTTACACCAACATCATGCCCGTTTTTTCTCTCACCAGTGATATGACCATACTCAATTTTATATCTATCAATCATATTCTATTTAAAATAACCTTATATTTAAACATTTCGTTTTGAATAAAAATTCAAAACATAAAGTATATAAATAAGAGATTTGTTAATTATTTATGGCATTGAAGGATTGGAAAATATCAAAACATCATGCAAGACCCGAAACTAAAATCTCTTGGGAATCTAAAGAGGGCGATACTCTTGCGATAGACTACAATAAATCTTATGGTATACCCTATAGATTAATTCTCAATGATGCTTTTACAATAGATAGCACAAATGCTTTTGTAAGAATAAAAAAATTAGCAGTTAATTACATGAGGGTGCATTAATGGTTTCAAAGTCTTTTTGGCATGAAATAATTTTTGTTTCTCTTATTGGAATATTTGGATTTATAGCATCTATGAAATCAGTAATTATCGGGCTTAACATGCTTAATCCTATTGCAGGATTTTTTGTTTATTATTTAATATGGTACATTCTTATTTTTATTCTTTCTCTTACAGGATTTGCGGTTCTTGGAAAAAAGATATCTAATCCTTTTCAGATCATAGGCACAATGCTTATTTTGTTTGCTGTGAGCATCATTGTTGATTGGACTTCAGGCTATACTGCTTATGTAATTAATGGAAATTTTGCAGATAACATGCAGATATTCCTTGCAAGTGAGGATGGATTCGTATGGTATATCTGGCATGATCTTATTGGTGTTGGAAGTATATTTTGGAGTAGAATATTAACTTATAGTATAACTCCGATGTTCTCGGCAATAATTGGAGCCTTAATGGTTAGAAGGATTGATTTTGAATTGTGGTAGAATTATCCAAATGGATTTGCTCGATATAGTTTGCATGGCTTATCATGCCTTAATTCATACCACCTGATTTGAAGTTCGGTAGAAGTTAATCTCTCTCCTCTTGACATTTCAGCCATAGAAATCTTTCTTTCAAGATTCAATAGTTGTGAAATCCTCTCTTTCATTTTGAATTTTTATTCAATTTTAATAAGAAATAACTAATTCTCTTTATAAACTTTTACCTTCGATTTTCGTAACTCTTAAGTGTAAATACATGTTTAAATATATAATAAAATTAGTTTTTTAATGTTCAAAAAGATAAAAAGTGCTTTGGACAAAGAGGATATTTTTTTCTATAGTGTTTTGGCATGTTTATCTATTTCTTATCTTTCTGTTTTTGGAGGCTATTTGATATGATCATTTCTTCTGGGAAGAAGAGGTGGATTTCTTTAAAGAAATTTACGTAGGCATTTAACCTGTGGCATCCCACTTAGCTTATCGTGGCGTGGTGGAAGAGTACAGGTTCTTAGCCTACGTTTTGTTATTATTAGATGGTTAATCCTATATAAAAATCTTCTGAATTAAAATTCTATTAATTGAATAAAAACTCTATTTTCTAAATATGTCCTGATAGGCAGGAAGAGACTTGACAAAAGAAATATCTTTGTTTATTGCAAATATTGATTCTTCAATTCTTACTATTTTTGATTCAATCATATTAACACGCTTCTGCAAATTGACTACTTCTTGCTTCATAGGTTCTATTGCTTCAGCTACTTTTTCATTGATTAATCTTCTAAGATTGATTTCATTGAAGATAGCCATTAAATTCGTCTCTCCTCTCGTCTATCCCATATTCTTAGATATGAACAAAAAGCGTAAACTAAACCCCATATAAGAATCAAATAAGCACTATTCATTTGATATCTTATTTGAAAAAATATTGAAAGCATCCCTGCAACAAAAGAAATAAATATAGACAAATCAAATATCCAAAATCTCATTATCTTCTCCGTCTATTTAATTTCTTCTTTTTAGATTTTTCTTTTTTCTTTGGAAATCCATATAATTCTATCTTAGGATTGTTATCAGCAGAAGGAATTGAACCTTCAATTCCCAGTATTGGCTGGGAAGTTTTACCCTTGTCTATAGCCAAGTTGATCTTGGAATTTGTAGCTACAAATTCTGTTTGCATTTTTAAACTATGCTGACTATTAAAATATTCTTTTACTGACTTTATTAAATATTCTGCTGAAGTCATTTCTTTTTCCTCTTACTTCTTATTTCTATCATTTTATTCCTCAAACTTCTAATTTTCGATTTAAGATTTTGTACTTCACTAAATGAACCTTTTCTTTTTTCAAGCAGATACTTCAATCTTTGAGAACATTTCTTTTTTTGCTTTTTTAATCCATAAATGTTCATTGTAATGATTCTTGTAACCTCTTTTTGCATTTTCTACACAAATCTAAATAAATTTTCTGTCCATTTATCTTAATAAACCCATGATAACTTCCGCAATATTCATCATTGCAACTTGAACACATTTGAGGAAGCTCATCATCAAAATAAAACTTTTTAGCTAATTTTATATTTATACTCACTTCTTTTCCTCCGTAGATTTTTCTGAAGGTGTTTGGGCTTTCCTCATCGAAGCATTTTCTTCTCTTATTTGTGCTAATACTGGCTTTGCTATGTTTCCTCTTGCATAGAATCTCATTCCTTCTTTCATTGCTTCGTCTCCTGCAACAATCATTGTACCCATTGACTGCTTCAAGAAAGCTAATTGCCCTTCTTTAGTCTCATAATCTGATTCAATAGTCTTATGCATTTTTTCAGGTAATTCTAATTTAGATCTTGCGACTACTTGAACAAATTCTCTATTGGCTGATTTTTCACCTCTTGCAAAAAATATGACATATTCTTTTGCAACAACAACACTTTGCAATTCAGGTACAATTTTCCCTCCTTGCCTGATATCTAAAGGGTAAAGTTCAATATAATAAGTATTGTTTTTTCTTGGCACTATCTTTTTGACTAATCCAAAAGCATGTCCATTTGTGAATTTTGATTTAACGGTTATATCTATAATTGGTGCATTTGGTTCGATATCTACGCCTGAGATTGCTTTAAGCATCTTTATTCTATAAATTGCGATAATAAATGTGGCTATAATGCCTACAACTGCGGTTATAAGGGGTAGAACCCAGCTAGTTGCCATATTTGCCTCCTGGAGAGGATTTATTGCCTTTAGGAACGATTATTCTGCCTTTTAGGGCATTTTCTCCTGAGACATATACATTTTTACTCTCTGTAAGGTGTTTTAAGGCTTCCCAGCACTCTTTACAGCTTGGATCTCCTATCTTGCCATGTTTTGAACAGATTTTCATAGTTTGTTTATTTTTTCAAGCTCCTCCTTCTCTTTTTTCTCTTGAACTTGTGCCTGAGATTGTTTTCTTGAAATTATCCTCTCTTCAGGTCTGCCAAATTTATCCATACCTATTACTCTCTCTTCTTCTATTTCATCGGCTGGATTTTCAGCCATCGTTTTTATTTTTTGCTTTACAAAATCATCTGTTCGATTGTCCATTCTATAAGGCTCAAATTTTATTGAATTTAAGTTTATTAAAACATCTATTCGATTTTGAGTTTCTGAACCTGTTCCAGGAAGCCATAAAACTGGTGTTCTTGGCTTTCCTGATTCTCCAACCATCATAAGTATTCTCTCTTTTGGAATAAAATTATCGGGATTGTTTTCATCCTCTTTAATCGATTTTATTGCCCGTAATTCTGCTTCTTTTGGATCTTGCTTCATTTCGGGAGGTGCGAGAGTTCTTAGCTTATTTAAAACGATTATTACTGCCACAATAAACCAAAAAATTGCAAGAAATATTGAAACTCCTCCAGTCCACCACCAAGAATATCCTTTTAGAATAATTTTTGTGATTATCATCACTCCAATTATTAAGATTATCGATAAAACTGCCCCCCCTATCAAGAAATATTTTTTTGTCTTATCCTCCATACTTTAATCTCATTCCTCCAGTATAGAGATTTTTCTTTTCATTGTATTTCATGTTTAATTTTGTCAAATAATAAATTGCTGTTGCAAAAATTGCAAATAGAACTACAAACCATATTGACCTTGTCCTTGAAAGACTTGTTCTTTCATTATCTTTGGCTAATTGCAGAGATTCATTTGCCATCTTTATCGCTATTTCATTTCCTGATCGCAATTCATCATTTGTCTGTTTCTGATCGTTAAATCCTCTTTCTAAAGTATCTGCTATCTTTCTGTTTGTTCTTCTATCCTCTAAAAATTCTCTGTAGGTTAAATTGAAATTAAGTGTTGGGTCTGTTATAATCACTGTTCCATTCCCAGTTGAATTTGAGGGAGTACATGCTTGTGGATTTTGCTGACAGAATCTTGTAAGTATATCGCCTAAACGTGCAGGATTAGATAAATCGGCATCTATATCTGCATATTCAATAAAAATACTTAAACTGTTGGTAAATTCAGGAGTGTTTATTCCTTTTATTTTAATTTGAGGTGTATAAGTTTTGTTTGTGTCCTCTGTTTTGAAAACTGCTGGTTCAATATGGTAAACAACATATTTTGTGTTTCCTGGAGAAATATCAAAATTATTTGTATCAAATCTTATCCATGATGTTGCAGTCAATTTGACTGCCTGAGAAGTTTCGTTTCCAGTGTTTGTTATCTGAATTAATCCCTCCTTAGAATCGGTGTATTTCATTGAAATATTCTGAATGTTGTTCGAATACGAAATATTTGTAGGATTTAAAGAAACTTGAAGATTTATCGATAATTGTTTGTTATAGGATGGATTTTGAACCAAGTTATCTTCTGTTTCGTTAATTACTTTTATTGTAGCTCCATAAAATAAAACTAAATCCTGATAAGATACTTCCCCTAATTGGTTGAATGTATAAGAATTTGATTGATTTGGCTGAATGTTATAATTAAATAAAGCACTTGAAATTTCTCTTGAAATTGTATCTTTATTAATCCATGTTACTGTATCACCCCTTCTAATTGTTAAATAATTATTTGAAAATCCCGAATCCGTCAAATTAATGTAATGAGTTTGAATTTGCTTAGGAATATCAACATAATAGTTAAAAGAGATAGTTGAAGAAAGAGTTTTGCTTCCTGGATCCGTTCTTAAAACACTAAAATTTATCATTTTTGATTCTCTCCCTGATAGAGATAAATTTGGAAAATTGAAACCTGTAAGATTGCTAAATTTTATGTTTACTATGGTAAAATTGAATGTATTTGTGGCATTTATAGAAAATGTCTTTTCCTGCCCAGACATAACATTGATGTTTAGATTAGAAGGAATAATTAAATCAGCACTTGCTAAGCTTATCAGAGTGATAAAAAAAAATATTCCGATTATCTTTTTAGCTGACATTTTTATCTCTTTTTTTAAGATCTTCAATCTTTTCTAAGATAGTCTTTGTTCTTTCATCGATTAGATCAACTCTTTTCTTTAAAATGTCTATCTCTTTTTTATCTTCACTAACTTCTAATTTCTCTATCCTTGTTATATCTCCTGCGTCATTTTTATGGAATTTGATTGATTTGGCAACTTCCTTCCATGCATCTGCCTCAGCTAATCTTGCCTTAACTGTTTCAACGTGTGGATGAGAACCCGATTTTGTCATAATCGATAAGGCAAAAGGAGTTATGTTTATTATTTGTCCAGGCTCTAAATCTTCCAAAGCTGAAGCAATAATGCTTACTAATTCAATTTGTTTAAGAATTTTAACACCTATTGATTCAGATTTTTCAGGTTTTTTAGCTTTTTCAATAGGTGAATTTTTATTCTTCATACTGAATATAAATTCAGCAAGTATTTAAACCTTTTTATAGAGCAGTAGATAGGAAAGTAGCTAAGTGGGCAAGTTAGAATAGTTCTGCGTATTCTCTCTTTTTTCTTTTTCTTATTATGTCAATTACAAGAGATATACCTAAGACAAAGATAATTCCTAAAGCTGAAAATCCAATTATTATCCATTTTCTCGTACTCTTTTCCTGAGTTTGCTGTAATTCTGTTTTGATTTCTTCAGGAGACTTTGTTATATCAATCACAATAGTCTTTGTAATATTCTTTTCATCTTCTACTAAAATATTTATGGTTCTTGAAGATATTTCAGCATCTGAATTTACTTTAAATATTATTTCGGCATAATTTGTTTTATTAAAGTCTGTTATAAATAGATCTGAATAATTAGATGAAATTGTAATGTTTTTTGGATAATATAGAGTATCTAAAATATTGTAGGTATAAACTTTTATTGTTGATTCTTTCCCTCGATACCATTCTCTTTGATAATCTACTTCTATATTTTTAGGATTTTTTGGGATATTTAGGTTTTGAGGTGGAGTTGAACCGCTTCCTCCTCCTGAAGGTGGTGAAGGCGGAGAATTTACAATAACGAAAAATGTTTCTGAAGCAGAAGTATAATTTTCATTTCCTGCATAAAACGAAGTGATGTTATATGTTCCTGCACTTGTAAAGTTTGTCAAATTTGATAGAGAAGAACTTCCGCTATTAATTAAACTTCCATCTTTATAGAGATTTATTGAACCTATTCCTGAATTAAGAGTAGAATTAAGATAAATTGCATCACTTTGTGTTATGGTAATATTGTTTCTCGAATTGTTAAGGAATGTGCTGATATTTCCTTGTATTTTGTCTATTGTATATGTTTGAATTGAAGTTTGGTTAACATTTCCTGCTGAATCATTTGCCCACCAATAGTAATTATAGGTTCCTGGAATTAAATCCTTTATCGAGAAGTTGAATAGGTTTCCATTTGCTGTTGCAGTATAATTAATTCCATTAAACTCTATTTTTACTGAACCGATATTTGTATCTATCCAAGTTGAATTAAATTCGTAAGAAGCACCTAATGAATATGTTGATGGATTTGAAGGGTTTTCTGTTAAATTGTAAAACTTTGGAGAAGTTTTATCTATTGTAAAGGTTCTATTTTCAGTCGTGTATTGATTTCCTGCTCTGTCAAAAACACTATACCACCATTTATAAATCCCATCTGAAAGATTCTGAACCCATCCCACTACTGCATTGGTTATTCCTTCTGTAAACGTAAATAGATGAGTAATTATTGAATTATCAGACGTGTTTTGAATGTATAAAGTTGCATTTATTAATCCGATATTATCTGTAAGATTGGCGGTTAAATTTTGGTCTGTATTCCAATATTTCCCATTTGCAGGACTTAAAAGAGTTGCGTTCGGAGAAATTGTGTCAATTGTTGCATTTCTTGTTTGAGTATTATTGACATTGCTAGAAGTATCCGTTGCTGTTGCGTTGAAGAAGTAAATCCCATCTGGAAGATTAAGATAAATTATGTTGAATGGTGAACTTGTGGAGATATTTGTATAAAGTAATTCTGTTTGATTATATAGTCTTATTGTAATGTTTGCAAGATTTAAGTCTGAAGCAGTAATGTTAATAGTTAGATTATTTAGATTGATATAATTTCCATTAAGTGTTGGATATACAAAGTCAATCAAAGGTTTAGTGGTATCAACAACGGTAACATTATAATAAGAATAACTTACATCTGAATAATTTTCATTTCCAGTGATATTTGCTCTAAAAAGATATGAACCTAAAGGCAATGATAGATTTAGAGAATTGTTTATAAGATAATCTACTTCATTCTTATCCAATCCAACAGTTCCAAAATTAGATGTTGCTGAAACATTTACATACGCAGGATATTCAAGAGTTAAGTTCAAAGTTCCTCCATTTAATAAGAAAGTTAAAATAGGTGTGGCTTTGTTTATGTCTAACTCCCAAATTGTTGAGTTTAAATTATTTGAGGTGTCATTAATTGTTACGTTGATATAGTAAACTCCGACTGGAAGATTTGGACTGGAGTTAGTTAGATGTCCTGTTGAATTTATAGAAAAGAAATCTGTCCAGTTAATTGCATAAGTTCCAAAACCGACTGCATCAGTTCCGACAAATTGAACTAAAAATCCTTGAGTGTAGTTTATAACTTTTGTCGGAGGAATTGTTGTGAAGTAAGGAGGAGTTGTATCTGCTGGTTCTGAATATTCTCCGTCGCTATCATTTCCAACACCACCATTCCATAAAGCATTTATAAGAGACTGATTAATAGCTTCTTGATAATATCTAACATCGTCTAAAGTGCCATTCCATTGGTTTCCTCCTGCTTCTTCACTATCTCCTATTCTGAATGGTTGTCCGAATATATTTGGGAGAGAAGAATATCCTTGTGAACTTTGAATAACATTATCTACATAATAATTTACACTATCATTGACTGTAATTACAATGAAATGCCAGTTTCCATCTGCTATTTGTGTAAAATTACCAAGCACCAATTCAGTTCCACTAAATCCTCCGAGTTTAACATTTGTTCCATCAGTTTTGAAATACCACCCATTAGTTGGTTGTATTGAACCAGTTAATTTAGTAAATATTTTTGGATTGTCTCCTGACGAAGTTGTTTTAATCCAAAATACTAAACTACTTGGATTTTGTAGTCCAAATACTCCATCAACTGCAGTTATTTCAGAACATCCATAAGAAGTAGGACAATTACCTTCGCTAAATGAACCACAGCTTCCTGTTGTTGAACAAGACGTAAAAGTGTAAGAAGCATCACATTGAGCATCATAAGTAGTTGTACAATCATTTTCATTTTGAGATGAGCAAGGCAAAGCATCATAACAATCTCCAAAATCATAATCCATCGTGCAAGTATTACCTGAATTTGTTTGACAGTTGGATACTGTTTGTCCATCCCAAGTATCACAGTATGTTGTAGCATAACAACTTGAAAAAGCATTGTTAGCTTGACACCCTGCTGAATAAGTATTGCAAGTAGCCTCATTCATAGACGAACAGTCTAAAGAAGGATTATCATTGCAAGAAAAAGGATTTCCATCGGATATATTAACATGAAATCCATCTGGGAAATTAAATGCACCGTTAAGTTTTCCTGTTGTAGTGTAGCCACTTATATCTGCTGTTGATTCTCCATTATAACTTCCTACACTTGTTGAAACTGTAGTTCCTGAAGTTTCATCTAATTTCCAATGCCCTATTTGGTTATAACCAAATGAAGGGTCAATGAATTTTTTTGATTTGAAAGTTACTTCTACATAATATAGTTGACTATTATTCCATAAAACATAAGAACAATTAGCAGTATCTAAAATAGTTTTATTCATAATTTTAGTAGAATTTTTCCAATAATAAGTGATATTATACAATTTACCATTGCAAATATCATTGAAGTTTAAAATATATTCATCAATACCGAATGTATTCTGTCCTTTTTTCATAATCTGACTTTTACTAGTAACTATATACTTATACTGCTCCCAACCCGAATTAGAATTATCTATTGCTCCAAATTTCCATTTTGAATATGAATAATTATAAAAAATATCAAAATTTATATTTTCCCAATTTCCATTTATCTTCTTTTTTAGAATACAATCAGAACTTATATTTGCACTCGGGGAAAAAGAAATATATTTTTCAACACTTGAAACAACAGTCGGGTCTATATAGATAGGGAATGTTGCATTTCTTATAAAATCAGTTGGAATTCTTAATTCAAAAACCATCTGAGCATTACTTCCTCTAACAACATATTTTCCTAAAACCTTACTGCCTTTAGCATCTTTTATTAAAGGTTCTTCTAAATAAAATATTGTTTTATTATTTAAATCTTTGAAGTAGATTTTGCCTTGAGTTTCAAAGTTATCCTCTGTGCCTTTTGGTTTGTAGCATTTATCATTTGCACAAATTTGTAAAGAAGCATTAAAATAAATATGTCCTGTGTATCTTAAATAATTATAAGGTTTAATCGAAGGAAGTCCTGAAAGAATAAAAGTCTCTTTCATCATCTCACTATCTAATTGATATTTTATATCTGTGTTAGAAAATGCTCCTTTGTAGATGATATTATCTGTATCTACTATTATTACTGAATTTTGGGAATTGGAAGGTACTCCGCCTCCTAGAGTATTGGTTCTAGATGGAAAGCCTGTTTGTTCTACCCATTCTAAAGCAGATCCTGAAACATCATAAATGAAGAAATATCCGTCTTTTTCATATCTTACTGGTTTCGCAGTATTTGAGTTCGTTCTAAAATAGGCTTTATACACTGGAGATTGAGTTACTGCATAATTATAAGAAACTCCTCCTCTCGATATTGATTGAGATTTAACAGTTGTATTTGGGAGAGAAGTGTATTTTATATTATCCACTGAATATTCTATTTTTATTTTATCTGCATTTGTCTTATTTTGTTGAATCAAAGCTGAAACTGCAAGTGAAGATATTAGTACGAAAATAACAATTGCTAATATAATTTTTATCGTTCTTTTTTTAACCTGCATTTTTGATTTATCCTTATATTAAAGACATTTCGATTTATTTAAATCTTTCTGAATAAAAATTCAGTTTGGATTTAGTCTCCTCTCTCAACTTTTTCAGCTTTGGAATTGTAAATATTAATAATAAGATTGGAGAAATTCCCAATAAGATGTCTCCTATAGAGTATAGATGAATGTTCTTTTTTGTTTCAAATTTTAGAATATCTCCTAAGTAAAATAGCTTAATATCTGAAGGATTTCTGAATAGTTTGTGTTCTGAGTCTAAATCAATATTTCCAAATGAAGAATATTTTTCATAATAGACTGGCATTTTTCCAGCATTTGCATACATTACTGAACTATTAAATAATCCTCCTATTAAACTTATAATTAAAAATAATCCGCAAAGAAATAATATTTCCTTTGCTGTTTTAGTTAATTTCATCCTATATAACTTACCTCTTTTTTATCTTCTTTTTCGTCTTGAATCTCTTCATAACCGCAATCACACCATTTTCTTAATGTTGTCTCTTTCAATCTTTTTCCGCATCTTGGACAGTTCATTGAATATAACTCCTGAAATCTGAACTTCTTGTCTTGAAGTTTTTAACTGTTTCATTTGGCTTTTTGACTTGACTTTCTAAGAACTTTACAACTCCTAATAATCCTTCAGCAGTTTCGCTATTTGTCTTGTTCTGCTCTAAAATCATTTCACCTTGAAGTTTAATTGTTTTTACTATTTCACTCATTTTTGCAGAAGGATTTAAGGCAATATCATCGGTAAAATCCATTAATTCCTTTACATGAATATGAGAATCCTTTCCCTTAAATTCTGTTTCAGGAACCTTTGAACCACATCTACTGCAATTTGTACTGGCATCAACACTTGATATTTTTCCTTGATAGGTAATTCCATTTTGTACAAGTTTTTCTGCGAAAGGATGGTTTGGGATAGCATGTTCTTGGCTTATTAATTGTGGCTTAATAGAATACTTTCCTAATTTCATTCCTGGAATCTCTTTTTCATATTGATCTTTCAAAAGCATAGCAATTCTTCCAGCCTCTGCAATAGCAATATCTGGTTCAAATGTCTTTTTCATACGAGGTAGTTGCACTATCAAGCTTTTTCCAGTATAAGTTGTAAGATATTCTCCAAACCTCTTTCTATAAAACACATTATTTCTTATTTTATCGTTCGGTATCCATCCGAATGCAATCAAATCTTGTTCTGTTGGTTTTTCTTTGATTTCAAATTTAATTTTAATATTGTGTGGTTCATCAGAATATAACTGCTCAGTAACACCAACCCCCCCTCGTTCGTACTCTACGAGAGAAAACCCACCCCTTAAATATGTTGTTCCTTGATCAGTTATGCTCCAAACATCGCCATACCTATTATTATTTATTTGGATACTTTGTCCTTTTTTTGTTAAGCCTAATTTTTGTAATGATTGCAAATGTTCGACGACAGTTGCTTTATTTAGCTGTAATTCTTTAGCAATACTATGGGCATTTCCGCCTTCAGAAAGAAGTTTCAAAACAAGTCTCTTAGTTGTTCTAATAGAAATAAAGGGGGTGGGAGGGAGGGTTGGTTTCTTAGTGGAATTTTCTCGTTGGGGGTGGGTATTGTTATCCATAGTTTTTACCTCTTTAAAGAACTGCCTGAACCTCTTGATTTGGTTCTGTATGAAGGCAATTCAATCTGCTGAAAG